>Ga0075157_10000114_pt1 | contig 83639 bp, 68 predicted proteins | sample JI81BgreenDNA_FD_70967 | JGI IMG/M metagenome (GOLD analysis project Ga0075157, IMG submission 70967) | Wastewater effluent complex algal communities from Wisconsin, to seasonally profile nutrient transformation and Carbon sequestration -... | ecosystem: Engineered > WWTP > Effluent > Algae...
GCGGTCATGGGGGGCAAGTCCTGGCGGGGCATCCACTGGTAATGGCCGGGGGGGGCGAGGGCTTTGATCCGACCGCTGGCGCGCCAGTTGTAGGGTTGGTAGAGGAGGAGGTCCGGGTCGCTGGTGGCGAGGGTGAGGCCGTGCCGGTCGATTAATGACAGTTTGACGGTGCTGGGCAGGGGGAGGGTTGTGAGCCACTGCTGGAGCCCCTGGAGGTCCACTTCGCCGTAGACCCAGCCCTTGAGGGTGGAGCCTTGGCCGAGGGCGGTGACCAGGTGGACATGCTGGGGGGGGCTGCCGGGGCTATCGCGGCGCTCTGAGGTCAGGTCGGAAAATTGGGCAATGCCGGTGCGTTGGGCGAGGCTAAAGACGGGGTCGGAGGGATCAATCCGCTGGCCGAGGCGACTGCCAATGCGCGATCGCACGGGCTCCCCTTGGCTTTCGGCCACAATGGTTCCGTCTGGCTCCAGGACGTAGAGTTCTAGGAGGTGGGGAATTTGCTGCCGCACATAGGCCAGGATGTCGTCGGCAATTAGGGGGCTGCCGTTGCCGTTAGCCTGCACCCGCGATCGCAAAAACTTAGACGTGTCCACCGTCCGTTGATACCACTGGCGGAGTTCAGTTTGCGTAATTTCTCCGGCATAATTCAAACGATCCTGGATATCCGGCTCAACGCGATTAAATAATTGCCGCCCCTGCACGACGGTAAGGCACAGCAGCGGCACCAAAATAAAGGCTAAAAATAAGTTAAAAAGCCCCACCTGTAGGGAACTTTGCCGCCGCCGGGTGGAATGCCCCAGGCTCTGGAGCGCATCCCACAGGAGCCCCGCCATCAGGGCATTAAAAATCCCATTGATGGCCTGCTTGAGGGTGACCACCACCGTCGCTAGCCAGGGCATCTCCAGGATGAAGTGATAGATCAACAGCACCAGGGGCGCGGACACGAAAACCCAATAAATTGTGTCGGCGAAGACCAGGCTATGGCGATCTTGCCTAATCCGAAAGCCGACAAAAACCGCCTCTAGGATCACAATCATCATGGCAAAGGGATGTCGCCATAGCACCCAGGTATAGCTGCCAATGATGGTGGCGCTCAGGACACCAATGGGCAGGCCATACCGTTGCAAGAGCAGGAGGGCAAAGGTGCTGCCAAAGATAAAGTCAATCCCAAAAAATAGGGGCAGGGTTACATAGTTTCCCAGCAGTCCCAAGGCGATGCCCAGGAGAATGATTAGCCAATCTCGGTGTCCGGTGGGGATGGCGAATCGATCCGGTCTGATCGCGTCACGGAGTGCTTTAGAGAACATGGTGGCTGATCCTATCCACGGGCATGGTGGGGGCCGGTGGGGTTGAGGGGAGAGGGGGCGCGCGATCGCGCTTCTTTTTCTAGATTACGCGACGGGGTTCGGGGAATGGGGCGGCGGGTGGATCGCCCGGGGGTTTACAAGATGCCGTAGTCTGGGAAGACTTTCGGAAGTATGTGTTGAAAACCGGATGCCCGGTTGCGGGGGTTGGCCGTTGCCATGGTTGTTTGTCCCTATCCCTTGTCGATCGCGCCGATGATGGAGCGTACCGATCGCCACTATCGCTATTTCATGCGGCAACTGACCGGGCGGACGCTGCTGTATACGGAGATGGTGGTGTGTGCGGCGCTGCTCCATGGCGATCGCGATCGCCTGCTGGGGTTTGATGCCCTCGAACATCCGATCGCGTTGCAGTTGGGGGGCGATGATCCGGCGACCTTGGCGGCCTGCGCGCGCATTGCGGCGGATTGGGGCTATGACGAGGTGAATTTGAATGTGGGCTGTCCGAGCGATCGCGTGCGCGATGGGCAGTTTGGGGCATGTTTGATGGCGCAGCCGGAGCGGGTGGCGGCCTGCGTGGCGGCGATGCGGGAGGCGGTGTCGATTCCGGTGACGGTGAAACACCGCATTGGCATTGACGATCGCGATGCCTATGAGGATATGGCGGACTTTGTGAGAATTGTGGCGGCGGCGGGGTGCGATCGCTTCTCGGTCCATGCGCGCAAGGCGTGGCTCCAGGGCCTCAGCCCCAAGGAAAATCGCCAGGTGCCGCCCCTGCGCTACGGGGATGTCTATCGTCTGAAGGCGGAATTTCCTCACCTGGCGATCGAGATCAATGGCGGCATCACCACCCTAGAGGGGGCGCGCACCTGTCTAGGGCAGGGGGTGGATGCGGTGATGATTGGGCGGGCGGCCTACGATCGCCCCTACCTATTCAGTGCGGTGGATCAGGAGTGGTTTGGGGAGCCGACGCCGCCGCGATCGCGCCATGGGGCCGTGGAAGCCATGTATCCCTACGTGGAAGCGTGGCTCATGAAGGGGGGACGGCTCAACCAAATCGCGCGCCATTTACTCAATTTATTCACGGATTGCCCCGGTAGCCGCGCCTGGAAACGCCACATCACCGAGCGGGCCACCCAACCGGGGGCGGGGGTGGAGGTGCTGCAAGAGGCCCTGGCCCTGGTGCCGCCGCTGCCGTAGGGGTTGGGTCTTCCAATCTGCCCCCCGCGATCGCATCGCCCCGCATCTAGGTTTGTGTGTTTATGTGAGATTGTCCAGGGTTTCCACCAGGGGCCATACGTCGGCGCGGATCTGGGCGGCGAGGCCCTGCTTGCGGTGGGTGCGGTTGTAGTAGGTTGGCTGGTCGATGCCGTGGCGGCGGTGGTGATCGTCGATCCAGTCGGCGCGATCGCGGAGCCATTGGGACACGAGGCTTGGGGCGATGGTGCAGGGCATCAGATCGCGGATGGCGCGCCCGTTGATGGCCCATTTGCGATCGCTTTGGTCATTCCAGGCCATGATCGCCCGGACGCAGCGATCGATGCGGGCTTGGCTGGCGGCGTGGGTGCGCGACAGTTTGTGATCCCCGAGGCCGAAAAGTTGCCGGTGATCCTGGGGGTGATCGGCGGCGATCGCGGCCGGGGACGCTTTCGGGGGGGCTGCCGTTGGGGGGGCGGATTTGGGGGCGCTGGCCTCTGGGGTGGCGCGATCGGCGGCGGGGGCTAGGGCGGCGATCGCGCGTTGGAGGCCGGTCAACTGCTGGGTGAGGGCGGCGATCGCGGCGGCATTGTGGGCGACCTGCTCCGCGAGGGCCGTCGTTGCCGCTGCGGGGGGAATGGGCTCAGGCTCAGGCTCAGGCTTGGGTTCAGGCTTGGGCTCAAGGTCCGCCTCGGCGGGGTGATGGGCTTGATAGAACGCCACCAGCCGCGCGATCGCCGCCGATTCCTCACACTGCCAAATCTCACATTGCCGCCGCAGCCAGCCATGGTCCGCCGCCGCGATCGCCACCTGCGCCGTTGCCGGTTCCTGCGGCGCGATCGCCCTTGTCTCCGCCGCCGCGATCGGCCAATGGGGCACCGGACCCGCCACCTGATAGTCCGTATAGCCCAGGGTGGTGAGCAGGTGCAGCAGGTCGCGATCGCTCGGCGTCTCCTCCTCCACAAAATGGCCCAACTGCCGCGCCGCATAGAGCATGGCCTCCCCTGGCGACGCCTCCGGGCAGTCCCGCTGCACCACCAGCACCGCATAGGCCGCCCGCAGTCCCTGGCAGTTCACCCGCGATCGCGGTCCCGCCTGCCGGGGTGCTAAAACTTCACTAAAATGATTTCGCACCGCCCGATTAATGGACGCATTGCAGCGGCGATCGACGGCCCCATTATCGTCCCCGCACTCCGCCAGCACCTTGGCCACCGTCGGGGCCGCCCGCAGCCGCTCCACCGCCGCCACCACCCGCTCCGCCGGAAGCAATGGCGCGATCGTCAGCCGGGGAGTCTGACCCCGTTTTTTCGCCTGCCCGATGAACTGGAGGCGATCGCCCCGACTCACTTTAAATTGACCCCTAGCGATCACTTCCACCGGCCGCCGCCCCGTCGCCGCCACCAGGGCCGCCGCAATTTCGGACCAGCGGGCCGCGTCCAGCAGTCGATCCGCCACAGTTAGATATTGCAGTGGATCAATAGGATACTTATGGTGCTGGGGTGTGAGTCGATCCAGAACGCGGGTGGTGCCATTGCGGCGATCCCATTCCTCCGGCGTTAGGCCAATCCACCGCAGGGCGCGATGCTGTAGCTTCGTACCGATGGTCTGACCGGTGGCGTCGTGGCGATCGACGAGTTCGGCGTTTTTGCCTGCGCTCAGGAGCAAGGTCCGTAGGTTTTTGTAATACCCTGCACTGCTCAGTTTTGTGCCCAGGGTGTCGATATTGGGATAGGTTTGCCGGAGCCATTGCCCCTCCTGGCGGGCGATCGCGTCGATGGCGTCAAAATCCATCAACGGCGCGATCGCTTCCACAAATAGTCTGGCGCGGGCCTTGAGGGAGCGGCACTGCTGGGCAGCGGCGTAGGTTTGGCGGGCGATCGCGAGGGATGCATCCGGGCTCATGGGTTTGGGGGGCAGGGGGACGGGGGCCGCCAACTTCAGCTAACCTACGCAAATTTAAGCAGGTTTGCCAGTCCCTAGGGGGGGCGATCGGTCGTCGCACTGCCCCATCACACCAAAACGCGATCGCGCGATCGCACCCCCAACCGCACCCGTAACCCATCCCGAGGGCGCGGCGTCGGCACCATCACCAAACTCAGATCCTGATCCGGCACAACCTCCCAAACGTACCGCTGCACCATCCGCGCCGCAAAAATCCGCATCTCCAGCCGCGCAAACTCTTTTCCTAAACATTCCCGCACCCCACCGCCAAAGGGCAAATATTGATTCGGATTCGCGCGATCGCCCCCCCACCGATCCGGATCAAACGTCCCCGGATCCGCATACAGGGCCGGATCCTCATGGGTGCGATTGATTTGGTACAGCAGCGCCGACCCCTTCGGAATGCGGTAGCCCCCATACTCCAAATCCTTCAGGGCCTGCCGGAACCCACCCCCCACCGGCGGCAAGAACCGCAACACCTCCTGAAGCACCTGATCGAGATAGGTCATCGATCGCAAATCCTCCATCGTCAGGGGAGCCTCCGGGTCAAACCCATCCTGCTCCGCCCGCAGCCGCTCCAGCACCGTCGGATGCTGCGCCGTCAATAGACAAAAAGACGCGATCGCCGAAGTCAACGTCTCATGGCCCGCAAACAGCAGCGTGAGAATCTGATCCGCAATTTCCCCATCACTCAAGGGATTTCCCACCTCATCCACCGCCGCCAGCAGCACCCCCAGGGCATCCGCCGCGATCGCAGAATCCCCCAGCCCCTCACCCCGCCGCGCCGCAATCAGCGTTCCTAATTCCGTCAACAGCATCTTTCGCGCCCGCAGGGCACGGCCAAACGCCGTCCAGGGCAAATTAATCGGAAGTGAGAACAGCCCCTGGGTCCAAATCTCAAACCAATGGCCCAACGGCGTCGCCGCCCCATCCTCCAGACCCACCAGCAACCGGCAGGCAATATCCAGCGTGTAGTTGCGCAGCTCCGGATACCAGGCAAACGTCCCCAGCCCCAGCCAGCGATCGCCATAGGATCGCGTGAGATCATCCATCCCCCGGCCATAGAGCGCCAGCATCCGGGGCTGAAACGCTTGAGAGAGCAGCCGTCGCCGCTGGCGGTGCTGGGGATCATGCTGCGTCGAGAGGGACGCCGGCCCCAGCAAAATTTCCGTACTCTTGGGCCACTGCACCCCCAAAGTCTCACTGTCCTGGCTAAACACAAAACGGTTTGCCTCCGCCCCCTTCAGAAACACCGTCTCCATGCCGAACAGCCTAGTGCTGAACACGGGGCCGTAGCGATCGTGGCGGCGGCGCGAAAACTCCGGATCCCGCAAAAAAGCAAAGGATTCGCCAATGAACGGTAGCCCCTTAGATCCTGGCGGCAGGGGGAGGTCTGGGCCATCGGTGGTGGCGGTGCGATCGCGCGGGTCAGTCATCTCCGGTGCTCCCCTAGGGATGAGTTTGCCCCTAGGGTTACATGAATCGCCCCCCTCCGGCAGACGCCGCCCCACCAATCGCCCCAAGGGTTGAGGATCCGCCGCCCCGCGATCGCCCCCTCGACGTGCTTTTTGTTACCTGTTCCCCCGACCACCATTCGCGAACCTTGCCAAACCAGGGCCGCCAACGGCGACAATCCCAGGGCCAGGGCCGTGAGTCAACGGTAACCTTGCCGGGGATCAATACGGAGTGACATCACGCATAAACCCCCCAGAAAAAATTTTTGTGACCCCACATTTTAAAAATCAATGGCATAATCGTCTTGGATCAAACCCACCAAAAATTCGTGAACTGTCCTAGGGCAGATTAAGTGAATTCTGACGCCGCACCCCCAATCGTCGCGTCACGGCGACCCATGCCAAAACGCAGATGCAGCGGGGCAATCATTGATGAAAAGCCTCAGGATTGGGGACTTGATCCAAAGTTGCGCAATTGACCAATATCCTCCCCTCACCCCCACAAATTTAGGTGAAAGGGAAGAACTTAGGTGCATCGGGGAAGCACCGGGGAATCCATGACCGGGGGACTAATCTACAGCCAATGGCAGGTGCATGATGGGCGATCGCTATGTGGTTCGATCCAAATCCGAAAAGTTCTATCAGTCCGTCGGCGGCGGGGTTGATATTCCCTTCACCGCCACCCAGTTTGACGAACTCAATAAGGCAGAATGCGTCGCCAAATGTGAAAAGGGGGCCGTCTATAAGCTAGAGGCCAAACCCGTCTTTAAGCCGAAAAAAGCCGTCTTTCCGCTGATTTTTGCCCTGATTGCCGGATTCTTCGTCAATGAATTCCGCAAGGAAAATGTGATCCGCGATCAGGAGGGGCTGACCCAGCGTTCCAGTGAGGTGCGGCCTCCGCGATCGGCCAAGGCGAGTCACTAGGCTGCCCGTTTGGCCCCATGGCCCCCGAAGCTCCCCCAGCCCCAATGCAAAATCCCCCGCACCCTCAATTTTCACAGGGGTACGGGGGATGGCTGGACCCCAAGGCCCTCGGGCGCATCAGGCTGCCCAAGGCTGGGGACATTCACGGATTACAAAACCTACTAGCTCACCGCAAAGGCGATCGCGATCGTCGCGCTCACCAGCAGGGCCGCCAAACCACCCCACTGTAGATACCGGCGCTGTTCCCACAGGGTCGGATACTCCGCGTAGTACATCTTGGGGCTCTTGGCGTAGTTGTTGAGTTGCCCGGATTCGTTGGTGGTGGTGTACATGCTGGTTCTCCTTGAAGACGCTTGTCTTACTCCTCTAATTTAACACGTTGTTACAGTTTGTTGCAGGAATATTGACAGAGATCGCGTTCGGGTCACCGTACTGTTTGGGGCGGTTTTCAGGGGTTGGGGGGCGCTTCGGGGACCGTGCAGGTTTTGTTGGCCCAGTCGCATTGGGCGTTGACGACGGGGGTTTGCCAGCTCAGGGAAATTTCCAGGAGGTCGCGGCTGCCGGTGAGGCCCTGGCCGATGAAGAGTAGCAGGGCGAGGGCGTTGATCAGGCTATGGGCGATGCGCCAGCGGTGGGTGCGATCGCGGTAAATTTCTGGGGTGATGGCGATCGAGCCGATCATCAGGATCGCGACGGCGACGCCGTAGTAGTAGTGGGAGATGTACCATTCTTCGCTGCGGTGGTAGACGCCCTCCTGGCCCCCGAGGACGAGGACGCCCAAACTGGCGAGCGCCGCAAATACGATCCGCCACAGGCGCGATCGCGATCGCGTCAGCAGGGCCATGGAGCCGACGGTCACCCCCATCAGGGCCAGTTGGAGGGCAAAGATGCCACCGCGATCGCCCCAGAGTTGCCCATCGAGCACATTAAATTTCCAAACAAAAAGGATGAACCCATAGGCCACCAGGGTGACGCCGACGACGCCATAGGCCAGCCATCGCCCCAGCCGCACATGGTCCGGTCCAGCGGTGGCGGGAATGGAACCCGGTCCCCCGCCCCTCTGGCGCAGGCGTCGCTGGCGGGTCTGCCACGCATAGCGCACCACGATGCCCAGCAGGGGAAAAATCAGCGCCACCGATAGGGTGGGATGGACGATCATCAACCAATCAACGGGATTCATAGTCATAGGACAGTTCTGAAGGGAGTCGGTGAATTCCAGGGCCAGGGGCCAAGGGCAAAAGTCAGGGGGCGATCGCAGGCCCAACGGACATCGGCATCTCAAAGCCCTGGCATCGATTAGGGTTTCATTCATGGCCGAGCTTAAGGCCCCATCCATTGTGACGGTCCCCCACAAAACCAGCAAAGAAACTTAACATTGGATCGGGGCTGGCCGTTGGGCGCTTCTTCCCTCCAGCTTGATGGCTGGTCCTGGGAGTGCGTATGAAGAGCGCTGCAACGCAGCCACGGTAGGGTTGGGGGCCTTGCCGCCCTAGTTTTTAGCGATGCTGTTTTGAGTTACTGATCCATGCTGGGACAAAAGGGGAATTGGGGGACTGGGGTCTGGCGATCGCGGACCTCGGGCTTACGGCGCTGGGGACGGGCGATCGCGATCGCGGCCCTGGGGCTGCTGGGGGTGGCGGCGCTGGCCTTGGCCGGGGTGCCGCAAACCTTGGGAACGTTGTCTTGGGGCATGGCCCTGCGGACGGATTTTGCCCTGGCGCTGATGGGGGTGCAGCAAAATCCCCTGTGGTTTTTCCAGGTGCCCATGGGGGAATTTCGCGGCGGCGCGGGTCTGGTGCTGGGGCTCATGGGTCTGGGGGCGTGGGGCCTGACGCGATCGGTGGGGCGATCGGCCAAGCTGGCCCAGGCATTAATCGTGGCGATGGTGCTGGCGCTGCTGCTGCGCTACGGCCTCTGGCGGGTGGTGGTGGCCCTGACTTTGCCGATGACGCTGCCCCAGGCCCTGTTGAGCGGCGTGATCCTGCTGGCGGAGGCGATGCTGCTGATTACGGGGGCGCTGGAGTGGTACTGGCTGCTGCGATCGCGCGATCGCCGGGAGGAGGCTAACCGGGCCGCGATCGCCGTGGCGGAAGGCACTTATCTACCCTCAGTCGATGTGCTGATCCCCACCTACAACGAACCGCTGCCGGTCCTGCGGCGCACGGTGGTGGGCTGTCAGGCGATCGAGTACGGCGGCGTGAAGCGGATTTTTCTACTCGATGATGGCCGCCGCGATGCCGTGAAGGAATTGGCGGCGCAACTGGGCTGTGGCTATCTCACCCGGCCCGATAACCTCCACGCCAAGGCGGGAAATCTAAACGCCGCGATCGCCCGGACGGACGGGGAACTGATCGCCATTTTTGACGCGGATTTTATTCCCACCCACAATTTTCTACAGCGCACCGTCGGCCTGTTTCAGCGGTCAACCGTCGGCATTGTGCAAACCAACCAGGCGTTTTATAGCCCCGACTCCGTAGCCCGCAACCTCGGCTGGGTGGATCACGTCCACACCATCCGCGACTCCTTCGGCCACCATGTGCAGCCCGTCCGCGATGGCCGCGACGCCGCCCTCTGCTGCGGGGCCGGGTTTGTGGTGCGGCGCAGCGCTCTGACGGAAGTGGGGGGCTTTTTTACAAAATCCATTTGTGAGGATTATTTAACGTCCCTGAGCCTCGCCCGCCACGGCTACCAGACCATTTATCTCAATGAACCGTTGAGTGCGGGCCTGTCGCCGGAGAGTACGGCGGGCTATATCAAGCAGCAGCAGCGCTGGGCGAAGGGGACCTTGCAGGCGCTCTTTACGAACCTCAATCCCCTGACGATGGCCGGTCTATCCTGGCGGCAGCGGCTGGTCCACTTTAGTAGTGTTACCTATTGGCTGAGCTATGGATTTCGGCTGGTGCTGCTGGTGGCTCCGCTGCTGGGGCCGTTGATGGGCCTGACGCCGATCGCGGGGTCGTTGGCGGCGTGGGTGTTTTTCTTTGTGCCGCTCTATCTGGTGCAGGGGCTGGTGTTTAGCTGGCTCAATGGGCGATCGCAGGCGTTTTTAGTGGGGGAGGTCTATAGCGTTGTGCAGTGCGTGCCGCTAGCGGTGACGGCCCTGCAAACCCTGTGGTCGCCGTTCAGCGGGGGATTTCAGGTGACTCCGAAGGGCACCCGCCGCGATCGCCTCACCTGGGAATGGCGGGTGGCGGGGCCGCTGGTGGTGCTGTGGCTGGCGTCGGCGATCGCCTTTGCGGTGGAGTGGGTGCGGCCCAGTGCGCCCATGACGATCGTGTGGCTGGGGCACAATCTGGTGATGCTGGCCCTGGGGATTTTGGCCTGTGCCGATGTGCCGCGCCCGGATGGGGTGGAGTGGTTCCAGTGGGATCGTCCGGTGCAGGTGGTGCCGATCGCGGATCCTGCCAATCCCCAAGGGGCGATCAAACCGTTGGGCGGCCAGGTGACGCGCCTTTCGGAGGTGGGTCTGTGGATGACGGTTTCGGCTCCGGGGGCGATCGCGCTACCCCTAAATCCTGGCGATCGCGTGGCCCTGACCCTCCGGGATGACCAGTTCCCTGGGGGCCGCTGGGAAACGACGGGCTATTGCGAGGCGATCAAGGGCGATCGCGCGGCCATTCAAATCCAGATCCAGTTTGATCCCCTCTCGGATCTGGCCTATCGATCATTGATCCTGCGGCTGTTTTGCCAACCGGGCCGCTGGCGATCGCGCCCCGCCCCTCGGGAACGGCAGGCATTGTGGATGCTGCTGCGATCGCTCCTGTGGCCCAATCCCCTCTGCCGCCGCGATCGACATCAGGTTTTGCCGATCCCCGACTAGGGCACCGGGGATCGCGGGGGTTGGGCGGTGTGGGACGGTTTTATCAGGGATCCTGGGGGCTGGGCGGGAAAACCCCGACCCTACGGCGGCAAACCCGCCAATCGTTACGCTAAACCCACCAATTTTGCGCTCAAATCCCAGAGTTTGGTCGCCTTGAATTCATCCATGGCCTCGTCGGACACTTCTTGATCAAAGGCTTCCCGGCCATCCTTCTGGCGGTTGCCCCAGCTCCAGTAGACCCCCGACTTGCCAAAACCCGGATCCACCGCTACCGCCGCCACGCGATCGCCCGCGAGCTCCTGGGAGACATAGCCACCGGTAATATTCTTCTGGAAAAGCGGGAAAATCGTCTGGAATAGGCCGTAATGGTTGCGGAACAGGGCCGTTTCCGCCACGCAGCCCGGATAGAGCGCATTGAAGATGATGCCCGTGGACGCATGGTAGCGGCGGTGCAGCTCCTCCATGGTCAGCATGTTGCACAGTTTGCTGTCCTTGTAGGCTTTACCGGGCTTAAATTTCTTGCCGTCGATCATGGAAATGGGGGCCTTAAAACCCGCTTCCATTCCTTCCAAATTGCCCAGGTTCGGCGGCGCAGGAATGGGGATTTTGCCGCCCAATTCCTTCGGGTTCGCGGTGACGGTACCCAGGATCACCAGGCGTTTTTCCGGGGCGGGAGACTTTTTCAGATCCTCCAGCATCAGATTGCACAGGAGGAAATGCCCCAGGTGATTGGTGGCGACGCTCAGTTCATAGCCATCCTCACTGCGCAGGGGTTCCTTGAGCAGGGGATAGTACACCGCCGCATTGCAGACGAGGGAGTCGAGGGGTTTGCCGCTCTGGCGGAAGGTGTCCACAAATCGACGCACGCTGGCCAGTGAGGAGAGATCCAGGTGCATGGGGGTGTAGCTGCCCGCCGGGAGGCCCACTTCCTTGGCGACCCGCTCGGTTTTGTCGAGATCGCGGCAGGCCATGACGACGTGGTGCCCGCGATCGGTGAGTCCCTTGGCGGCATAGAGCCCGACGCCGGAGGATGCGCCGGTGACGACCACCGTAGCTTTACGATCTTGTCCCATGGTGTTGATTATGCGTAATGACGACGGGAAGGGAGGTCTGTCGAGCTGCGTTTCTTATAGGGAGCGGCCAGTGGGGATGGCGGTGGGAGTGTGGCCCCCCCGTACCCCCGCGCCGCCAAAGCGTAAAATTCTCGCGATCGCGGCGTCAAGGTTTACGAAGTCAGCAGCAATCAAAGTTCATGTTTTGATGGAGTTTTGCGATGGCCGGTGGTGGCGGGGCGATTCAGGGGGTGGATTGGGCGATCGCGGCGGCCACTTCTTCGGGGGTTAGGTGAGAGGGCATATTCCAGGGGGATCCGCCGACGGTTTTGCGGCCGCCCCAGGGATCGGCGTCGGGGAGTTTGCGGCGTTCGGCGGCGGTCAGGGCTTCAAAGGTGCCTTGGGTGTAGTCTAGGGCGGCTTGGTCGGGGTGGAGGGGAATGCTGCCGATGGTGTAGCCGAGGGTGCCGTCGGCGCGATCGCGCATCGAAATGGTGGCGGCCCGCAGGGGGGCGGGGGGGGTCAGGCGTGCCAGGGCGCGGTAGAAGGCGCGGGGATTCACCCAGCCATCGTCGCCCCAGGAGCGGCCATTGCAAACGGCGATCGCGCCGCCATCGGTTTCAATGAACCAAACCCGCTGTTGCGCAATTAATTGGTCTGCCATTTGCTCCATGGTCTGCCGGACGCGATCGCCCATGGCCCCGTCCCCCGGCCAGGATCGGTCCCCCCGCGCCGCCGCCATGAGCCATTCCGTGAAGTCCTGAAAGCCGATGGATGCGCAACGGATGCGATCGCCGGGGGTCCAGTCCTGGGGGTCGGCGGGCAGGTGGAGGCGTTTTGCAACCACGGTTTTGTGAGTTTGCAGGACTTCCCCCGCCCCTAAGGCCCAGTCTGCCAGGTCGGCTAATTCTGGCGGTACGCGCAGGTGGTCACAGTCCCAGGCCAAGGCCCGCAGCCGCCGCACGACGGAGGGGTTTTCTAGGTGCGATCGCTCTAATTGCACCCAGGCTGCTGCTGTGCAGGCATCCGCATCGAGGAGGGTGGTGACGAGGTAGGGTTGCCGCTGGCCGTCCGATTCTTCCGCTAGGAGCGATCGCGGCCCGGTCGGCAGGGGCATTTCTTCGATTTGGATCGGCGCGCCGCCCGGTCGGTGATGGTCCCAGAGGCGATCGCCGGGACTGGCCTGCCAGCCGGGAACGGTGCCATCGACCATCCAGATTTGGCCGCGATCGCCCTGGGGCAGCCGTGCCGCTTCGGTGGTGACGAGATATTGCACCGGTTGATTTGCCATCGTGATTCCCCTGTCCGTTTCAACCCACGCTTCTATTGTCGAATACGCGATCGCGGCCCATGGCCCAAAAGTTTGATACCGTAGCAGCCTAGTCAAGTCCCATCAGACCGGCGGCAGTGCCGGAGCGCGCGATCGTGAGCAACCCCCTGACCCACCTGGATTTAGCCCAACAGCTTGATCGCCTCGACGGCCAGGGCTACAAGGGCTACCGCGACATTGAACGGCGGTGGTACGAGTTCGATCAATTCGACCTGCGGATCGACCATGCCCAGGCGGATCCCTTCGCTGCCCCCAGTGCCTGCCGCGTGTGGGTGCCGCCGGAAGTCCTCGCCCTGCCCAGCCACGCCACCGCTACGCCGATCCGCCAAATCGCCGTCCGGGATTTTATTAATCGCCAGTTCGCGATCGCGACCCACCGCACCCGAGACCAGGGCGATCGCCCCCCCAGCCCAGACCGTCCCCAGCGAGGCGGCGATCGCGGCTACCGAGGCCCAGGGGGCCGGGGTCCAGGGGGCCGGGGTCCAGGGGACCGGGGTCCAGGGGGCAACCGAGGACCCAGGGGGCCACAGCCACAGCCGGAACCGGACCAAAGCCCCGACATCAGCGGCTCCGGCAAAAGTGGCGCGATCGAGGTGACTCGCCCCAGCCAAATTGTCCTCGCCCGCAGCGCCGTGGTCCTCATCCCGGAAGAGGATGGCACCTATGGTGTTGAAGTGCGTTTCGCCGTCGGGCTGCCCGCCTTCGGTCGCCGCATCGCCGGTCGCCAAGCCCGAACACTCCTATGTGAAAAAATTCCCGCCCTGGTGCTGCGATCTCTCCGGTACAGCGCCCTCGATGCCAAGGCCCTGCGCCATCACCTCGATACGGTCGAAGATAGCCACTGGCTGCGGGAGCAATTGCGCGATCGCGGCCTGGTCAGCTTCATCCCCAACGGAGCTATCCTGCCGCGCCGCAGCGGAGCTGACGATCGCCCCGCCACCGGTTCCGTCGTGCCGTTCCAATCGCCCCCGTCATTGGAAGTGAGTTTCGAGCGGCCCCACGGCGGCCCCATCAGCGGCATGGGCATCCCCCAGGGCATTACGTTGCTGGTGGGCGGCGGCTACCACGGCAAATCCACGCTCCTCCAGGCGATTGAACGGGGCATTTATGATCATTGCCCCGGCGATGGCCGCGAAGGGGTGGTCACGGATCCGAGCGCCGTCAAAATCCGCGCCGAAGATGGCCGCGCGATCGCGGGGACTGACATTTCTACCTTCATCCAAAATCTCCCCCAGGGTCTCCCCACGGATACCTTTGTGACCGCCAACGCCAGCGGTAGCACCTCCCAGGCCGCCGCGATCGCCGAAGCCCTCGAAGCGGGTACGACGCTCCTGTTGGCGGACGAAGATTCCTGCGCCACGAATTTGATGGGCCGCGATCGCCGGATGCAGGCCCTCGTCCCGTCCGGAAAGGAACCGATTATCACGCTTTTGGACACGATCCGGCCCCTGCGGGAGCAATTTGGGGTGTCTTGGGTGCTCGCCATGGGGGCCAACGGGGACTATTTCGACGTGGCCGATACGGTCATCGCCCTCGATGCCTACCGCCCCCAGGATGTGACCGCCGCCGCCAAAGCGATCGCCCAGGATCTCCCCTCGGGCCGCGTCGCCGATGGCAACCCTAATCTCACACCCCTGCGCGATCGCTACCCCGACCCCGCCAGCCTCGATCCCAGCCGGGGCCAACGGGCCGTCAAATGGACCGTCCGCGACACCCGGCAACTGGTCTTCGGCACCGATGAAATTGATCTGGCCGCCATCTCACAATTGGTTGAACCGGCCCAGCTCAAGGCGATCGCCCAGGCCCTCGTGCAAATCAAAGATTGGCTAGGCCGCGATCGCGTCCCCATCCCCACCCTGCTCGATCAAATGGATCAACACCTTGCCACCAAAGGACTCGACGGCCTATCGGGCGACACCCCGCGCGGTGACCTGGCCAGCTTCCGTCGGTATGAACTCGCCGCCACCCTCAACCGCCTGCGCTCGCTGCGGCTGCGTTAGGGGGGTCATCATTTTGCCCCAAGATGCCTGTCAGACAAGGGGCTTAAGCCCCTTGCCCCAACCGGCTACGTTCAAACTACGGCAAGGGCTTTAGCCACGATGGACGACAGCGCCAAGCCCCGCGATCGCCGCCAACTTCCCCGGAGATGAGCTAAAACAACCTAGGGAAACCGCATCCGACCACCACCACCCCAGAGGGCTCTACCATGGCTCAGGCTGCTCCATCGACGCCCCTTGCGCCCACCCAAAAGGTGAGGTTGCAAGAGCTGCTGTATTGGATCTTCGCGCCCCTATCCTTCATGGAAAAATATGCCGCCGAAGAGGGGCCAATCTTCCGCAAGGCGATCGCCGTCGGCGCAGCCCAGCCCAATATCTGGTTTGTGAGCGACCCGGACGCCCTGCAAACCATCCTGAGCCAGGACACCACCGTATTTGACGCTCCGGGCGAAGCCAACGGCCTGCTGCGGCCCATCGTGGGCGATCGCTCGATGATTTTGCTCAGCGATCAGGCCCATCGCCGGTCCCGCAAACTGCTCATGCCCCCCTTCCACGGGGAACGGATGCGCCAATATGGGGACACGATCGTGGCGATCGCGCGGTCCGCCGTCGATGCCCTCGGCCCCAATCAGCGGTTCGTGGCGCGGCAGCAGATGCAGGATGTCACCCTTCAGGTGATCCTCGATGTGGTCTTTGGCCTGCGTCCCGGCGATCGGCAGGTGCAGATGAAACCCCTCATCGCCGCCATCCTCGATATGGTGGGCTCCCCCCTGCGATCGAGCCTCCTCTTCTTCAAACAATTCCAGCGCCCCCTCGGCCCCTGGCGCAACTTCCTGCGCGATCGCGCCGCCCTCGATGAATTGATCTACGCCGAAATCCGCGATCGCCGCGCCCAGCCCCCAGGGGACGATCAAGACATCCTCAGCCTGCTGCTGTCCGCCCGCGACGAAGACGGCAACCCCATGGACGATCAGGAACTGCGCGACGAACTGATCACCCTCCTCGTGGCCGGCCATGAAACCACCGCCTCCGCGATCGCCTGGGCCCTCTACTGGATCCACCGGGACGAACGCATCCGCAGCACCCTCCTGGCCGAACTGGACACCCTGCCGCCGGACCCGGACCCCATGGACCTCTTCCGCCTGCCCTACCTCACGGCCATCTGCAACGAAACCCTGCGGATCTACCCCATCGGGATGCTCACCTTCCCCCGGCGCGTGCGCCAGCCCATCCGCCTCGGCAACCAAGCCCTCGAACCGGGTGAACTGGTCATGGGCTCCATCTACCTAGCCCACCGCAACCCCACCGTCTTCCCCAACCCCACAGAATTTTGCCCCGAACGCTTCCTCAAGCGCCAATATTCCCCCTACGAATTCCTGCCCTTCGGAGGGGGCAGCCGCCGCTGTTTGGGCCTCGCCCTCGCCCAGTACGAAATGAAACTCGTCCTCGCCACCTGGCTGCGGCACTGGACCTTTGAGCTAACGGAGCCGGGACCGGTTGCCCCCCAGCGGCGCGGCCTCACCCTCGGCCCCAAAACCGGCGTCCGGATGCGGACGATCGCCCCCCGCACCCCCTAGGGCCAGCGGCCACGGCCCCCGAACCACCCCCCAAACCCACCCACCCCCAGCACCATGAGCCCCCAACGTCCCATCGGCGTCACCATCCTCGCCTGCCTCCAGTTTTTCTACAGCGGCCTGGGCCTCCTGGTGAGCCTAGCGATCCTGCTGATTGAACCGTTTCGCCAAACCCTCGTAGATGCGGCCCTCGTCGCCGCCCGCGCCGCCCTGGAAGCTTCGCCCGAGGTCACCAACCCCGAAGCCCTGTCCCCAGAGTTTCTCAGCACCTTCATCCAGGTGGGGGCCGCCGTGGGCATTGGCGTTGCCCTCTTGGGCATCGGACTCGGGTTTGGCCTGCTGCGCCTCAAGCGGTGGGCCTGGTTCTGCACCCTGGGGCTACAGGTGCTCCAGATCATCGGGGGGCTACAAACGGTCGCGGCGGCCCTGGGCAATGGCGCGTTGCCCCGCAGTTCGCTCTATCAGCAGATCGTGCAGCTTGTGATTTCCGGGGTGATTGTGTTCTATCTCTTCCGGCCCGCCGTGCGACAGGCGTTCAAGCGGCCCAAGCCGGATGCGGGGGCTGAAGCCTAGGGATCCGCCACCGATCGCCGACCATACCCCCAACAAATAACCGGTTATACTCGCAAACTCATCCTCCAGATTTCCCGGTGGCCCTAGGGGGGAGTCAGGCCGCGATCGCGCCGCGCCACCACAATCTTATACGGAGGATTCCGCATCTTTTTATACATCCACCGCGATCTTATACATAAAAAATACAGATTCTATACGGAAGTTTTCCGGAGGCCATGGGGCCGATCCAGGTCCAGCCCTGGGGCCAGGGATTTGGGATGGCCCTAGGGAATTTGGGGGCGTGGGCGATCGCCCTGGGGCAGAGATAGCCAAGTCATAAATCCCCTTGGACTGATCGAGAAACGATGAAAACAGATCTTCGCCGCCCTAGCCCCCTGGGGGCATCCCCCCAACGGCCCCCCTTTAGGTCAGGATTGATATGAACTTCATGCAAAATTTGTGCAAAGACGATGGCGAAGCTCGAATCATTTTTGCGGAAAGCCGGAACCTGCAAGGCTAAGGGCATCGTCAGGACATCAGAACCGCGATCCCGACGGCGCAAGGATTGCTCGATAGACTGATAGGGTGACATTCGCTACCTTTTTGACCCCTAGATCCCGTGGGGGGTCCCCTGGGGGGAGAGAGGGGATGACGGCCTAGGGGCTCGGGTCTTCAACCGCCGGGTCTGCCATCATCGGAATGTGCCAGGTTTTGTGTATCTCAGGACTCGTGCAGGGGTCCGGCGGGGGTGCAGTGCCCGATCCATGCTGCTCCATCCCCTGTGTTGCTATCCCTACCCACTTACGACGAAGAACGTCCCAGTTCCCATGAACCTCCTATCCACCGCACTGAATGCACCGCAAGTTTTGGGGAACCGCCTCTCCACCGCCGATCGCACCCGTCCGGGCCGTCCCTGGGCGATCGCGGCCCTTCTGATGGCGGGGATGATGACCGGCCTGGTGTCGGGGTTGACCACCCGGGCGATCGCCCTGGAACCGACCGCCCCCAGCGGTTCCCTGCTGCCCTCGCGCTTTGAATTTACACCGCCCCCCAACGCCCCCCGGCCCGCCAGCTCCACCGGCACCGCCTCCCGGGATGGCAGCCCCACGCGATCGCGGCTGATCGTCCCCCAGGACAGCCAATGGGGCCTCACCCTGAGCCAGCGGCCCACCTTCCTCGCCTATGTAGCCGAAGTGGACCCCAGCGGCACCGCCAGCTTCGCCATCACCCGTGAAGGCACCGAAGAAACCGTCTGTAGCGCCCGCCTCGAAAACGTAGCCGCCAACCGGTTCCTGCGCCTCGAAAGCTGCGCCGAACTGGCCATGGGCCAAACCTACCGCTGGACCCTCTCCCTGCCGAAGCCCACCAGCGACACCGCCACCGATCGCACCACCCTGGTGGGTTTTGTGAAGGTGGCCGATGGGTCCACCCACGGGGCTCCAGGGACCGACGTCACGGGCATTGAGCGCGTGATCCAGTACGGCAAAGCGGGGGTGTGGTATGAAGCGGTCGCCGAGATGGCCACCCTGTGGGAAACGTCCCCCAGCAGCCTCCAGGTGATGAGTGACTGGGCCAGTATGCTGGCCGTGGCGGGGCTCGATCTGGACCTGCCCACCCTGCGATCGACGCCGATCGCGGCCCGTTAGGTCAGGCCCACCAAACTCCCCCAGAGGTGGGGATGCGGGGATCAAGCCCCCCAGAGCCGCCGCCCTAGGAGTCCGCTAGGGTGGATGGGGGGACTTGTCCATTTCGAGTCGTCTGCGGTTCCATGCCTACCCCTGGGGCGATCGCCGTATCCCGGCCCGCGCCCCGGTCCTTGATGATGCCCCTATCGATCGAGCCGTGCGTAGACGATGCTGCTAAAGGTTTTATTAGACTCCCAGCGCCCCAGGGGCGATCGCCCGCGTACCCTGCTGTGGGGTGTGGTGGGCGTGGTGGGTTTGGGCTGGGCCATGGCGGCGGAGGGGGCCTGGGGTCAGGCGATCGCCCCGGCGGTGGATGGCATTCAGACCCAGGTGCAGCGGGCGGATCAGCGCTATGAGATCACCGGTGGGAGCCGTTCCGGGGATGGGGCCAACCTCTTCCACAGCTTCGAGCGGTTTGGCCTGGGGGCATCGGAGGCCGCCGCCTTCATCGTGGATCCCACCGTGCGGAATGTCCTGGGGCGCGTGGTGGGGGGCGAAGCGTCCTCGATTAATGGCCTTCTGCAGGTGGTGGGCGGCGGCGCAGATTTGTATCTCATCAATCCCGCCGGAATTGTCTTTGGCGATCAAGCGCGGCTGGATGTGCCCGGTGCCTTCACGGCGACGACGGCGACGGGCCTGGGCTTTGGTGGCTTAGGGGAAGAGAGCTGGTTCGGGACCGTGGGGCTCCCCCAGTGGGCGGGGCTCAATGGGGATCCAACGGCGGCGCGGTTCGAGGGGGCGATCGCGGGGAGCATCGTCAACCTAGGAACCTTAGAGGTGGGGGCGGGGCAGCACCTGACCCTGCTGGGGGGCAATGTGGTGGTGGCGGGGGGTGCCCTGCGGGCTCCGGGGGGCCGGGTGACCGTGGCGGCGGTGCCGGGGCCGGGGCAGGTGCGCTGGGGCGATCTCAATGGCCTACTGACGCTGGATTTTGCGGCGGCGGGCGATCGCGCGGAACTGGCCGGGTTGTCTCCCCTTTCGCTGCCGGAACTGCTGACCGGGGCGGGGGTGCCGACGGCGGCGATCGCCACGGCCGCCAGTGATGGGCGCGTGATTTTGCAGGGGGATGCCGCGATCGCGGGGACCGTCATCCTCGATGGATCCATCCAAACGGAGGCGATTTCGGAATCAGGTCAGGGGGGCCAAATTAACCTCCTGGGCGATCGCCTCCTCCTGCGCAGTGGAGTGACCAGCGCCGGGAGCAGCGGCAATATCCGCATTGGCGGCGGCCTGCGGGGGGGAGACGGTCTACCCCCGGCCACCACCACCTTCATTGGCTCCAGTGCTACTGTCCGCGCCGATGGGGGCGATCGCGGCAACGGCGGCACCGTCATCGTCTACGGTAGCGATACGCGCATCGAAGGAAATTTATCGGTGCGGGGGGGCGATCGCAGCGGCAGCGGCGGCTTCATCGAAACCTCCGGTCGCCAAACCCTCCACGTCCAGACTGCCCCCGATCGCAGCGCCCCCTTTGGCCAAGCCGGCCACTGGCTCATCGACCCCGACACCATCCGCATCGTCAGCGACACCTCCGGCCCCCCCATCCCCGGCACCCTCTTCTCCGGCACCGCCAACTCCGCCACCATCAACGGCACCTCCGGCACGGTCTATGTCACCGCCAGCGCGATCGCCCAGGGCCTCCTCAACGGCGACATCACCCTCATCGCCGACCAGGACCTCATCCAGGATCCCGACGCCCCCATCACCTACACCGGCAACACTACCGGACGGACCCTCACCCTCCAGGCGGGCCGCAGCCTCGTCCTCAATGGCGACATCCTGGCGACCGACGGCCGCCTTGATCTACGACTCATCGCCGGAGGTGACCCCAACAGCCCCGGCGAACTGCGCCTGCAAGGGGCCAATATTCAGACCAACGGCGGCGCGATCGCCCTCACCAGCACCAACAGCGACGGCAACCCCAGCGGCGACCTCCTGGCCATCCTCATCGAAAACAGCACCCTCAACGCGGGCAGCGGCGACATCACCCTCGACGGCACCCTCGACATCACCCGCCCCGAAACGGACCCCTTCACCGGAGCCGCCATCACCCTACGGGACAGCACCCTAGAGACCACCGGCGCGGTCACCCTCACGGGCACCGCGATCGCCACCCTGACCGCCCCCGGCCCCAGCCCCAGCCCCCCCGCCCAAACCCTCACCGGTACCTTCCTCGACGGGGGCACCACCATCAATGCGGGCGGCGCGATCGCCATCAACGGCACCGGCTGGGGCAACAACAGCAACGGCATCGTCCTCGACACGGGACCGGGCCAAGTGCGCTTGAGCAGCACCGACAGCACCCTCACCCTCACGGGCCGCACCACCAGCAACACCACCAGCCTCACGGGCATCCTGCTCAACGGCGGGGCCATCCTGGAAGCCCCCCAGGGCAGCGTCACCCTTGATGTCCACGGCAGCGGCCTCCAGACCAGCCAGATCTGCTCCCCCTGCACCCTGACGGCCAACAGCCCCACCTTCACCCTAGGGAACGGCATTTTCTACGGCGACCAGCCCACCGTGATTGAAAACAAGGGCGGCGACCTGGACATCAACCTAGACCTGCGCGGTGCCCCGGACGCCTCCCTAGACCTCCTGGCCAGCGGCACGGTCACGGTGATGGATGATGCCCTCTTTGCGGGGGTCGGGCCAGCGGATCGCCTCGGGCGGATCACCATCGAGGCCGCCGAGATCAGTACGGGGGATCTAACGGCGGGGCGGCTTGACCTGACCAGCACCGTCGGGGATGTGGCTACGGGAACCCTGCGGGCTTCCAACGGCATTGCGATCGCGGCCCCCGGTAACCTCACGGTCGATGGCGTCCTGGATGCCCGATTTGGCCCCGGCGCGATCGATGTGAACGTGCAGGGAACCCTGCGGGTGCTGCGGTCCATCTGGTGGTCCTTTGACGGAGCCCCCTACAGCATCCTCTCCGGCGGCGGGCCGATCACCCTGCGCTATGACATCACGGTCCCCTTCAGCACCGGCGATGCCAGCACCAACGGCACCGACGGCGCGATCTCCAATGGCTTTCCGAGCGGCACCATCGCGGGCCTGACGAACTACCTCGGCCCCTACCCGTTCCGGCGGGATAATGTGGTCCTGCAACCGGATGCGATCGCGCCCGCCCCGGCCCCCCTCCCGGCCCCAGCCCCCGCGCCCGCCCCGATCCCGACCCCAACTCCGGCTCCGGTCCCCACCCCCGTGCCGATTCCCCTCCCGGCCCCGGCTCCAGTGCCCACCCCCGCCCCGATCCCGACGCCCCGCCCGGTCCCGGTGCCCACCCCGGTGCCCACCCCCGCCCCCCTCCCGGCCCCCGCGCCCCTTCCCGAGGTTGTGCCATTGCCGGTGCCTGTCCCGGTGCCGGTGCCTGCGCCGGTGCCCACCCCGGCCCCCGTTCCGGCCCCCGTGCCCCTTCCCCCCCCGGTGCCTGTGCCGTCGGCCGATCGCGGCGGCGTCGAAGCGGCGATCGCCATTCCAGAAGTGGGCCGCGCGATCGCCCCCTCCGGCGATCGCCAATCCCGCGTTGATGCCCATCGGGCGATCGCCGAAGACACCCCCAGCCCCCTAGCCCTGACCCCCGGCGTCGTGCCCAATTCCAACCCCAACTCTGGCCCGCGCGATCGCCCCTCCGACAACCCCCTCCCCGGCCCCCTCACCCCCGACAACCCCACCGCCGACCTAGAGGCCCTAGAGCTACGGACCAGCCAAACCTACCTCAACCACTTCCAGCGGGACTGGAAACCCAGCGACTCCCGCCGCACCATCCCCGAACACCAAAACGTCCTGCGCACCATCGAGCAGCGCTATCAAAACCGCAAATTTGGCGTCATCTATGCCCAATTCAAAGGCAATATCCTCCACCTCACCCTCCTGACCACCAGCGGCGCGCCGCGCCAGTTCCCCGTGCCCGCCGCCACCGCCGACGCCGTTCGTGCCCAGGTGCGCCGCCTCCAGGACTACCTCTCGGATCCGATCATCCATGACGATGCCTACCTCAGCACCGCCCAGCAGCTCCACGCTTGGCTGATCGAGCCCCTGCAGGATGCCCTGAAGCGGGAAGGGATCAATACCCTAATTTTTTCCCTGGATGAGGGCCTGCGATCGCTCCCCCTCGCGGCCCTCCATGACGGCGATCGCTTCTTGATCGAAACCTATAGCCTCACCTTAATTCCCTCCCTCGCCCTCGTGGACTCCACCTACGGCCCCCTAGACGGCCAGTCCATCCTGGGGGTTGGCATTTCTGAATTTACCGACGAGCCCCCCCTGCCCGCCGTCCGGGCGGAACTCGGCGCGATCGCCCAGCGGCGCGACGGCGAATTTTTATTAGATGAAACCGCCACCCTAGACAACCTGAAGCGCATCCAAATGGAGCGCCCCTACAGCATTTTGCACCTCTCCACCCATGCGGCCTTTCGACCGGGGGCCGTGGACCAGTCCTATATCCAATTTTGGGATGAGAAGCTGACCCTAGGGGCCTTACCGGACCTGGGGCTGGATCTAGAGCCGGTGAATCTGCTGGTCCTGAGCGCCTGCCGCACCGCGATCGGCAGCCCGGAGGCGGAACTGGGGTTTTCGGGGGTTGCCTTCCAGTCTGGAGCCCGCAGTGTCCTCGGGAGCCTGTGGCAGGTGCCCGATCGCGGCACTTACGCCCTCATGGCCCAGTTTTATGACACCCTATCGCCCCAATTGCTCAAATCTGAAGTGTTGCAGCGGACCCAACTGGCGATGCTGCGGGGGGAGGTGCGTCTGGCGGATGGCCGTTTGTGGTTCGGGGAGGATAGTCTAGAAATTCCGGCGGGGTTGGGGGTGCCAGCGGGGACGGTGACGTTCCGCCATCCTCACTTTTGGGCCAGTTTTACCCTGGTGGGTAGCCCCTGGTGAGGGAATCTGGGGGGCGATCGCGGCGGGGGTAGGGCTCGGCAAAATCTGGGGGACTTGCGCCTTGGCAACGGTGGGGGAAACCGGTCGCCGGAGCAGGATCAATTGCCTATCCTGGGCGGAAAGGGTCGGCAGGCGATCGCGCGATCGGCCCGCTGGCGGGACCGCTCCAGTCGTCATGGAACATGGGTGATGCATGGTCTGGCTAACGCGTAAGAACAGCCGACGGGGGGCGGGGGGATGGACCCACGCCCGCTGGGCGATGCGGCGGCTCTACGCCCAATCGTCGGGGCTGATCGGGGCGATCGCGATCGCTTCGGCCCTGGCGATCGTTGGCGACGCATCGGAACTGCTGCGGCGTTGGGAATGGCGCAAAATCGACTGCTTTTTCCAATGGCGCGATGCGCAACCGGCCCTGGATCCCCATGTGACGGTGGTGACCATTACCGATCGCGATATCCAAACCCTCCAGCAGTGGCCTGTTTCCGACAACACCCTGGCCCAGGCGATCGAAACCATCGACGCCGCCGCCCCCGCCTTCATTGGCTTTGATCTCTATCGCGACCTGCCGGTGGATCCGGGGGGCGATCGCCTGGATCGCCTTTTCCGCACCCTTGAGCGTCTCCATGGGGTCGCCAAAATCCTAGAACCCCCCACCAATCCACCGCCGGGCCTCGTGGGGAGCGATCGCATCGCCACCTCCGACACCCTCCTCGATCGCGACGGCGTGTTGCGGCGTGCCCTTCTGAGCCTGTACGACCGCCAGGGGCAACTGCACTTTAGCCTCGGCACCCAGGCGGCCCTCCGGGTTCTCGCCGAAAAGCATCAAATCCACCTCGAAGCCCTCGACGCCAACGGCACCGTCCGCCTCGGGCGCGCCATCTTCCGACCCCTGCGGGGCGGCCTTGGGGGCTACACCGACGCCCACCTGGCCCTAGGCACCTCCGATCGCGCCCTCCAGGATGTGGACGCCGACGCCGACAACGACGCCCCAGAGCCCTCCACCGGCGCGTCCTATCAAATCCTGCTCAACTTCGTCGGTCCCGAGGCGGCCTTTCGGCGGGTGACCCTCCAGCAGGTCTTGGGGGGGACCGTAGACCCGGAGGTTTTCCGCGATCGCATCGTCCTCATCGGCATGGCGGCGGACTCCGCCAAGGATCAACAGCTCATGCCCTATAGCCTGCCCCCGGTGGGCTTCCATGGCTATCTGCCGGGCGTCTTTCTCCATGCCAATGTCGCCTCTGCCCTCATCCAAGCGGCGGTGAGCGATCGCCCTATCCTCCAGCCCTGGCGGCAGGTCTGGGTGCCCCTATGGATCATCACCTGGGCGATCATTGGCGGCTGCGGCACCTGGTGGATCCAGCAGTGGCCCGGTAAACGGCGGGTCACCCTGGGGTTATCCGTCGGCAGTTGGGGTGCCCTGGTGCTGCTGCTGATCCTAGGGAGCTATGGCGCATTCCTGCGGGGCCACCTGGTGCCCACGATCGCCCCCGTGGCCGCCCTCACCCTCGCCAGCGCGATCGCCGCCAATAACTACAAACGGCAGCAGCTCCTGCTCACCAACGCCATGCTGTCCGCCGCCAACGAAAAACTCCTCGACTATTCCAGCACCCTCGAACAGCGGGTCCGTGATCGCACCGCCGACCTGGAAAAAGCCAAACTCGCCGCCGACGGAGCCAACCGCGCCAAAAGCGAATTCCTCGCCAACATGAGCCACGAGCTGCGCACCCCCCTCAACGGCATCATCGGCTACGCCCAAATCCTGCAATACGACGATGTGACCGAAGAGCAGACCGCCGGCCTCCAGACCATTTATCAATGCGGCGTCCACCTCCTGACCCTCATCAACGACATCCTCGACCTGTCCAAAATCGAAGCCGACAAACTCGAACTGCACCCAACGGACCTGACCACCCAAAGTTTTATTGACGGCATCGCCGACATGTTCAAACTCAAGGCCAAGCAAAAAGCGATCGGCTTTGAAGTGACCGTTGATCCCCAGGTGCCCAGCCATTTCCAGGCGGACGAAAAACGCCTACGGCAGGTCCTAATCAACCTCCTGGGCAATGCGGTGAAGTTCACCGATCGCGGGGCCGTAGCCCTACGGGTGCGGCGGCTGACGGACGGTCCCCGCCCCGAGGCCCCGGAAGCATCCACCGTCCGCCTGCGCTTTGAAGTGGAGGACACGGGGGTAGGCATGACCCCGGAGGATGCGGCGAAGGTATTTTTGCCCTTTGAACAGGTGGGGGCGGCGGACAAAAAGGCGGAGGGTACGGGGTTGGGTCTGGCCATCAGCTACCGGGTCGTGGAACTGATGGGGGGCCAGCTCCAGGTGAAATCTGAATTTGGCATGGGTACCCTGTTCTGGTTTGATGCATCCCTGCCGGTGCCGGTGGGGGCGCGGGTGCAGGCGTCCCCGTCCCTTCAGCCGCGCCACCCGTTGCCGCTCTCGCCGGGAACTGCCCTACCGCAGGTGCTGGTGGTGGATCGGGATGCGGGCAGCCGTCTACTTCTGATGGATCTCCTGGAACCGTTGGGTTTTGAGGTGCAGGAGGCGTCCACCCTGGAGGTGGCGATCGCGGCGATCGCCCAAACCCCCCCAGCGGTGATCATCACGGAGACGATCTTGCCCCCCATCGCCGACGGGGCCACGGCGATCACGGCCCTGCGGCAGGCGGCCCCCGCGAGCAAACTGATCATCCTGAGCGCCGCTGTTTTCCCGCGCGATCGCCAGCGGGCCTTGGCGGCGGGCGGCGATGTATTTTTGCCGAAACCGCTCCCCGTCGAGGATCTGCTGACTCACCTGGCGCAACTGCTCAACCTCACCTGGCACTATCCCGACGCGATCGCGGCCCCCCCCCGAGCGGCCCTAGGCCACCGCCGCCACGCCCCGCCCCCCAGCCGCACTCCCCCGGAGGATCATGAAGCGATCATCGGCCCCCCCATCGAGCAACTGCTCTATCTCCAGGATCTAATCCGCAAGGGGGACATTTTCCGCCTCAAAGAAGTGGTGGCCGATCTGCGATCGCATGACCCGCGCCTTGATCGCTTTGCTCGCGACATGAGTGCCCTCGCCGACGGCTTTGAGCTGCGACAACTGCGCGAGTATATCCAGGGGTTTCTAGACTCGCCGACGGATGCCCCCCGCGATCGCGCCCCCCAAATCACCGTTTAGCCCTTCCTGACCTGCGGCACCCTGGTCGCCGAAATGCGCGATCGCGCTGGCCAGCCGATCGGCTTGAAGATTGCGCCAGAATGGGACCGCTCGACTCCCCTCGTTGTCCGTCAGGCTCGACCCGTGCCGCTATCCATTGCCCTGGCCGAATATCGGCGCATCCTCGAACAACTGCCGCGCGATCGCGCCGACGCCCTACGATTAGCGCAACTAAAAGTGCGAGAACAGTACCCCAATCCGCGCTACTGGGCCGCCTTTATCTTGATCGGTGAAGGCAATCTCCCCCTTGATCCATCCTGATCCAACTGCTCCCATGGGTCTGTTTTTGGCGCGATCGCGGGACCGTTTTTGGCTGATTTGTGCGTTGGGTGCCCTGTGCCATATTGGGCAAAATTGTAGTTGTGGGGTGCTGAGATGGGGGGCTGGGCAAGCGCGATCGCGGTGGGGCTTTTGGTGCTGTCGGTTGGTGAGGTAGGCGCGATCGCGGGGACTGAACCTCGGATTGCCCAGCGAGATGAAACAACAGATGCGCGCGATCGGCAGCGGGCTTTAGAGCTAAGCCAGAAAGCCGCGCGACTCTATCGGGTTGGTCGCTGGCAAGAGGCTGTTGAGCTATTTGAAGAAGCATTGAGCATCCTTCAGGCGATTGGCGATCGCGCAGGGGAAGGAACCATGCTCAACAACATCGGCTTCGTATATCAAAGCCAAGGCCAGTCTGGCTCGGCGCTAGAGCGATACCAGCAAGCCCTGGCGATCCTTCAGGAGGTGGGCGATCGCGCGGGGGAAGGAAGAACGCTCAACAACATCGGCTCGGTGCATCAAGGCCAAGGTCAGTACGGCTTGGCGTTGGAGCGCTACCAGCAAGCCCTAGCAATCCTTCGGGAAGTGGGCGGTCGCGCGGAGGAAGGAACGACGCTCAACAACATCGGCTCGGTGTATCGAAGTCAAGGTCAGTACGGCTTGGCGTTAGAGCACTACCAGCAAGCCCTAGTGATCGTTCGTGAGGTGGGTAACCGCGCGGGGGAAGGAGCGACACTCAACAACATTGGCTTGGTATATGAAAGCCAAGGTCAGTATGGCTTGGCATTGGAGCATCACCAGCAATCTCTAGCGATCCGTCACGAGATAGACGATCGCGCGGGGGAAGGAGCGACGCTCAACAGCATCGGCTCGGTGTATCAAAGCCAAGGTCAGTACGGCTTGGCATTAGAGCGATACCAGCAAGCCTTAGTGATCGTTCGTGAGATGGGCAATCGTGCGGGCGAAGGAACGACGCTCAACAACATCGGCTCGGTGTATCAAAGCCAAGGTCAGCACGGCTTGGCATTAGAGCGATACCAGCAAGCCTTAGTGATCGTTCGTGAGATGGGCAACCGCGCGGGGGAAGGAAGAACGCTCAACAACATCGGCTTAGTATATGAAAGCCAAGGTCAGTATGGCTTGGCGTTAGACCAATTCCAGCAAGCCTTGGCGATCCGTCGAGAGGTGGGAGATCGCGCGGGGGAAGGAACCACGCTTAACAACATCGGCTTGGTGTATGCCAGTCAAGGTCAGTACGGCTTGGCGCTAGAGCGATACCAACAAGCCCTGGCGATCCTTCGGGTGGTGGGCAACAGCGCAGGGGAAGGAACCACGCTCAACAACATCGCCTTTGCCTACTTCCAGTTGAATCAACTCGATCAGTCAGAATCATTTTTTCGGCAGAGTTTGGAGGTTTCAGAGGCAGTCGAACGAGATGTGGGAACGGACGATCGCGATCGCGTTGCCTTTTTTGAAACCCGTGCGTCTACCTACTCTGGTCTGACTCAAGTATTAGTACGACAACAGAAATACGATGAGGCTTTGGAAGTTACTGATCGCGCCCGCGCCCGTTCCCTCGCCGAATTTTTAAATCCATCGACCGCCGATAATCCACGATCTGACCTGACGTTTGAAGATATGAAAGGGATGGCGCGCGATCGCGATACAACGATCTTGGTTTACGCGATCGTCGAGCAACGCCTCTACATTTGGGCCATTTCACCATCGGGCAATCTTACTTTTGAGCAAGTTGATCCCGCCATCGTCGGCATTCCCATCACTGCCGTGGCTGACCGGGCGCGACAGGCCGCAAACTTCCCCTTGAATGACTTCACCTTTTCCCAGGAGAAATATCGCCTCGATTTGCAAGCCACCCGCAGCGACGGGGGCGATGATTTATCTGCGGACGATCCTGAACATCTCAAGCGGATCTATCGCCTGCTGATCCAGCCCATTGAAGCCCATTTGCCCCGCGATCCGGGTGCGCGATTGCTCATTGTTCCCCACCGCGAATTGAGTACTGTTCCCTTTGCCGCCCTGCTGGATGGACGCGATCGCTTTTTGGTCGATCGCTACGCCATTTCCGTCACCCCGTCGCTACAGGTGCTCGATACCGTTTCCCGGCAAAGGCCCGCCGCGATCGGTCCCGCCCTCGTGGTGGGTAACCCCAGCCCTATGCCGCTCGACCCGCGCACGAACCAACCGCTCGACCCCCTATCCGCCTCTGAAACCGAAGCCAACGCGATCGCGGCCCTGCTGAACACCACTCCCCTACTCAAGCGCCAAGCCACCGAAACCGCCGTCAAACAACAGCTCGCAACCGCGCGAATTCTGCACCTCGCCACCCACGGCGTCCTTGAAACCGACGATCGCGGTGTCCAAAACGCATGGCTTGCCTTCGGACCCGATGGACAAAACGACGGCAAACTCGACCTCTCGGAAGTGTTCGACAGCAACCTCAGCGCCGAACTGGCCGTCCTCAGTGCCTGCGACACCAACCGAGGCGACACCGCTGGCGAAGGCGTCATCGGTCTCGGTCGCGCGTTCCTCAAGGCGGGCACCCCAACGGTCGTGGCGAGCCTTTGGAAAGTGCCGGATGCGCAAACAGCCATGCTCATGGAAGCATTTTACGAGGAACTGTTGGCCGGACGCGATCGCGCCGACGCCCTACGATTAGCCCAACTAAAAGTGCGAGAACAGTACCCCAATCCACACTATTGGGCTGCATTTGTATTGATCGGTGAAGGCGATCGCGCGATCAATTTTTAGGGAAAACCTCGGGCCAGCGCGATCGTTACGCCCATTTCGGAAAGCTAGACCATTGTCGAGACGGTTAGCCGAACGCGATCGCGCCGCCGCACTGGTTGCCCTCGCCCAAGCGCAAATGCTGACGGACGACTGCACCGCCACCACCACCCTCACCGCCGCGAGATCGATCTACCAAACCCTCAATGCCCCCGAAGATGTTGAAGCCTTCGACTTCGCGATCGAGCGGTTTCGCGATCGGTGCCCCCTCTCCCAACCGTAAAAAAGGCGATACCTGTGAAATAGACCGTTTCAACCGCTGACGATCGTGCGATCGCCGCCACGAGCTTTTTCGTTTTTGATCGAGAGGTCGAGAAGCATGGCCTAGAGGGCAACGTCGGTATAGATTTCCGTGATCGGGCAATCGAAATCGAGGCTGGTAAAGCGGACGGTATCGCCCGCACCGTATCTTTTTAGCGTCCACGTATCATCATCGTTACGCCGAAAGACTTCGACCTGGGTACGGTCTTGATTCACTAAAACGTACTCTTCGAGGCTGTCGAGTTCGCAGTAATGGTCGAATTTTTTACCGCGATCAAAAGCTTCAGTGCTATCAAATAGGACTTCGACGATTAGCTTGGGATATTTTTTAACGTAGCGATCTTCGCGATCGCGCACATCGCAGGTGACGAGTAGATCGGGATAATAAAAACGATTTGCCATTTCGACTCGCACTTTTACTTCCGCGAAGAAAGTCTTACAAGGTGAGCCGCGTAGATGAGCGCGAAGCAATGTATAAATATTGCCACCGATTAAGTTATGCTCTTCGCTCGCTCCAGCCATTGCGAAGATTTCGCCATCGTGATACTCATGCTTAACGATTGCAGCGGCTTCGGCGGCGAGGTAGTCTTCGGGTGAAATGTAGGCGCGATCGGGTTGGGCAATCATGGTTTTATGGCGTGCGATCGCCTTGGCCAACTGGCTGATATCGCTGGGCATGGCGGCAGGCCCGAGGGAGCACCCCTAGGTTAGCCAAAATCGCGGGCAATGACCGATGTTGTAAAGACGTCAATACAGATAGCAGCGATCGCGATCGCGAATCCAAAAGGGGGACTGGTAAACCCACCGTATCGGTTGCTAGCGGGAAAAGTGGCGGTAGATCGTTGAGGGGGGGAGGTGTTGGGCAGGCATCTCCCGCTGGCAGTCCATTGATCGCGATCGACCATCCAACTGCCCGTCCCCCATGCGATCACGATGAACGGTAAAGAACTGAGCGACCTTCAGTGTGAGGAATCTAGAGTCGGACATTGACACGCGATGAAGCGCCCAACGCCTCCCATGACTGCCTTGGTGCCTGCTCCCTCGTGCCCCATACCCTCAACTGCACCGAGAACCGGTGGGATTACAAATTCCGCGATCGCCTCCTCAATGAGTGCCTCACGATTCCCGGCCCCTTCGACCCCCTCAAGCCCGGTCTCGAACAACCAATGTCCGATGCACGGCCCCAAGCGCTAGGAGAAACGCCGATGGGTTGTATCCATTGGTGGCAGAGCAACGAAGAAGAGACCGACTTTCAACTGCGCTTGGCAATCGACTCACAGAAAGCATTCCGGCATGGGCGAGTAGACTCCGTTGGTGTCAATAAAAGTCTTACTAACGCGATCAAAAAAAACATTCCAAAGCGCCTCACCTGCTAGCAAATATTCATCGCCTCAAAAGCCAGGTTTAGGCACCGATGCACCCTCAGGCAATCAATTTTTCGGGGAATCTGCGCAGATCAAGACCATCGCCCCAGGCAAAACCGTATCTAGGGTTACAGAGCGAATCAGAAACTGTTGATTACATAGACTCTTGTGGAAAGGTTATGGAAAGACAACATTAACCTGGGGTGTCTTCTGGCTTGCTGAGCTTAAAAGCGTTCTAGGAGTTACCGGTTGGAATTTCCAAAGCCTGACGATAGTCTGCACTGGCTCCGCGTCGATGTCTTCAGTGGATCCGTAGGTTAGCTCCTGTGGAGAAAATCTGCATGGGTTCACTGGTTGAGACCTTCGGAGCCGGTAGGTGTCCGCGCTGTGGGAATGCGACGCTGCATTCCGCTCCAGCCGATGCCCCGTTCGCCACCCCATTGCAGGCGATCGATTTGGGAAAAAATAATCCAGGGACTATATTGTCGTGAGATCGATCGAGACCCATCCAGCCGCTTTGAACGTCACGGGAAGCCTTCAATTCCCCGACCATAGCCTGTCTGGCGCAACGTGCCTAGTCTGTCAAGGTTCCCATGACTCTCGGGAGCATTGGGAATTTATGGAATCGCTGCCCAAGGATCCAGTGGATATGCTGGGTGACCTGGTTGAAATGGGCGTGTACGAGAATCGGGCGCTGAATGTTGCCGATGCGGTTAGCTCGGCGGAGGTGCGCAAGGCGCTGTTCCTGAAGATGGCGTCCCGGGGCAATCCGAAGCGAGAAAAGTTGGTTCGTGATTTGTGCTCCGTGGCGGGCGGTTTAGATCAAGCGTTTGCTGCTGCCTTTGGTCCCAAAGCGGGCGAGTTTTTCGGGGATGCCCGCCGCCTGAGCAATGTGACCCGCCGGGAATTTCTCCGGAATGTGGCGATCGGTGCTTCGCTGGTCGCGTTGACCAACTGTGCCCCGAGCCCTGGCGATCGCGATACCGAAGAGACCGAGGCCCCTGTGGATGTGGGGAATCTGGAGAAGACGGATATTCAGGTTGGGTTTATTCCCATTACCTGTGCCACCCCGATCATCATGTCTGAGCCCCTGGGCTTCTATAAGAAGTATGGGCTCAACGCGAAAGTGGTGAAGATGCCCAGTTGGGGTGCGGTTCGGGATTCGGCGATCGCTGGGGAACTGGATGCGTACCACATGCTTGCACCGATGCCGATCGCGATGACCCTAGGCTTGGGCTCTGAAGCCTTCAGCGTCAAACTGGCCAGCATTGAAAACATTAACGGTCAGGCCATCACCGTCGCCGAACGTCACCGGGGGAAGGTCAACGGCCCTGCCGACTTCAAAGGCTTTGTGATTGGGGTACCCTTCCCGTACTCCATGCATAACCTGCTGCTGCGCTACTACCTTGCCACCGGCGGCATCGATCCCGATGTAGACGTGAAGATCCGCCCCGTCCCGCCCCCGGACAGCATTGCCCAGTTGGTCGCCGGTGACATTGATGCCTATTTGATGCCCGACCCCTTCAACCAACGGGCCGTCTTTGAAGGAGCCGGCTTTATCCACAAGCTGACCAAAGAGCTATGGCCCGGTCACCCCTGCTGCGCCTTCGCCGCCAGCCAAGCCTGGATTGATACCAACCCCCAAACCTTCCGCGCCCTGAACAAGTCCATCATTGAGGCGGCAGGATACGCCAGCAAGATTGAGAACCGTCCCGAAATTGCTGCGGCGATTTCCACTCGGGCGTTCCTGAACCAGCCCACAGAAGTGGTCGAAGCCGTCTTAACCGGTAAGTTTGACGACGGCAATGGCAACACCCTGGATATTCCAGATCGAATTGACTTCGATCCCTATCCTTGGCAGAGCTTTGCTAACTGGATTTCATCCCAGCTCGTGCGTTGGGATTTGCAAGACGATGGTAAGGTAGCCACGGCGATCACCAAGGAAACCTATAACGAAGTCGGCCAGGAAATCTTCTTAACCGACTTGGCACGGGAGTTGGCAGAGGAACTGGGACAAGATCCCCCGGCGGAGATTTATCGGACCGAAACCCTAGCGTTCGATACCTTTGACCCCGCCGATCCTGCCGCTTACGTCCAGGCACAAATCGACGAGTACGGCGTTTAACCCGATGTCCCCCGTAGCGTTCTGTGATGGCTGTGGGGGATTGGACTGTGCTTGCTGTGCATGAATCGCGTTGGCTTTTGAGAGCTATTTGAGGGGAATGAAGATGTTCGATCAGGAGGGAAATCGATGACTGCTGTGGGGCGTCGCGTTCGTAAGCGCAGAAAAAATTTAATTCCGGGGGGGGATAACGTCAAAGCGATCGGCGTTTTTATGCTGTCGCTTGCTGTCCTGCTGGGATTCTGGGAACTTGGGGCTAATTCTGGCTGGTTTGCAAAGGGAATGCCCACCGCTAGCTTGACCCTAAAGGAGCTGTGGTGGTGGGTTACCAATCCCTTCTTCAATAACGGGCCTAATGATTTGGGCATTGGCTGGAACCTGTTGATTAGTTTGCGGCGGGTGGCGATCGGCTATATTTCAGCCTCCCTCATCGCTGTTCCCCTGGGCATTCTCATTGGCATCTCACCGGTCGCCTCGAAAGCCTTTAACCCCTACATCCAACTGCTTCGGCCGGTCTCTCCCCTAGCGTGGCTGCCCATCGGTTTGTATCTGTTCCGGGATTCGGAGCAAACCGGTATTTTCATCATCATGATCAGCAGCATCTGGCCGACTCTGGTGAACACCTGCTTCGGTGTTGCCAATGTCAGCAAGGAATATTTAGAGGTCGCTCAAACCCTCGGCACGTCAAAGCTGCGCACCATTACCCACATCATCGTTCCCGCCGCCTTGCCCAACATTGTGTCCGGGCTGCGCATCAGCATGGGAATCGCTTGGCTGGTCATTGTGGCCGCAGAAATGCTGTTGGGAACTGGGCTAGGCTACTTCATTTGGAACGAGTGGAATAACCTGTACATTCCCAACATCTTGGTCACGATTATCATCATCGGTCTAGTCGGCATCGTTCTGGATCAAATCTTCGCGTTTGTAGAGCGATTCGTTTCGTTTGGGAGGAAGACAGCATGAGCGTTCCTGTGGAGCAAGCGCGTCCAGCGTCGTCATCGATCGCGAGCGATGCACCGTTGGGGGAAGTGTCCCTGCGGCATGTCAGTAAGGTGTTTCCGGGACGCAAGGGGTTTATTGATAAAATCACCCGGCGGACATCTAAAGACTTCCTGGCCATTGACGACGTTAGCATCGACATCGAGCACAACACCTTTGTCTCGATTATTGGCCCGTCCGGCTGCGGTAAGTCCACTCTGCTGAACATCATTGCTGGGCTGAGCTATGCCACCAGCGGTTCGGTAACCATGGACGGCCACCCCATTGAAGGTCCGGGACCCGATCGCGGCATGGTGTTCCAGAACTATGCGTTGATGCCCTGGATGACCGTGCAGGAGAATATCCTGTTTGCGGTGCAGACGGTGTTCCCCAAGATGCCCCCGGCCCAGCAGAAGTCCATTGTTCAGGAGCACATTCAACTGGTGGGGTTGGAAGGGGCTGAGCGGAAGCACCCCCACGAACTGTCTGGCGGGATGCGTCAACGGGTGGGCATTGCTCGGGCCTTGGCGATCGATCCACAAATCTTGCTGATGGACGAACCCTTTGGGGCGCTAGATGCCCTAACCCGTGGTTTCTTGCAGGAAGAGATCGAGCGCATTTGGGAGCGGAAGCGGAAAACGGCGATCATGATTACCCACAGTATTGATGAGGCGCTGCTGCTGTCTGACAAGATTATTTTGATGACCCGTGGCCCTGCGGCTCGCATCGATGAGGTGTTGGAGGTGCCCTTTGACCGCCCCCGCAGCCGAGAGGCGGTCGAGGCTCATCCGGCTTACCGAGAGCTGAAGCACGAGATGGAACAGCATCTCTATCGCGAAACCCGGGCCGTTGAGGCGAGCCGTTTGGGTTAGGGTCTGACTCACTCCAGTTTAATTGGACGGTTTGACTGAATCTGTTTCTGTTTTTCTAAAGCGTTCTTTTGAGGGCATCAAACATGGCTATTTCTGAGATCACCCAAAAGTTGTTGGATGCCAAAAAGGCGAAAGGAGTGACCTACGAGGCGTTGGAGAAGGTCGTCGGTCAGGATGAGGTTTGGATTGCGGCGGTGATTTTCCGACAGGCCAGTGCGGACATGGAGCAAGCGAAGGCTTTGGTGGGTGCTCTAGGGCTACCGGAAGAGATGGCTGAGCCTTTGACGGTTCCTCCCTTGAAAGGCTCCTTGGAGCCGGTCATCCCGACGGATCCCCTAATCTATCGCCTGTATGAAATCATGCAGGTGTATGGGATGCCTGTGAAAGATGTGATCCATGAGAAGTTCGGCGATGGCATTATGAGTGCGATCGACTTCTCCCTTGAAGTGGATATGGTGCCTGATCCCAAGGGCGATCGCGTCCAAATCACTATGTGCGGTAAGTTCTTGCCCTATAAGAAGTGGTAGACCGCGATCGGTTTCACTTCCGACGGTTTGAACCACCTGTGATTTAGAGCAAAAGCTTGATCGAAAGCGCCTAGGACAGAGTGAAGTTCTTCCTGGGCGCTTTGATGATTGAATCTTTCAAGGTGACCGGGCAACGTCCTCGAAACCCTCAACGGCCACGCCCCCAAACGGCGCGGCTAATGTTGCGTCGTCGTACCCACTGGCATCAGTTAGCGCGAAACTGGGCGGCCCATTCACGCACGGCGTGGCGCATGGCACGGCGACCGGCTGACCGCTGGGCCGAGACGATCGCGACGAGTTCACCAACGGGCAGGCCGGGAAAGGCGATGCTGGTCGATCGCGCTTCGTAGGTGTCTTGGGTGAGGATATAGGCTTGGAGCACGCCGTTTTCGTAGCGCCAAATTTCGGGCACACCGAGGCGGGCATAGATGGAAAAGCGATCGAGCGATTTACTCGTAATGTCGATTTCTAGAACCAAATCCGGCGGCGGGTCGCTGCTGAGGTCGAGGTCTGTGCGTCCTCGGACGATCGCCTCGTTTTGGATATAAAAGCAATCGTCGGGTTCGACGCCGATCTGCTCTAGCGCCCTGCGCCACGTGGTCGAACCGTAGCAGGCGTAGTCAATCCCTAGGCTGTCGGCAACTTCTTCGATCGCGATGCTCAGGGTGGTTTTATAAAATTCGTGCTCGGGCAGTGGAGTCATGATTTCTAAGTCGCCGTTGTCGTAGGCGATTTGGCTGGCACGGCTTTGGCTGAGGGCCTGGAGCAGGTCTTCGTAGGCTTCCCAGCTAACCTGTCGCAGCAGCACATGGCTGCCGACGGGGACGGTTAGGCGATCGAGGGTCAAATACATGGGGATTGTTCCTCGGGCGGGGTGGGGCGATCGCGGTTGTCGAGGCGGCGCGATACCAACAGTCTAGCGAGGCGCTCAAGGGCTCGAACGGATGGAGATATGCCTCGGTCAGTCGCGATCACGCCGGGTACCGTCGCCACAGCTTAGTTATCGCGATCGCGCCGTCCGTGGATAACTAGCCGTCCCGCTCTCCGTTCTCACGCGACTTCAGAAAATCAGACACCTTCTGGCTGGTCAGAAATTCCACCACAGGCAACAGCAACACCGACGCCTCTGAAAGTCCGGAGGCTGCTGCATAGCGCTCCAGAATCTCCCCTAGTTCTGGCGGGAGACTCAACTGCACCCGCTTTCGTCGCTCTCCCTTGTACATACGGAATCGCCACTGTGGAATCTCTCCCCATCAACCTACCTCAATCCGCACCAATGTTGGGTTTCAGCGAAATTGCCATCTAGCTACAATTTACCAATCACACTTCAATTGAAGTGTAATTGCAATCCACTTTGTCTCCAATTGGAGTAAGTATGATATTTTGAGATTATCCTTTTTACCAGAGATGTGGAGGCAGGCGATGACACGCCACAGCCATGACGTTCCCCCGGACGATCGCGACCTCATCGGCCGCCTGAGTCAGCTCGACGATCGCTATAACCGCATCATCCTGCTCGGCCAAGCGAACTGGATTGACCAGCTCGTCAAGAGTTTGCACAAATGTAACCTCGGCGATGCGGCCCTTTGGAGCCCGCCGATCGCAATCGCGCCGCCCGACCAAACCATCCGCATCCTCGCCCGACCGCGACTGCTCGGTTAACTGCCCCCTGTCGCTGCACTTGCAATCGCAATCGTCCCAACCCGGCCCCTGTGTGTCCCCAGCAGCGGCCGACCGACGGGCACAGTCGCGATCGCGCTCCAGCAGCGAACGACCCAAATACGCCTCGATAAACGCGATCATCGACATCTACAAAGACATCGATATTGTCTAGGGACAAACGCTAGGCGGTACGCTTAACGCCATGGCTGCTAATCCTGCGCACCCCACCGAGTCCATCCAGATCGGCGACATCGCGATCGCGGTGCAGCGAAAACCGATTAAAAACATCAACCTCAAGGTCTGCCCGCCAGACGGGCGCGTCCGCATCTCAGCGCCCCAGCACGTCGATCTCGATACCCTGCGCCACCTCGCGATCGCGAAACTCCCCTGGATTCAGCGCCACCAGCGTCGGTGGGCCGAGCGATCGCAACGGTTGCCGCAGCAGTACGTCTCGGGCGAAACCGTCTGCCTGCGCGGACAACCCTATCCACTCCAAATCGTCCCGACCGACACAAAACCCCAGGTCGTTCTCACCAATCGCGATCGCGTTTGCCTCTGGGTCCCGGCGCACTACGATCGCGATCAACGTCTGGCCGTCCTACGCGACTGGTATCGCCAACACCTCAAGGCAGACATTCCCGCGATCGTCGAACGCTGGGAGCCGACCATGGGCGTGCGCGTCCGCGAATGGCGCATCAAATGCATGAAAACCCGCTGGGGCACCTGCAACGTGCGGGCCGGGCGCATTTGGCTCAATCTGGCTTTGGCGGAAATGCCGCCGCCGTGCCTCGAATATGTCGTCGTCCACGAGATGACCCACCTGCTGGAGCGCAGCCACGGCGAGCGCTTCAAACGATTAATGGACGGTTTCCTGCCCGACTGGCGACAGCGCAAAGCCGACCTCAACCGCCACCCGCTCACCTTCTAACGCGATCGCGCCTACTTGGTTTGCCACTGGGTCAGCAGCCACGCGCTCACCTGCCCGTGGTCGGACCCTCGACTTTGTTGCAGCGCCGCCTCCAGCACGTCCAACGTCAGCCCCGGCAGCACGACCGACTCGCGCACCCGACGGCTGCCACCCCCTTCGAGCATTTCAAAACACGCGATCGCGGCGGCCGCCACATCCACGATCCAATATTCCGAAACGCCCAAATCTTCGTACAGCATCCGCTTCGTACCGCGATCGTCCGACAGGGTGCTGTGCGACACTTCAACCACCAAATCCGGCGCTCCGACGCGATCAAGGTCCACTACGGTCATCTCCCACGGCACCGAACCGGCGCGATCACCCACGTAGAACGATAGATCGGGCTGTGCCTCGCCAACGCCGGTCTTGCGATAGGAACAGTTATCCTGCCCGTCCAGTTTGATGCCGCGCAAGGCCGCAAACAAACCGATCGCGATGCTGAGGATGAAGTGATCGCGGGAGTGGGGATTGCCGACGGGGGATATCTCTAGCCTCATCGAACCTCGGTAATAATATCCCTTGGCGTTTTCTGAGGTTGCGATCGCGCGATCATAGTCGTCCCGCGAGGCGGCGATCCAGCGGTCGGTTGGCGGCTGGGGCGTCGTTGTTTCTGCTCGTTCGACCGGTCGTGCTGTCACCATGGCTCGCAAAGGTTGGTTCGCAAGGGCGCGATCGCGCTGTCGATCTCGATCCTAGCAACAGGTGCGTGGCTACACTGGAGCCAGGTTTTAACTCTCTCAAACAAAGCGACGTCGATCATTGGGTTTATTCGCAAGGCGGCGATCAGGGATGCGCTGGTTCCCTATGGCGATCGCGCCGATCAGGCGATGAAGCACATCCTGACGCGGCAAGCCTGGACGCCGCCCCAACGGAAATGGCTTGATCGCATCGGCAAGCAGTTACGTCAGGAATACATTGCTGATCGCGCGGCGCTAGATTCGGGCGCGTTTTGATCGCAGGGCGGTTGCCGGCGGATTGATAAGATCTTCAACGGTCAGCTCGAAGCAATTTTGACCGAGATTAACGGGCAGCTCTGGCAGACGCTAGGTTAAACCAAGCTAGGCCGAGTTAATGCCTGTCAACCGAAATGGAGTGGGATGGATGGCTCTACGGGATGTCTTGATGGAAAAGCGCGATCGCATTTTGGAAATTGCGGAGAGGCATGGGGCGTTTAACGTGCGGGTGTTTGGTTCGGTAGCACGGGGCGAGGAGACGACGCAGAGTGATATCGATTTTCTGATTGATTACGATATCGATCGCGTTTCGCCGTGGTTTCCGGTACGTCTGGTGCGAGAGCTGGAATCGCTGCTGGATTCTCGGGTTGACGTGGTGACGGAGGATGGTTTGAAGGCGCGGATTCGTCAGGAGGTGTTGGAGGAGGCGATCAAGCTATGAGAAGCGACCTCGAACGCTTGGAGGATATACAGGAGGCGATCGCGAAGATCGAGAAGTACACGCAGCGCGGTCAGGCTGTATTTTTCGAGGATGAGCTGATCCAAACTTGGGTTCTGTTTCACCTACAGACGGTTGGTGAGGCGGCAAGTTCGATGTCGGCTGAGTTTCGGAGCCGGTATCCAGATGTGCCGTGGCAGGATGCGATCGATTTTCGTAATCTCGTGGTTCATGAGTATTTTCGAGTTGACTTTCGTATCGTGTGGCGAATTGTTGAGTTGGATTTGCCCGCATTTCGATTGCAAGTAGCAATGATGTTACGCGGTGAGGGTGACGATCAATAGCGTCACGAGATCTAGAGCCCGGTTTCTGCTGGAGGAAGCATCTGCATGGCAAAAACAACATCGACCAACCCGCCAGATGATCGCGCGCCTCAACCCCGATCGCGCCGGAGCACCTCGGGAACGCCTAGTTTCAACGCGATCGCGCCTCAACCGCCCCCGCGATCGCCTAGATCGAGACGCGATCGCGAGGGTGGCGAGCCTAAATCCGCCGCGATCGCGTGGCCGTCGGCCACACCCGGTAGAAGGACTTGGTGTAGGGGGTGTGGTCGGTATTCGTAGCTCGTATTGAAATGTAGACAGGCTCTCCGTTTCAGCACCTCTCGGACCCACTGCAAGGTGTCGCGATCTAGGCGGTAATGGCGGACGCGATCGCCCGTTGTGGCCCGTTGGTTGACAGTTTTGAGCCCGATCGCGTTGAGAACCATACCGACGATCGCGCTAGGGCTCATGGTCGGGCGCACGGTCAGATTGAGAGCGAGCTTCACGTCAGCCGCGCAGGCTTTGGCGCGATCGGCGAAGGCGACGACCCATGGGGTGGTGTTGGTCCAGCATTGACCCGATGCCGTGGCTGCGATGGCTTGGGTCAGGAGTTCGGGGATGCCCAACGCGATCGCGCCAGCCGTGAACAATTCGCCAGCCGGTAGATCCTGCTGGGGAATGGGGACATCCCAGGCATCAAGCTTTTGGAGGCGGTCACGGTCTCCGTCGAGGGCGAGGTTGGTCCAGAGCAGCCGTTCGAGGCGAGTCAGGGCGCGGCGGGTTCGTCCCTTGGCATCCTTCAGCACGTCCGCGATCGCGAGTTGCTCGGGGGCGATCCGGTAGAAGGTGGCGATGTTGAACCGTTCGAGCTTGAGGCGATCTTCGATTTTGAGGGTGCGGCGATCGCGCAGGCCCTGGGCCTCGTCCTCGTCGATGATGGCGGCCTGCTGAATCGCGATCGCCTCCTGCCGTCGCACAAAGTCGAGCAACGTTTTCCAGCGTTCCGCGATGGCCTCAAAATCGTCCGTCAGCTCGACCATTTTGATCTCGTGACCCGCCAGTTCCAAACGGGCCTGGAGGTGCTGACCGAAGCTGCCCATGGCCCGATTGCGGTCCGCTTGGGCGTTGGCGTGGTAGCGGGCGGCCGGTGAGTCGCGATCAACGCGATCGCGCAGATTTTCGTCACTGAGCACCTTGGCAATGAGTTCGGTGCGTCGCCACTGCCGACCACGGTAGTCGAGGGGATTGGTCGCATCGATGGGGTCGGAACCCTTGCCCCGCGCGGCGGCGAAGACAATCCTCGGTACCGGCTGGCGAACCCGCATGAGCGCCTGGTCGCAGTCATGGGGCGCGGTCGATTGCCCTTCAAAAAAGCCAAACACTTTCTCGAAGCGATCGCCCTCGATGCTGATGCCACTGGTCAGGGAGGGGGACGCGATCGCAAGGCGAATGTCGCGATCGCTGAGCCAACTATCGGGTGCATCGGCGAAGGCGCGCTGTGCCGCTTCGGTGCTGGTTTCCGAGTCGTACCGCAGGATTTGGTCAGCCGACAGCCCCAACTCGATGCCCAACTGCGCGATCGCCTTGGAGGTGCGCAGTTGATCGACCGCCACCCAAACGCGATCGCCTTGCTCCAGCGAACTTTGGAGTTGTTTCAGGACATAGCTCCGGGCGCGTTTGCGGCTGCCGGGAGCATGGGAGGAGTCGGTCGCTAGCTCACAGGGATAGGCATTGGCGCGATAGGTATTGTGCAAGATCCAGGGTTGCTCGCCGCGCAGTTCCGCAATCAAGTCCAGCTCGCGATCGGTGAGACCGGCACTGGCGAGGATGACGCGACGGGCGTTCTGGATGAATTCAACGGCCCTGGCGAGGAGCTTCGGGCGTTTGCCCCCCTTGCCGCAGGTGGAGCCGCTGATGAGGTGTTGAAACCCCTGGTCGGCTTCGTCGATCACCAGGTCGTAGGAACCAAGGGGGTAGTCGTTGGGATTGAGGGCGAGGATGCTGTCCCAACAGAGGCTGAGGCGTTTGGTGGGGTTGCCGTCGATGCCGATGCGCTGCCCCCTGAACACGTCCGCATCATGCAAATAGTCGAGTCCTAACCGTTGCCCTAGGCCCCGCTGGAGGCTCTCGCGGTGGCCGGGGGCGATCGCGCGATCGCGGCCCTGAATCAATCGGGCAATGAATTTGGTTTTACCGGTGCCCATGGCGGACAGGAGGGCGATCGTGCCGGTGGTGGGCACACTGGTGGGCGCGATCGCGGTGAGGTCGGGCAGCTCGACGGTCAAGGTGGGGGCGTATCGCCCGAGGGGATTTGCCAGCTCAGCGCGGATGGCCCGGTAACGGCGATCGCGCAGCCAGTCCTCGAAGGGTAGGGCTTCATTCAGCAGTTGCTGGACGATTTGTTGGCCTTGGCTGACGGCTACATCGTCGATCCCTTTGCCCAGTTGGGGGCTCCATTGGGCGATCGCGACGCGACACCCTTCAGCCCGCAGGAGTAGTGAGAAACGGGCGATGGCCTGGGCGACCTTGCGTCGGGTATTGGGCTTTTCGTCGCTGTCGAAGGCCAGGAGGATGCGCCGTCCCCGGTGAAGGAAGGGAATTAAGTCCTCAATCAGACGCGGGCATTCGAGGCGATCGCCATTGGCACCACGACTCCGGTAGCCGCCATAGACACCGGTCAGGGCGATCGCGACATACCCCTGCGACAGCAGAGAGAGGGCCTTTTTCGCACCTTCAGTGATGACGATCGGCAGGTCAGGGCGATCGGCGAGCCAACTCCAGAACGAACCATCGGCGGGAACTGGAACCCCATATCGCCGCGCGATCGCGTCTCGAACCTCGGGCGGCACCGGTGGCAAGTAAGCGCGACTGCCTGCCCCACGCCCGGTTTCGTATTTGATGACCTTGCCCCTGTCGTCGAGGCGAGGATTGCAAGGTTTGACTTGCCAAACTTCGCCCGATTCATGCAGGAATGCAGCCCCGGCCTGGAAGCGGTGGGGCCGTCGGTGCTGCCAGTTTCGCGAGGGGGGCTGCCAGCCGAGGGCGTCGTGGATCGGCCAGCCCAGGTGCTCGTGGGAGTAGGGATCGACGGCTAGCTCGGGCAAAATCGTGACGGCGGCGTCAAAAAGTGCCGGGGCGATCGCGCTGCCGCAGGTGCATTCGCGGTAGATCTGGGCTTGAAATGCCGCAGGGCGCGGGTCAGTCTCGAAAAAATTGGGCGCAGCAAAAAATTGCCGAATCGCCGTACGCGATCGTGCTGGAGAGGTCATGATGCAGATGCTGTAAGGGTTAGAGCCCTTCAGCGCACCGGATGACATGACCGAACTGAGCACCTAATTTAGAAAAATCAGGCACGAAAGTGTTGCAGTCTAGGCGGACGTATCGCAGAATAAAGACATCTGCTCGTCGCCCCGCCGACAGCATTGAAGCCATGATCAGCCGGTTTGGCTGAGGGCTAATTGGATAGAAGGCTAGTCGTCAGCGAGTAGGTTCCCCAACCAAAACGACGCTGGCGATTTTGCCGTTCTAGGGAATTCATCGATCCATTAAGTTCTCCTAGACGCAAGAATCTTGGGGATTTTTAGCCATCTTGCCACCGATCCGGTCTGTGCCGCAACGATCGGCACAGACAAGCGGCCTGCATGGGGCTCTAACGGGCTTGGGTGGTGTCCCGGGGGTGAGCCGCGCTTTTGATATGGTACAGCCGCAGGGGGCTCGATCGCGAGGCTGTGTTACGGCATGGGCACATAAGTTTTGGATCGATCGCGGCGGTTGGGGAAGGTCCAGCGCGATCGCGTCCAAGGGCGTCCGAGTTGGACAATGTGGACGGTGGTGTCCAAGGGAATTCAGGGCTGATCGCGGGCAGGTTTGAGGCGATACTTGGGCGTTTTGCCAGCGTCGTTGCGCTCGACGATTTGGCAAGTGGTGAGGGCGTCCAGGGCGGCGGCCAGCTCGTCCGTCGAGAGTCGCTCGATCGGTCGCCTGAGCTTACGGATTTGCGCAGCGCTGAGCCATTCGGTTCGTCCGTCGAGGGCCGCCGCGATCGCCTCTATCCCCTCGCGCACGGCAACTGAAAGGGAGAGCTCGAAGCCCTCCCAAGCTGTTTGATGCTCGACGATTGGCATCTCACCTGAAAAACGTTGGTATATCGCTCTCAAGCAGTCGGGTAGCCAATTCGGTGGTGGTGCCAGAACAGGACTGCGGATGGGGACGGTCGGCTCTTTGTTGTCCAGAACCTGGCCGTGGTGGCTGGGATGCTTGATGGGTCGCAGGACTTTGGCACCGCCTTCGACGGTTAGCAGGGCGGCGACGTAGTGACCCTGGTGGGCATCGAGGTACTGCTGGGTGGTGTTGGCAATGGAGGCGGGGAACTTTGCGGCGAACTCGACCAGGATGTCGTTGAGCCACAGTCTCCAAAAGCTGCCGATGTTGCCGCTGTTCAATAGCTGAACTTTGTTGCATTTGAGGTTTTGGATTTGCTCAGATTGGGTACAGAAAATGGGATAAACGCCGAATTTCGAGCCCCTTGTCCTAAATGCGGTGATGCAAAACAGGAAGCGTTCGATTTCTTTGCCACAGAGCCCGTTGAACATGGTGGTGAGTTCGTCGAAGATGGGGATGATCGCGCTTTGGGTGGCGAATTCGGGTTGGGTGCGGTGGTAGCGGCGACCGTTGCTGAGTTCCCGTTCAAGGCGTTCGCAAAATTCGAGCATTTCTCGCGGTTCGGAGGTGCTGGGAATGCCAGCGAGGCTCCAGGTGGAGGCATCTAAACCGCCTTCAGATACGTCAAGGGCGATCGCGATCGCGCCTGCATCCCCGGCGTAGTGAGCCACCATTGCGACGGTTGACGTGCCTTTGCCCGCGCCCTGGCCGCCGCAGATCAAAGCGGGTCGGCGATCGCTGCCGATGACTTCGGGTAGCGTTGGCAAACTGCGTTCGAGGTCGAGGCGCTGTTTTTCCAGATCGCGGGCGGTGGCGAGTTCGGCGATGCGGGTTTTGAGGCGGGCGATTTCGAGCTGGAGTGGGGTTTGGGTGTCGGCGATCGCGCTCTGGATGGCTTTTTGTGTGTTGGTGGTGAGGGCGGCGATGCGCTCGTTGGCAGCGGTGAGTTCGTCGCGGGCGGCGGTGAGTTGCTGCTGGAGTTCAAGGGAAACCCTTTGCCGGTCGATGTCGAATTGATCTTGGGCGAGTTTGAGCTGGCGTTCTCGATCCTGGATTTCAACGGCGATGTCGCGCCATTCGCGCAGTTCGCTTTCGGCGGATTTTCCCGCGATCGCGACGGGGCGCAACACCTCTAAAATTTCTAGGGCTTCGGCGAGTTTGGATTCTGCATGGCGCTGTTTGTCGAGGGCGGTTTCGATGCGATCGCGGGCATTGCTCTCGGCGTCGCGGACGATCGCGTCGATGGTTTGCTGCTGCCGTTGGCGGTGCCGGATGGCGATCGCGCTGGCCGAACCCAGACCGACGGCCAAGGGTGCCGCCCGAATGGGTTGGAACGGTAAGAAAATGGCAACTACACCGACGGCGGTGCCGCTCCAGAGGGCGAGATCGAGGCGACTGCGCGGTTTGGGAAGGTTAGGGAGTTTCACGATCAGTCAGTCATCTAGTCGTTGGCGTGTTGTTTGGCGAGGCGATCAAGGCGTGCCTCTAGACTGTCGAGGGATTTGGGTTTGCTGGCTCCTTTGCCGAAGCGGGCTTCGACGAGGGCGATCGCGTCTTCTAATTCCAACGACTTGGCGGTGAGTTTCAACTGGCGGCTTTGTAGATCGACGGCCAGTTCGTCGATGCTGAGTTCGAGCCCCATTTCGGCGGCGGCGAGGGCATATTCGCTGTAGGTGGCGTTGACGGCCGCGATCGCGCTGTCGTTGATGGCTTTGTCGGCGTCGTATTTGGCTTTGTCGGTGCCCGCGATCGCGGCGGCGACGTCGTGCCCTTTGGCGAGGGTTTTCTGCTGGGCGATCGCGCGATCGCCTTCGCGGGCCTTGAGGGCTTCGAGGGCGACTTCGTTGGCGGTGCGTTCGGTGGCGAGGGCGAGGTCCTTGCCGCGCAGTTTTTCGGCGCGCAGCAGGCCGGTCAGCCGTTCGAGGGCGGTGTCGAAGTCGCCTTGGCTGATGGGGGCGTTGCGGTCTTGGGTGAGCTCTGGGGCGTCGCTGCGGTTGGTGTAGCTGCCGTCGCGGGGCTTGCTCCAACTGAGTTTGAGCGACCGGCTAGGGGTGTGGCCGGGGGTGTGGCCGGCCGCGAAATCTTTGGGGGATGCAACCATGGTTTATTGCTTCGGCGTGTTGCCGTTGAGGGTTTCGAGGACGTTGTTGAAGCATTCCTGCGCCTGCTGGCCAGCGGCTTGGCGACTGGCTTCGATCGCGTTGGCTTTGGCGATCGCGGTGTTGGCACGTTGGTTGGCGAGGTCAATGGCGCGCCAGGAGAGGAACAGACCGGCCGCGATGCCGCCGCCGAATAGGGCGATGTAGAGACCGGCTCTGAATGCGTTGCCGGGACTGGGTTTGGGGGATTGCGCGATCGCGTTGGGCCCGTCGGACGGCACCATGACAAGGCGATCCAATTTCAAACGGATGTCATCCATAGGACATGCGGCCCCGTTGGCGCGGGGCGTGAAAGGGTTGTAGGATCTCGGTTCAGCTCTTTGGGGCTGTGTTTGAGGAGGAGAGCGTCGTTCGTTCCGTGGAAAGTTCAGAGCGACGTTCTCCTCTCGGTTTTTCTGCGGTTGCGCCCATCAGCGCTAGGGCGATCACGATGATCGTGGCGACGACGGCACCGCCGGTCAGCAAGCCTCCGAGGGTCCAGAGGCTGCGGCGAAAAAATCGGCGATGGTGGCGCAGAGGGTTTTGCGGGCGATGTCGGCGGCGGCGTCGCGGGCGGTTTCGAGCAGTTCGAGCTGCTGGAGGTTTTGCTGTTCCCGCTGTAGGTCGCGGGCGGTGGCGACGAGGTTGGCGAGGTCGCGATCGCGCTGGTGGCCGCGATGTTGGAGCTCTTGCTGACGGACGCGGATGCTGGCGCGGCGCTGTTCGAGCAGGGCGCGGGCGGTGGCAAGGTCGTCGGCGATCGCGATCGCCCCTTCGCCGTCGCTGACGATTTCGGGGATGACGGTGGTGGTGGCGGGCGGGATTTCGGTTTGTTGGCGGGCGGCGGTTTGCTGTTGTGCCTGCCGTTCGGCTTCGGCGCGGTAGGCGGCCAAACCAATTTCACCGAGCCGCGCGATCGCCTGGAAGCCAGTGGGGGTAACGGCTCCATTGGGTTCGGTGAGGGCGGTTTGGGGATGGAGTGACCGAAGAATAGTTAACCGCTTGCGGATGAGTGCGGGCGAGCACCCGAGTTTTTCGGCGGCTTCCTTTTGGGTGATGGGTGCGTTGATGGTGCGCTCATCGGTGCGGCTTGGTGCGGTGGCGGCAGTGACGCGATCGTCAAAGTCCGCCATGGAGATCATTTGATCCATTGCGTAATCGGGGCAGACCCCGGTGCGTTCTATGGTGCTCAGTCTAAAACTTTTGCTGGAATAGTGCAACCATTTGGCTATTGTATGGTTGCCATTTGTCGGCTTGTGGTTCACCAAGTTGCTGTAATTGTCTATCTGTCTGGGATTGCGCGAATATAAGAAGGTATAAAGTGGCGGCCCAAGAGTAGTCATATGGCATCCGAACGCGAAACAAGGATCACGATGACGCTTTCCCCGTTCTGCTACGCAGAATTGGAGGAACTGTCCGTGCTGACAGATACCCCAACCTCCAAGCTGGCGGCAAAGGCAACAGAAGACTGGATTACTTCGTCTGAGTTTTCCGAGTTGCTGAAACGGGCTCGCGAACGGGCGCAGCAGCAAAGCGCTCACTCTGATAGGTCGTAGCGGTATTGCTGGGTTATGGCGAGTAAGAACCGTTTGATGTTGTCCCTCAACTGTGTGGATGTGCGCTGAGTTGAGTCGAGCAGGAGTTCGCGATCGCGCTTTGTCGATACCCCATATCATAGATGTAGTGCTTGGGGGTCGCGATCGCGCCGGTCAGTCAACCCATGTCGGCGATCGCGATCGCGCTTGGGATGGCTAGGTGAGTCTATCTCTCGCTTAGCCGAGTAATGTTGCGCTTATTCTGGTATTGCAGGGACTTGGGCGTGTTTGTAGACATACTTTATAAGAGTCCCTGAGCATAAACATCCATGCCCAAGGCGAAAAAGGCTAAGCCACAAAGCAACGAGTCGCTAGAGCAGAAGCCCTGAAAAACGGCGGATAAGCTCCGCGGAGTATAAGCGCATCATCTTGGGGCTGATTTTCCTTAAATACTCTCCGATGCGTTTGAAGTGCTACACACCAAAACGTTTTCTGGGTCCCGGCGGCGGCGCGATGGTCAGCTCTCCAGACCCAAGCGAAGCAGCCGACGGTTGGCAAGACGGTGGATCAAGCGATGGAGGCCATCGAAGCCCATAACGCCAAGGTGTTGAAGGAGATTCTGCCGAAGGTGCATGGACAGAAGAAATTAGATCCGACCTCTTGACATGATCGGGAGTGTGGATTTAGCCCAATCTCCGGCAGAGTCGGACGGGCAGCTCAAGCTGGATACGTCTGGCGCGGAACCGCCCACGGAGAAACGTCAGCAGGATTTGTTGGGGCAGGTGTATGAGTATTTCTTAGGCCAGTTCGCCCTGGCGGAGGGGAAGAAGGGGGGGCAGTTCTATACGCCGGAAAGTGTGGTGCGCGTGTTGGTGGAGATGCTGGAGCCTTACAGTGGGCGGGTGTTTGACCCGTGCTGTGGGTCGGGGGGGATGTTTGTCCAGAGCGAGAAGTTCATCAGCCATCATCAGGGGCGACTGGATGACATTTCGATCTATGGGCAGGAGAGCAACGAGTGGAAGCCCTCACCCCCAGCCCCTCTCCCAGAGAGTGAGGGGAGCCGGAGTTCGGAAGTCCCTCGCCCTGCGGGAGAGGGATTTAGGGAGAGGGCGGCATACCAAGACATCAAGGGGTTCTGTAAGTCGGCGACGTTGGCGGAGATTGAGAAGCACAATTTTGTTTTAACGCCGGGGCGGTATGTGGGGATTCCGGATGAGGAAGAGGATGAGATTCCGTTTGAGGAGAAGATGGGAGCGTTGACGGCGGAGTTGGCGGCGCAGATGCGGGAGGCGCAGGTGTTGGATGAAGAGATTAAGATCCAGTTAGCGAAGGTGGGGCTTGATTTGGAGATAGAACCATGACAAAACAGAAACCAGAGCAGCAGAATAGCCAGTCTAAAAGTATGGAACAGGAGGCTGAGGAAACGTTTTGGCAAGGTGTGCTGAAGTTCAGAGAGCGGACAGAGCGAGAGGGAATTGAGTTCACGGATGAGGATTTTGCTGATCTCAGAGATCGCAGTCCGGGACGGGAGATTGAGTTATGAATATGCAACAGTTCGTTTTGGAGAACTTTCCGAAACTCTCACCCGATCGCCAGAAAGAGGTTTTTCACTTGGTGATGGATGGCTGTCGGAGGGAGTTGCCGAGACAGCCGGGGTTGGGTGTGGCAGAGCTATTGCAAGATAAGCGTGAGGAGATTTTAGCGATCGCCCATCGGCATGGTGCTTGTAATGTCCGGGTGTTTGGTTCTGTGGCGAGGGGAGAAGCTGACCAATACAGTGATGTTAATTTTTTGATTGATTATGAGCAGGATAAGACCAGTCCTTGGTTTCCGGCGGGTCTGATTCAAGATTTGGAGGATCTGCTGGAGCGCAAGGTTGATGTGGTGACGGAGGGGGGATTGAAGGATCAGATGCGAGATCGGGTATTGGCGGAGGCTAACGTTTTATGAAACCACTAATTCAAACTGGGACAATGGAGCTTGCTGATCAACAAACCACTTCAGCATTTCGAGTCCGGCTAGAGGCGATTACACTCATTTTAGATTTGCGGGTATTTGGCTCTAGAACTTGTGGAGAGGCACGAGAAGATTCTAATTTGGATGTCTTCATTAAAGTGCCAAAACTGGATCGCGCCCTACGGAATAAAATCCATGATCTGGCTTGGGAGGTGGGTTTTGAACACGATCGCGTCATTTCTACTTTTGTGGTGACAGAAGAGGCAGTTCAAGAGGGTGCAGTGGGGGCAAGTCCTCTGTTGGCGAAGGTTTTAGCAGAAGGTATTGCGATATGAGCGATCGCCAATTACAGCTCTTGGTGCAATACCGCTTGACTGAAGCAGACGAGACGTTGAGAGAAGCAGAAATTCTGCTGGCTCAGTCAGTTTTTCGGGGCAGTGTGAATCGTTCGTATTATGCAATGTTCTATGCGGTCTCGGGGCTGCTGGCGACGCGGGTCTTAGGCACATCAAAGCATAGTGGCGTCATTAGTTCGACGCCACCGCGTGCTGCGAAGCCGCTGCCCGGGAAGCCGCCAAAAGCCATAGTCTGACGGCACCGACACCAGGTAGGGCAGGTGCCAGCGCTCGAGCGCGGAGACGAAGCACGAGGCATTACCGTAGCCGCAATCGGCGCTGACGTGGGCAATGTTCAATCCCAGCGGTATCAACTCGCCGAGCAACCGGACGGCAATCTCCGGCTTGCTCTCGTGAGGCTCACCCTCCTTGAGACGGTCTTTCGGTTTGAACACGTCAAAGGTCAGTGGCAGCACCACCTCATCGGCGACCGCTACCAAGGTTACTGCCACAATGCCATTGTCAATCTTGCCCAGACGGCCGATGTATTGCCGTTTCACATAGTCAGTGGTGGTTCCTTATTTTACGGTCCCCTGTTTCATCGACGAGCACCACCACCGGACGGCCGCCGAGGACCTGTCGGACCAGGTCCAGTCGCCGTTGTTGAATGGCTTGAACCGACCATGGAGACTGACGTAGGAAGTGGTCGAGTCCCTGGGAATTGGGTAAGTCTAGATGGCGAGCGATGGCGGGCAAGCTTTTGCGCGGTAGGTCGCTCAGTAGCCCGAGCAAGAGGGATTCAAAGCGCTCGAACGCGCGGACATCGGGGAAGCAGTCGCGGTAGGCTTGGCAATAGTCCTCCAGCGTACTCACGGTGGGAGTGGCAGGACGAGGGGGGGTCATGCTTCCTGACAGCATCAAGCCTAGACTTCTCGTCAGTTATATCCCTGAGTTGACAAAAGAGGGTTACAGCGTTATCTGAAGTCATGAAGTACACTGATTTCCCGTCATGTCCCTTGTCCAGCGAGACTCCGGGTTCTCATAACAGCGGAAAGCGCATACGCCCCTAAAGCGTTCGCTCTGCCGGAGTTGTTCCAATCATCCCCCATCCCTCCTAGGGATTGAAACTCGCTAGTCGGTAGGGCGGTGTCGTACCTCCCCTGGCGTTCTAATCACCCCCTACCCCTCCTAGGGATTGAAAGCCTGGAAAGCCGGGGTATTACTACCGCGCTGAGCGGGTTCCAATCACCCCCCACCCCTCCTAGAGGGTATCTGTAAAGCAATCTGGAAGAGACCAACTGTCTCGGTCCAAGCCCAGGGGATAACCGGGGAAGTTTTTGAGGCAACTCCTCATGTGACAATACTGACCTCACGGATGCGCAGTGGGCTTTGATTGAACCCCTGATATCCCCCGCCAAGTCGCAACACGGGCAGGGACGTGATCGCGCGGTCAATCTCAGGGAAGGGGTGAACCTGCTCCTGTACCTCAACCGCACAGGCTGTTCCTGGCAACTCCTGTAAGAAAAAACGTCGTATCGAGGTCGTTTGCCGCCACCAGCAGTACGTTCTCTGGTTGGATTAGCCGATGCCGATGAAATGCGATCGCGACGGATGGGCGAGTACATTTCAGACGACCGGCCCGAGTAGATCGGCAACGGCGAACTGACAGTCTGGGAAAGTAATGGGCGCGATCGTTGCGATGCGATCGCGTTGCTCGATGTGTCCGTAGCCAGTGTCATTGGGGTCGCGGAACGTCCAGACGCGATCGTTCAGGAGATCGATGACCCAGTAGTCAACGATGCCGCTGCGACCGTAGGCAGCCGCTTTGGTTTGGGTGTCGTATACGAGGCTGGTGTCCGCCACCTCGATGAGCCAGTGGATGTCGGCAGGGGTTGGGTGTCGCTCGGCGTAGTACAAGGGGTGCGGCCTGACGATCGCGACATCTGGCTCGGGCATGGACCGATCATCGAGTTCGACCGGATCTTGCAGGCAAATTAGCGCGAAGTCGGGATCGAGAGCATCGCTCAAAACCTGCAACAGTCGAGTGCAGGCGGCCCGGTGTCGGGTTCCTTTGGCTGCCATTTGGATCGGTTGTCCGTTGAGGAGTTCGACGCGCTCTTCGGGTCCGAAAGTGCCGCGCTCGATGAGGTACTGGTAGTCGCGAATGGTGAGGGGGCGAATGCGAACGTTGGGCGCGATGGAGGTCTGCATGGGTTCCTAGGCGTGCTGAGTTCTAGTAGGCGATGGCGCGATCGCCGTCCAACTCGTCCCCTAGCCTAACCTCCTAGAGGATGTCGGTGTCTTCGTAAATTATCAATCTTTGTCTTACGACGATGAATGAAGCTCAATGCGCATTTCACCGGCAGATTTTGACCGAGTTTGGCGGTGTTTGCGGGATTGGTGGCGGGTCCAGATTAGGTGGGCGGAGGGGATGAAGTAGAGGGCGAGAAGGGTTGCGCCGCCGAGGCCGCCCGCGATCGCGATGGCCAGCGGCGGCCAAAAGCCGGTTTCATCCAGCAGGAGCGGAACAAAGCCGATAATGGTCGTAAAGGTGGTGGCGAGGACGTGGCGGGTGGAATGGACCACGACTTCGCGGGTGGCTCTCCAATCGCCGTTGCGGGCGTCGGGGTTTTCGCGAACGGCGGCGAGGACCACGATGGAGTCGTTGATGGCGAGGCCGATGAGGCCGAGGGTGCCGAGGATGGCGGTGAAGCCGAAGAGGGAGTTGAAGATCCAGAGGGCGAGGGCGGCGAGGCCGATCGCACAAACCGCAACCACACCAATCAGGGCGGCGAGGGTGAAGGAGTTGAACGAGAGGACCAGGATGGCGACCATAAGGATGAGCAGGACGCCGACGATGGAGAGCAGGTTGGCGATCGCGGTGCCTCGGGCGTCGGCTTCGCCACCGTAGCCCATGCGGTAGCCCGGAGGCAGCTCGAAACCGATGTCGTCGAGGTGTTGTTTGAAGGCCGTGAGGGCGGTGTCGGGAAGGGCTCCGGCTTCGAGGAATCCTTGGATGTTGTTGAACCGCTCGCCGTTTTTGCGGGAAATGGTTGTGAAGTCGGGCACGAGGCGGCGTTGGGCGATCGCGTCGAGGGGTAGCCGTTCGCCGTTGGGGGCAATCAGGTCGAGGCTATCCACTTGGCTGATGTTTTGGCGGGTGGCGTCGCGGAGTTTGACGCGGATGGGGATGTCTTCGGTGGCTTCGAGGATGGAGCCGCCGATCGCGCCGTCCAGGTTGGTGGCGAGCTGTTGGGCGATCGCGCCGTTGGTGAGCCCCACCCGTTTGGCTTGGATTTCGTCTACCGCTAATGCAAATTTGGGACGGGCTTCGGTGAGGTCGGCGCGGGTGTGGATGACCGATTCGATGGTGGCGAGTTCCATCCGCAGGCGGTTGCCCAGTTCCCGCAGTTGCACCACGTCGGGGCCGTATAGCTCGATTTCGATGGGCGCGTCGATGGGCGGCCCCTGTTCCAGTTGGCGCACCAGGATTTGGGCGGCGGGGAAGTCGCGATCGAGTTCTTTTTGGAGCGATCGCACCAGGTCGGGCAACCCACTGGTGGAGCGAGTTTCCACCAATGCTTGACCGTAGTTGGGGGCGTTTTCGCGGTTTTCAATGAGGTTGTAGTAGAACGGCGGGGCGCTTTTGCCGAAGAACCAGTCCACGGCGGTGATGTCCGGTTTTGCAAGCAGGCGATCGCGAATTTTTAGGGCTTGGGTTTGGGTTTCGGCGATGCCGGTGGCGTCGGGAAATTCCACCTCGATTTGGAACTGGTTGCGGTTGGTGGGTGGGAAAAATTGTTGTTCGAGCTGGCCGAATTGCATAAAGCCAACAATGGGCAGCACCAGGGACAGACCGACGCCGAGCCAGGGTCGCCGCAGGACGGTGCCGATGGTGGCGGCATAGGCGCGTTTGAGGCGGGGGTGGCCGATGCCGGATTGGAGGGTGGGCCACAGGTTGGGCAGGGGATCCCAGGGGGCGAGCAGGCCGCTGAAGGTGACGATGAGGGTCAGCGACAGGGCGAGGGAGCTGAGGAGGGCGAGGATGACGGTGACGCCGATGGTACCGATAAATTCACCGGTGCCGCCGGGGGCGACGGAGATGGGGATAAAGGCAATGACGGTGGTGAGGGTGGAGGCGGCGAGGGGGATAAACAGGTGATTGGCGGTTTCGACGACGGCGGTTTCGGGGGGGATGCCGTGGTTTAGGCGATCGCGCACTTCATCCACGGCGATGATGGCATTGTCGATGAGCAGGCCGAGGGCGATGATCAAGCCGGTGACGGACATTTGATGCAGGGGCACGCCGAGCATTCTCATTTCGCCGAACACCATCAATGCGCTGAGGGGAAGCGCCGTACCCACAATCAATGCCGATTTCCAGCCCAGCATGAGCAGGGAAATGCCCACCACTAAGCCGGAGCTAATCAGCAGGTTACTCACGACTCCGTTGAGGCGATCGCTCACGTAAACGCTTTGGTCCAGCACCAGTACCGGCTCAATGCCTTCGGGCAGATTTTTGCGCAGGTCTGCCATCAATGGTTCAAGCTGGGCGGCCCACTGGTCTACGCGCTCCATAAGTTCCACCTTTGCCGAGACCACGACCGCTGGATTGCCCCGTATATTGGCCAGTTCGGTGGGCGGGTCGATGATGCCTTTTTCCACCGTGGCGACGTCTCCCAGGGTTGCCGTTTGGCCGGAGTTGCCGATGGATATGGGCAGCGATCGCACCCGTTCGAGGGATTCTAGGGCGCTGTCGATTTCGACGAGCACCTGGCGATCGCGCTGGCGAAATTCCCCGGCGGACACCTTGGCGTCGCTCGTTTGGATTTGTTGGGCGAGGGCGGCGGGGGTGAGACCGAGGCGGGTAAGTTCGGTATCGCTAATTTCAACGCGGATTTCTTCGGTGGGTGCGCCGAAGATTTCCACCTTGTCCGTGCCGGGAAGCGATCGCAGTCGATCTTCCAAGCCCTCCGCCAAGCGTCCGAGGATGGAATAATTCGGCGGTGAATCGAGGGTCCAGGCCAGGGCGATGATGGCGGCATTGGCGGTGACCGATGAGTCCTCATACTCGGGCGGAGACGCCTCGGCGGGCAACTTAGGCACCACATCTTCGAGGGCACTGCGCACCTCCGACCACACCGGTTCGATGTTAGTGATGGTGTCCTTCAGCTCAATTTGAACAATAGACAACCCCTGGGACGAGTTAGACACCACCTCCGCGATCGCCTCAATATCATCCAACTCCTCCTCAATCTTCTCCGTCACCAGCGACTCCACCCGTTCCGCACTCGCCCCCGGCAAGAACGTCGTCACCCGTCCAAAGCGCTGCACAATTTGGGGATCCTCCATCCGTGGAATCGTCACAAACGAAGACACCCCCCAAACCACAATCAACGTCAGGGAAAGAATCAACAACTGACGATTGCGATAAAACCAACGAGCCAACATAGGTCCGCGCCCAAAACATCAAAAACACATAAAAACGGGAGTCCAGAGGGTCCTCGACCCTTTGGCGGGGTTTCAGGGGCAGCGCCCCTGAGGGGAATCACTCAACACGAACCAACTGCCCCGGCACAATCCGATGCGCCCCACTAGCAATCACGCGATCGCCCGCCTGAACCGTCCCGCGCACAAACAGACGATCGCCCGCATCGTGAAGCACCTCCACATCCCGACGCACCACCTCAAAACCGTCGCCGGAGGCACTGCCCAACCCATAAACCGACCAAAGCCCCCGCTCCCGAGGGACCAATGACGTGGCTGGCACCCAAAAACCATCCTGGGATTGAGACTCCGTAACCCCCAACCGCACCGTCTGTCCGATGCGCAAACCTTCTGTGGCAGCCAACTGCAACACCACCGTCGCCGTCCGACTCTCCCCATCCAACATCGGCAGAACCGTTGTCACCGTCGCCGGAAGCGATCGCGCCCCCACCGTCAAAACCTGCCGCGTACCTACAGACAGGCGACTCGCCAGATCCACCGGCACCCCAACGCGAGCTTCCAAAGTGCCCCCTTCAATCAGCCGAACAATCCCCTGGCCACCATTAACCACCGTGCCCTCGTCCACCAGGCGATCGCTCACCTGACCGCCATAGGGAGCCTTCAAAACGGTTTTGCTGAGGTCGATATCGATCGCCGCGATCGCGGCCTGCGTTTGTTCGAGCCGCGCCACCTGGGCCGCCAACTGCTCCGTGCGCGTCCCGGTTTTGAGCTTTTCTAGCTGACTCTTCGCCTGGCTCAACCGGTCTGCCAACGCATTGGCATTAAACTGCTCCCGCTCCCAGTCCTCCCGCGCGATCGCCCCGGTCTCGTAAAGCGCCTTGCGACGCGCCGCCTGCAAATTCGCTAGCTGTAATTGTTGCTCTAGATCCCCCACCACCGATCGCGCCGCATCAATATCCTCCCGCCGCGCCCCATTTTTCAACTCCCACAACTGGGCTTCGGCGCTGGCTGCTTCCGCGACCAACTGCGATCGCCGGGCCCGCAGGCTGCGATCGTCCAACCGCGCAATCACCTGTCCTGGCTGCACTCGATCGCCTTGGTCCACCGTAATCGCAATCACCGTTCCCGACCCTTCAAACCCAAGCTGGCTCTCGCGACGCGCCACCAACTCCCCCGCATACTCCCGCTGCACTCCAAATCCAGACTGCGGCTCTGCTGTCACCACCGACACCGGTAATGCCTTTGGTTCAGCGGCCTCCTCCTGCGGGGCAGCCGGTTCCGCAATGGGTGGAATACCCACCTGCCAGGCGATCGCCCCCACCGGCAGCAGAAACGCTGGAAGCAGCCACAGCCAACGCCTTGACGCCCGTTTTGGGGGGGACTGCGCGCGCGATCGTTCCTGAAACTGCTCCGCTGGAAACAACTCCATCTGACCCTGCCGATCCTCCATGGCACGCTCCTGCTGTTGGATAATTTTGATATATACAACAAGTTGAGTATTCAACTGGTTTAGTATGATACGAATTGTACTCAACTTGTTGGGTATGGGATACTGAAATGGCTGACATGGCTTGAAAATCAATGTGCGGGAGGGCGTGAAGCGGCTTTATGGCGTTGGCTCACACGATTTTGGTGTTGTTAATGGAGGAGCCGAAAAGCGGCTACGGCATTAGCAAGCGGTTTGGAGAAGATGTGGGGTGCTTTTGGCAGGCGAGCCAGCAGCAGATTTATCGAGAGTTGGCAAAAATGGAGCGCATGGGGTGGATCTCGCCTACGGTCATTGCACAGGAAGGCAAGCCGGATAAAAAGGTTTATGCAATCGCTGAGGCAGGACGGCGGGAGCTGCTGCAATGGTGCAATGAACCCACCATGCCGACGCCGATTCGTGAAGATCTCATGGTTCGCACTTTGGCGGCTCCCTATCTTGATCGCGAGATCCTGATTGCCGAGATCCAACATCGACGCCAAATCCATCAGGCAATGCTGGAACATCTAGGGGAGCGCGATCGCTGGTTTCGCAGCCAGCCGGACCTGAGCCCCGAGGACCGCTGCCGCTATTTCACCCTGAAGCGAGGCATTAGCTACGAACGCAGTTGGGTGGACTGGTGCAACGAGATGCTCGATGTTCTGCAAGATCCTGACTTTCTCCAAGGGGAGCTTCCGGATGAGCGACGGGTCTAGTGCTCTGCCACGGTGAATTTGATGGCTTGCTATCCCTGTCACCAAGTCGCGCGGATGTCGCAGGCAGAATCGGTCGATCAAATCGAAGAGCGTGCGGCGATACGGTAAAGGCGTCTTCTGGCTTCTGCCCCCAGAGTGGGATGGTTGCCCGCTTGTATGGATGTCTGGTTATCTGGTTTACGACCGGGTCGCTCGGCTGAAGGGGCGATCGGGCGGCGGGCGGCGGGCGATCGCGGGGATTGGCACGGCATTGCTGACTGTGGCCTTGGGCGCATAGCAACAACGTCATGAAAGGCGGGTTGATCGCGATCGGCTCACCCCAAATCAACTGCGAAGTGACCTGCGTAAAAGGTCTGTGCAAAACACGAGCATTGCCCCCTCGATCGCGCCGACCACGCCGCACCACGGCCCCCATTTCCGCCTGTTTACAATAGAAGAAGAGGATATTGACAGAGAGATCGCCATGGCCATGCGTCCGCCGATACACGAGCAGCTCGAAGCAGAAGCAGCAGCCTGGATTGCGGCAGGTCGCGATCCGAGCCTCCTGTCTACGGGTAATACTTTTTTCAAAGTTGCCTGCTGGTCGATGAGTACCGGAGCACAAAACACTGAAAAAAGTTCGGATCTAGAAGAGTATCTCAAGGCAACTCTAGCTAATAATGGTGGTATCAGTGGTGGATGGTCTGCCGTGTTAAGGCAGCGCAGTCGCTGCTATGAATGTTCTGAAACTTACCGCCTTGAAAACTTGAGTATTTGCACCCAGTGTGGATATTTAACCTGCTATCGATGCACGCCCTGTATGGGTACCCATAAGAACGGTAATAGGCGCTGTGACTGCGATTATGACGGTGAAATTGTTGGCTGAAAAATGTTGGCTGATTCGTGTCGCTGGCGAATTGATCGCTCTGGATGCGACGAGTGGCAGGACGGTTAAAGCATTAATGAAGCACTGAGAGGGTGTCCATCGGCCGTGTGGTGGGCGATCGCGAGGGGCTGGCGGCCAGACGAGCCGAGCCGAACGCAATGGGTCGTCATCGGCCGCGATCTCGATGCCGAGGTGATCCGCATCTTCGCTGCCGTCGAACGGATGCCCTTCGATATCCTCGCGTAGGTCAACGGTTCGAGGTTGTCCCCCTGGCTTGGCTGAGGGCAGCAGGGCTTCCAGAAGGGACCATTGGTCGTTGGTCAGATCGCTTGGGTAGGATTGAGGCATAGCTAACGGGGGCTGCGTGTAACAGTTGCAGACTCACCCCTCGTTAGCTTTTTTACTTTTCAGACATCCTCTGAACAGGTAGGGAAAGGCCATGGCCTCTCAACGTTCCGATGATTCTCGATTAGCCCTCGATCTCATGGCCCAGTTGCGAGATCCGCAATGGGCATTGGAAGCGGCACAAATTGAAGAGGAGGCTCACTGTGAAATCAGTGCAGGGCCAGAGTTTGGGGCGCGATTGGGGCAGTTTATGGCGGATCCGCACAGTTTCCATCAGTTCCAGCAGTTACGAGCTTTAGTTCTAAGGGAGTTTCGGCGATTAATCACGGACGGTAATCTCGGCGTGGGAACCGAGGCGGCTTGGAGGATGGGCAAGGAACGGTTAATGCTGCGGCTGAAGCAGCCCAGTCCTGACATTCAGTCCCAACTCAAATTGGTGCTGGCGGAAGATTTGGCTAATACGGAAAATGAGCCGTTATCAGCGGATGCTCAAGCTCTCCTCCAAAAAGCAGTTTATGCAGCTCTGACACCCGAAGACTGTGATGATATCGCCGCCGCTGCTGCTCATGCTGTTCAAATGCATGTGGAACGACAGCTTAAGCTGCCGAAATTTGCTTGAGTAATCACCAGAAAATTTCACTGTCGTTTGGTTAAAGGAATAGGAAACGACAAGATAAGGCTCTATCGAATGCTCTGGCCCTCGCCAATTCGACGAGTTGCCACGGCGGCTGTCAACGCTCTGGCCGACTCAAAATTTTGTAAGCTGAGAGCGTGTCTTCGGCGAAATGAATGGACTGGACAGCCCAACTCAAGCAGGAGTTTCGGACGGCGCTGCTGGGCGCGTACCAAGATCGCGCGATGCTGCAAGACTTCGTGGCGCGGCTGGGCGAACCGGACCTGGACGCGGCAATCGCATCGGATCGCGATCTGGCCCGTAGCTGCGCCGATCTGTTGGAGTATGCCGATTCGCGCGGTTGGCTGGATCGGCTATATGGCGAGTTTGTGGCGCTGCATCCCGAGCGGAAGATCGGTCAGGACCCAGAGGCGCGATCGGCTCCACTGCAACTGCGCCGCTACCGCCGTAAGAACCAAGGGTTCAACGAAGATCTGGGCGAGGGCGTGCAGCTAACGATGATGCGAATTCCGGCGGGGACGTTTCTGATGGGTGCGCCGGTAGTCAGCAAGTTCGTTCTCGCCCTTCCTGTGCCCTCATCCATTCTTCCTGTGCCCTCGCGTCCAGCAACCGCGCCAAACCCCTCCCTTCAGGTGAGCCCTGCCGCACTGGATTGCGCGATCGCGCCGCCAAAAAATCCGTGCCAAAGAATCCGTTGACTGACACCGGTGTCAGTCCCGTCCAGCCCATCCGCTCCAGTCGTCCTCGCAGTCGCGTGTGTATTGACAGCGCGCCCCCGCCGCCCCTGCTCGCATCTGTTGCCGAGCCCCCCAGTCGCGCCTCGGGTGAACCCAGAGCCGTGAAGATTCGAACTCCGCATTCCCGCGAAACAGCACCCCGTGCGGCAAGACGATCGCGCGTCTGGGGGTTGGGGTCGCGGGTCAGACAATGTCGGTGTCTTCGTAGATTTCGGCGATCGCGATCGTGTAATTCAGGCGATTGATCGCGATCGCATCGGTTGGGGTTGCCAGGGTCCAGTTGCCGCGCTCGTCTTGTTGGAAATGTTCGACGGGTCGGCGATCGGTGGCGACGAGGATGTAGTTTCTCAGGGCCGCGATCGTGCGGTAGTCGGCGAATTTTTCGGTGCGAATTTCCTGCGGAGACGCTTCGCGACCAAAGCGGGCCGTGCTAGGTGAGAGTACCTCGACGATTAGGCAAGGATGCTCGATGTACTGTTCGTTATTGGGTTGATCGCGATCGTCGCAGGTGACGACCACATCGGGATAGTAGAAAGCGTCCCATGCTTCATATCCCTCACGGCGCGGCGCTACTATTATATGAACTGATTAGTCGGACTTGATATTAGGTCTTCCGTCAGAATGGCATCGAGATAGTGGGCCGAATAGAACTCGTTTTCGTTGGCAATTCCCGGTAGGGCCATGTTAGGTTTCCTCCACCCAATTTTCTAAAACGATGTCAGGATAGACGCGAAAATCATCCAGATTATTGGTCACCAATGTCAGGTTCAAGCTCTTGGCATGGCTCGCAATCAGCTTATCCAGGGCATCTCGCCGCCGATCCGGCGCGGCGGCTCGTACCTCGGCATAAACCACTGCTGCTGGGCGGTCAAACGCCACTGGTGGAATCATCTCCACTAAAGCATCTAATGCCTGACGGTTCTGTTTTTGAGTCTCCTCACGGCTTACCCGGACGCCGTACTCCAGTTCGGCTAGGGTAATCACCGAAATCACCACATCCCCCTGACGACACTCCGCAAAACGCCTAGCTACAGAGGGCGGCTGGTGCTTCATCAGGTAAATGCAGATGTTGGTGTCAAGCATATATTTCATAGGGCTTCGCGATCCTGAGTACCTTGGTCGGGCCGACCTGCTGCCATAAAATCTGGCGAAAACGCCGCGAACCGCTCCAGTACATGGGTGAGGGGTGACCCAACTGGGCGAATGATGATCACATCGCCTTGGCGCTCAATTTCGTACTCCACATCGAGGCGATCGAACTGAATCTCTTTTGGTATCCGAACCGCCTGGGAATTGCCACTCTGGAAGACGCGGGTGCGCATGGGGCTCTCCTACATCAAGTTTGTATCTACAAGTATATACACGAGAATCTATCACGACCTCAAAACGGCAACCAGCTTAATAAATGGCTCTGGTTCTGTGGTCATCGATAGAGTTGACCCAGTCACGATAGTCCTTGAAGATCTTCTCAATGCGGGTGAGCTGATTTTGGCGGCGCTGCTGCCGTAGGGCTTCCGACCGTTTATCTTCCTCAAACTGTAGCTCTAGCTGTTCTAAGTGCCGCTCCTGGAGCCTATCTAGTCGGGCCTGTTGCTCCGCTAGCTGCACCGCTAGGGCGGCATCAAAAGTTTTGTGCTCCGCCAGCAGATAGCGGCGGGCCTGCTGAATCGCTGAGTCACGCAAGGGCAGCAAGTCTTCCACTGGCATCTCACCAGGGTTCGGAATCGGCTCCTGGCCCAATTGCGTCCGGCTCACCGTTTCGGTGAACGGCTCCACTGCCTGAAACGTCCCCTGCCGAAACACCGCTGACACCCAGCGCGACAGCACCGGTGCCCCCCGCCGATTGGGGAAGCTGCCAAACAGCACAAACACCGCTTCCCCCGCCGCCAGTCCTCGGGGCAGACGGATGACCGGAGCCTGGTGCCGCCCAAATCGAAATAGGCAGCGATCGCTCAGCCACTCCATAAACGGGTGTAGTTCCCAGAGGTACTGCTTGTCGGGCCATTTGGCCTCCTCTCGACGGGCGGCCTCCATCGACTGCATCACCACCTGGGGGCGATCGCTCAGGTGCAGCAGGGTTTTCTCTGGGGGGCGAATCTCCTTGGGTAGCCGCTGGTAGCGCCGCTCTAGCTCGGCGGGTAGCTGTAGCTCAACAAAGCGATCATTCTCGTTGATGGTGAGGTTGGGGAGCGGGGTATCGAGGGCTTGCAGAGCTGCGATCGCGTAGTCAAAGGTACTGCCAAACAGCGTCGGCAGCGTCCCCGTCTGCACGGGCGGGTTTACTGATGTCCTCCTGGGCCTCTGCGATCGTTATCTGGTCGGGGTTGGCGAACAGGGCAAACAGATCAATATCGCCGTCCTGGCTGGCCGCATTGCGATCGAGCTGCTGGGCAAACTCCGCTGCCGAAGTACCCGATCAGACGACCGGCCCGAGTAGATCGGCAACGGCAAACTGACAGTCTGGGAAAGGAATGGGTGCGATCATTGCGGTGCGATCGCATTGCTCGATCTGGCCATAGCCAGTGTCATTTGGGTTTCGGAACGTCCAGACGTGATCGTTCGGGAGATCGATGACCCAGTAGTCAACGATGCCGCTGCGACCGTAGGCAGCCGCTTTAGTTTGGGTATCGTATACGAGGCTGGTGTCCGCCACCTCGATGAGCCAGTGGATGTCGGCAGGGGTTGGGTGTCGCTCGGCGTAGTACAAGTGGTGCGGCTTGACGATCGCGACATCTGGCTCGGGCATAGACCGATCATCGAGTTCGACCGGATCTTGCGGGCAAATTAGCGCGAGGTCGGAATCGAGAGCATCGCTCAAAATCTGCAACAGTCGAGTGCAGGCGGCCCGGTGCCGGGTTCCTTTGGCTGCCATTTGGATCGGTTGTCCGTTGAGGAGTTCGACGCGCTCTTCGGGTCCGAAAGTACCGCGCTCGATGAGGTACTGGTAGTCGCGGATGGTGAGGGGGCGAATGCGAACGTTGGGCGCGATGGAGGTCTGCATGGGACGTTCCTGGGCGTGCTGAGTTCTAGTAGGCGATGGCGCGATCGCCGTCCAACTCGTCCCCTAGCCTAACCTCCTAGAGGATGTCGGTGTCTTCGTAAATTTCGGCGATCGCAATCGTGCAATTCAGGTGGTTGATCGCGATCGCATCGGTCGGGGCTGTCAGGGTCCAGTTGCCGCGATCGTCCCGTTGGAAGTGTTCGACAAATCGGCGATCGGTGGCGACGAGGATGTAGTCTCTCAGGGTCGCGATCGCGCGGTAGTCGGCGAATTTTTCGGTGCGAATCTCCTGCGGAGACGCTTCGCGACCAAAGCGGGCCGTGCTAGGCGAGAGCACCTCGATAATGAGACAAGGATGCTCGATATATTGCTGGTTCGACGGTTGATCGCGATCGTCGCAGGTGACAACCACATCGGGATAGTAGAAAGCGTTGCGAGCAGCAACGCGAGTTTTCGTACCTTCTGCAAAGGGGCGACAGCCAGACCCGCGTAGGTGCATTTTTAGGGCAGTTGCGAGATTGAGGATGATGGCGCTGCGGTTGAGGGTGCCGCCGGTCATGGCGAAGACTTCGCCGTCGCGGTACTCGTGGCGGATAGGGCTGACCTCTTCGGCGGTGAGGTAGTCTTCGGGCGAGATCTAGAGCGGATCGCTGGCGAGCATGGGCCGGGATAGGCAACGGTTGATCTCAGTTTAGCGATCGCGATCAGTCATATATGGCAGCGCAATCAAGCAAGCGAGCAGCGATCGCGCCGTCGGCCGTGTAGGGGCTCGCAGGGTGCCAATTATCCGCGAGACAATGGTAGCGGTTGCGATTGAGGTAGAAACGTAGAAACGCCTGTATCGAATTCTAGTCAGTCTGGTAGCGTTTGAGTATAGCCTGTAGCTTGTGTCGAAACCGCACTTGTAGCGATTCAGGGGCAATGATCGCACAATTGTCCCCATGGTTCTCAGCTCGAAACGTATTCAAATGTACTGCTATGATCTCTACCCTTGCTTTGACGTATGGGCGCGGCGCGATCGGCAAACTCAAACCTTAACTGTTATGAACCAAGCATCACCGCTCAACCATCCCAAAAAACTGGTCGAACTTTATCGTCAGTTCTATCGTGCTAATACACGCTACAACCCGAAAGCAAACGCTATTCTCAAGCTGATTGACATTGCGTCCGACACCTTACTCAAAGCTGAATCGACGGTCTTCCGAGGCGAAGGACTCGTTGAAACCGTAGCAGCGGAAGTATGTAAGCTGATGGATCGAGTCCGCAGCTCGACCGCAGAAGGGCGCTGGCAAATTTCCAACCGGGAAGAGGAGCGTCAAGCCATTCTCGAGTTCGCTCGCTATTTTGTGATTGAAGTATTTGAGAAAAGCTTTAATTCAGACCGTGCTCGAATGTCCGGCAAGCAAATCAATTTAATTCGCAACAACTGTGAGTTTCTCTATCGCCTCGAACAGGACAAAGAAAATCGAGAGAATCCCCCCCAGGGGAAACAAGCGGAGGAGGACGAATGAATACGATCGATCTGTCGCAGTCATACACGTTCAGCAAGTTCTTCGACCTCAAGATTGCAGCAAAAGACCTCGCTACAGCGTTTGGTTGCAGCTTTGATCGTGCCTTTCTCAAACTGCCTGAATACTCGGGCGAACTTGATCGCACTAGCCAAACTCGCGAACGTATTGAAGAAGTGCTGCCGTTCGTCAATCTTTCCAATGAAACGGCACGGCGCGAAATTCTGATTTCACCGATTATCTATGACCTCATTCACTACACTCAGATTGAAGTGCGGATCGAATATCCCATCCGCGCCAGTGACCAGCTACAGGGTTACGTCGATTACTTCCTTGAAGCACCGAATCGCGTCCTCGTCGTGGAGGCGAAAAAGGAAGATCTCGAACTGGGCATGACTCAGCTCATTGCCGAGCTAATCGCGGTTGATCGCTGGCTTGAAGCGGACACTAATCCGCTTATCGGTGCCGTGACGACTGGAAAAATCTGGGAGTTCGCGCGACTTGATCGCAAAGCTCAGGCAGTTTCTCAAGGTCTAGAAAGCTACCGTGTTCCCGAAGATCTCGAAACCCTAACCCGCATTCTCATACACACCCTCACCCATTAAGTTCTTAGTTTTTTTACCTTTCTTTTTATCGTGTAACCCCTGGGTGACTTCTTCGGCGTAGCGTTGGTGGTTTAGCTCTAGCAGGCGATCAAGGACTTCGCGGCGGGCGGTTTCGCTGATGGTGAAGCGGAGTCCTTTGAAATGCGATCGCGACGGATGGGCGAGTACATTTCAGACGACCGGCCCGAGTAGATCGGCAACGGCAAACTGACAGTCTGGGAAAGGAATGGGCGCGATCATTGCGGTGCGATCGCATTGCTCGATGTGGGCGTAGCCAGTGTCATTTGGGTTTCGGAACGTCCAGATGCGATCGTTCGGTAGATCGATGACCCAGTAGTCAACGATGCCGCTGCGACCGTAGGCAGCCGCTTTAGTTTGGGTGTCGTATACGAGGCTGGTGTCTGCCACCTCGATGAGCCAGTGGATATCGGCAGGGGTTGGGTGTCGCTCGGCGTAGTACAAGGGGTGCGGCTTGACGATCGCGAGATCTGGCTCGGGCATAGAACGGCCGTCGAGTTCGATCGCATCTTGAAGGCGGACGAGTGCCGTGCGATCAATTGTGCGGCCGAGCAACTCTGTGATGCGACTGACGGCAGCGCTGTGTCGGGTTCCTTTGGCTGCCATTTGGATCGGTTGTCCGTTGAGGAGTTCGACGTGCTCTTCGGGTCCGAAAGTGCCGCGCTCGATGAGGTACTGGTAATCGTGGATCGTGAGGGGGCGAATGCGAACGTTGGGCGCGATGGAGGTCTGCATGGGACGTTCCTAGGCGTGCTGAGTTCTAGTAGGCGATGGCGTGATCGCCGTCCGACTCGTCCCCTAGCCTAACTTCTTAGAGGATGTCGGTGTCTTCGTAGATTTCGGCGATCGCGATCGTGCAGTTCAGGCGGTTGATTGCGATCGCATCGGTCGGGGCTGTCAGGGTCCAGTTGCCGCGATCGTCCCGTTGGAAGTGTTCGACGAGTTGGCGATCAGTGGCGACGAGGATGTAGTCTCTCAGGGTCGCGATTGTGCGATAGTCGGCGAATTTTTCGGTGCGATCGAAGCGAGCCGTGCTAGGCGAGAGCACTTCGATAATTAAACAAGGATGTTCAATCGATTGCTCGTCGTTGGGGCGATCGCGATCATCGCAGGTCACCACAACGTCGGGGTAATAGTAAGCATTTCTAGATTTTATATAAGTTTTCATGCCCTCAACAAACGGGCGACAGCCAGAACCGCGAAGGTGATTTTTAAGGATGGTCGCTAAATTTAGCGCGATCGCGTGGTGATTGCGCGTGCCGCCGGTCATGGCGAAAACTTCGCCGTCGCGGTACTCGTGGCGGATAGGGCTGACCTCTTCGGCGGCGAGGTAGTCTTCGGGCGAGATGTAGAGCGGATCGCTGGCGAGCATGGTCTGGGAAGGGCAACGGTTGATCTCAGTTTAGCGATCGCGATCGCGTTGGGGGCGAGTTGTCGCGATCGCGTCGTTGTTCCCCGCCGCCCGGGTCGCCGGTTGTTTGGGCGGGATCGCGATCGGGACCGAATGCTTTCTGATAGACGAGATCTGAAAAATTGATTCTAGAGGCAAAAAGGCGCAAAACTTATCGTAGAGACCGCGCGCTGACTGTTTCTGAAGGCATAAAGCCTGCACCAGCCGGGTTCTCTAGTGAGTTAACGCTGTTTCTCCGCGATCAAGCGCTTTTTTCATGCTGCCCTCCATTTTTGAAACCTGCAACCCTCGGTCGGAGATCCTCAGCGGCGATTTGTCGCTCGAGCTGTTCGCAGCCAAGTTGCGGCTGGTGGTGGAAGGACGCGCCCCAAAGGTCTACGGCGATCCGAAGCTCTTTTTTGAGAATACGTTCCCGACCGATGGTCTGAAGACTCTGATCGCCGAGGTCTTCGGTCGTCTGTCGGGTCAAATTGTGGGCTCGCCGATCATCCGGCTCGAAACCAGCTTCGGCGGTGGGAAGACGCACGATGAAATTGCGCTTTGGCACATCGCGCGAAACGGTCGCCACATCGACGGACTTGATCGCTTTGTCGAGAGTATAGATATGATCCCGGAGCGTCCGGTTCAGGTCGCTGCGATCGACGGTCGCGATCTCGACCCGGAAGCGGGGGTCTATCACGCCGATACTGGAATCACGACGTATACGTTATGGGGCGAAATTGCCTACCAAATTGGCGGCATCGACGGCTATCAGCTTCTGCGCGGCTCGGACGACAATCGCGTTAGTCCCGGCACGTCAGTTCTCGAACGACTGGTCAACCAGCAGCCCACCGTCATCGTGCTGGACGAAATTGCGGCGTACCTGCGATCGGCAAAGGCTAAGGTCGTAGCTCAAAGTACGCTCGCCGAACAGGTGGTGCGCTTTTTCTTCTCGCTGATGGACTTGGCCGCATCCTGCGATTGTGTGGTGTTTGTCTACTCGCTCGCCTCCGAAGCCGACACGTTTGCGAAGGAAACGGCGGAGCTGCAACAGGAGCTGATGCGAGCGTCTGCGCGACAGGAGCGTGTCCTGAGTCCCAGCAGCGATATCGAGATTTACAACATCGTGCGGCAGCGGCTGTTTGCCAGCATTGAGGCGGGTGCAGCGCAAAAAGCCTCGGAAGACTACGCCCAGGCATACCGATCGAGCCGAATGAACTTGCCTGATAGCTGCAAGGACTCCAGCTACGCCCAAGCGATCGCCAATAGCTACCCGTTCCATCCAGAGTTGTTCCGTCTACTCACCCAGAAAATTGCGTCGATTCCCGAGTTCCAGCGAACGCGCGGGGCGCTGCGTCTGATGGCGCGAGTGGTCGGTTACCTGTGGAAGCATCAAGGCGATCGCCCGCAGGATATCCCGCTGATTCATACCCACCACGTCCCGGTCGGGGTCGAAGGCGAGATCACGAGTGACCTCACATCACGGCTCAAGCGATCGCTCATGCGGACGCCGATCGGGGCGGATATCTACAATCGCGATGGCCGCGAAGCCTACGCCCAAAGCCAAGATAGAGACTGGCTTGCCGCAAACAAGCCGCCGTTCTCCACTTGGGTGAGCCGGACGATCTTTCTGCACTCGCTGACCCAGGGAACTTCGTCGGGGATTCGTCGGGCAGAGCTGAATCTGTCATTGCTGACGCCCGGTCTAGATCTGAACTTTGTCGATCGCGTGATCGACCAACTGGTGAAAGTGGCCTGGTATCTGGATGTGGATCCGGTGACGACGATCGCCCGCTTCAAGGAAGAGCCGTCACTTAACAAAATCATTGCGGAAGAAAAGGAGCTGGTGGGACGGACGGACGCTAAAAACGACCTGCGCGATCGGCGCGACTCGATCTTTGCCAATAAGTTCTTCACGCGCATCAGCAGTCCGGATGGGGCGCACGACGTGGACGACGACCCGACAACGATCGCCCTGTGCATCATCGACTTTGACGAAGGAACGATCGCCTCGTCCGAAGACCCGCCGCCCGCATTAGTCGAGCAGATTTTTAATAACACGGGCGAGTCCGGTAAGTTTCGCGTGTTTCGGAACCGGCTGCTGTTCCTCCTGGCGAACGGTCGGGATCTTGATCGCGCGATCGACCTGGCGCGGGAGTACAAAGCGATTCAGAACATTTTGGCGAATCCAAATCGCTTAGACGATCTATCGGACAACCAGCAAGAACAGCTCAAAGCCAAAAAAGGCGAGATGGATTTGGAGGTGCGGGTGGCGCTGACCAATACCTATCGACATCTGTTCTATCCGGCGAAAGATCCTGTGAGGGCTCCCAAGGGCTTGATGCACTATACGCTCCCGCCCCAGGATAATGGCAGCGTGAAGGGCAACCGCAATCAACAGGACGTGATCCTAAAGGCGCTGAGGGATGATTGTGCCAAGGTGCGAAACGAGAATATGGGCGGCTATGCGCCTGCCTACGTGCTGCAAAAGGTATGGCCGCCAGGACTCGATCGCCTAACGACCAAGGCCCTCCGGGAACAGTTCGCCAAGGATTTGGGGTTGAGTCTATTTCTCGATGCGGAGGTGGATAAGCTGCGCGAGACGGTGCGGCTGGGTCTGGAGACGGGGCAGTGGGATCTAAAGGTGGGAGATCGCGTCTTCATCAAAACCGATGCGGGTTCCCTGACACTGCCGCCGACGATCGAATTTTCCGAGCGCTTCGAGCTGCATCGTCGCGGGATTCTGGAGCCGCCGCCGCCGCGCGAAGTCGATCTAGATGTTCAGGTGTCGTCGGTCGGTGAGACGAAGACGGCGTCGGTGCGCTGGCGGGCGCGGGAGGCACGGATGGTGTGGCTCTATCGCGATGGGGTGCCGGTGGCGGGCGATCGCGAGCTGGCGGCGTCGGATGCTTACGAGTGTCAGATTACCCAGACGACGGAGTTTCGGGTGGTGGCCGATTATGGGGAAGGCGAAACGGCTGAGGCGATCAAAACGGCGATGGTGTACGCACCTGGTCAGCAGCCGCCGTCAGGAAAAGTGAACGACGCTCCGAGCGGCCCGTATGGCGGCCAGGGGGATCTTCTCAATAGGCCGACGAGCTGGAGCGAAACCGGTACGCCCACGAAGGTGTTTACCGGACTGGAAGATTTACTCGCCGATAAGCAAAAGCTGGGGTTGACGGGGATTCGATCGCTGATGCTAACGGTGGATGAGCCGATGGACTACCGCAAACTGGGGACATCGCTGCCGCTGCTGGCGCGGTACAACCCGACGTTGGAGCAGAAGGCAACGATCGCCACGGCGAACCAGAAGCAGTATATCGAGTTTGAGTATGCTGGCGAGGCGCGGGGCTTTCAGGTATTTTTCAACACGATTAACGGGCTGCTGAACCAGTCGGGGACGAAGGCGGATGTGAGTTTGACGCTGACGTTTGAGTTCGACCCGCCGATCGCGCCCGGATCGGGAGAATTAAAGACGCTTCAAGGGGCATTGATGCGCAATCCTGTCGATCGCGTGGCGTTGGCGGTGAGCTTAGACTATCAATAGATCTGAATATCGAACGATAATCAGTTTTAGGGCAATTTTAGTGCGATCGCGTGAGGAGATATCGGTGCAGGAGTTTCAGTTGCGGGTTGTGCCGCTGGCGAATAATGAGTTTGCGCTGGATCTGTACCAGTGTGCGTACAAGCGGGCGGGGCAAAAGAAGCGTCCGTCACCGAAGCGGGTGGCGCGGCTGAAGGGGAATGCGTTGGTGCAGGCGCGGCAGGCGGTGTATCGGGCGTTGAAGGTGAATCAGTACGATCCGCAGACGTTGAGTTATCAGCGGCGATCGCCATATATCCTGAATGAGGAGTCGGGAGTGAGTTTGGCGCTGCTGTTTCAGACGGTTCAGCCCCTGTCGCGTCCCGATCGCATTGCCAATATTGTGGCGGGGATCGGGGCGATGAGTCGGGAGGAGTCGCACTATTGGTTTGCGAAGGTGAGCAACGGTCGTAAGCGTCCGGCGTTGAAGGCGATGCGGGTGTTGTTGGGGGATTGAGGGGAGGGTGAGAGGCGTAAGTTTGGGTAACGGTTGGGATTGTTTATTGGGTATGCGATCGATGTCGGATTCTGTTGGTTCTTCTACGGATCGTCCTGAGGTGTTCATCGAGAGGATTTTCCCGGTGACGCTGCTGAATCAGCAGGTGTATTACGAGCATGGCGGAAATCCGTTTAAGGGGTTGCACCGTTGGTATTCGCGCAAGCCGCTGTCGTTTAGTCGGGCGAGTGTGTTGGGGTCGTTGCTTCCGGCGGATGTGACGATGGAGGAGTTTGAGTATTTGTTGGGGTTGGAGCGGGCGCGGGCGAATGAAGGTGTGGTGGCGCGGGATGGTCGTTGGCAGGAAAAGCGGCTTTATAAAATTCCGCCGTCGAAGAAGCGGATCGATCGCGTCCACGAGCTATGCGAAGGAATCTGGGGTGATCGCACTCCGGCGGTGTTGGATGCGTTTGCGGGGGGTGGTTCGATTCCGTTTGAGGCGGCGCGGTATGGGTTGCGGGTGTTTGCGAGCGATCTAAACCCGGTGGCGGTGGTGACGATGAAGGCGGCGATCGCGTTTCCGCTGCGGTTTGGGGCGGGGTTACAGGGGGATATCGATCGGTGGGTGAAGTGGGTTGGGGATGAGGCGGAGCGGCGGTTGGGGGAGTTTTTTCCGGCCCAGGAGGGGGAGACGGTTCAAAATTATCTCTGGGCGCATACGGTGGTGTGTCCGTCCTGTGGGTCAACTGTGCCGTTGAGTCCGAATTGGTGGCTAAGCAAGACGAGCAATTACGCGGGGAAGGGAGAGGCGCGGAAGGTTACGAGTGATTGGTATGCGGTGAAGCCGATCGCGAATCTGGCGGAGAAGCGGGTTGATTTTGAGTTGATTCGGGGTAAGAAGGGTAAAGGTAATACGATTCAGACGCCGGATGGGGATTTTGATCCGAATGAGTTTGCGACGATTAATCGAAGTGTTGGGAAATGCTGTAACTGTGACAGCATTATTGAGCAAGATTATTTAATGAGAATGGGGATCGAGAATGAACTTGGTTTTCAGCTCTATGCTGTTGCTGTTAAAAAAGGAAAAGGCGGTTTAGAATTTCGAGAAGCTAATAAAGAAGACTTGAAAGGTTTAGAAAAATCTCAGTATAGTCTAGAAACAAACTATCAAAACACTCCATTCTTAATTAATGAGTCAATAAATCCAGGATTTAATACAGACCAGCTCCGAAGATACGGAATGATTAAGTGGAGTCAACTTTTTAATCCTCGTCAGCTTTTGACATTGGTGACTTATGTAGAGATTATCAACGAGGCTAAGGCGCTGATTCGCGAGGAGTTGGGAGAAGAGAAGGCTCGCGCGATCGTTACTTACTTGGCTTTGGTTCTTGATCGGTGTGTTGATACTAATTGCCGTCTCAGTAACTACGATTCAACTAGAGTTAATATTGCCAGGGCATCAGCACAGCACAGTCTAAACCTAATGTGGAATTACCCCGAAAACTCAGGGAATAGACGATTATGGGAGTCTGCATCTTCTGTTGTAGGGAATAAGTTCATACAGATTTGTGAATTTTTTGGTATTACTCCCGGCACTGAAGAATTGTCGGAGAATGAGGTTCATGACCTTGAATTAATTCATATTGGCTCTGCTTCTGCTGATGATCTATCTATCGAAGATCGTTCTCTCGATGCAGTCGTCACCGATCCGCCCTACTACGGCACCATTCAATACGCCGAGCTATCAGACTTTTTCTACGTGTGGCAAAAGCGCATCCTAGACGATATTTTTCCCGAACTTTATGCTACTGAACTGACCGACAAAGACCGCGAAGCCGTCGCCAACTCCTCCCGCTTCCGTGGCATGGGCGACAGCCCCAAAGACCTCTCCGACGCCGACTACGAAGCCAAAATGCAAATGGCCTTCAGCGAATACCACCGCGTCCTCAAAGACCACGGCGTCATGACCGTCCAGTTCAACCACAAAGACAGCGGCGCGTGGGACATCCTCGCCAAAACCCTGATCGACGCCGGATTCGAGATCACCGCAAGCTGGGCAGTCAGCACCGAAAACCCCCAAAACCTCCACCAAGCCCAGAAAAATAGCGTCAGCAGCACCGTCCTCCTCGTCTGCCGCAAACGCAACCCCAACAGCGGCTCCGCCTGGTGGGACGACATCCGCCCCGAACTCGCCAACCTCGTCGCCAAACGCGCCCCCGAATTTGAAGCCAACGACGTCAAAGGCATCGACTTGTACCTAAGCGCCTTCGGCCCCGCCCTCAACATCTTTAGCCGCGCGTGGCCCGTCCTCGACAGCAGCGGCAACGAACTGCGCCCCGAAGTCGCCTTCGCCGAAGCCCGCAAAGCGATCGCCAACTACCGCTTCCGCAAGCTCATCGACACCGAAACCGCCGGATTCGACCCCCTCACCCAGTGGTACATGCTCGCCTGGGACACCTTCCGCGCGCGCGAATTCCCCTTCGATGAAGCCCGCCAGCTTGCCCTCGCCGTCGGCGGCTTCAACGTCAACGACCTCGCCAACACCTATAAACTCCTCGACTCCGCCAGCGGCACCTGCAAACTCCTCACCCCCCAACAGCGCCTCAAAAAACGCGCCTTCAGCGTCGATCCCAACACCTTCGCCGCCACCAACCTAATCGATGGCCTCCACGCCGCGATCGCCCTCTACCTCGAAGAAGACAGCATCGAACCCGTGCGCCGCTTCCTGCGCACCACCGGCCTGATTGATAGCGATCGATTCATGCGATCGTGGCAAATCGCCCTCAAAGCCATTCCGTATATCCGCGACGAACGCAAACGCATCCTCGAAGAAAAAGCCCTCGCCGACCTCTGGCTCGCCATGGACGAAATCCAAGCCAAAGTCATCTACATCCAACCCGAACTCGACTTCAGTAACAGCGCCGGTCAACAGAGCCTCGATGACAGCACCGGTCAACAGAGCCTCGATTTAGACCTATAGGCCGTGCCATGCGCCCCACCCTCACCGATCGGCCCTGGGAGATCAGCTACGCCAGCGACACCAGCAACCCGATCGCCGACTTCTACATCCCCGCCCTAGAGCGATCGATCCAATACGATCGAAAATCCGGCTTCTTCAACAGCGCCATCCTCAGCCAAGTCGCCGCCGGCCTCGGAGCCTTCCTGAACAACGACGGACGAATGCGGCTGATCATGAGCTGCCACCTCAACCCCGCCGACCTCCAGGCCATCCAGCGGGGCTACAGCCTGCGCGACACCGTCCATGCCCGCCTCGATGCCAACCTCGAACCGCCCCAAAACTTCGCCCAGCTCAAACGGCTCGAAATCCTAAGCTGGCTGATCCAAGCCGAACGACTCGACATCCGCATCGCCATCCCCGTCAACCCCGACGGCCACCCGATCGACCCCGACACCGTCTGCGAAAGCCACTATCTATTTCACGAAAAAGTTTGCCTCTTCACCGATATCGACGGCAACCAAATCGCCACCAACGGCTCCAACAACGAATCCGGCGGCGGCTGGCAACATAACATCGAATCCTTTCACGCCTTTTGCTCCTGGGAAGGCGATCGCGATCGGCTCCGCATCCAAGAAGAAGCCCAACGCTTCGAGCAACATTGGCATAACGACCTGCCCAGCGTCCGCGTGTTCGAGATTCCCGACGCCATCCGCCACAAACTCATCCGCTACGCCCCGACCCATCGCCCCCCCTGGAACCCCGGCGATGAATTCAACACCCGCCCGCTGAGACCGGAGGAACGCGATCGGGCGATCGCACCAGTCGAGCCAATCGAGACCGTTAGGCCAGTGGACCCCGAGCCACCCCAAAACAATCCAGCCCCCGCGATCGTCGCCCAAGAACGCGCCGCCTTCGCCGCGATCGCCAACATCCACGAAGATCCCGGCTGCCTCCAAGCCTGCCTCGACTCCATCGCGATCGAACCCTGGCCGCACCAAATCAAAATCCTCAAGCGCGTCGCCGCCGAATTTCCCCGCAGCTTCCTGATCGCCGACGAAGTGGGCTTAGGCAAGACCATCGAAACCGGCTTAATCCTGCGCTACCTGCTGATGGCCCGCAAAATCAAGCGCGTCCTCATCCTCGCCCCCGCCAGCGTCCAACCCCAATGGCACAGCGAACTCCGCGAAAAATTCAACCTACATTTCTGGAGCTACACCCAAGGGCAATTCCACGACCCCCACGGCAACATCAGCACCGCCCGCGCCAATCCGTGGGACACCTGCGATCGCATCCTCGCCTCCAGCCACCTCGTCCGCCGCCAGGAACGCAGCGACGAACTGCTCGCCGCCGAACCGTGGGATCTCGTCATCGTCGATGAAGCCCACCACGCCCGCCGCAAATCGCCCCAACAGCGCAAAGACACCCCCAACCGCCTGCTCGAACTGCTGCGACAACTGCGCGATCGCACCCAAGCCATGGTGCTGCTCTCCGCCACACCCATGCAGATCGACCCCATCGAAATGTTCGATCTACTAGATATCCTCGGTCTGTCCGGTCATTGGGCATACGGTGACAACTTCTGTAACTACTTCACCTCCCTCAGCGAAAAACCCAACGAGCAAACGCTCCAGTTCTGGAAGACCCTTTCCAACGACTACTTTCAGCAGGGTTATGAGCCCTGCCCACGCCTCCAAGCCAGTTTGAAACAGCGCGATCGCTTTCTTGCCAGCAGGATCACAAACACCTGGCAAAAGCCATCCCAGATCGTCAACCCTCGCAAGCTCCTAGGCGATCGCGACTTCATCGACGCCTCCCGCCAGTTCCTCTCCACCAACACCCCGCTCAAAGACATGATGTTTCGCCATACGCGAGACACCCTGCGCGAATACTTCCAGCGGGGACTGCTCGACCGTGACATCCCGCGCCGTGAAGTCCGTGACGATGCCGTAACCCTCGAAGCCAAACGGGAAGCCGAACTATACCGACAGGTGGGCGAATACGTCCGCCACTTCTACCAGCTCGCCCAAAAAGAACAGCGCAAAGCCCTCGGTTTTCTGATGACGCTGTACCGCAAGCGCCTCACCAGCTCGTTCTACGCCATCCAGCAATCCCTCCAACGCCGCCTCCAAGCCCTCCTCGACCAACAGGGCAGCGGCTTGGTTGAAGACGACCTCATCGACCTCGACGACCTCGACGACGCCATCATCACCGGCCTCGAAGACTTTATCGAGCCCGTTGATCCACGCGAAATCGAATATCTCGAATCACTGCTCCAGCAATTTGAGAACACCGGCGAAGACACGAAACTCGCCTACTTCATCGACATCCTGCGCCAGGAACTCGCCACCCGCGACAGTGCCATCACCTTCACCCAGTACACCGACACGATGGACTTCCTGCGCGACCAACTGCGGGAACTGTACGGTGATCGCGTGGCCTGCTATTCCGGGCGTGGTGGCGAGCGCTGGCACGACGGTCAGTGGCGTAGTTTGCCCAAAGAGGCGATCGCGCAGCAGTTCCGTGAGGGGCGCATCAAACTCCTGCTCTGCACGGAATCCGCCAGCGAAGGACTGAACCTACAGACCTGCGGCGTCCTGATTAACTACGATCTGCCGTGGAACCCAATGCGTGTCGAACAGCGTATTGGCCGGATTGATCGCATCGGCCAGCGCTACCCCAGCGTCACGATCCACAACTTCTACTACGACGGAACCGTCGAAGCCAAAGTGTATCTGCGTCTGCGCGAGCGAATTGGTGCATTCACCAACGTCGTCGGCAACCTCCAGCCGATTCTGGCGCAAGCCCCCACCTTCCTCGAACGTGCCGCGATGAGCGTCGATGAACTAGAGGAAAATGTGGTGCTGTCGGAATTTGATCGCGCCTTGGAAACCCCGCCGCTTCGGCCCGCCGTTGACGACATGGTGAAGCGCGACGTGGAAGCAGATTTAGAGGAAATCCGTCGAGCGCTGCCACCGAGTCCGGTGAGCTGGCAGCAAATCGAAGCAACATTGACGCGATCGCAGTTGCTCCAAGGCAAGGGTTATCGTTTTGTCGCGATCGGCCCTCATGTCTGGCAAGTATTAGATGAGCGGTATATGTACAAAGTGACGTTCGATCCAATAACTTTCAGCACACAATCATCTCTACAACTGATGACTTGGGGAGATCCCCTATTTGAGGAGCTGATTGCCACTGAAGGCAAGCTCTATTGATATTTGTCATCCAAAGAGGGTGGTGCCCATAATGTACGGGTAACGAAACGGAGTTGATTTCGATAATGCCCGCGTATATCGCGCCAACCTTGATATCAGTCATCGATAAGTTCTTCAATTTCCCGAATCAATTTTTTCAACTTCTGTTGTTTCTTCGAGTCAAATTGACTTTGATTTTGTTTAATTTTCCTGGCAATTAGTTTAAGGCGATCGCCATAGGACGCCTCCGTTTCAGGTGCTGTCTGACCGATCCTCTTGACGAGCTCTCGAATCTGGCTTCTAGAGAGATGATCTTGAATCGCTTGCTGTAAGACAAATTGCCTTTGCTCCGGATCCTGAACCGCCTTAATCAGCGCCACCTTAGAATATTCGAGCTGTCCTTGCATCAAGACCTGCAGCAAATCATCCGGCCACTTAAGGATCGGCAAGCGATGCTTAACGAAAGAAGCCAACGAAAGGTCAGCCACCTGCCTAAGCAGTTTTTCAATGTCATCGAGTACCCCCTCATCCTTAGCCTCAATCGGCACCCCACGGAGTCGAGCATTGTAAAGTCGATAGAGCAACGCCAAGAGCGCCCCTCGGTCGATCTCCAGGTGAAGCATGAGCAAGTCAAGGACCGCCGCCGTCTGCTCCCAAGGATTGAGATCCTGTCGTTGCAGATTTTCGAGGATCGCCACCCGGCGCGCTTCATTATCATCCACATCGAGCGCGATCGCCGGTACCATGGTCAGCCCCGCCAGCCGTGCCGCGCGACAGCGCCGACTGCCCGCCAGCAACTGAAAATGCATCGGAGCATCCGGCATCCGTCGCACCAGCACCGGTTCGAGAATGCCATGGGCGCGGATCGACTCAACCAGTGAGAGCAGCGCCCGCTCCTCGTAAAACGTCCTCGGCTGCCACTGAGGGACCCGAATCGCGTCAATCGGCACCTCAAGCAGCCCCCGCCCCTGCCCGTCCGCCTGTCCCTCCGGCTGCGATAACCCCTCCAACTCAAGCGCCGTCGCGCGGGGCGTCACCAGCGGACGTCTCGCACTCATAAAGCGATCAAGCGTACTGTTATCCCTAGAATCCGGCTGCTTATCGGTTGCCATAAATCGCCTGCAAAGATTAGAGCTGAATCAAATCTGCAATTTGCGCAAACGGTTCCTCCAAGAGCAGCTCCTGCTGCCCCAGCTTATAAGAACCCGCCACCAGCGCATCCGCATCCAGCGCCGCCGGATATCGCGTCGATTCGAGAATCGGCATCGAACAAACAATCCCCGCCTCATCGCAGATCGCGCGAATCGCATCGAGATTCGTCTGACAGACCCGCGTCGGCGAATTGCCCACCCATCGGGCGCGGAACGGCACCGCCGCCAGCACCCGTCCGTGAAACGCCCGAAAGTTCCTGAGCTCCGCAATAAAATTGAGCGTATCGTCCAGGGACTTTGTACCCTTCGTCGCCACCTCAACCGGAACGAGCAGCTCCGTCGCCGCCCCCGTTGCCGTTCTGACGATCTGCGAAAGCTGTGGCGGCGCATCAACGATCACCACATCAAAAACGCCCTGTAACTCCTCCAGGCGCATACCCAAAACCAGCGCCCCCATACCACTGTCGATCAACACCTTCTCTGCCTGACGCAAGCCGCGATCCGCCGGCATGAGGAACAAGCGCGCATGTCGCGTCGGATAGATTGCATCTCGACAAAGCACCTTTCCCTGCAACACCTCCAGTAGAGTCGGAGCCGTATTCGAGAGCGGCTCCTGCAGCAGGAAGAGCGACAACGTCGCCTGCGGATCCGCATCGACCAGCAGAACATTCGCGCCCCGCCGAGCTAAGAAAAGCGCGAGCTGATGGGACAGGGTTGTCTTCCCCTGCCCGCCCGCGAGTGAAATCACCGAAACCGTCCGCATTGTTTTCCTCAATCGCTCCGCCCGCCTCAACCTCGACCGCCTTCAACCATAGCGTACCCATCCGCGTCGCCCTCGTCCTTTATCGTGCGTTGACTGACACCGGTGTCAGCAAGTTCGTTCTCCAGTCGCTGCCCGCGCATGCTTCCCTCCATTCCATCCGTGACTGACACCGGTGTCAGCAAGTTCGTTCTCGCCCTTTCTGTGCCCTCATCCATCGTTCATGCGCCCTCGCGATCGCGTCCAGCAACCGCGCCAAACCCCTACCTTCAGGCGAGCCCTGCCCCCCTGGATTGCGCGATCGCGCCGCCAAAAAATCCGTTGACTGACACCGGTGTCAGTCCCGTCTAGCCCATCCGCCCCAATCATCCTCGCAGTCGCGTGTATATTGGCAGCGCGCCCCCGTCGCCCCTGCTCGCGTCCGTTGCTGAGCCCCCCAGTCGCGCCTCGGATGGAACCGAAGGGCATCACCCCAGCGTCCGTCGCCCAGATGCTAGTCACCGAAGTTTTGCGCCTACGGCTTCTACCTGCCTATGGAGTGGATCCCCGTTGGCTTTGAAGCCAATCGCGATGAGATGAAATTCATCAAACGGCGATCGCCGTCAAATTTCGACCACCCCCATTGACTGACACCGGTGTCAGCGAGTTCGTCCTCGCCCTTCTCGCGATCGCCTCCGCCCTAGAAGATTTACCGTCGCGATCGCGTCCAGCAACCGCGCCAAACCCCTCCCTTCAGGCGAGCCCTGCCCTCCTGGATTGCGCGATCGCGCCGCCAAAAAATCCGTTGACTGACACCGGTGTCAGTCAGCTCTCATTCATCTTCCTTTTCCATTCCTGGCGCGCCTCGCCACTTCAAGGGATCAGGTCTGCCCCCGCCATCCATCCTTGACTGACACCGGTGTCAGTCCCATCGAATCGCCCCCTTCAGGGCACTATTCCAACATCAGCGCTCGGTCCCGCCCATTCATCCATCCTTCTCGGACCTTGTCCCAAGCCGCCTCAATGCGCTCGATCACCGAAGCATCGCAGGGTCCGATCGCCTCCCAGTCCCCCCGCCCGTCCCGTCCATTGCGCACGAACTCAAGGAGACATCTCCCCGAAGAGCGATCGCGGACCCTCAACCCCCTAGCATCGACCAGCTCAACCGCCAACGCCCTTCCAACAAACCCCTCAGCCCCCCTGTTCCGCGCCTCAATCGCCAACCCCTCCAAGAATCGCGCACAGCTCCTCGCACGCTCCCTCAACCTTCTCTGAAACCCGCGCTTCAGAGCCCCCATCGCCAAGCGGCGATCCAAATCCCGCGCCCGAAACGGGACCCCATCGATCGCGATCGACCATCCAACCGCCCGTCCCTCATGCAACCGCGCCCGCACCTCCAACCCTCGCTCCCTCAAGCGCACCACCCCCTCCTCCAGCGATCGCGCCCCCTGCATCTCCCGCATCACCACCTCCCGCAGCCGCGATCGCGCCGGCCGCACCCCCGTACGCCTCCAAGCCCGCACCTCCCCCGTCTTCAGGGCCACCTGCGGCACCTCCCAAGGATTACGGACCCTCGTCAGCCCGAACCCCTCCTCCAACTGGCGGCACACCCTAGCCGAGCGCAACCAATCCCAAGAATCCGACACCACCGTCCCGCGCTGTGGATGCACCCGACAGACCGCCAAATGAACATGCTCGTGTTCCGTATCCACATGCCGAAACGCCACAAAATGGCAGCCCTCCAGCCCCATCCCCCGCAAATACCCTTGGCAGACCGCGCGCCAATCATCCGCAGTCAAGCTCTCCCCCGGCCTCAGCGCCAGCGACACGTGCAGCACCGGCTTCCTCACCCTCGAACTCAACCTTGCCGTGCGCAACAACCCCCGCGCCATCCCCTCACGCCGGTCATCCTCCAACGGCAGATCCAGCCCAGCCCCCTCCTCATCGCCCCCGTCCAGCCCAGGCGAACGATCCAACAAACTCGCCCCCCGCTTGCGCGCCAAATAGAGCAGCAGCGCATCAAACCGCGTCCCCTTCACCAACTTAGAAATCATCCCCATCCCCCCAACTCATCCCATCTCCCACCGTTCTCCGTCCCTCGCGATCGCACCCCCTCCCCCCGAACCCATAGCTTGCTACCGCAGCTCCCTTCCATCAGGCCGCAGCCGCCCTGCCGCGCCAACCCCCTCAGAAGTAGGGTTTACCCGCCCCCACCCGAACCCTGCTCCACAGAGCCCCTCCAGCCGTGCCCCATCGCCCTTACCGTCAGTGCCTAGGTCGTGCATCGGCTATCGCCTCATCCTGCTTTCTCTTGGCAGCTACGAACAGAATCTCGACCTTTCGAGCCTCGACAGAGGTTGAGGCTTCTTAGCCTCTGATCGCATACGGCGCGCAGCCATCGGAGCCGTTGATCGGTCGCCGGTAATTTGCGACATCGCGATCGCGGCCTTAGTTGAAGCGCAAGCGTCCCCGTTCCAAATTCCAAGTCCTCCGCCCCCCTCGAAGAACCACAGCGTCGAGCCCACTTCAGGGCGCGCCTACAACCGCTTCGAGCAAAACCGCATCAATCATCGAGCCGTCGGCCGTCGAGCCCAGCTTTGAGATCCTGAGCGAAGCCACCAGTCGCGTATCCGATTAGCTTCGAGACCAACCCTCCCGCAATCGATGGGCGTCGCATGATTGACCTGCGAGACAGCATCATTGACCGCTACGAAGAAGTCGATCCCGACATTACGGGCCGTCATAGAGAGCGCAGCTTGCCCCGCCTGCAATCACAATTGACAGCGCAGCTCGCCAATCTCCCGACAGACTAGACCTCCTGCATGAATCAAGAGAGAGAGTCGAAGTCATGGTTGAGCACTCCGGCAAGTCAGTGAAACCGTAGACCAAACCGCCGTCGCCGATTTCGGTGGCGACGTGAAAAAATGCGGAATCGCTTCAAGCGACGAAAGCAATGCTCGACTCGAATCCGCACGGATGCCAAAACTTGATTGCAGCGCTTTTTCTCGGCTGGCAAAGGACGGCGGGGTGGCTTGCGCTTGGGTGGGATAGAAATGGAAAACGAGTGATCTTTGACCAGTCCCTGATATTCACTGTCGGCCAGACAACAGAACTGCGGGGCAAAGCAGACACGACTGCCTCTCCATAAGGTCAGGTCGTGAATTCTTCCCGTTCCCGTTGCGACGACGATGAATTAACTCGATATCCAGTCAATCATGACTGGAGCTTTCAGAGTGTGTCGCCTCTTCTTGCCGCTGTACCAATCTCGCCGTTTTTTGGGGGCGTCCGACTTCGATCTCACTTTTGATCTCGCTGGCATCGAGCACCACGACTTCCCAATCGGTCTCTGGGTCAAGTAGGCGTCGTTTGCCCGGAAGCGAGAAGCGGGCGCTGCGCACCAAGGTGGTCTCGACTCGCTGTAATGATGTGACAGGCTGCCGCTTTTGGGATCTCGAAGTCGAAACCGATGTGGAACTGCGTGCGGTACTCACGCCAGCACTGCAAAGTCAGTAGCAACTGGTCTTCAACGCTGAGCCAATTCTGTATTGATGTCAATAACAACAGCATCACTAGGGTCAGTGGCCCTGGGGGGAAGGATGGGGCGGGGGCCATCGTCGTGGCGATTGTGATCGCGCGGGGCTGGTTGGGATCGGGCATACGCGCCTGACAAAAATCTGGGTGACTGGGAATGGTGACTGGGATACAGTAGCGAGCTAAGTACACTGTTCTGGCGGCCGTGTCTTTAGCATCACTAGGGCCGGTGGCTCTGAGGGAAAGGATGAAGCGGGGGCCATCGTCGAGGCGATCACGCCGGAGCCGTAGCGGTGCCCCTAGGGTCAGCCAGAGGACCGGAGCCGTGATGGTAGGAGAAGAGGTCAGCTAGGGACCGGGCTATCGTCGTGGCCGGTCGCGATCGCGCGGGGCCGGTTGGGATCGGTCATACGCGCCTGAAAAAATCTGGGCGACTGGGGGGCTGGGATATGTTAGCAAGCTAAGTATACTGTTCTGACAGCCGTGTCTTTGTTATAGTGGATTCGATTGCTGATGAGTCATAAAAAGCCTGATCCCACGAGACTTTCAGGTCGCAAGTTGCCTCGCTTTTGACTGAAAAGTTACATCGGCCTGTGGTCACATAAGCAAGTAAATAATTTAAGTGGTGCTAGGAGTGAGTTGTCGAGCGATGATTGATAAAAACTGATAATTATAATTATCAGTTTTTATCAATCATCGCTCGACAACTCACTCCTAGCACCACTTAAATTAT
>Ga0075157_10000132_pt1 | contig 76558 bp, 84 predicted proteins | sample JI81BgreenDNA_FD_70967 | JGI IMG/M metagenome (GOLD analysis project Ga0075157, IMG submission 70967) | Wastewater effluent complex algal communities from Wisconsin, to seasonally profile nutrient transformation and Carbon sequestration -... | ecosystem: Engineered > WWTP > Effluent > Algae...
CGCGAGACCGACACCATGGACACCTTCGTGGATTCGTCCTGGTACTTCATGCGCTACTGCGACCCGACCAACTCTGAAAAGATGGTCGCCGAGGGCACCGACTACTGGATGAGAGACCAGAAGGCCGCCACCGGTGGCAGCGGCATGGACCAGTACATCGGCGGCATCGAGCACGCCATCCTGCACCTGCTGTACGCGCGCTTCTGGACCAAGGTCATGCGCGACCTGGGGCTGGTGAAAGTCGATGAACCGTTCACCAAGCTGCTGACGCAGGGCATGGTGCTCAACCACATCTACTCGCGCCGCACCGAGAAGGGTGGCAAAGAGTATTTCTGGCCGCACGATGTGGAGCATGTGCTCGACGAGGGCGGCAAGATCGTCGGCGCGAAGCTGAAGAACGCCGTGGGTGATTTGCCCGTGGGCACGCCGATCGACTACGAAGGCGTGGGCACCATGTCCAAGTCGAAGAACAACGGCGTCGACCCGCAGGACCTGATCGAGAAGTACGGCGCCGACACCGCGCGGCTGTACACCATGTTCACCGCACCGCCCGAGGCCACGCTGGAATGGAACGACGCGGCGGTGGAAGGCAGCTACCGCTTTTTGCGCCGCGTCTGGGCCTTTGGCCACAAGCTCAGCGCCATCGGCGGTCTGGGTGCGCTGGCGGCGGGCGTGTCGGGGCACAGCCTGTCCAAGGCGGCCAAGGCGCTGCGGCTGGAGGTGCACACCGTGCTCAAGCAGGTGGACTACGACTACCAGCGCATGCAATACAACACCGTGGTTTCGGGCGCCATGAAGATGCTCAACGCCCTGGAAGACTTCAAGGGCGACGGGGGTGGCGACAGCGCTGCGGGCCCGTACGGGGCCGCCGATGCGGCTGCCGTGGCCGAAGGCTTCGGCATCCTGCTGCGTGCGTTGTACCCGGCCACGCCGCACATCGCCCATGCGCTCTGGACCGCACTCGGTTACGCCGCCACAGCGGGCGAGCTGCTGGACGCGCCCTGGCCGCAGGCCGACGCATCGGCGCTGCAGCGTGACGAGATCGAACTGGTGCTGCAGGTCAACGGCAAGCTGCGCGGCAGCGTGACCGTGCCCGCCAGCGCCGACAAGGCCGCCATCGAGGCCGCCGCACTGGCCAGCGAAGCCTTCCAGAAGGCCGCCCAAGGCGCCGCACCCAGGAAAGTGGTGGTGGTGCCGGGCCGTCTGGTCAACGTGGTGGTCTGACATGGTGAACCGTTCGCGCCGCCGCCTGTTGCCCGCCCTGGCTGTGGTGCCTGCCCTGGCCGGTTGCGGCTTCGCCCTGCGTGGGGCGGCCCGTTTTGCCTTTGAGTCGGTGCGGGTGCGCGGCAGCGAAGGCACGCCCGTTTCCCGCGATCTGCAGCGCCAGCTGCAAGATGCGGGCGTGCGGGTGTTCACCAGCGCCCTGCCGGCCAACCCCGAGGGCGAGACCGGCCAGGTGGTGCTCACCGTGCTGACCGACCAGCGCGAGCGCGCCGTCGTCGGCCAGACGGCCACCGGCCAGGTGCGCGAGCTGCAACTGCGCACACGCTTTCGCTTTCGCCTGACCACCGCACAGGGGGTGGTGCTGCTCGACACCACCGAGCTGCTGCTCGAGCGCGACATCAGCTATTCGGAGACCGCCGCCCTGTCCAAAGAGGCGGAAGAAGCGCTGCAGTACCGCGACATGCAGCGCGACATCGTGCAGCAGGCCATGCGCCGCCTGGCGGCTGTCCGGCTGCCCTGAGCCGCGCATGCAGGTCGCCGCGAACCAGCTCGGCGCGCACCTGGACAAAGGGTTGCGCAGCCTCTACACCCTGTATGGCGACGAGCCGCTGCTGGTGCAGGAAGCGGCAGACGCTATCCGCGCGAGCGCACGCGCCCAGGGCTACACCGAGCGCACGGTGCACACCGTGGCGGGCGCCCACTTCGATTGGAGCGAGGTGCTCGCCAGTGGCGGCTCGCTCAGCCTGTTTGCCGACAAGCAGTTGGTGGAAGTGCGCATCCCCTCGGGCAAGCCGGGCAAGGAAGGGTCGGTGGCCTTGCAGCAGCTGGCCACCCAGGCGCAGGACCAGGACGGCGTGCTGACACTGGTCGTGCTGCCGCGGCTCGACAGCATGACCCTCAAAGGCGCCTGGTTCGGTGCGCTCGAGCGCTGTGGCGTGACGGTACGGCTGGACCCGGTGGACCGCAAGGCCCTGCCGCAGTGGATTGCGCAGCGCCTGCAGCGCCAGGGCCAGCGGGTGGCAGCGGGCGAGCAAGGGCAGCGCACGCTGCAGTTTTTTGCCGACCGGGTCGAAGGCAACCTGCTGGCGGCGCACCAGGAGGTGCAGAAGCTGGGCTTGCTCCACCCGGCGGGCGAGTTGAGCTTTGAGCAGGTTGAAAGCGCGGTGCTCAATGTGGCGCGCTACGACGCCTTCCAGCTGGCCGAGGCGGTGCTGGGCGGACAGACGCTGCGGGTGCAGCGCATGCTCGACGGTCTGCAAGCCGCGGGCGAGGCGCCGGTGCTGGTGCACTGGACGCTGGCCGAAGACATCCGCACCCTGCACCGCCTGCGCACCGCGGTGGACGCCGGCCGGCCGCTGCCCATGGCCCTGCGCGAGAGCCGCGTCTGGGGGGTGAAAGAAAAACTCATGGAGCGTGCCCTGCCCCTGCTGGGCGCCAGTACCCTGGGCCAGTGGTTGCAAGACGCCCACACGGTGGACGGCATCGTCAAAGGCCTCAAGCAGCCCGACTGGCCCGCCGACCCGTGGGACGCGCTGCACCGCCTGGCGGTGCGGGTGGCGCAAGCGCTGGCCCCCCTGCGCGGCTGACGCCGCTTCCCCCCTGCTGCGCTGAGAGCAGGATGTTGCCCCCTGCGCCACTGACGTGGCTTCCCCCTGCTGCGCGGGGGGACGGCACCCGCAGCCGGGCAAAGCCCGTTCCGCGGTGCCCAAGGAGCCTGCGCGGCAGAAGCACATCGGCTGCAACGGGTGAACAAGAGTCCCACTTCGACCCTGTTTTTCCGGCTGTGGCACCGGCCACAGTCCTCAAAAGCAGGCTCAAATTGGGTTCTCTTCCCACCCGTTTCGCTTCGATGCCTTCTGCCGCGCAGACTCCTAGGCCTTCAGGCACGCGCTCCGGCCAGATCCGGGTGCAAGTGCGAAAATCTCGACCCATGAACGCGACCTCCACCTCCGAACTGATGAACACCCTGGGCAGCCAGGCCAAGGCCGCTTCGGCGCTGATGGCCAAGGCCGGTGCCGCGACCAAGATCAAGGCGCTGCGCGAGCTGGCGCGGCTGCTGCGCGAGGCCGTGGCGCCGCTGCAAGTGGAGAACGCCAAGGACCTGGAGCGTGCCCGCGCCGCCGGCCTGGCCGAGCCCATGGTCGACCGGCTCAAGCTCACCCCCAAGGTGCTGGAGACCTGCGCCGAGGGCTGCGAGCAGCTGGCCGCCATGCCGGACATCATCGGTGAGATCTCCGGCATGAAACAGATGCCCAGCGGCATCCGCGTCGGCCAGATGCGGGTGCCCATCGGCGTGTTCGGCATGATCTACGAAAGCCGCCCGAACGTGACCATCGAGGCCGCCAGCCTGAGCATCAAGAGCGGCAACGCCTGCATCCTGCGCGGCGGGTCTGAAGCCATCGACTCCAACCGCGCGCTCGCCGCGCTGGTGCAGCGGGCGCTGGTGGCCGCCGGCCTGCCGGCCGATGCCGTGCAACTGGTGCCCACCACCGACCGCGCCGCCGTGGGCCAGCTGATTGCCATGCCGCAGTATGTGGACGTGATCATCCCGCGCGGCGGCAAGGGCCTGATCGAGCGCATCGCTGCCTCCGCCAAGGTACCGGTCATCAAGCACCTGGACGGCAATTGCCACACCTATGTGGACGACCCCTGCGACATCGCCATGGCGGTGAAGGTGGCCGACAACGCCAAGACGCAGAAGTACAGCCCCTGCAACGCCACCGAAAGCCTGCTGGTGGCGCGCGGTGTGGCGAAAGACTTTCTGCCGCAGATCGGCGCCGTCTACGCTGCCAAGGGCGTGGAGATGCGCGCTTGCCCCGAGGCCATGGCCATCCTGGCCGGTGTGCCGGGCGCGAGCGTGGGCGTCGCGACCGAAGAGGACTGGAGCGCCGAATACCTGGCGCCGCTGATCAGTGTGAAGGTGGTCGGCGGGGTGGACGAGGCGATTGCCCACATCAACCGCTACAGCAGCCACCACACCGACGCCATTCTCACCACCGACCATGTGCACGCCCAGCGTTTCCTGCGCGAGGTCGATTCGGCCAGCGTCATGGTGAACGCGAGCACCCGCTTCGCCGATGGTTTCGAGTACGGGCTGGGCGCCGAAATCGGCATCAGCACCGACAAGTTCCACGCCCGCGGGCCGGTGGGGGTGGAGGGGCTGACCTCGCTGAAGTACGTGGTGCTGGGTGCGGGCGAGGTGCGGGGTTGACGGTTGTCGCTTGGGTCTGCACCCACCTCAACACCAAAACAAAAGGGGCCGTGAGGCCCCTTTCTTCGCGATGCCACGCCTGCCTGCGCACGCGCGGCCCGTCTCGCTTGTCTCACTTGATCAGGTCGAAAGGGTCCACGTCTGCATCAAACGTGGACTTGTCATTGATGTAAATCTGGCCGTTCTGCTGGACGATGTACCAGGAGAAATCGGTTTCCGAACGGGTGAAGAAATTGCCTGGATAGACGAAGCCGTTGAGGGTGATGGTGCCCCCCGCAGAGAGACCTGCGCCAATCGGGTTCAGCGTCAGATCGACCTGTTGACCTGTCAGGCTCACCCCATTGAGGGTGACCGTTTGACTGCCTTTGTTCACCACCTTGCCGGTTTGCTGATGGGTGGCAGAGGCGGCCCCGCTGCAGGTGGTGTTGGTGGGTTCGTAAATCCGGGTCGTGATCGCCAGATTGAGGTTTTGCCCCTCGGGGGTGGCCACAATGGTCAAGCGTTCATACGCTGGCTGGCCGCCTTTGCTCACATCGTCGGAACGCACACACCCGGGGTCCCAGGTGCCAGCGTACTGGCTCAGGCCGCTGGGCGCGGGGTTGTTGTTGCCTGCGCTGTTGCCACTGCCACTCGCACTGGTGTCGTCACCGCCTCCACCGCACGCTGCCAAACCCAAGGCCAGCAGCATCGACGCACCCAGTTTCATCCATGTCATGATTGAATTCCCTTTTTGAAGCGTTTTCCACCGGCCCAAGGGCCCGGCGGGTGCCGGAACGGCCCGGCACTTTTAGAGTTTACAGTCGGGTTTTCAACGTTCCAGCTGCGGCCATGGTTCCTCATCTCGTCACCGCTCTCAAAGGCCCCATCAACGAACTCGAGCAGCGCATCCTCGAATCCACCCCGGTGATCGAGCGCTGGTTCCGGCTGGAGTGGATGGAGCACACACCGCCGTTCTACAGCTCGGTGGACGTGCGCAACGCCGGCTTCAAGCTCGCGCCGGTGGACACCAACCTGTTCCCCGGTGGCTGGAACCACCTGACGCCGGAGATGATGCCGCTGGCCGTGCAGGCGGCCATGGCGGCCATCGAGAAGATCTGCCCCGAGGCCAAGAACCTGCTGCTGATCCCCGAGAACAGCACCGACAGTTTTTATTTGAGCAACCTGGCGCAGCTGCAGCGCATCTTCTACCAGGCGGGCCTGAATGTGCGCCTGGGCTCGCTGTCCAACGACCTCAAGGCGTCCACCACGGTGGACCTGCCCGGCGGGGAGTCGGTGACCCTCGAACCCGTCGTGCGCGGCAAACGGCGCCTGGGTCTCAAGCATTTCGACCCCTGCACCATCCTGCTCAACAACGACCTGAGCGCGGGTGTGCCCGGCATCCTGGAAGACCTGCACGAGCAGTACCTGCTGCCGCCGCTGCACGCGGGCTGGCCGACACGGCGCAAGAGCACCCACTTCAAGGTGTACGACGAGGTGGCCAAGCGCTTTGGCAAGCTGCTGGGCATGGACCCGTGGCTCATCACGCCGATGTTCAACCAGTGCGGCGAGGTGAACTTTGCCGACGAAAAAGGCCTGGAGTGCCTGCGCAGCAACACCGATGCGCTGCTGGGCAAGGTCCGCCGCAAGTACAAGGAATACGGCATCAACGAGAAGCCGTTCGTGGTCATCAAGGCCGATCGCGGCACCGGTGGCCTGGGCATCGTCACGGTGCGCGACGTCAAGGACATTGATGCGCTCAGCCCCCAGGTGCGCGCACGCATGGCCACCGCGCAGGCCGGTCAGCCGGTGACCGAGGTGATCATTCAGGAAGGGGTGCTGACCAACGAGCGCATCAACGCTGCCGTGGCCGAGCCGGTGGTCTACATGATGGACCGCTATGTGGTGGGCGGCTTCTACCGCGTGCATGCCCAGCGCGGCGTGGACGAGAACCTCAATGCCCCGGGGGCCAGCTTCGTGCCGCTGGCTTTCGAGCAGGGCGCGCAATTGCCCCAACCCGGCGCCAAGCCCGGTGCCAGCGTGCCCAACCGCTTCTACATGTACGGCGTGATCGGTCGTCTGGCCATGCTGGCGGCCAGTTACGAACTCGAAGCGACCGACCCCGAGGCCGAAGACCTGGATTGAGCAGGCGGCCGGGCGCGGGCCGCTGCCGGGCGGGCGGCTTGGACCGCACGGGGCGGGCGCAACAGTTGCTGCGCCGCAACAATCCGGTGCTGGCGCCCTGGGGGAGCGCCGTTTTCCTGCTGGCGCGCTGACCGGCGCAGGCGCAGAATCGCGGGCTTCACGGCAACGGAACCCGTGGTCTACAAGACCCGGGCGGCTTTGTGTCCAACAGCAAATCGTCGCTCGCTGCGCTCACCCTGGGCGCCATCGGTGTGGTTTATGGCGACATCGGCACCTCGGTGCTGTACGCCATCAAGGAAATTTTCGGGTCTGGCCACGTTCCTTTCACCCACGACAACGTCTACGGCGTGCTATCCCTCGTTTTCTGGACGCTCACCGTCATCGTCTCGCTCAAATATGTGACGCTGGTGCTGCGCGCCGACAACCACGGCGAGGGCGGGCTGATCGCCATGCTGGCCCTGGCCTCGCAGGCGGTGAAGGACCGGCCCGGATTGCGCAAATGGCTGCTGGTCATCGGCATTTTCGGTACCTCGCTGTTCTACGGCGACGGGGTGATCACCCCGGCCATTTCGGTGCTGTCGGCGGTGGAAGGTCTGGAAGTCGTCTCGCCGCACTTCAAGCAGTATGTGGTGCCCATCACCCTGGTGGTGCTGTTCGCGCTGTTCTTCGTGCAAAAGCGCGGCACCGGCGGTATCGGCCGCTTCTTCGGGCCGATCACCGTGCTCTGGTTTCTGGCGATTGCCGCTCTGGGCGTGCCACACATCCTGGGGCATCCCGAAATCCTGGCGGCGATCAGTCCGCACCATGCGCTGCGCTTCCTGTGGGAGCAGCCGGGCACCACCTTCATCATCCTCGGCGCCGTGGTGCTGTGCGTGACCGGCGGCGAGGCGCTGTACGCCGACATGGGCCACTTCGGCAAGAAGCCCATCCGCCTGGCCTGGTTCAGCATCGTCATGCCCTGCCTGACCATCAACTACTTTGGCCAGGGTGCGCTGCTGCTCGAAGACCCGGAAGCGGTGAAAAACCCGTTCTTCAACATGGCGCCCGACTGGGCTTTGCTGCCGCTGGTGGGGCTGGCCACCATGGCCACGGTGATCGCCTCGCAGGCGCTGATCTCTGGCGCCTTCAGCGTCACCAAACAGGCCATCCAGCTGGGCTACCTGCCGCGGCTGGCCATCCGCCACACCAGCGTCAGCGACACCGGGCAGATCTATATACCCTTCGTCAACTGGGGCCTGTTCGCCGCCATCGTGCTGGCGGTGGTGATGTTCAAGTCCTCGTCCAACCTGGCGGCGGCCTACGGCATCGCGGTCACGTTGGACATGCTGATCACCACGGTGCTGACCTTCTTCGTCATCCGCTACGGCTGGGGCTACCCGCTGGCGCTGTGCCTGCTGGCCACCGGCTGGTTCTTCGTCATCGATCTGGCGTTCTTCTCGTCCAACCTGCTCAAGCTGTTCGCGGGCGGCTGGTTCCCGCTGCTCATCGGCGGTGTGGTGTTCACCCTGATGATGACCTGGAAGCAGGGTCGCGCCCTGATGGCCCAGGCGCAACAGGCGGAGGCGATCGACCTCGACAGCTTCCTCGACGCCGTGTTCACCGACCCGCCCACCCGCGTGGCCGGCACGGCCGTGTTCCTCACCGCCGACACCGGCACCGTGCCCAATGCGCTGCTGCACAACCTCAAGCACAACAAGGTGCTGCACGCGCAAAACCTGTTCGTCACCGTGCGCAGCCACGAGCTGCCGTGGATCGGGCTGGACAAGCGGCTGGAGATCGAGCCGCTGGGCCATGACTGCTGGCAGGTGGTGATCCACTACGGCTTCAAGAACGACCCCGACGTGCCCAAGGCGTTGTCTGCGCTGCGCGGCCGTGGCTGCGATCTGGATCCCATGACCACCAGCTACTTCCTCTCGCGCGACCTGGTGGTGCCCAAGCTCGGCAAGGGCATGGCGCTGTGGCGCGAGAAGCTGTTCGCGCAGATGCACCACAACGCGGGCGCGGCCGCCGAATTCCTGCACCTGCCGGCCAACGCCGTCATCGAGCTCGGTTCGAAACTCGAGATATAGAGGACCCTTGGATGTCTGGAGCGCGTGAACAAACCCAGGAAGCGGTGGAACCGGCTTCGCCGGGCCACTCGCATCGCCCCCTGTGGGGTGACGCGCCGGAAGGCGCGGCGCGGGGGGGACTCGTTTCTGCCGTTACGGCCGGTTTTGTGGCGGTGCTGGTGGGCTTCACCAGCTCGGTCGCCATCGTCTTCCAGGCCGCGCAGGCCTTTGGCGCCACGCCCGCGCTCATCACCTCCTGGATGTGGGCGCTGGGGCTGGGCATGGGGCTGTGCTCGGCCATCCCGTCGCTGGTGTTGAAGAAGCCGGTCATGGTGGCCTGGAGCACGCCCGGCGCCGCCGTGCTGGCCACCGCCGGGCTGGCCGGTGGTTTCACCATGGCGCAGGCGGTGGGCGCCTTCATGGCCTGCGCGGTGCTGATCATCCTCTCGGGCGCCACCGGCCTGTTCGAGCGGGTGATGAACCGCATCCCCATGGCCATTGCCTCGGCGCTGCTGGCCGGGGTGCTGGCGCGCTTTGGCCTGCAGGCCTTTGCCGCTGCGCAGACCGCGCTGGCGCTGGTGGTGCTGATGCTGCTGGCCTACCTGCTGGGGCGGCGCCTGCTGCCCCGCTATGCGGTGCCGATCACGCTGCTGGTGGCGCTCGCGTACGTCCTGGCAACCGGCCAGTTCAACGCCGGCGCGCTCACCCTGCAATGGGCGGTGCCGGTGTTCACCGCACCCGAGTTCACGTTCAGCGCCTTCGTCAGCCTGGCGCTGCCGCTGTTCATCGTCACCATGGCCTCGCAAAACCTGCCGGGTGTGGCGGCCATTCGCGCGGCGGGTTACGACCTGCCGATCTCCAAAATCATCACCCTGACCGGCGCGGCCACCCTGGTGCTGGCACCCTTTGGCGGCTTTGCCCTCAACCTCAGCGCCATCACCGCCGCCATCTGCATGGGTGAAGAGGCGCACCCCGACAAGGCTAGGCGCTACACCGCTGCCGTGGCCTGTGGCCTGATCTACATCGCCATCGGCCTGGTCGGCGCGGCGGTCACCGGCCTGCTGCTGGCCTTTCCGAAAGAACTGGTGCTGGCCATCGCCGGGCTGGCCCTGCTGGGGAGCATTGGCGGCGGGCTGCACGCTGCGCTCCAGGACGACGCGTACCGCGAAGCGGCCCTCATCACCTTCCTGGTCACCTTGAGCGGGGTGGTGATCGCCGGTATCGGCTCGGCCTTTTGGGGCGTGGTCGCTGGCTCGATCGCGCTGTTGATAAGCAGGCGATGACACCCCCTGCGCCGCTTCGCTCGCCTTGCAGACGCCGCCATGCCACCTGAAAATCCCACAACATGAACATCCTCTTCGTTGCCGACCCGCTGGAGTCCTTCAAAACGTACAAGGACACCACCTTCTCGATGATGCGCGAGCTGCAGCAGCGCGGCCACGCCATCGCCGCCACCGAGCCGGGCCACATGGGCTGGCGCAGTGGCGGCACGGTCAACGCCACCGTGCGCCGCATCCGCCTGACCGGCGACGCGCACGACTGGTTCACTGTGACCGGCGAAGCCGTCGAGTCGCTGAAAGACTTTGACGCCGTGCTGATGCGCAAGGACCCCCCCTTCGACAGCGAGTTTTTCTACTGCACCCACCTGCTGGAACAGGCCGAGCGCGAGGGCGCCCGGGTGTTCAACCGGCCCGCCGCGCTGCGCGAGCACCCGGAAAAGCTGGCGTTGATGGAATTCGCCCGCTTTGCGCCGCCGACGCTGGTCACGCGTTCGCCGGAGGCGATCCGCGCCTTTCATGCCGAGCACCGCGACATCATCCTCAAGCCGCTGGACGGCATGGGCGGCATGGGCATCTTCCGCGTCGGCGCCGATGGCCTGAACCTGGGCGCCATCATCGAGACGCTCAACCAGGGCGGCGCCACCAGCGTCATGGTGCAGCGCTACCTGCCCGAGATCGCCCTGGGCGACAAGCGGCTGCTGCTGATCGGCGGAAAAGTGGCGCCCTATGTGCTGGCGCGCATCCCGCAAGGAGGCGAGGTGCGCGGCAACCTGGCGGCGGGCGGCAAGGGGGTGGCGCAGCCGCTGTCCGACGAGAACCGCGCCGTGGCCGAGGCCATGGCGCCGGTGCTGGCCGCGCGCGGCCTGCTGTTGGTGGGGCTGGACATGATCGGCAACAGCGTGACCGAGATCAACGTCACCAGCCCGACCTGTTTCCAGGAAATTCACGACCAGACCGGCTTCGATGTGCCGGCGATGTTTGTCGATGCCCTGGAAGCCGCGCTCGCCGGGTCACGCCGCTGAAGGGCTGCGGTCGCCCGCCTCGGCGGGCGGGTTCCCGGATCCCGGGCACGACAAGGCACGGTTTCGGCCGCGGTTCAGGGCTTGTCGGTCTTGCTGCGCCGTGGATGTTGCGATAGAACAGCGTTCCCGAGGGGCTTTCCTCCACAGCAGACCGCCATGACCGACGCCATCGACCTGAACGCCTCTGTATTTGCCAAGACCGCTCTCGGACAGCAGGAAATCCAGTCGCGCGCCCTGGGTCTGTCGCCGTTGGTGCGGCGCATTCTGGTGCTGGTCGATGGTCAGCGCACGGGTGCCGAGCTGCAGGTGTTTCTGGGCGACAAGGGCGATATCGCCCGGGTGCTGGTGGAGTTGCTGGAGAAGGGTTGTGTCGAACCGGTGGCGCGCAGCGTCAAGACATCTGTCCCGGGCCCCGGCCCGAAGACAGCCCCCCCGGCACCGCCAGCCGATGGCGATCCAGGCGCCGACATTCCCGGTTTGCCGCCGGCCAGCAGCCGCAGCGCCCAGGACAACGAGATGGCGCGCAACTTCATGATCAACTCGGTCAACGGCATCATCGGCCAGCACACGCGGCTGTCGCTCATCGAGCGCATCTTCCACGCCCGGGGCACCGAGGAGCTGCGCCGCGCCTACCCCGCCTGGGAAAGCACCATGCGCGACCATGCCGTGGCCTCGCGCCGCCTGCCCGAACTGCAGGAAAAACTGTTCAAAGTGCTCTGAGCAAAGTGCTCTGAGAGGGTGAGAGGGAACCGGCCAAGCGCGCCTTGACGCCCAATTCCCTCTCGCCCGCGGAAGCCGCGCCCGGCGCCCGGCGGCGCGCTCAGACCAGGGGTTGCCCGTCCACGAACACTTTGAGTTCGCCCGGCGCGAACGCCGTCCAGGTTTCGTCACGCGTCAGCGGCTGGGTCACCACCACCGCCACCCGATCGCCCGGCCCCGCCAGGTCGGCAAAGTTCACCGTCCAGTCCTCGTCGGTGAGGGTGGCGGTGGTGAAGGGGTGTTCGCGCACCAGCCAGTGCAGGTAGGTGCTGCAATGGGCCCACAAGGCCTCGCCGTTGGAGAGCAGGCAGTTGAAGGTGCCGAAGCGGCGCACCTGCGGCAGCAGTTCGCGCAGGGTGAGTGTCAGCTCCGGCACGCTGGGCAGGTCGGCGTGCGATTTGGCCAGCTCCTGCATCAGCCAGCAGAAGGCGCGCTCGCTGTCGGTGCTGCCCACCGGGCGGAACTGTGCGTGCAGCGGCGGGTGGTAGTCCTTGAGGTCGCCGTTGTGCGCGAACACCCAGTGCCGGCCCCACAGCTCGCGGGTGAAGGGGTGGGCGTTCTCCAGGCAGACGCTGCCCACTGTGGCCTTGCGCACATGGGCGATCACGTGGCGGCTCTTGAGCGGGTAAGCGCGCAGGAAGGCCGCCACCGGTGACGCGGCAGCGCTCTGCTGGTCGACGAACAGGCGCAGGCCTTTGCCCTCGAAGAAGGCGATGCCCCAGCCGTCGGCGTGGTGGTCGGTCGCGCCACCGCGCTGGCTGAAGCCGGTGAAGCTGAAGTTGGCGTCGGTGGGCGTGGCGCAGTTCAGGCCGAGCAGTTGGCACATTCCGCGATTGTCAGGCGGGCCGGTGCGCCGGCCGCATCTGCCAGGCCGCCCACAGGGCCAGCGCGCAGGTGGCGGCCAGCAGCCCGAAGGTCTCGTTGAACGGAGCGAGGTGGCCGGCGCCCCGGCTGCCCAGGGCCACGCCGTGCGCGGCCAGCCGCCATTCGAGCACGATGCCGCACAGGCTCACGCCCGCAGCGCCGCCGAGCATGCGCAGGAAATTGATGGCGCTGGCCCCCTGCGGAATGTGGTGCCTGTCCAGCCCGCGCATGGCGCCGGTGTTCAGCGAGGGCAGGATGAAGCCCAGCCCGATGCGGCCCAGGATGGCCCAGGCCACCAGCAGCGGCACGGTGGTGCCCGGCCCGCCGGCGCCGATGGTCGGCATCAGCGCAAAGGACGTGGCCAGCAGGGCCAGCCCGGCGCTCACCAGCCGGTGGGCGGGCTGCCGGTCAGACCAGCGGCCGACCAGCGGAATGGTGAGTGCCAGCACCAGCCCCGCCGGCAGCAGGATGGTGCCGACAAAGGAGGCCGACAGACCCAGCCCCATTTGCATGTAGACCGGGAACAGGTAGGTGGAGCCGAAGAGGGCAATGCCGTAGATGAAGGCCACGATGCTGCCCATGGCAAAGCGCCGGTCGCGGAACAGGTGCAAATTCAGCAGCGGGTGGCCGCCATGCGCGCGCAACTGCCGCCGCTGCCAGTTGAGGAAGAGCAGCAGCAGGCCGGTGGCGGCACCCAGCAGGGCGGTGGCGCTCAGGGCGGTGCCGCTGTGCAGCTGCACCAGGCCGTTGAGCAGGCACAGCGTGCCGGCCGAAGCCAGCAGCAGGCCCCGCCAGTCCAGGGTAGCGCTGCTGGTGCCGGCCGCCTCGCCACCGGGGGCGGTGGTCGGCACATAGCGGCGCGCCATCCAGAACGAAGCCAGGCAGAACGGCACCACCATGAAAAAGATCGAGCGCCAGCCAAAGGCGTCCACCAGCAGGCCGCCCACGCTGGGGCCCAGCGCCGGTGCCAGCACCACGCCCATGCCGAAAATGCCGCTGGCGCGGCCTTGCTCGTGCGGCTCGAAGGCGCGCAGGATGATGATGGCCGGAATCGGCTGCACCACACCGGCGGCCAGCCCCTCGGCCACGCGGGCGGCCAGCACCAGGGGGTACTGGTTGGCAAAGCCGCCGACCACGCCGCCGATCAGCAGCAGCCACATGCAGCCCATGTAGGTGCGCCGGTAGCCGTAGCGCCCGAGCAGCCAGGGCGTGGTGAGCATGGACACCGTCATCGCGGCCATGAAGCCCGAGGTGACCCACTGCGCCCGCTCCTGGCCCAGGGTGAAGTGCTCGCTCATGTCCGGAATGGCCACGTTGATGATGGTCGAGGACATCACCGAGGCCATGGTGCCCAGCATGACCGACAGCAGCAGCCACCAGCGGTAGCGCGGGCCGTGCTGCGCGCGCAGGGCGGTGATGGAGGTGTCGGGACGTGTCATGCCGGGGCGGCCAAAGCGGCGAGCTTACCGTTTTGTGCCGTGGCGATACCGCCGCCCGGTGCCGCCGTTCAGGACGTGTGCAGCCGGTCGGTCTTGACCCGCTCCCAGGCGTCCTCGACCCAGTCGCACAGCAGGCTGCGCGTCTCGCGCGGGTCGATGATGTCCAGGATGCCGAACTTCTCCGCCGTGCGCATCGGCGAGGTCATGTTCAGGTAGAAGGCTTCGAGCTCGGCGCGTTTGGCCGCCGGTTCGTCGGCCGCCTCGATCTCGGCCTTGTGCGCGGCCATCACGCCGCCCTCGATCGGGATCGAGCCCCAGCGCGCCGAGGGCCAGGCGACGCGGAAGTTCAGCGCCTCGCCGTATTTGGGCGCGTGCAGCGCGCCGGCCATGCCGAAACAGCGGCGCACGATCACCGAGGCCCAGGGCGAGCGGCACTGGTGCAGCGCTTCGCCGACACGGGTGGCGCCCAGCAGGGTGCCGCCCAGTTCGGCCTCCAGCCCGGTCTGGTTGCCCGGCTGGTCGACGAAGTTGACGATGGGCAGCCCGAACTGGCTGCACAGCTTCACATGGCGCTCCATCTTGTAGGCCGCCTGCACGGTCATGGCGCCGCCCTGCGCCTTGGGGTCGTTGGCGATCACCCCGACCGGGATGCCGTTCAGCCGCGCCAGCGCGGTGATGACCGAGCCGCCCTGCCAGCGGCCGATCTCGAACACCGAGCCCAGGTCCAGCACCGCGTCCAGAATCTTGCGCGGGTCGTAAATCTTGCGCCGCTCGCGCGGAATCGCGTCCTTGAGCCAGTCCTCGGCGCGCTGCGGGTCGTCGGTCGGCGCCACGGCGGGGGCGAGGTGGAACACACTGCGCGGCAGGTAGGAGAGGAAGCGCCGCACCTGCGCCAGGGCGTCGGCCTCGCTGTCCGCCTCGTTGTGCACCAGGGCGCTCTTGCGGTGCACCTTGTGGCCGCCAAGCTCGTTCTTGTCGATGGTCTGGCCGTAGGCCTGCTGCACCACGTGCGGGCCGGCGGCCATCACCTGCGCCTGCTCGCGCACCATCACGCTGAAGTGCGAGGACAGCACCTTCACCGCGCCCTGGCCGACGCAGGCGCCCAGCGCCACCGCCGCCACCGGCACCGTCTCGAGCAGCGCGTTGGCCGGCCAGCTCGGGTACTCGGGAATCTTGGTGCCGCCGATCTGCATCAGCAGCTTGACGCTGCCGCCGGCCGAATCGACCAGCCGCACCAGCGGCAGGCGCAGCTGGTGCGCCATGCGCTCGATGTAGATCCACTTGTCCGCGATGGTGGCTTCGGACGAGCCGGCACGGATGGTGAAGTCGTCCACATGCAGCGCGACCTTGCGCCCCTCGATGCGGCCGGTGCCGGTGATGGCATTGGTCGGGTCCAGCCGCTCGAACACGCCCTCGCGGTTGTAGTGGCCCTTGCCGGCGATCTGGCCGAACTCGCGGAAGGTTCCCTCATCGAGCAGCTGCGCGATGCGCTCGCGCGCGTTCAGGCGGCCGCTGGCCTTGAATTTCGCCAGCGCCTCGGGGCCGCCCATGGCGCGCACCTGGGCGCGGCGCGTCTGCAGTTCGGTCAGCTCGGCGGCCCATTCGCCGGCCGGTTCAAAACGGGCGCTCATCGTGCACCCGCCCCCAGCGCTGCCACCAGCGACCGGGTCTCTTCCAGTTCGCGTTGCAGGTAGCGGTGCGAATCGACATAGCCCTTGAAGATCGGCTTGTTGCCCGACTTCTCGACCAGCTGCTTCCAGTCGGGCGACTCCGAGACCTTGCGCAGGGCGTTTTCCCAGAAGCGGATCTGCTCGGCGTCCACCGCCGGTGGCAGCAGCACCCCGTTGTAGCTCACATAGTCGGCGGCAATGCCCAGTTCGCGCCAGGTCGGCACCTCGGCCAGCGGGCCGGTGCCGCGGGTGGCGGCGCAGCTGGCCAGCAGGCGCAGCTTGCCGGCAGACACCTGCGGCACCACGGTCGGGCTGGTGGCGATCACCACGTCGATGTGGCCGCCCAGCAGGGCGGTGACCGACTCGCCGGAGGAGCGGAACGGCACCACCGTCAGGCGCGAGACGTCCACACCCGCGAGCTTGAGCGGCTTGGCAATCGCCAGGTGCAGGTTCAGCCCGCGCAGCGGCGCCACCGCGATCTTCAGCGACTCCGGTTCCTTGCGCAGCTTCTCCACCATCTCGGTGGCCGAGCGCAGCGGCGAGTCGCTGCGCACCGCAATCAAGGTGGTTTCTTCCACCATCATCGCCACCGGAAAAAACTCCCGCAGGTCGGCCTTGAGCACCCCGGTGACCTGCCCGGCGATGCTGCCGGTGTGGAAGGTCGAGAGCTGGTGGGCGTCGCCGCGCGCCTTCTGCATGGCCTGCAGCACCAGCAGACCGGCCGCGCCGGGCTTGTTCATCGGCACCACGTTCTGCCCGTTGACCAGCTTGTGGGTTTCCAGCGCCTGGGCGATGCCGCGGGCGTACAGGTCGACCGAGCCGCCCGCGGCCACGCCGATGTTGTAGGTGATGTTGCCGCTGGGTTGCCAGCCGGCGGCGTGGGCGCGGCCGGTGGCGGTGAGCATCGCGGTGCCGGCGGCCAGCCAGCCCAGGGCCTGGCGACGGGTGGCGGGTGGGGTGTGTTGCATGTCGGTCTCCTCTGAAAGGGGTGAAGGGGCGTGTTCAGACGGGGGGGCGGGCGTCCCCGACCACCTGCTGCTGCACCAGTTGCGCGATCTCGTCCTCGCCCATGCCCAGCGCCTCGCGCAGCACGGCGCGGCTGTCGGCGCCCAGGTCGGGCCCGGTGTGGCGGATGCCGCCCGGCGTGGCCGACAGGCGCGGCACGACGCCGGTCTGGGTGGTGTGGCCCAGCACCGGGTGCGGGACTTGGGCCAGCATGCCGCGCGCGGCGAAGTGCGGGTCGGCGTAGATGTCGGCGATGGTGTAGACGCGGGTGCAGGGCACCTCGGCTTCGCGCAGCCGCGCTTCCAGGTCGGTCCCGTCGAAGCCACGCGTCCAGTCGGCGACGATGGCGTCGATGGCGCGCATGTGCTCGGGTTTGCCGCGCGCCTGGATGGTTTCGAAGCGCGGGTCGGTCAGCAGCCCGGGTTGCTGCATCAGCCCCACCAGCCGGCGCCAGGTGGGCTGGCTGTTGGCGGCGATCAGCATCCAGCCGCCGTCGCGCGTGGGGTAGGAGCTGTTGGGCGCCATCGACGGCAGGTTGGAGCCCTCGCGCATCGGCACCACGCCCAGCTTTTCGTGCGCCGGCACCACCGGCTCCATCTGGGTGAAGGCCGCTTCGTACAGCGCGGCATCGACCACCTGGCCGCGGCCGGTGACGTTGCGCGCCCGGATCGCCGCCATCGCGCCGAAGGCGGCGTAGACCGAGGTCAGGTAGTCGGTGGTGGCCAGCGCCACCCGGGCCGGTGGCCGGTCGGGGTCGCCGGTCATGTGGCGCACGCCGCCCACCGCTTCGCAGATCGCGCCGTAGCCCGGCCGGTCGGCATAGGGGCCGGTCTGGCCGTAGCCGCTGATGCGCACCATCACCAGCCCGGGGTTGCGCGCGCTCAGCGCCTCGTAGCCCAGGCCGAGGCGTTCGAGCACGCCGGCGCGGTTGTTCTCCACCAGGATGTCGGCGCGCGCGATCAGCTCGAAGGCGATGCGGCGCCCGGCCTCGGTCTTCAGGTCGAGCACGACCGAGCGCTTGTTGCGCAGGATCGAGGCGGCGTAGAGCGACTGCTGCTGCACGTGCTGGCCCATCTGCCGCACCGGGTCGCCGTCGGGCGGTTCGATCTTGATCACCTCGGCGCCGAAGTCGGCCAGCAGGCGGGCGCAGGCCGGGCCGGCGATGGTGGTGCCGATCTCGACCACCTTCAGGCCGGTCAGCGGGCCGGCGGCCAGATCGGGGGTGGTGTCGTGGCTCATGCTGCCCCCCCTTCGCCGGGCGCCTGCTGCAGCACGCGCACCGCCTCCCGGGCCGATTCCTCGATGCGCTGGCGGGTCAGGGCGACCATGCGCTCGGTGTCGCCGGCGGCCATGGCGTCGGTGGCTTCCTGCCACAGCCGGGCCGAACGCAGGCGCCGCTCGACCGCGGCCAGGCCCAGCTTGCTGTAGCGCAGCGTCTGCAGCGACAGGCCGGTGAGCATACGCTGCAGCCGCCGGTTGCCCGCCAGGCGCGCGCACAGGATGAGCAGCCGGTAGGTGGTTTCGGCATAGGCGTCGCCGCCTTCGGGCAGGGCCGCCAGGCTCTGCAGGCGCTGGGTGCCCGCGCGCAGCAGGGGCAGCAGTTCGGGGTGGCCGCTGGCCGCGAGCTTGCGCACCACCAGCTCGAACAGGCCGGCGCGGATCTCCATCAGCTCCTGCAGTTCGGCGGTGCTCAGTTCGGTGACGATGGCGCCGCGGCGCGCGAGGATGGTGACCAGGCCCTCGCGCTCCAGGATGCGCAGCGCCTCGCGGACCGGGCCGCGGCTGACGGCGAACGCGGCGGCCAGTTCCTGCTCGCCGATGCGTTCGCCCGGCGCCATCTGGTGGGAGAGGATGCGGTCACCGATGCGGCCGGCGATCTGCTCGGGCACGGTCAGCGTCGGGTCGGTCTGGTCGGCAAAAAGGCGGAAGGCGACCGCGCCTTCCCAGGCGGCGAACGCGTCGGCGGGCAGGTCGGCGGGGTTCATGGCCTCACCCCAGCACGGCCACGACCTGGCCGTCTTCCACCATGTCGCCCTTGGCCACCAGCACTTCCCTGACCACGCCAGCCGCCGTGGCGCAGACGGGAATCTCCATCTTCATCGATTCGACGATCAGCAGCGTATCGCCCTCGGCGACGGTTTGCCCGGGGCTCACTTCGACCATCCAGACGGTTCCGGTGATGTCGGCATACAGGTTCATGGCGGCTCCTTGGTTGATTTGCAGATTGTTAACAATCTGAATCGGAGCGGTCATGAGGGATTACCCGCAGGGCTGGGCGATGCAGGTCTGGCGGGGATCCGCAGCGGCGTCGGGCCCCGTCCCGTCGCCTGCGGCGGGGTGTCAGGCCGGTGTGGCCGGCGAACGGCAGCGGCCGCGCCGCCGCCTCAACCGCTGAAGGTGGTCGCCAGCACATTGACCGCCAGCGCCAGCACCACCAGGTTGAAGGCAAACGACAGCAGGCTGTGCGCCAGCGTCAGGCGGCGCATGGTGCGGCTGAGCACCGCCACGTCCGAGACCTGTGAGGTCATGCCCACCACGGCACTGAAATAGAAGAAGTCCAGGTAGTCGGGCGCCTGCTCGCCGGGGAAGGCCAGGCCGCGCGCCGGGCCGCTCTCGCCCCGCGGCGGCAGGTAGTAGCGGCGCGCGTAGTGCAGCGCAAACACCACCTGGATCAGCAGCCATGCGCCGGCCAGCGAAAGCGCCATCAGCAGCAGGTGCCCCACCTTCGGCCACTGGCTCAGACCCTGCCCGGACTGCACCGCCACCCCCACCGCCACCAGGCTGGCGCAGGCGGCCAGTGTGACCAGCACAAACAGCATGACCGAGCCGGGGTCTTCCCAGCGTGCACGGCGGTGGGTGTCGGTCGCGTCCAGCCGCCAGGCCAGGTGCGCCACCAGCGCCAGGTAAGTGCCGCAATAGGCCACCCAGGCACAGAGCACAGCGGTGTTGGCCGCTGTCCCGGCGACACGCCACGACAGCACGCCGGCCAGCACGGCGGGCAACAGGGCCAGAGCCTGGCGCTGCAGGGCACTGAAGCGGGCCGACCAGTGCAGCCCGTGCAGGGGGTGCTTGCGCATGCGACGAGTGTGCCACGCGCTGGTTGGGCGTCGCGACCTTGCGGGTCCGGCTGCGGCACCCGCCAGTGGCCTCAACTGCAGGGCTGAATGGGGCTTTCCTGCCGCCCGATGTGCCTCGATGCCTGCTGCCGCCCAGGCGCCAGGGATTGCGGCGCAGCGATCCCGGCCGGCCCGGGCCTGTTGGCGCCGAGTGTGGTGGCGCGGTCGCTGGAATCAGCAGTCCCGCCCGCGGCGGCGCTGTGCGTCACGCCACAGCCGCACGGCCAGCAGCACCAGCGGTGCGGTGTGCAGCACCAGGTCGAAGATGTCGATCGGCCGGACCAGGGTGCCCTGGGCCAGCATGCGCCACTTCTCGATCAGGTGCGGTTCGGGGACCAGCGGCGCCACCGCCAGCCAGGCGGCCACCACCGCCAGCACGCCCAGGGGGAATCGGTCCAGCCAGCCCATCACGCCGCCTCCCCGGCCGCACAGCGGGCCACGCAGGCGGCGCAAATGCAGGCCTTGCCTGCGGCCGTCGGCGGCAGCCGGGCCAGCAGGTCGGGCGGGAAACGGGCGTCCACGCACCAGCACGGGCCCTGGGGCTGGCCGGTGGCGCGCTCGATTTCCATGGCGCAGCGGTTGTCCTGGCCGCACAGCGGGCAGCGACGCGGGTCAAGGGCGGGAGGGTTCATGGCCTCCATGGTATGGTCAACGGCCCTGGCCTGGCCAGGCACCCGATTCGACCCCATGTTGCTGCGACACCTGCTCCTCATTCTTGCCCTGGTGCTGACCACCAAAGCCCAGGCCCAGACCCCGCCCGATCCCATGGCGCAACGCGTGCAGGCCTGCACGCTCTGCCACGGCCAGGAAGGGCGCGCCACCCCCGGCGGTTTCTTCCCGCGCATCGCCGGCAAGCCGGCCGACTACCTCTACCACCAGCTGCTGCACTTCCGTGATGGTCGCCGCAGCAACGAGGGCATGCGCTACCTGCTCGACCACCTGAGCGACGATTACCTGCGCGCCATCGCGCAGCACTTCGCCGCGCTCGACCTGCCCTACCCGCCCCCGCTGCCGCCGCAGGGCGACGCCGCCACGCTGGCCCGGGGCGAGGCCCTGGTGCGCCGGGGCGACCCGGCGCGCCAACTGCCGGCCTGCACCGCCTGCCACGGCGCCACCATGACCGGTGTGCTGCCCGCTGTGCCCGGCCTGCTCGGCCTGCCGCGCGACTACCTCATCGCCCAGCTCGGCGCCTGGCAGACCGGCCTGCGCCAGGCCTTTGCGCCCGACTGCATGGCCCATGTGGCGCAGCGCATGAGCGGGGCCGACATTGCCGCCGTGGCCAGCTGGCTGGCCGCGCAGCCGCTGCCCGCCAGCACCCACCCGGCGCCGCCGGCCAGCGCGCCCCTGCCGCTGCGCTGCGGCTTCACGCCCCTGCTGCCCGGGGGTGTGCAATGAGCGCCCGTTCCCCACGCCGCCCCCTGCGCTGGATGGCCGGCGTCTTCATCGCTGGCCTTGCCCTGCTGGCCGCCGTGCTGGTGCTGGAGCTGCGCGCGCCCGCGCTGCCGCCAGCCACCGAGGCGCCGTCCACCGACGCGGCGCTGCTGACCCGCGGTGCCGAGCTGGCCCGCGCCGGCAACTGCATGGCCTGCCACACCGCGCGCGGCGGTGCGCCCTATGCCGGTGGCCGCCGCATCGCCACGCCTTTTGGCGACCTGTACGCCGGCAACCTCACCCCAGACGCTGAGACCGGCCTGGGCACCTGGTCGGCCGAGGCCTTCCGCCGCGCGCTGCACGAGGGCCGCTCGCGCGACGGCCGCCTGCTCTACCCGGCCTTCCCGTACACCCACTTCACCCGCCTGAGCGACGGGGATGTGGACGCCCTCTGGGCCCACCTGCGCAGCCTGCCGCCGGTGCGCCAGCCGAACACGGCGCACGCCCTGCGCTTCCCCTACGGCACCCAGCCCGCGCTGGCCCTGTGGCGGATGATGTTTTTCGGGCCCGGGCGCTTCCAGCCCGACGCGGCGCAGAGTGCCGAATGGAACCGCGGCGCCTACCTGGTCAACGGCGCGGCCCACTGCGCCGCCTGCCACGGCACCCGCAACGCCTGGGGCGCAACGAGCGATGCCTTCGGCGGCGAGCGGCTGCCCGGTGGCCGCTGGTACGCCCCTTCGCTGCACGACCCGCGCCAGGCTGGGGTGCAGGTCTGGCCGGCCGAGCGGGTGCTCGCCCTGCTGCGTGACGGCACCGTGCCGGGCGCGAGCGTGGCCGGGCCGATGGCCGAGGTCGTGTTCCACGGTACCCAGCACCTGCCCGAGGCCGACCTGCGCGCCATGGCCACCTACCTGCAGGCGCTGCCAGTGCGCCCGTCCGAGCCGCCGGCCCACGAGTCCGCCGACCTGTCCGTGCTCGACGCCGGCGGGCGGCTGTACCGCCAGCACTGCGCCGACTGTCACGGTGCCCAGGGCGAAGGCCGCATGGGCGCCTATCCGCCGCTGGCCGGCAACCGCGTGGTCACCATGGACGACCCCACCAATGCGCTGCAGGCCATCCTCAGCGGCGGCTTTGCGCCGGCCACGCCGGGCCACCCGCAGCCTTACGGCATGCCACCCTTCCGCACCCTGCTGCAGGACGCGGAGATCGCCGCCGTGGCCAGCTACCTGCGCCAGAGCTGGGGCCACCGTGCCAGCCGCGTCACCTCGCTGGAGGTGCAGCGCGTGCGCTGACCGCCCGGGAACGCGCCAGCCGAGCGACCGTGGCGGCGGTCCATCCCGGTCGCCGCGCTGGCCACCGCGCTGTTTCAGCCCGCACCGCTGGCCAGCCAGCTGCTGCCGCCCAGTGCGACGACAGCGTAGACCGCCACCGCGCACAGCACCAGCACCAGCGCCGCCCGCGCCCAGGCGCGCGGGCTGTCGTCCGATGGGGGCGCCGGGCTGGGCAACAGCTTGTCGCCCACGATCATCGGGCGCACCAGGTGTTGCCGTCGAACCACCCGGTAGAACGCCACCGCGCCCAGGTGCAGCACCACCAGCCCGATCAGCAACAGCTTGCCCACCTCTTTGTGGTATCCCGTCAGACGGCTGACCGTCTCGCCTGAGACCAGCACGGCCAGCGGCCCGCTGAAAGCGATTTCGTCGTCGGCAAACAGGCCGCTGCCCACCTGGGCCAGCAGTACCAGCAACAGCGCCAGTACCGACCAGGCCCCCAGCGGGTTGTGTCCGACGCTGGCGCCCGAGCCCGGCTTGCCGCGAAGATAGGCCAGCGTGGCCGAGGGCGGCACGACAAAACTGCCAAAACGCGACCAGTGCCCGCCCACGAAGCCCCACACCAGACGAAACAGCAGCAGCGCCAGCACCGCATAGCCCAGCCGGCCATGCCACACCATGGCGTTGCCGCCGACATTGCCCGTGACCACCAGGCCCACCACACAGCCGGCCAGGCACCAATGGAACAGGCGGGTGGGCAAATCCCAAACGCGGACGGTGTGCAGCATGACGTGTTCTCCACAAAAAAGGCAGCAGCAGCGCCACCGGCCCAGCGACCAAACCCCTACACTGACAACGGTTGTAGCACGTTGTCTGCCCAACGGCTGAACCACCCCACCCGACCCACCCAGCCCAGGAGTTCCCATGAAAACCATCGCCTCAGCCCTCTCGTGCTGACCGCTGCCGCACTTTCGGCGCCTGCCATGGCGCAGTTTCAGAAACCGGAAGACGCCATCAAATACCGCAAGGCGAGCTTCACCGTGATGGCGGCGCACTTCGGCCGCATCGGCGCCATGGCCAACGGCCGTGTGCCGTTTGATGCCAAGGTCGCTGCCGAGAACGCCGCGATCGTGGAAACCATGGCCCGACTCCCCTGGGCAGCCTTCGGGCCGGGCACCGACAAGGGCGACACCCGCGCGCTGCCGGACATCTGGAAAGAGCCGGACGCGTTCAAGGCCGCCGCCGACAAGATGCAGGCCGAGACGGCCAAGCTGGTGGCGGCCACCAAGACCGGCAACCTCGACAGTGTGAAGGCGACCTTTGGTGCGGTCGGGCAGACCTGCAAGGCCTGCCATGACGACTTCCGCAAGGACTGAGCGGCCCTCACCCCACCCTGTCGAATGAAAAAGGCCGACCCATGGGTCGGCCTTTGGCTTTGGGACGGACGGATCAGGCCTTGGCGAGCAGTTTCTCGATCAACTGGTGCAGGGCTTCCTTGTCCGGCTCGCCCACAAAACGCTTGACGATATGGCCTTCCTTGTCGACCAGGTAGGTGGTGGGCGTGAGCTTGACGTCACCCCAGTTCTTGGCCAGCTCGCCGGTGTTGTCCAGCGCCACTTTGAACGGCAGCTGGCGGCTTTGTGCAAAGTTGAGCACCCAGGCCGGCGGGTCGTAGCTCATGGCCACGGCCAATGTTTCGTAGCCGCGGTCTTTGAACTTGTTGTGCGTCTCCACCAGCATGGGCATTTCCTTGACGCAGGAAACGCAGGTGGTGGCCCAGAAATTCACCAGCATGACCTTGCCCTTGAGGTCGGCCGTGGTGGTGGTGCTGCCGTCGAGCAGCACAAAGGTCGAAGGCGGGGCCGCGTCGCGGGTGCCGCAGCCGCCGAGCAACAGGCTGGTGCCCAAGGTGGCGGCCAGGCCCAGGGTCATCAGGCCGCGGCGACGGTTCAGGGTGAAAGGCAAAAGGTGCTGTGTCATGGTGCGTGCGTGCAGGGCTGGGGGGGCTGCGCTGGTGAAGGCCGGGGCGCGGTTGTACAGCAGCGCCCTGCCTGTGACCCCTCATGCGCGCAGGAGTTCAGCCGGGAGCGTGCCAGTTTAACGAGTCGCTGGTCGGTGGCAGCTCCTGGCGGCGGCTCTTGCCCGGCAGCAGGCCCAGGCAAAAGGCAATCGGCGCCGGGCGCAGCGCCCGTGGCCGATCAGGGCCGCAGTTTGCGGCGCGCTTCAGTCAGCCGGGCTGCCAGGTATTCGCCGTAGAAGTCGGGCACGGCCACGCCCTCCAGGCGCTCGGCCAGTTCCTGGCCTTCGGGGCCGAGGAAGAGCACGGTCGGTGCGACGCGTGTCTTCCAGGCCTTGGCCTGGTTGGCCGGGGTGGTGGCTTCGCCCTGGAAGCCCTGCAGGCTGCTGCTGCGGTCGCGGATGTCCAGCTGCACCGCCTGCACCTCGCCCGCCCGGCGCATGGGCAGCAGGTAGTGGTTGCGCACCACGTCGCAATAGGGGCAGCCGGCCAGGGTGGTCATCACCACCAGCGGCTCGCCGCGGGCGGCAGCGGCCTGTGCGGCCAGGCGCAGCGACGAGGGCGAGGGCAGCGCGGTGGCGGACTTCGGGGGCAGCAGGCCGGCGTCGGCGGCGGCAGGGGAGCTCATGCGAACCTCTCGGGAGATGTTCATCAGCCGTTGCTGATGAAGCTCAGACGATACCGCGCTCGCGCAGTTGTGCCAAACGCGGGGCGTCCATGCCCAGCCATTCGCCCAGCACCTCGGCTGTGTGCTGGCCCAGCAGCGGTGGCGGCAGGCTGCTGCGCACCGGGGTGGCGCTGAGTTTGAGCGGACTGGCCACCAGGTCGAGCGTGTCGGTCAGCGGGTGGGCGTGCGCGCCTTGCCAGCGCTGCACCATGCCGCGGGCCAGCACCTGCGGGTCGGCAAACACCTCGGCGAGGTTGTTGATCGGTCCGCAGGGCACCTGGGCGGCTTCGAGCGCGGCCAGCCAGTCGGCCTTGCTGCGGGTTTTGAACAGCGCTTCGAGCCGCGGCACCAGCAGCGCGCGGTGGCGCACGCGGTTCTGGTTGCGGGCAAAGCGCTCGTCGCGGGCCAGTTCGGGCTGGCCGGCCACTTCGCAAAACTTCGCAAACTGCCCGTCGTTGCCCACCGCCAGGATGATGTGCTGCGGCTGGCCCTGCTCGTCCGGCGCGACCTCGAACACCTGGTAGGGCACGATGTTCACGTGGGCATTGCCCGCACGCCCGGGTACCCGGCCCTCGTCGCGGCCGCGCACCAGGTAGTTGGCGCCCAGGTTGGCGAGCATGGCCACCTGGGTGTCCAGCAGCGCCATGTCGATGTGCTGGCCCTCGCCGGTGCGCTCGGCATGGCGCAGGGCTGCGAGGATGCCCACCGTGGCGTAGAGGCCGGTGAACAGGTCGGCCACCGCCACCCCCACCTTTTGCGGGCCGCCGCCGGGCAGGTCGTCGCGCTCGCCGGTCACGCTCATCAGCCCGCCCATGCCCTGGATGGCGTAGTCGTAGCCGGCGCGGTTGCGGTAGGGACCGGTCTGGCCAAAGCCGGTGACCGAGCAGTAAACCAGCCGCGGGTTGATCGCCTGCAGCGCGGCAAAGTCCAGCCCGTAGCGGGCCATGTCGCCCACCTTGTAGTTCTCGACGAACACATCGGCCTTGGCGGCCAGCTCGCGGATCAGCGCCTGGCCTTCGGGGGTGGCGATGTCGCAGGTGATGGAGCGTTTGTTGCGGTTGGCGCCCAGGTAGTAGGCGGCCTCGGCGGTGTCGGCGCCGTCGCGGCCACGCAGGAAGGGCGGCCCCCAGCCGCGGGTGTCGTCGCCGCCGGGGTGGCGGTCGCCGGTGGGGCGCTCGACCTTCACCACGTCGGCCCCCAGGTCGGCCAGCGTCTGCGTGCACCAGGGGCCCGCGAGCACGCGGGAGAGGTCGAGTATGCGGATACCATCCAGAGCGTTCATGCGGCCATTGTGCCGCTGTGGCCGGCAGCGCCCTGTCGCCGCCTTTGCCACTTTTGCCGGAGACTTTCCCTTGACCATCGTCACCCGCGCAGCAGGGCTGTCGGCTTTGCTGTTGTCGCTGTCGGCCTGCAGCCCCACCTTCAACTGGCGGGCGCTGCCCCTGGACGGTACCCCCCTGCAGGCGCTGATGCCCTGCAAACCCGAGAGCGCCAGCCGCCCGGTGCCGCTGCTGCAGGACTCGCCCACCACCCTGCACCTGTACAGCTGCGAAGCCGGCGGCCTGCGTTTTGCTGTCGCCTGGGCCGACGCGGGCGCGGCCGACCGTGTGGCGCCCGCGCTGGACGCCTGGCGACAGGCCAGCCTGCACACGTTGCGGGCGGCACCCCCGGCAGCGTCTGCCGACACCGCCTGGCCCGCCCAGGTGGCCGGTGCCGATGCGGTGCTGGGCGTGCAGGCCAGCGGCACCGACCCGCAGGGCCAGCCGGTGCAGACGCGGGCGGTGTATTTCGCCCGCGGCACCCAGGTCTTTCAGGCGGCGGTGTACGGCGCGCGGCTGCCCGACGAAGCGCTGGAAGCTTTCTTTGCCGGGCTGCGCCTGGCGGCACCATGAGCACCCCTGCCCCGGTTGCTGCCCCGGTGTCCACCCCGGCTGCGGCGGCTGCTGGCGCACAGTGGCTGGCGCCGCGCATGGCGGTTGGCGTGTTCCTGGCCTTTGCGCTGGCCTACTTTTTCTCCACCCTCATCCGCGCCGTCACCGCCACCCTCTCGCCGGTGCTCAGCGCCGAACTGGCCCTCAGCGCCAGCGACCTGGGCCTGCTCTCGGGCGGCTACTTTCTGGGCTTTGCGCTGACCCAGCTGCCCATGGGCCGCTGGCTGGACCGGTACGGTCCGCGCCGCGTCATCCTGGCGTTTTTGTGTGTGGCGGTGCTCGGTTGTGCGGCATTCGCCATGGCCACACAGTTCAGCGGGCTGCTGGCGGCGCGGGTGCTCACCGGCATGGGGGTGAGCGCCTGCCTGATGGCACCGCTGACCGGCTACCGCCGCTGGCTGCGGCCCGAACTGCTGCTGCGTGCCAACTCGTGGATGTTGATGACCGGCTCCCTGGGCATGGTGGCCGCCACCCTGCCGGTGCAGTGGCTGCTGCCGGTGCTGGGCTGGCGCGGGCTGTTCTGGGGGCTGGCCGCGCTCATCGTGCTGTCCATGGCCGCCTTGCTGTGGCGGGTGCCGGGCTGGCCGGCGCCGGTAGCGGCAGCCGCTGGCGAGACGGCGGCGCCCGTGGGCTATGCGCAGATCGCGCGCCACCCGTATTTCCGCCAGATGGTGGGCATCGGTTTTGTCTTTTATGGCGGCATGCTCGCCATCCAGACCCTGTGGGCCGGGCCGTGGCTGGTGCAGGTGACCGGCACCACGGCGGCCGGTGCGGCGCAGGGGCTGTTTGGCATCAACCTGTGCATGCTGGTGACGTTCTGGCTCTGGGGCCTGCTCAACCCGCACCTGGCGCGCCGGGGCTGGAGTGCCGAGCGGCTGATCGCCTGGGGCGTGCCGCTGGCGCTGGCGGTGCTGGCGCTCAATGTGGTCTTGGGGCCGCAGGCCGGCTGGCCCCTGTGGGCGCTGTTCTGCGTGTGCGCCAGCGTGGGCGCGCTGGCCCAGCCGGCGGTGGGCATGGCGCTGCCGGCGCAGGCGGCCGGGCGCGCGCTCTCGGCGTACAACCTGGTCATCTTCGCCGGCGTGTTTGCCATGCAGTGGGCCATCGGCCTGGCGGCAGACGCGCTGGCCCCGCTGGGCTGGGACGCAGCGCAGCGCTTGCGGGGCGCGGTGGGGCTGTTCGGGCTGGCCGCCGCACTCGCTTACGCCGGCTTCTGGCGCGCGCAGCGGCGGCGCATGGCCGGCCGCTAAACTGCGCCCTATGAACGGCATCCTCATCGTGGCACATGCGCCGCTGGCTTCCGCCCTGCGCGCCTGCGTGCTGCACGTCTTCCCGGACGCTGCCGACGCGGTGTCGGCCCTGGACGTGCAGCCCAACGTGCCGCCGGAGGAGTCGCTGGCGCAGGCGCAGGCCCTGGTGCGGCAGCTGGGGCAACCGGGCACCCTGGTGCTCACCGATGTGTTTGGCGCCACCCCGTGCAACGTGGCGCAGCGCCTGGTGGACGGCGTGCAGAGCAAGCTGCTGACCGGGGTCAACCTGCCCATGCTGCTGCGCACCGTGTCCTACCGGCACGAGTCGCTCGATGCGCTGGTCTCGCGCGCGCTCGTCGGCGCTACCCAGGGCGTCATCCAGGTGGCCGTGACCGCACCCCAGAACCAGGCGAGAAGAAACACCCATGATCAAGACCACCGTCACCATCAGCAATAAGCTGGGCCTGCACGCCCGCGCCTCGGCCAAGCTGACCAAGCTCGCCGGCAGCCACCAGTGCGAGGTGTGGATGTCGCGCGGCGAGCGGCGGGTGAACGCCAAGAGCATCATGGGCGTCATGATGCTGGCCGCCGGCATGGGCACCGAGGTGGAAGTGGAAACCAACGGCCCGGACGAGCAGCAGGCCATGGACGCGCTGATCGCGCTGATCAACGACAAGTTCGGCGAGGGAGAGTGACCGTGCATCACCGGCTGCTGGCCATGGAGGCGCGTTTTGCCGCCGGGCCGCCCCAGGGCACGACAGCCCCCGGGCCGGGAGCGGACCAGGTCCCTTCCGGTTCCAGGGGCAGCGACCCGCATCAGCGGCGCAGCGTGGGGGCAAGATGACCTTTACCGTCCACGGGCTGGCGGTTTCCCGGGGCATTGCCATCGGGCGGGCTGTCATTGTGGCGGCCAGCCGGCTCGATGTTGCGCACTACTTCGTCAAGGCCGACCAGGTCGAGCCCGAGATCGAGCGCCTGCGCGCCGCGCGCAAGGTGGTGGTCGAGGAGATCGGCCGCGTGCAGCAGGGCCTGGCCGACCTGGGGCCGGCCGATGCGCACCCCGAGCTGGCCGCGCTGCTGGACGTGCACCTCATGCTGCTGCAGGACGAGCAGCTGACCAGCGGCGTCAAACACTGGATCGTCGACCGGCACTACAACGCCGAGTGGGCGCTGACCTCGCAGCTGGAGGTGATCAGCCGCCAGTTTGACGAGATGGAGGACCCTTACCTGCGCGAGCGCAAGGCCGACCTGGAGCAGGTGGTCGAGCGCCTGTTGCGGGTGATGCGCGGCGTGGCGTCGCCGGTGGCGCCCGCACCCGCCGTGGGGGAGAGTGCCTCCCGGTTCGACGCCGACCACGAGGTGCCGCTGGTGCTGGTGGCGCACGACCTTTCCCCGGCCGACATGCTGCAGTTCAAACAGAGCGTGTTCGCCGGTTTCGTCACCGACGTCGGTGGCAAGACCAGCCACACCGCCATCGTGGCGCGCAGCATGGACATTCCGGCGGTGGTCGGTGCGCGCTCGGCCAGCCAGCTCATCCGGCAGGACGACTGGGTGGTCATCGACGGCGACGCGGGCGTGGTCATCGTCGAACCCTCGCCCATCCTGCTGGCCGAATACGGCTTCAAGCAGCGCCAGGGCGAGGTCGAGCGCGAGCGGCTGGCCCGGCTGAAGAACACGCCCGCCGTCACCCTCGACGGGCAGCGCATCGAGCTGCTGGCCAACATCGAGCAGCCCGAGGACGCGGTCGCCGCACTCAAGGCCGGTGCGGTGGGCGTGGGCCTGTTCCGCACCGAATTCCTGTTCATGGGCCGCAACGGCCAGCTGCCCGACGAAGAGGAACAGTTCCAGGCCTACCGGCGGGCGGTCGAAGGCATGCAGGGCCTGCCAGTGACCATTCGCACCGTGGACGTGGGCGCCGACAAGCCGCTGGACCGCACCCCGGCGCGCGCGGGCGAGGACCACCTCAACCCCGCACTCGGCCTGCGCGCCATCCGCTGGAGCCTGGCCGACCCGGCCATGTTCCTGGCCCAGCTGCGGGCCATTCTGCGGGCGGCGGCGCTGGGGCCGATCAACCTGCTGGTGCCCATGCTGGCCCACGCCAGCGAAATCCGCCAGACCCTGGCGCTGCTCAACAAAGCCCGGGCCCAGCTGGACGCGCGCGGCCTGGTGCACGGGCCGGTGCGGCTGGGCGCCATGATCGAAGTGCCCGCTGCGGCGCTGAGCCTGCCGCTGTTCTTGCGCCATTTCGACTTCCTCTCGATCGGCACCAACGACCTGATCCAGTACACCCTGGCCATCGACCGCGCCGACGAGGCCGTGGCCCACCTGTACGACCCGCTGCACCCCGCGGTGCTGCAGCTGCTGGCCTCGACCATTGCGCAGGCGCGCAGCGCCGGCCGGGGGGTGAGCGTGTGCGGCGAAATGGCCGGCGACGTGGGCATGACCCGCCTGCTGCTCGGGCTGGGGCTGCGCAGCTTCTCCATGCACCCCTCGCAGATCCTGGCGGTCAAGCAGCAGATCTTGCGCAGCGACACCGTCAAACTCGCCACCTGGGCGCAGAGCGTGCTGGCCGCCGAAGACCCGGCCGCGCTGATGGCCGACTGATCCCGGCCGGGGCTGTACCGCAGCGCACCCCCTCCGCGCGGCCATCATCGGCCTGCAAGGCGCGACCCGCGCAGCGGCGGAGCCGCGAAACAGCGCCGGCAGGCGATGGAGCGCAAGGGGGCTCAACGATCCGCCGCCGGGCCGCCCCAAGGCGGATCAGCCCCCTCGGGGGGCAGCGACCCGCGCAGCGGCGGAGCGTGGGGGCTCAACGATCCGCCGCCGGGCCGCCCCAAGGCGGATCAGCCCCCTCGGGGGGCAGCGACCCGCGCAGCGGCGGAGCGTGGGGGCTACTGTTTCCGCGTAGCCACCACCGCTGCGCCGATGATCAGCACCGCCGCCACGCCCACCGCGACGCTGGGCCGCTCGCCGCGCACCGTCAGCAGGGTGAGCGTGGACAGCAGCGGGGTGATGAAGCTCAGCACCCCAATTTGCCGCGCATCGCCGCGCTTGAGCGCCGCGTCCCAGAGGAAGAAGGCGCCGCCCAGCGGCCCGAGGCCGAGCAGGCCGATCAGCAGCCAGTCCTGCACCGACAGCACCGCCGCCGGTTCCAGCAGCACGTGGCAGAGCAGCGAGAGCGCACCCGAGACCAGCGCAAAACTGCCGATGGCGGCAGTGGGAAAGGCGGCGACCCGGCGGGTGAGCAGCGAATAGCTGGACCACATGAACGCCGCAGCGAGGGCCAGCAGGTAACCCCAGGACCAGACGGCCGTCTCGCCGTCCCCGCCCCGGCTGAGGATGGCCAACGCCGCACCGGCAAAACCGATGAGTGCCGCGATCACATGGCGGCGGGTCAGCGTCATGCCGGGCAGGAAGATCGGGGCCATCACCACGATGCCCAGCGGCCACAGGTAGTTGACCAGGTTGGCCTGTACCGGCGGTGCGTGGCGCAGCGCGATGAAGAGCAGGAAGTGGTAGCCGAACAGCCCGTAGATGCCCAAGGCCAGGGTGCTGGGCGGCACGATCCACTGCCGCCAGTCAAAGCGAGAGAGGGGCAGCGCGATCAGGCTGCCGATCAGCAGCGAGAGCCCGGTCAGCAGAAAGGGCGGCACATGCGAGAGGGCCACGCCCAGGGCGGCCAGCGAGGCCCACAGGCCGATGGCGCCCAGCGCCAGCAGGTTGGCGGTCATGCGTGCCCTCCGGCCGATGCGCGCGCTTGATCCATCGCAAAGTCATTGCGGGTGTGCATGTTCATACTCCAATGGGTATTTTTCTTCGATTCACAGGAATTGTCCGTGAGCACTTTCAACCACCCCGACCTGATGCGCGACATCAACGCCAGCCTGGCGCCGTTTCGCAAGACCCAGAGCCATGCCATGGCCGGCTTCGGCCAGCTGGCGAAAGCGGCGATCACCGACGGGGCGCTCAGCGCCAAACACAAGGAGCTGGTGGCGCTGGCGATTGCAGTCACCCAGCGCTGCTCGGGGTGCATCGGCTTTCATGTCAAGGCACTGGTGCAACTGGACTGCACGCGCGCCGAACTCGAAGAGATGCTTTCCGTCTGCGTCTACATGGGCGGTGGTCCGGCCCTCATGTATGCGGCTGAAGCCATGGCCGCCTGGGAGAAGATGGCACCGCCCGAGCAGGCCTGTCCGGTCTGAAGGGCTGAAGGCTTCGGGCCTTGCGCCCCCGCCGAGCCTCAGGGCTTGAGCGGCTTGAGCACGCCGTGGGCCTGCTGGTCGGCGTGGTAGCTGCTGCGCACCATGGCGCCCACCGCCGCATGGGAGAAGCCCATCTCGTAGGCCTTTTCCTCGAACATCTTGAAGGTGTCCGGTTGCACGTAACGGCGCACCGGCAGGTGGTGGCCGCTGGGGGCCAGGTACTGGCCGATGGTGAGCATGTCGATGTGGTGCTCGCGCATGTCGCGCATCACCTGCAGGATTTCCTCGTCGGTTTCGCCCAGGCCGACCATCAGGCCGCTCTTGGTCGGGATGTGCGGGAACAGGGCCTTGAATTTCTTGAGCAGGTTCAGGCTGAAGGCGTAGTCGCTGCCCGGCCGTGCTTCCTTGTACAGGCGCGGCACGGTTTCCAGGTTGTGGTTCATCACGTCCGGCGGGGCTGCCTTGAGAATCTCCAGCGCCCGGTCGTCGCGGCCACGGAAATCGGGCACCAGCACCTCGATCTGTGTGCCCGGCGAGAGCTCGCGGGTTTTCTGGATGCAGGCCACAAAATGCCCGGCGCCGCCATCGCGCAGGTCGTCGCGGTCCACGCTGGTGATCACCACGTAACGCAGCTTGAGCTGGGCGATGGTCCGGGCCAGGTTCTCCGGCTCGTTCACGTCCAGCGGGTCGGGGCGGCCATGGCCCACATCGCAAAACGGGCAGCGGCGGGTGCACTTGTCGCCCATGATCATGAAGGTGGCCGTGCCCTTGCCGAAGCATTCACCGATGTTGGGGCAGCTGGCCTCTTCGCACACCGTCACCAGCTTGTTGCTGCGCAGGATGTCCTTGATTTCGTAGAAGCGGGTGGTCGGCGAGCCGGCCTTGACGCGAATCCACTCGGGCTTCTTGAGCACCTCGGCGGGCACCACCTTGATCGGGATGCGCGCCGTCTTGGCCTGGCTCTTCTGCTTGGCCGTCGGGTCGTAGGTGGCGGCGGGCTGGGCTTGGCGGACGGCGTCGGCCGCGGGGGTGTCTGGGCGGTTCATGGTGGGGGCGCGACGCGGGCGCGCGGGTTGGAGCTGGCGATCAGGGGCGGAGGAGGGCGCCGAGTTGCTGGCTCAGCACCTGGGCCGCTTCATCCCATGAAACGGCCACTCCTATTGTAGAAAGGTCCACCGTCTGCAGCCCCGCATACCCACACGGGTTGATGCGCCAGAAGGGTTGCAGGTCCATGGCGACGTTGAGCGACACCCCGTGGTAAGTGCAGTGCCGCGTGACCTTGATGCCCAGCGCCGCGATCTTGCCCAGGCCGGTGAAATCCGGCTCTGGCGCCGGGCTGCCCGGTTCGCGCCGCTGCGGGCGCTGCGGCAAAGCCGCATGGCTGGTCGGGTCATCGAGCCACACATAAATACCCGGCGCCCCGGCCACCCGATGGCCGGTCACGCCGAAGCGGTCCAGGGTACGGATCACCGCTTCCTCGATCCGGAAGACGTATTCCTTGACAAAGTAGCCCGCCCGCTGAAGGTCGATCAGCGGATAGGCCACCACCTGCCCGGGGCCGTGGTACGTCACCTGCCCGCCGCGGTTGGTGCGCACCACCGGGATGTCGCCCGGCGCCAGCAAGTGGTCGTCGCGGCCGGCCACGCCCTGCGTGAACACCGGCGGGTGTTCACAGACCCAGAGTTCGTCCGGCGTCTCGGCGGTGCGGGCCTCGGTGAATGCCACCATGGCCTCGAAGGTGGGGGCGTAATCGACACGCCCCAGGGCACGGACGAGCATGGGCGCGCCTCAGAGCACGATCTTGACCATCGGGTGCGAGGTCAGCGTGCGGTAGAGCTCGTCGAGTTGCTCGCGGCTGGTGACGTAGACCGACAGCGTCAGGCCCAGATAATTGCCGCTGCGGCTGGGGCGGTGTTCGATCGTGTCCGCGTCGAAGGCCGGCTCGAAGCAGCGGGCCACGTGCACCATGGCCGCCACATAGCCCTCCACATTGGCGCCCATCACCTTGATCGGGAAGCGGCAGGGATACTCGATGAGCGATTGCTCGGGCGGGATGTCGCGGGGCAGGTCCATGGGGGTGATTATCCGGCGCGCAGCGGGGCAGGTGCCCGCACCCGCTGCACCGCCTTGTGGCTGGCGCGGGTTTCTACGTATAATGAAGGGCTTTGCGAACTTGCACACATTTGTAATCTGCCCGTCATCAGCCATGCACAAAATGCCGGATCGGGAAAAGCCGGCGGCCCAGCAGGCACGGGCAGGCGACGAATGGGATGAAGATGGGTCGCAAGAACCGGAATTCAAGCCGCTGACGCGCGAAGAGGCGCAGCAGTGGCGCTCCACCCAGCCGCAAGTGTCGGTATGGCGGCTGGTGGGGGTGCAGATGCTGGTGGGGCTGTCTGCCGGTGCGCTGGGTTGGCTGCTGACGCAGCGGGCTGCGGTGGCCTGGTCGGTCTTGTACGGCGCGGCGGCGGTGGTGCTGCCATCGGCCCTGATGGCCTATGGCATGACCTCTGGTGCGGTGTCCCGGCTGCTGGCGGGCGTGGCGCAGGCTGCGATCGCCGGTTTTCTGCTGTGGGAAGGGGTGAAGATCGTCGTGGCGGTGCTCATGCTGTGGCTGGCGCCGATGGCGGTCCCTGAACTCAGTTGGCTCGGTCTTCTGGCCGGCCTGGTGTTGACTCTGAAGGTGTACTGGCTCGGATTCTGGATCCGGACCAGGCGTTCAAAACAAAACGGTTGATTGGCGCATACGACATGGCTGCTGAAGGCATAGGACCCACCCCAGGCGAGTACATCCGTCACCACCTGGTCCATCTGACCAATGTGAAGCAGAAGTCCATCGTGGACTTCTCGGTCATCAACATCGATTCCGTGGTCGTCAGCTCGCTGCTGGGTGCGCTGGCCTGTTTCATTTTGTGGCGTGCGGCACGCAAGTCGCACGCAGGTGTGCCCGGGCGCTTCCAGGCGGCGGTGGAAATGCTGGTCGAAATGGTGGACAGCCAGGCCAAGGGCGTGATCCACAACGCGCAGAGCCGCAAGGTCATCGCGCCCATGGCGCTGGCCGTGTTCGTCTGGATTTTCCTGATGAACTTCATGGACATGATTCCGGTTGACCTGCTGCCGCAGATCTGGCACAGCGCCGGCCCGGCGATGGGCTTCCCCGATTACCTGCGCGTCGTGCCGACGGCCGACCTGTCCACCACGTTGGGTCTGTCGGTGTCGGTGTTGCTCATGTGCGTGTACTACAACATCAAGATCAAGGGTCTGGGGGGCTGGGCCCACGAGCTGGTGACCGCTCCTTTCGGTACCTCCAAAAATCCTGTTTGGGCGCTGCTGCTGGGCGTGACCAACTTCCTGATGCAAATGATCGAGTTCGTGGCGAAGACGGTTTCGCACGGCATGCGGTTGTTTGGCAACATGTTCGCGGGTGAACTGGTGTTCATGCTGATTGCGCTGCTGGGTGGTTTTGCTGCCCTCTCGCTGTCCGGTGGGCTCTTCTTCGTCGGACACCTGATCGCTGGCACGGTGTGGACCTTGTTCCACATCCTGGTCATCACCTTGCAAGCGTTCATTTTCATGATGCTGGCCCTGATTTATCTGGGTCAGGCGCATGACGCTCACTAAGTTGCGCGGTTTCACCTCGCTCTCTAGTTCTTTCGGTTCCTTCCTTTCTTTTCAACTCTCAATCTCTTAAGGAGTCATCATGGAAAACGTTCTGGGTCTGGTTGCGCTGGCTTGCGGTCTCATCGTCGGTCTGGGTGCCATCGGCGCCTCTATCGGTATCGCCCTGATGGGTGGCAAGTTCCTGGAATCCTCTGCTCGCCAGCCCGAGCTGATGAACGACCTGCAGACCAAGATGTTCATTCTGGCCGGTCTGATCGACGCCGCCTTCCTGATCGGTGTGGCCATCGCCCTGCTGTTCGCCTTCGCCAACCCCTTCCAGCTCGCTGCTTAATGGGTTTTGCTGCCGCGTGCGGCAGCCTCCGGCGAACCGGTAGCCACCGGTTCGCATGCCGGCTGTCTGCCGACGCCACAGCAAGTGCGTCACCACTCTTGTCATCACACAGAAAGGCGTTGCGATGAATATCAATGCAACCCTCTTTGCTCAGGCCATCGTCTTTGCGATTCTGGTGTGGTTCACGATGAAATTCGTGTGGCCCCCCATTGCCAAGGCACTCGATGAGCGTGCGCTGAAGATTTCCGAAGGACTGGCTGCCGCCGACAAGGCCAAGGCCGACCTGGCCGTGGCCAACAAGCGCGTGGAAGCCGAGCTGAGCCAGTCGCGCAACGAAGCCGCGACCCGCCTGGCCGACGCCGAGCGCCGTGCCCAAGCCGTGATTGAAGAAGCCAAGGCCCGTGCCACGGAAGAGGCTGCCAAGATCGTTGCCGCCGCCCGCCAGGAAGCCGAGCAGCAGGTCGTCAAGGCCCGCGAGGCCCTGCGCGAGGAAGTGGCTGCCCTTGCCGTCAAAGGTGCCGAGCAGATTCTCAAGCGCGAAGTCAACGCCGGTGTTCACGCCGAGTTGCTGGGCCGCCTGAAGACCGAGCTCTGATCCGTGCGCCGCGACATCCCCTGTCTGATACCCGGCTCCCAAAGGTAGACCATGGCCGAAATTGCCACCATTGCCCGCCCTTACGCCGAGGCCCTGTTCAAGGCGGCCGGCGCTGACGCGGCCAGCGCAGCCGTCTGGCTTGACGAACTGGCTGCCATCGCGGCCAACGAACAGTTGCGCCAGTTCGCCGACGCACCACAGTCGACCGCGCAACAGGTGTTCGACGTGTTCGCCGGCGTGCTCAAGAACGCACTGCCCGCCAGCGGGCAAAACTTTCTGCGCACCGTGATCGAGAATGGCCGCGTGGCGGCCTTGCCCGAGATCGCTGCACAGTTCCGTGCGTTGAAGAATGCCCAGCAGGGCACCTTTGACGCTGTGGTCTACAGCGCCTTTGACATCGATGCCACGGCGCTGGCCGACCTCTCGGGTGTGCTCGAAAAACGCTTCGGCCGCAAACTCAACCTGCAGGTCCAGCTGCAGCCCGAGCTGATCGGTGGTGTTCGAGTGGTGGTGGGCGACGAGGTGCTCGACACCTCGATCAAGGCCCGCCTGGAACAAATGAAAGTTGCGCTGACGGCCTGAGGCCTTCAGGCCAGACCCCGGGCGCGCCCTCCTCCCCCTTAACGAAAGAAGGAAAGAGTCATGCAACTCAATCCCGCCGAAATTTCTGAACTGATCAAATCCCGCATCCAGGGTCTGGGCGCGTCCAGCGATGTGCGCAACCAGGGCACCGTGGTGTCCGTGACCGACGGTATCGTCCGCATCCACGGCCTGTCGGACGTGATGCAGGGTGAAATGCTGGAATTCCCGGCCAACAAGGACGGCGTGCCTTCCTTTGGCCTGGCCCTCAACCTGGAGCGCGATTCGGTTGGCGCCGTGATTCTGGGTGAGTACGAGCACATCTCCGAAGGCGACACCGTCAAATGCACGGGCCAGATTCTGTCCGTGCCTGTGGGCCCGGAGCTGATCGGTCGCGTGGTAAACGCTCTGGGTCAGCCGATCGACGGCAAGGGCCCGATTAACGCCAAGATGACCGACGTGATCGAGAAGGTTGCCCCCGGCGTGATCGCACGGAAATCGGTGGACCAGCCGGTGCAGACCGGTCTGAAGTCGATCGACTCGATGGTGCCCGTCGGCCGTGGGCAGCGCGAACTGATCATCGGCGACCGCCAGACCGGCAAGACGGCGGTGGCCATCGACGCCATCATCAACCAGAAGGGTCAGAACATGACCTGCGTGTACGTCGCCATCGGCCAGAAGGCGTCGTCCATCAAGAACGTGGTGCGTGCCCTGGAACAGGCGGGCGCCATGGAATACACCATCGTGGTCGCTGCCTCGGCTTCCGAGTCTGCCGCCATGCAGTACCTGTCGGCCTACTCCGGCTGCACCATGGGCGAATATTTCCGCGACCGTGGTCAGGACGCCCTGATCGTCTATGACGACCTGTCCAAGCAGGCCGTGGCCTACCGCCAGGTGTCGCTGCTGCTGCGCCGCCCGCCGGGCCGCGAAGCCTACCCCGGCGACGTGTTCTACCTGCACAGCCGTCTGCTCGAGCGCGCCGCCCGTGTGAACGCCGACTACGTCGAAGCCTTCACCAAAGGTGAGGTCAAGGGCAAGACGGGCTCGCTGACCGCGCTGCCGATCATCGAAACGCAGGCCGGTGACGTCTCTGCCTTCGTGCCGACCAACGTGATCTCGATCACCGACGGCCAGATCTTCCTGGAAACCAACCTGTTCAACGCCGGTATCCGCCCCGCCATCAACGCCGGTATCTCGGTCTCGCGCGTCGGTGGTGCTGCCCAGACCAAGCTGATCAAGTCGCTCTCCGGCGGTATCCGTACCGACCTGGCCCAGTACCGCGAACTGGCCGCCTTCGCGCAGTTCGCGTCCGATCTCGACGAAGCCACCCGCAAGCAGCTCGACCGTGGTGCCCGCGTGACCGAATTGCTCAAGCAGGCCCAGTACAGCCCGCTGCCCATCAGCCTGATGGCCGCCTCGCTGTTCGCGGTGAACAAAGGCTTCATGGACGACATCGACGTCAAGAAGGTGCTGGCCTTCGAAAGCGGCCTGCACGCCTTCCTGAAGGACAAGCATGCCGCGCTGGTGGCCAAGCTCGACAACGACAAGGCCATGGACAAGGACGCCGAAGCCCAGCTGACCGCTGCGATCGCCGACTTCAAGAAGACCGGCACGTACTGATCCGCCCATTGACCCGATAAAGGAGCAGCAATGGCAGCAGGAAAGGAAATCCGCGGCAAGATCAAATCGGTGGAAAACACCAAGAAGATCACCAAAGCCATGGAAATGGTGGCCGCGTCCAAGATGCGCAAGGCCCAGGACCGCATGCGGGCGGCCCGCCCGTATGCCGAGAAGGTGCGCCAGATCGCGGGCAACCTGAGCAAGGCCAACCCGGAGTACACGCACGCCTTCATGGAGCGCAACGACGCCAAGGCGGCGGGCTTTGTGGTCGTGACGACCGACAAGGGCTTGTGCGGCGGCCTCAACACCAACGTGCTGCGTGCCGTGACCAACCAGTTCAAGGAACTGCAGGGTCAGGGACAGGGCGTCGAGGTGGTGGCCATCGGCAACAAGGGCGTGGGCTTCATGAACCGCGTGGGTGCCAAGGTCGTCTCCAGCGTGACCGGTCTGGGGGACACCCCGCACCTGGAAAAGCTGATCGGCCCCGTCAAGGTGCTGCTCGATGCATACGCCCAGGGGCGCCTCAACGCGGTCTACCTCTGCTACACCAAGTTCATCAACACGATGAAGCAGGAAGCGGTGGTGGAGCAGCTGTTGCCACTGTCGACGGCCGAGCTGCAGCAAGGTGCCAAAGCCAACGACTGGGACTACATCTACGAACCCGATGCGCCCGCCGTCATCGACGAACTGCTGGTGCGTTATGTCGAGGCGCTGGTGTACCAGGCCGTGGCCGAGAACATGGCATCCGAGCAATCGGCCCGCATGGTGGCCATGAAGGCCGCGACCGACAACGCCGGCAACGTCATCAGCGAACTCAAGCTGGTCTACAACAAAACGCGCCAAGCCGGCATCACGAAAGAGCTGTCGGAAATCGTGGCCGGCGCCGCAGCGGTCTGATCCCGGCGCCCAACTGAAATCTCAAGAAACTCAAAGGTACACATCATGTCTCAAGCACAAGGCAAGATTGTTCAGTGCATCGGCGCCGTCGTGGACGTGGAATTTCCCCGCGACCAGATGCCGCGCATTTACGACGCCCTGAAGATGGAAGGTTCCGCCCTGACGCTGGAAGTCCAGCAGCAGCTGGGCGACGGCGTGGTCCGCACGATTGCACTGGGTTCGTCCGACGGTCTGCGCCGCGGCATGGTGGTCTCCAACACCAACGCGCCCATCACCGTGCCGGTGGGCAAGGCCACCCTCGGCCGCATCATGGACGTGCTGGGTCAGCCGATCGACGAGCGCGGTCCCGTCAGCCAGGAGCTGACGGCCTCCATCCACCGCAAGGCCCCGGCCTACGACGAACTGTCGCCGTCGACCGAACTGCTGGAAACCGGCATCAAGGTGATCGACCTGGTGTGCCCGTTCGCCAAGGGCGGCAAGGTGGGTCTGTTCGGTGGCGCCGGTGTGGGCAAGACCGTGAACATGATGGAACTCATCAACAACATCGCCAAGGCGCACTCGGGCTTGTCCGTGTTTGCCGGCGTGGGTGAGCGCACCCGTGAGGGCAACGACTTCTACCACGAGATGGCCGATTCCGGCGTCGTGAAGCTGGACAACCTGGCCGAATCGAAAGTGGCCATGGTCTACGGCCAGATGAACGAGCCCCCGGGCAACCGTCTGCGCGTGGCCCTGACCGGTCTGACCATTGCCGAGTCCTTCCGTGACGAAGGCCGTGACGTGCTGTTCTTCGTGGACAACATCTACCGCTACACCCTGGCCGGTACCGAAGTGTCCGCCCTGCTGGGCCGTATGCCTTCCGCCGTGGGCTACCAGCCGACGCTGGCCGAGGAAATGGGCCGTCTGCAAGAGCGGATCACCTCCACCAAGGTCGGCTCGATCACCTCCATCCAGGCCGTGTACGTGCCCGCAGACGACCTGACCGACCCGTCGCCGGCCACCACCTTCGCCCACCTGGACTCCACCGTGGTGCTCTCGCGTGACATCGCTGCCCTGGGTATCTACCCCGCCGTGGACCCGCTGGACTCCACCAGCCGCCAGCTGGACCCGCTGGTGGTGGGTCAGGAACACTACGAAGTGGCCCGCGCCGTGCAAGGCACGCTGCAGCGCTACAAGGAACTGCGCGACATCATCGCCATTCTGGGCATGGACGAACTGGCGCCGGAAGACAAGCTGGCCGTGGCCCGCGCCCGCAAGATCCAGCGTTTCCTGTCGCAGCCCTTCCACGTGGCCGAAGTGTTCACCGGCTCGCCCGGCAAGTACGTGCCGCTGTCGGAAACCATCCGTGGCTTCAAGATGATCACCGCCGGTGAGTGCGACCACCTGCCCGAGCAGGCCTTCTACATGGTCGGCACCATCGACGAGGCCTTCGAGAAGGCCAAAAAGGTCGCGTAAAGCGGCGTACTCGGGCGCCCGGCGTCGTTGGTGTGCTCAATGTGCCCAAGCACATCTCCGCGCACCGCCTAGCCGGACACCCGATGACTTGCTTTCCATCGACTTTTTACAGGAGTACATATGAGCACCATCCACGTCGATGTGGTCAGCGCCGAAGAGTCGATCTTCAACGGCGAGGCCAAGTTCGTGGCCCTGCCGGGCGAGGCGGGTGAGTTGGGCATCCTGCCCGGTCACATTCCCCTGATCACCCGCATCAAGCCCGGTGCCGTGCGCATCGAGAAGGCCGACGGCGGCGAAGAGTTCGTGTTTGTGGCCGGTGGCATTCTGGAAGTGCAGCCGCACTGCGTGACCGTGCTGTCGGACACCGCCATCCGTGGCCACGATCTGGACGAGGCCAAGGCCAATGACGCCAAGAAGGCCGCAGAAGAAGCGCTCAAGAACGCCAAGAGCGACCTGGATCTGGCCAAGGCCACGGCGGAACTGGCGGTCATGGCGGCTCAGATTGCGGCCTTGCGCAAGTACCGTCAGAAGAAGTGACGCCGGTGCGCCTGCCAGCCCGAGGACCGGCCGCGTGCCGGTTTTTTTTCGTGCCGCGCTGCGCTGCACCCGGGCGCAGTCGGGACGATGGCTGGTAGAAAGGGCAGATCATGCGCGGTTCACCCATCACCTCCTTGTCTGAAAACCCGGACCTCCAACCACAGGCGCTGGCGGCGCATCTGTTGATCACCCCCACCGCACTGGAAGGCCTGACCCTCCACGACGCTGCCAAAGTGGTGCGTTACATGCAGCCCCGGGTCATCAGCGCCGACACGGTGTTCATCCGCGAGGGCGAGGTGTCGGGCAGCGAGGAGCTGATGCTGGTGCTCGAAGGCGACATCACGATCGAAAACCGGTCACCGGGCGCGGGTGAACCCATGGTGGTCGGGGTGGTGGGGCCGGGCCACATCATTGGCGAAATCGGCCTGTTCGATGGTCAGCCGCGCTCGGCCACTTGCACCGCCGCTTCGCACGCCGTGGTGGCGGTGCTCTCGCGCCGCGCACTCATGCGCCTGCTGCACGATGACCCGCGGGTGGCCGCGCGCCTGCTGCTGGCCCTGTCTGCCCGCATGGCCCAGCGCCTGCGCGAGACCAACCGCAAGTTGCGCACCTTCACACAGATGAACCGTGCCCTGCAGGACGAGATGCAGGTGGTGATGAACAACCGCACCGGCACCCATCGCCCGCCGCCGACCTAAACGGAGCGGACCACCAGGCCGGTCGGTCGCCGGTGGTCACAGCCGCAGCAACCGGTCGGGCAACTCGTTGCCAGAGTCCGCGCCGCGCTGCAGCGGATGGTGGGCCGCCAGCAGCGCCGACACTTCCTCCAGTGCCTGCGTCAGCCCGTCCTCCACCCGCCCGGCGCGCAGGTGCCCGCCCAGCCGGTCCACCAGCGCCTGCCAGGTGTCGGGGGGCACGGCGCGTGCCAGGCCCCGGTCGGCCACCACCTCGATCACCCGTTCGGCCAGCAGCAGGTAAATCAACACCCCGTTGTTGTGCTCGGTGTCCCAGATGCGGCATTGAGCGAACCACTCGATCGCGCGGGCGCGGGTGATACGCGCCAGCGCGTGCCCGCCGTCCCCCAGGCGCCAGGCCAGCGGCAGGGGCAAACCCGCCTCCACGGCTATGCGAATCTCGCCGCTGTGCCGCGCCTCGCTGGCGGCAATGCGGCGCTCCAGGCGCTCGGCCATGTCGTCGGGTACCGCGCGCACGCTATCGCGCGGGTCGGCCCAGGCGTGGCGCCAGCAGCGCAGCAGGCGTCGCAACATCACCACCCTCCCGAGGCGCCGCCGCCCCCAAAATTGCCCCCACCGCCGGAGCTGAAGCCGCCGCCACCCAGCCCACCACGGCCAGAAGAACCCCAGTCACCGCCCAACCCGCCCCAGCCGCCGTGACGCCCTGAACGCCGCATCGGCTGGCCCGCCGGCAAGGCCTGCAGCAGCAGCGCCACCAGCCACCCCAGCACACCGGCCACGCCCGCCATCCACAGCACCGCTGTCAGGTGCCACGTCATGCCGGCCGCGGCCGCACCGGTCAACAAGCTGCCCAGGCGCTTGCCCAACAGACCGCGCAACACGCCCGAGACGATGGGCAGTGCCACCACCCCGAAAATCAGCAGATCTTCCCAGGGCAGGCCCTTGGCGGCGGATGGCGCGCCGGGGGCCGGCAGCGCCTCACCGGCGATCAACGCCAGCACCTGATCCAGCCCGGCGCCGATGCCGCCGGCATAGTCGCCCTGCCGAAAGGCAGGCGCCACCGCCTGATCGAGGATGCGCCGCGCCATCAGATCGGGCACCGCGCCTTCCAGTCGCTTGGCGGGTGCAATGCGCATGCGCCGGTCGTCTTTTGCGATCACAAACAGCAACCCGTCGCCCACCTCGCGGCGGCCGATTTTCCAGGCATCGCCCAGGCGCTGGGTGTAGTCGGCAATGTCCTCTGGCGCGGTGGTTGCCACCATCAGCACCACCACCTGCGCCCCGTGTTCCTGCTCGAAGGCGGCCAGCCGGACTTCGATGGCCGACAGCGCCTCGGGCGCCAGCGTGCCGGTCTGGTCCATCACCCGCGCGCGCAGCTCGGGCACCGGCAGCACCGCCTGCGCCAGCGTGCTGGCGCACACGGTCCACAGGCACAGCACAGCCAGGGCAAGGTACCGCAGCCGGCGGGACGCCCGCCAGGCGCCCATCGGGAGGGTCATTTCTTCTCGAAATCCACCGTGGGCGGTGCCGCGATGGCGGCCTCGTTCTGCACGGTGAAATTGGTCTTGGGGGTGTAGCCGAACACCATGGCCGTCAGATTGCTCGGAAAGCTGCGCGCCAGCACGTTGTACGACTGCACCGACTGGATGTAGCGGTTGCGGGCCACGGTGATGCGGTTTTCCGTACCTTCAAGCTGCACCCGCAAGTCAGAAAACCCCTGGTTGGCCTTCAGGTTGGGGTACTGCTCCACCACCACCATCAGCCGGCTGAGCGCGCTGCCCACCTCGCCCTGCGCGGCCTGGAAGCGGGCCATCGCCGCCGGATCGTTGGCCATCTCCGGCGTCATCTGGATGGAAGTCGCTTTGGCGCGCGCCTCGACCACCCGGGTGAGCGTTTCCTGCTCGAAGCTGGCCTCGCCCTTGACGGTGGCCACGATGTTCGGAATGAGATCCGCGCGGCGCTGGTACTGGTTGAGCACCTCCGACCAGGCCGACTTGCTTTCCTCGTCCAGACGCTGGAAATCGTTGTAGCCACAGCCACTGGTCAGCAAGGTCGCGGCCAGCACCGCACCGCTCATCAAAACACGGGACCGCATCGGCGTTCTCCTTGGCAAAACCCTATCATAGGACCATGCGGGCGCATGACCGCGCAGGGTGCCGACCCTGCGGCCCCCCCGACCGTGCCAGGCGCCAGCTGCCCGTGCCATCTTCTGTTGCCCCACCCCTCCATGCCCAAACCCCTCCAGCTTCCAGGAACCCCGGAAGACACCGAGCAGGCGTTCTATGAAGCGCTGCAGCAAGGCGACCTGGAACGTCTGATGGCCTGCTGGTCTGATGAAGACGAGATCGTCTGCATCCATCCGGGTGGTTCCCGTCTGGTCGGTCATGCTGCCATTCGCGCTTCGTTCGAGCGCCTCTTCGCGCAGGGCGGCCTGTCGCTGGTACCGCAGCCACCGCACAGCATCGAGCCCACCCTGGGCATCCGTGTGCACAGCGTGGTCGAGCGGCTGGAGGTCATGGGCGACGACGGTCCGGTCCAAGCCTGTGTGCTGGCCACCAATGTGTACGTCAAAACGGCGCTGGGCTGGCGCCTGGTGGTCCACCACGCCAGCGCGGCCATGGCCGACGAGCCCGCGACCGTCCCGGCGCACTCCCAACGGCTGCACTGATGGTGGCGCACAGCGGCGACACACCCGCGGACCCCACGGCACCCTGGCCCTACCGCGCGCCGTGGTGGTTGCCCGGCGGGCAGGTGCAGACCATCTGGCCCGCGCTGGCCGCCCGCCGCCACTTTGGCCCGCCGCCCGAATGGCGCCGTGAACGCTGGCCGACCCCCGACGGTGACTTCATCGACCTCGACTTCGCCCGCCATACCAGCGCCGACGACGCACCCTTGCTGGTGCTGTTCCACGGGCTGGAAGGCTCATCGGCCAGCCCCTACGCACTGGCTTTTGCCGACTTCGCGGCCAGCCAGGGCCTGGCTTGTGTGGTGCCCCACTTTCGCGGCTGTTCGGGCGAACTCAACCATGCGCCCCGTGCCTACCATTCGGGCGACTTTGAGGAAATCGACTGGGTCCTGCGCCGCCTGGCCGCCCGGCACCCCGCACGACCGCTGCTGGCGGTGGGCATTTCGCTGGGCGGCAACGCCCTGCTCAAGTGGGCGGGCGAGACAGGGGCCGCAGCCGGCGCCGTGGTGCGCGCCGTGGCCGCCGTCTGCTCCCCGCTGGATCTGGCCGCTGGTGGCCACGCCATCGGCCGCGGCTTCAACCGCCTCGTCTATACCCGCATGTTTTTGCGCACCATGGTGCCCAAGGCGCTGCAAAAGCTGGCACAGCACCCCGGCCTGTTTGACCGCGAGGCCCTGCTGGCCGCGCGCGACCTCTACGCCTTCGACAACCTGTTCACCGCACCGCTGCACGGCTTTCGCGACACCGACGACTATTGGCGCCGCGCCTCGGCCAAGCCGGTGTTGTCGGCCATCCGCGTGCCCGCACTGGCCCTCAACGCCCTCAACGACCCTTTCGTACCGGCTGCCTCGCTGCCCCGGCCGGGCCAGGTGGGGCCGTGCGTCAGCCTGTGGCAACCGCCGCACGGCGGACATGTGGGTTTCCCCGCGTCGCTGGGCCGCATCGGCCTGCCCGGCCATGTGCGCGCCATGCCCGAGGCCGTGGGCCGCTGGCTGCTGCAACACCACTGACCGGAGCCTCGCCATGGACGACATCGTCATAGCCGCGCTGGCCAAATGGCCCAACGTCCCCCATTGCCACGGCTGGCTGGGCCTGGACGCGCGCGGCCAATGGTTCATGCGCGACGACCGCTGCCAGCGCACCGGCCCCTTTGCGGCCGAGCCGGGCGAGGCGGCGACGCCCTGCAAAGGCTCGCTGCTGCAGCACGACAAACTCATCGAGTTCATCCACCGCAACTGCGCAGCCGACGAGGCGGGCCAGTGGTATTTTCAGAACGGGCCGCAGCGGGTGTACCTCGAACTGGAGGCCACGCCCTTTGTCTGGCGCCTGCAGCCCGACGGCCGGGTGCTCGCCCACACCGGCGCGGCGGCGGGCGCCGTCCAGCACTGCCTGCTCGACGAACAGGGCCGGCTCTACCTGGTCACCGCCCTGGGTGTGGGCCTGGTGCACAGCGCCGACATGGCGCTGGCCGCCGACGCGGTGGAGCGCGGCGAGTGGACGCCCGAGCCGGTGCAGGCCGACGCGCTGCCCGCCGCCTGGGGCTTTGTGCGCAGCCCGCAGCGCCGCGCCGGCTTGCGCCCCTGGCAGGCCGCTGCCTGAGCGCACAGGACGAAAAAAAACCGGTCACGAGGACCGGTTTTTTGTGCAGCGACTGCTTATTTCGCTGCGGCGACCATGTACGCCACGGCCGCCTTGATCTCGGCATCCGAAGCCGTCGCCGCGCCACCCTTGGGCGGCATGGCGTTCTTGCCCTTGATGACCGAAGCGGTCAGGCCATCGACACCCAGTGCCAGACGCGGGGCCCAGGCCGCCTTGTCGCCAAACTTGGGCGCACCGGCCACACCGGCCACGTGGCAAGCCATGCAGGCCTTTTTGTACAGCGCTTCACCGTCGGCTGCAGAGGCCACGGTGGTGGCGGCAGCGGGTGCTGCCGCAGCGGGCGCGGGTGCGGCCGCCATCACCGGCGCGGCGGGGGCTGCGGCCACCACCGGGGCAGCAGCGCCCTCGGGTGCAGCCGGTTCGTCCAGTTTGCCGCCGGCGGCGTTGGCCATGTACACCACGGCGCGGCCGATTTCGTAGTCGCTGTAGGTGCCGCCACCCTGGGCGTTCATGTTGTTCTTGCCTTTGAGGGCCGAGTTCAGCAGCGCGTCATAACCCAGGCCGATGCGGGCCGACCAGGCCGCCGCATCGCCAAACTTGGGCGCACCCACCGCGCCACTGTCGTGGCAGGCTGCGCACTGCGCCTTGTAAACCTGCTCACCGTTGGCCGGCACGCGCGGGCCGGCGTTGGCCTGCAACTCCACCGTGCCCACGCGGGCGATGCGCTTGGCGGTGGCAATCTCGGCGCTCACGGCATCCGCCTGCGACAGCGTGCCAGTGGTGGGCTTTTGGGCCGATGTCACAAAGTACACCAGACCGATGATGATGAAAACCGGCACCACAAAAGAGAAAAAGGACGTCCAGAGCAACTGGGCGGGCGTCTTGATCGGGCCGGTGTGGGAGTCGTGGGCGTTGTCGCTCATGGGGTCCTCTGGGGGTGGCAAATCGGTGCCTGAAGGGTGGGTCCGGGGCAAAGCGGTTGCTCGTCTGCCGCAAACAGCCCACGATTATAGGCAACGGGCCCCTGCAGACACCTGCAGACAGTTGTTGACCCCTGCAGCCCGGCAGCCGAAGGTGGCGCGCGGACCATGTCCCCCCCACAGCCCACGCGCCGCTGCAACCACCGCCGACGCAGCCAGACCGCTCGCCACGTTGTGCGAGAATCCCCGGGTGACACCACCGCGCGGCTGTAGCTCAGTGGATAGAGTATTGGCCTCCGAAGCCAAGGGTCGTGGGTTCGATCCCCGCCAGCCGCGCCACACCTCACTTCTGCGGTGAGTGGCCCCTCGCCATGCTGCCGCGGGTCTGTTTTTCATCTCAAACAACGGCTGCTGTTCAAGGCTGCACTGAACAGGCCGCTGTCGTTTTCCAGTCGGTCGCTTTCAATCCAGAAAGACCGGAGAGCGTCGGGCGCCAGCTGCATGGATCGCTTCTTCGATGTCAGCGCTTCCTCGTTTTCAAAACAGCGATTGACCAGGCGCATGGCCTGTGCCTCCTGCCCATCGACGCGATGACCGCTGCACGCCATCTCGCGGGCCACACCTTTGCCCGCTTGGGCTGACAGACGCCGCTGACCGCTGACCGCCCGGGCCATCGGTGGCGTGTGTCGGTCGTCCACCCCTTGCACCACGGATACCGCATGATCGTTCTTCACCACTGTGTCAGTGCCCGTTCCTTGCGTCCCTTGTGGATGCTCGAAGAGCTCGGCTTGCGCTACCAGCTGCGCATGCTGCCGTTTCCGCCGCGGGTGCATGCCCGGTCCTATATGGCCTTGAACCCGCTGGGCACGGTACCGCTGCTGGAAGACGGCCATGCGCGCATGACCGAGTCGGCGGCCATGTGCCAGTACCTCGCCGCGCGCCACAGCCCCGGCGTGCTGGACGTTGCGGTGCAGGAGCCGGCCCACGGCGCCTACCTCAACTGGCTGCACATGAGCGACGCCACGCTGACGGTCCCGCAGACGCTGGTGTTGCGTTACACCCATTTCGAACCACCCGAGCGCCAGCAGCCGCAGGTGGTCGCCGACTACACCCGCTGGTTTCTGGCCCGCCTGCGCGCGGTGGATGCCGCCGTGCAAGGCAGTGAATACCTCTGCGCGGGCCGCTTCACCGCCGCCGATGTGGCCGTGGGATACGCCCTGCTGCTCGCCCGCCATCTGGGTCTGGATGGGCCATTTCCGCCGGCGGTGGCCGCCTACTGGCAGCGGCTGCAGGGTCGCCCGGCCCTCCAGCGCGCGCTGCGCGTGGAGCGGGAAGCCGCCCAGGCACAAGGCGTGGACCCCACCCCCTCGCCGGACCTGCGGTTCTGAGCATCCCTGCGCCCGGTGCGGTGGCCTTGGCCACGCCACGGGCGATCAGTGCCGGTCGCGGTAGGCCAGGCCGATGCTGGCGCTGACCACCGTGCGCTGGCCCACCAGCGGGCTGCGGGCGGCGGCGCCCTGCAGTTGCGACACGTTCAGGCCGCCCCAGACCACCCAGTGCTCGCTCAGTGCCGAGGTGAGGTTCCAGGCCAGTGTCGCGCTGTCCCAGCCGGCGCCGATGGCGTAGGGCGCACGCCCGGCAGCGGCGGCGGCGGGCGGGCTGATGCCAAAGTGGGTCTGGCGTGCGGTGGCGTTGCTCCAGCCCAGAGCGGCCGAGGCGTCCCAGTAGGTGTGTTGCGAAATGGGGTAGCGGTAGCCCAGACCCAGGCCGAGACTGAAACCGGCGCCGTTGCCCAACAGGTCTTGCGTGGCACTGACGCTGCCGGTCCAGCGGTGGGCGATGGCGCGGCTGGCGCTGAGCCGGCCCAGCAGGGTGGCGCGGGTGCCAGGCAGGCCGCTGAGCAAGGGATCGCCGTCGTCAGCGTCGCGCCCTTCGCGGATGCGCAGCGCGGTGCTCAGCCGCCAGTCGCCGGCGGTGGTCAGCACGGTGCTCAGGCCGGCTTCCACCGGTTCGCGCCCGACGCTCAGCAGGCTGGCCGCCGGCCCCGAGGCCAGGCGAAAGCGCCCGACCTGAAAAGCCCAGACCGGGTGCAGGCTCCAGCCCCGCTTGTCCAGACCGATATGCCCCACCGAGGAAGTGACCGCCGTGCCCACCAGCAAGTCGTGGCTGGCGTGCAGGGTCACGTTGTCTTCGGCCAGGGCCTTCAGGCCCGGCAGCAGCACCAGCGCCACCAGCAGCCGGCGCAAGGTCGGTGCGCCGCTCATGGCTGGCCCGGGTCCTCGATGGCGTCGATCACCAGGCGGGTGCCCACGGCGATGAGCAAGATGTCGGTGGCCACCCGCACCAGCTGGTAGCCCGCCGGCGGCGTGCCCAGCTGCACCTGCACGCTGGCGGGCACGGGGTGGTACACCACGTCGCGCGGCAGCGGCTGCCCCCGCTGCCAGCGCTTGGCCTGGCCCGGGGGCTGGCAGCCGTTGCCCTTTTTGGCCAGGCCCGGCGGGCAGTTGCCGGCGCGCCACCGGGGCTCGTAGTAGGCGCGCGCCGCGTGGCGCTGGTCGCCGTTGAAATAGCCGCCGATCTGGATCTGCACCGACACGCCCGAACCGCCCGCCACAGCGCGGTCGTCGTCGCTGCGTTGTCCGCCGTCGCGTCGATCGTCTCGGTGGTGGCGGTCGTCCGGGCGGTTGGACTGGCGGTCTTTGTTGGGGTGGTGCGGGGCGGGTTTGCCGTGCGCGCCGCCTTCCACCCCGTCGGGCTTGCCCGCCTGCACGGCCGACAGGGACAGCCCCAGCCACAGGGCGCAGCAGGCGCGGCGAAAGACAACAGAGGTGTTCATGGGGCGCAGGGTGAGGACGAGGGTGGGCCGTGTGGCGCGAGTTTGCACCATAAAGGCGCTGGTCAGGTCAGCCCGCAGGGGCTGCACAGGGCTGCACAGGCCGGGCCAAGGCTGGCAGACTCGCGCCATGGCCCAGGAAACCGAACTCAAGCTGGTGCTGCAGCCGCAGGATGTGCCGCAGCTGCTGGCGCACCCTCTGCTGGCGGGCACGCCGCCGCAGCGCTTGCGTTTGCGCAACACCTATTTCGACACCGCCGATCGGGCGCTGATGCAGCAACGCATCGCGGTGCGCGAGCGGCGCGTGGGCCGGCGCACGCTGCTGACGGTGAAGACCGCGGGCACCTCGGTCGGTGGCCTGTCGCGCCGGGGTGAGTGGGAGGGCCCCACCCGGCCCGGCGCGCTCGACTTTGCGGCGCTGGTGGACGATGCGGCGCTGGCGCAGCAACTCAGCGCGCTGCGCCCACGGCTGCTGCCGCTGTTTCACACCGACTTTGCCCGCCGCCGCTGGCGGCTGAGCCATGCCGGGGCCGACATCGAACTGGCGCTGGACGAGGGCACGATCCGCACCGACGGCCCCAGCGGCCAGACGCCGCGGCAGGCCGCGCTGCTGGAGCTGGAGCTGGAACTGCTGAGCGGGCCGGTGGCCGCGCTGTGGTCGCTGGCGCAGGCGCTGTGTGGCGGGGACACGCAGCGCGAGGGCCTGTGGCTGTTTCCGTCCGACCGCAGCAAGGCCGAGCGCGGACTGGCGCTCTACCGTGGCGAGGCGCCGCAGCCGCAGCGCGCCCAGCCCCCGGCGCTGCGGCCCGGCATGCACCCGGTCACGGCCTTTCGCACCGCGGCGCAGGAAGCGCTGGCCCAGTGGCAGGCCAACGTTCAGGGCCTGCTGTCACCGCGCGACGCCCAGGCCCTGCCCGACCCCGAGTTCATCCACCAGGCGCGGGTGGCGCTGCGCCGCCTGCGCACCGCCCTGCGGCTGTTTCGTGAACATCTGCCGGCGGACTTTGTGTCCCGCTGGAGCGGCTTCTGGCAGAACACCGCGCGCGCGCTGAGCGATGCACGCGACGGGGACGTGATCGACGAACGCCTGCTGGGCTGGCTGACCGCGCGCGCCCGCCGCGGCCTGCCGCCCGACGACCTGGCCCCCCTGGCCGACTGGGTGCTGGCGCAGCGGCGGGCGGCCCACCACAGCGCCGCCCGGCACCTGCTCGCGCCCGCGCTGGCGCAACAGCTGCTGGCCTTTGCCGAGGCGGTGCAGGCCCTGCCAGCCCCGGCCGACGCGGCCCGGGGCCATGGCCTGGCCGACTGGGCCGGCGACACCCTGGCGCGGCGCCTGCGCGGCCTGCTGCGCCAGGCACGGCATGCCCACCGCTTGGACCTGGACGGTCTGCACGCGCTGCGCATCCGCTGCAAGAAACTGCGCTATGCCCAGCAGACCCTGCAACCGCTGTTGCAGGGCCGCCACCCGGCCCGGCTGGAAGAACGGCTGGCGGTGCTGGTGCGCACCCAGGAGCGGCTGGGCGAACTCAACGACCTGGCCACCGCTCAGGCGCGCCTGCAGGCCTGCGCACTGCCCGAGGCCGCCGTGTGGCGCCGGCAGCTGCAACGGCAGCAGGCGCGCATTCTGCAAACCCTGCCGCAGTTGCAGCGCGAGCTGCGGCAGCTGGCCCGGCACTGATACCCCGCACGCCAGCCCCGCGCGCCGGGTGGCGGTCTGTGTCGCCCCGGCCGCGCTGGCCGCCTGTCGGACTTTGGAAGCGCGGGCTGCAACATCGCCGCAGCGGTTCAGACCGTCGCGCTCGGCCGCTGGGCCATGCGGTCGCGCCAGGCCTGCAGCGCGGCAAAACCCTCGGCACTGGCCTGAAAACGCATCAGCCGGGCGAACTCCAGCGCGCAGAAGGCGGTGATGTCGGCGATGGTGAAGCGCTCGCCCGCGATCCACGGCTGGCGCTGCAGTTCACCGTCGAGCCAGGCGGCGGTCTCGCGCAGCTTCTCGCCCTGGGAGCGGCCAAAGTCCGGGAACTGCGGCTGCTCCAGCGGCGCCAGGCCCGGGTGGGTGTGGCGCACGCAGTTGGCGACTGGCAGCAGAAAGTACCACTCCACCCGCCGGTCGGCCATTTCGATGAAGGCGCGCTCGGTGGCGTCCACCCCCATCAGGTTGGGTTCCGGGTGCATGCCCTCGACGAAGGTGCAGATGGCGCGGGTTTCGGTCAGCACCCGGCCGTCGTCGAGCTCCAGCGCCGGGATGCGCGCCAGCGGGCTCTTGGCGCGGAAGGCGGCCGACTTGTGCTCCTGCGCATTGAGGTCGACGTTCACCAGCGGCAGCTGGACGCCCTTTTCAGCCAGGAACATGAGCACGCGCCGCGGGTTGGGCGCACGGGGTGACACGTAGAGTTGCATGGCGGTGTTGCGTTGCGTTGATGCGTTGCGCTGATGGCCGCCATGATCCGCCAGGAAGGGCGGCCGGGCCTGTGCCACAGGCGTCAGGCGCGCGCGGCGTTCAGCATATCGCGGGTGCGCAGCGCCTCGGCGCGGGCGGCGGCGGCAAAGTCGGCGCCTGCCGACGCATAGAGCACCGCGCGCGAGCTGTTGACGATGACCGGGCCGGTGGTGGCATCGGCTTGTGCGCGGTAACCGGCGCGAATGGTGGCCACCGCGTCGCCGCCCTGCGCGCCCACGCCGGGGATCAGCAGCGGCAGGGTGGGCGCCAGTGCGCGCACCCGCTCGATTTCGGCCGGGTAGGTGGCGCCCACCACCAGGCCGAGCTGGCCGTTGAGGTTCCACGGGCCCTGCGCGAGGCGGGCGATGTGTTCGTAGACCCGCGGCTGCCCCTCGACCGAGGCCAGGCGCTGGCTTTGCAAGTCGTCCCCGCCGGGGTTGGAGGTGCGGCAGAGCAGGAAGGCGCCCTTGCCGGGGTACTTCAGGTAAGGCTGCACCGAGTCGAAACCCATGAACGGCGAGAGGGTGACCGCGTCGGCGCCGTAGCGCTCGAAGGCCTCGATGGCGTATTGCTCGGCGGTGCTGCCAATGTCGCCGCGCTTGGCGTCCAGGATCACCGGCACCTGCGGCGCCACCGCCTTCATGTGTCGCATCAGCCTTTCGAGCTGGTCTTCGGCACGGTGCGCGGCGAAGTAGGCGATCTGCGGCTTGAAGGCGATCACCGCGTCGGCCGTGGCCTCGACGATGGCGGCGCAGAAGTCATAAATCTTCGTCGCGTCGCCCTTGAGGCCCGCCGGAAATTTCGCCGGATCGGGGTCCAGACCGACACACAGCAGCGAGCGGTTCTGGCGCTCTGCCGCGCCCAGCATGTCGAGAAAAGTCATGCGCGGATTCTACGGTTCGCCCCCACGGCGAACCGGCCGACGAACCGTCCTGCGCACCGGCAGAGACAACCGCCGCGACGGGCTGCGCATAACATCGCGGCCATGTCGCACCTCTCCCGCCAGCAACTGGTCCTGCTCGTCCTGCTCACGCTGGTGTGGGGCCTGAACTGGCCCGTGATGAAGTTCGGCGTCACCGGCTTTCCGCCGCTGACCTTTCGCACCCTGTCGATGTGGCTGGGCCTGCCGCTGCTCGGCGGCTTCCTGCTCTGGCGGCGGGTGCCGTTGGCCATTGGCCGCGAGCACTGGCGCGAGCTGGCGGTGCTCACTGTGTTCAACATGTTTTTCTGGCACACGCTGGCCATTCTGGCGATCCAGTCGCTCTCCAGCGGGCGCGCGGCCATCCTGGGCTACACCATGCCGGTGTTCTCGGCGGTGATCGGTGCGCTCTGGTTTGGCCAGCGGCTGCCCGCGCGCGCCTGGGGGGGTGTGGCGGCGGCGGCGCTGGGGGTGGTGTTGCTGCTGTGGCACGAAATCACCGCGCTCTCGGGCCGCCCGCTGGGGGTGCTCATGATGCTGGTGTCCGCGTCCACCTGGGCCGTCGGCACGCAGCTGATGCGGCGCACCCGCATCCCGGCGTCGACCCTGGCCATGAGCTTCTGGATGACGCTGGCCACCACCCTGTGGATGACGCTGCTGTCGGTGCTGTTCGAGCGCGGCGCATGGGTGGCACCGAACCCCGCGCAGTGGCTGGCCATTGTCTACAACGCCGTCGGCGTGTTCGCCTTCGCACAGGTGGTGTGGCTGATGCTTGCCCGCGACCTGCCCCCCATCGCCTCCACCCTGTCGGTCATGTTCATCCCGGTGCTGGGCGTGTTCAGCGGCGCCGGGTGGCTGGGCGAAGTGCTGCACTGGCAGGACTGGGCCGCCGTGGCACTGGTGATGCTCGCCATCGCCACGGTTCTGTGGCCCTCGGCAAAGCCCGTCCCCCAGCAAGACTGATCTAGGCTCCGGCGCGAGGGGCCTTCAGTCCAAGGGCACCCACGGAACCGGCTTCGCCGGGCCACAGGAGCGGAGCGGAGTTGCTCCCGGGCGCGCAGGGGCTTTCGTTCCAGGGACATCGTGGAACCGGCTCTGCCGGGCCACAGGTGTCGTCCCCCTGCCCAGCGGCGCAGCCGCGCCAGAGCGGGGGGAAGCCGCGTCAGCGGCGCAGGGGGGTGTTCCCCATTCAGCGCAGCGGGGTGTTCGCGGTCTCCAGCGCCAGGCAGAGGTCGGCCCAGGCCTTGGCCTTGTCGGCCGGGGTGCGCAGCAGGTAGGCCGGGTGGTAGGTGACGATGACCGGCACGCCTTCGTAGCGGTGCACCCGCCCGCGCAGGCGGCCGATGGGTTCGTCGGTCTTGAGCAGCGACTGCACCGCAAAACGCCCCATGGCGAGGATGATCCTGGGCTGCACCAGCGCCACCTGGCGGGCCAGGTACGGCTCGCACTGCGCCACCTCGGGCGGCTGCGGGTTGCGGTTGGCCGGTGGGCGGCACTTGAGCACGTTGGCGATGTAGACGCCCTGCCCGCCCTGACCACCCCGGCTGCGGCCGACGGCGCGCAGCATGTTGTCCAGCAACTGGCCGGCCACGCCCACAAAGGGCTCGCCCTGCAGGTCTTCGTTCTCGCCGGGCGCTTCGCCGACGATCATCCAGTCGGCCTGCACGTCACCGGTGCCAAACACCGTGTTCTTGCGGCTGCGGCACAGGCTGCAGGCCTGGCAGCCGGCCACCGCCGCCTGCAGCGCGGGCCAGTCCATGGTCTCGATGCCGGCCGGCCGGGGCGACAGACCGACCGCCTCGGCGGGAACGACGGGCACCACCGGCGGGCGGGCGGCGGGGTGGGGGCGCGGCGCCGGCGTCGATGCTGGCGTTGGCGTTGGCGTTGGCGTTGGCGTTGGCGTCGGTGCCGGACGGGCAGGGGCTGGCGCGGCCACCGGCTTTGCCGCCGGTGCGGGGGCGTGCGTCGCCACGGCGTCGGGCAGCCCGGCCACCGGGGGCGCGGGCACCTTGGGCGCCCAGACCTTGATGCCCATCTCGGCCAGCATCGCGCGCTGGCGGGCGTCGAGTTGCGGCACGAACGAGGTGTCCGCGCTGTCGCGGGTGTCGGGCCCGTTCATGCAGCGGCTCCGGTGGCGCGGTCGGCCGGCAGGGCCAGGCTCATGACCACCGCGTCCTCGCGCCGGCCGTGGCCGGCCGGGTAGTAGGCCTTGCGCACCCCCACCTGGTCAAAGCCGTAAGCGGCGTAGAGCGCGCGCGCCGGGGTGTTGCCGGTGCGCACCTCCAGCCACAGGGTCTGCGCCCCCTGCCCGCGCGACCACAGCACCAGCGCGTCGAGCATGAAGCGCGCCCAGCCGCGGCGCTGGTGCGCGGGGGCGACGGTGATGTTGAGCAGGTGCACCTCGTCCACCCCCGGCATGGCCACCAGGTACCCCAGCAGCACGCGGCCGTCGGCGCGCGGCGGGTGCGGCAGTTCGCCGGGCAGGGCCTCACCCAGCAGCAGCACCGCCGGGTAAGCGGCCGCCACCGAATCGGCAAAGTTCCGGCGCGACCAGGGGTGCGCATAAGCGCGTTTTTCCACCTCGCACACATCGTCGAGGTCGGCCTCGGTCATCGGCTCGAACATGATGCGCCGTTCGCGGGGGTGGGCTGTCGCGTCCGGCCAGCCGGGCAGCGGCCGTGTGCCCGCATCACCCGCGGGCTGCGGCAGCGGTGTCGCGGCCCTCATGCCGCCGCCTCGCGCTCGGCCGTGGTGCGGGCGACTTTGTCGCGCACATACAGAGGCATTGCCTCGCTGGCGGGCACGGCGGCGCCCGCGGCCAACAAGCCCGGGGCCAGGCGCAGCAGCGCCTCGGCGGTGGGCAGCGCAGGCAGGCGCTCGCCGCTCAGGCCTTGCAGCGCCGCCGCATAAACGTCGAACACATTGCCGGCCAGCAGCACATCGGACGCGGCCACGCCGGCCGGCAACACCTGCCGCAGCCAGCCGGCCAGATCGGCCGGCGCGCACAGGCGCGGCGCCTGCAGCGGCTCGGTGTGCAGCCCCTGCGGCCCGCTGCGGTAGAGCGCCACATAGAGCTCGTCCATGCGCGCGTCGAGCAGCGCCACGATGACCGCCGGGCAGTGCCCTCCCGCCTGCACGTGCGCGGCATGGGCGGTGGCGGCCAGGGCCAGCAAGGTGTCGACCGGCAGCACGGGCAAGCCGTTGGGGTGGGTGGCGGTGCGCACACCGTAGGCCAGCCCCTGGGCCACGGCACAGGCGGTGCGCAGCCCGGTGAAGGCGCCCGGCCCGCGGGCGAAGACGATGGCGTCCAGATCGGCCAGCGACCAGCCCACCCGGGCCAGCAGCGACTGCACCGCCGGCAGCAGGGTGGCCGAGGCCTGGGCAGCGCCCGGCCCGCTGAACGTGGCGTGGCAGGCCGCGTCGCCCACCGCGAGCGAGAGCGCGTCGGTGCTGGTCTCGATGGCCAGCAGGCGGGGGGAGCGTTCGGTCATCGGGAGATTATCGGACAGGCTCCCCCGGCGCTGGTCAGCCCACGGCCCACCCAACGGCCCACGGTTGCCCCCTGCCGCCCGGATAATGCCCGCCATGATGTGGTGCTGTGTGTGGGCGGTCGGGCGGGTGTTGCACAGGGGCTCGCGCCGCTGGGCGCGGTGGGGGCTGTGGGCCGTGCTGGGGCTGGCCGGGCCGCTGCAGCCTGCCCTGGCGCAAGACCGGTTGCCGCCCGAGCTGGCGCGCGCGCTGCAGCGCAGTGGCCTGCCCGCCAGTGCTTTCTCGGCCCTGGTGGTGCCCATCCAGCCCGACGGGCCCGACCGCCTGCGCTTTCAGGCCGATGCGCTGGTCAACCCGGCCTCGGTGATGAAACTGGTGACCACCTACGCCGCCATCGACCTGCTGGGGCCTGAATACACCTGGCGCACCCGCTTCTACACCGACGGCCCCGCCAGCGGCGGCGCCCTGCGCGGCAACCTCTACATCCGTGGCGACGGCGACCCCAAGCTGGTGCTCGAACGCCTGCAGGAGGCCTTTTTTGCCCTGCAGGCCAAAGGGGTGCAGGTGGTGCTGGGCGACATCGTGCTCGACCACAGCGCCTTCGAGCTGCCGCCGCAGGACGCCGCCGCTTTCGACGGCGAGGCCCTGCGCCCCTACAACGCCAGCCCCGACGCGCTGCTGGTCAACTTCAAGTCGGTCATCCTGAACTTTGCGCCCGACGAAGCCGCCGGCCTGGCCCGCGTGCGCAGCGAGCCCCCCCTGGCCGGCCTGGCGGTGGACGCCACAGTGCCTTTGGGCAAGGGCGCTTGTGGCGACTGGCGGGCCGTGCTGCAGGCCCGCTTTGACCGGGCCGACGCCATCCGCTTCGAAGGCCGTTATCCGCGCGGCTGTGGCGAGCGCACCTGGCCGGTGGCTTACCAAGACCCGGCCAGCTATGCGGCGCGGGCCATCGAGGGCTTGTGGCGGGCCAGTGGCGGTGCGCTCACCGGCGGTGTGCGCAGCGGCACCACCCCGGCGGGCGCCACCGTGCTGCACGAGGCGCAGTCGCTGCCGCTGGCGGACATCATTCAGGACGTCAACCAGTGGAGCAACAACGTGATGGCGCAGCAGGTGTTCCTCACCCTGGGGCGCCTGTCACCCGCCCGGGTGGACAGCATGAGCGCCGCCAGCGGCCCGCCCACGCCGGTGCGCACCGGCCGTTTCGAGCGCTCGCGCGAGATCGTCACCCGCTGGTGGCAGACCACGTTTGGCATCCGCCCCAGCCCGCCGGTGCTGGACAACGGTGCCGGCCTCTCGCGCGAGGAGCGCATCACCCCGGCGGCGCTGGCCTTGCTGCTGCGCCACGCCGCGCGCCACCCCAACGGCGAGCGCTTCGTGCAGTCGCTGTCGGTGGCCGGTGTGCAGGGCACCGCTGCCCGCTACGCCCGCACGCCCGACAGCCCGGCACACGGCAACGCCTGGCTCAAGACCGGCACCCTGCGCGATGTGGTCGGCATCGCCGGTTATGTCAATGCCCTCAACGGCACCCGCTATGCGGTGATCGGCTTTGTCAACCATCCGCAGGCCCCTTCGGGGCGCCCGCTGCTGGAAGCGCTGGTGGACTGGGCCGCCAGCCAGCGGGATTGATGCCCTGAACGAAACCCCGGCTGGCGCGGGATCGCATGCCTGCTCGTTTTCCCTGTGGCCGATACCGGGGGACTGCGCTTAGATTGAAGTGAACGACCGTTCGGTTTGATGCACAAGGAGATTCTGATGAGGACATGGAAACCAGTCGCCTCGGCACTGGCGGTGGCTGCGCTCGTGGCGGCCTGCGGCGGCGGCGACGTGGACGAGGGCAGCAGTTTTGACCTGACCGGCACACCCGGCAGCCTGCTGGCGACACCGACGGCATTGGCCTCTCTGACACCCCAGTGGTATGCCGAAAACGCCCGCACGAGCCCCACCCTGGCCAGTTTGCTGCAGGTCACCGGCGCCCCCCGGTGCACGGTCACCTTCAACTATTTCCAGTACGGCACCGTCGGCGGTGCGGGCGAGAAGACCACCGCCTCTGGCGGCCTTATGGTGCCCAGCGGCAACGACCCGGCCTGCTCCGGCCCGCGCCCGGTGTTGCTGTATGCCCACGGCACCGCGACCGACAAAAACAAAAACATGGCAGCGCCCACCGACGGTGAAGCGGCTCTGGTGGCCGCCATGTACGCGGCCCAGGGCTACATCGTCGTGGCACCCAACTATGCGGGCTATGAAGCCTCCACACTGCCTTACCACCCCTACGTCAACCTGCAGCAACAGGCGCAGGACGTCATCGATGCGCTGGCGGCCGCCCGCAAAGGCTTCGCTGCGGTGGGCGCCAACGCCGGCAGTCAGCTCTTCGTGGCCGGCTACTCGCAGGGGGGCTTTGTCTCGATGGCCGCACAACGCGCCCTGCAACTGGCCGGCACCCCCGTGACGGCCGCCGCGCACTCGTCCGGGCCTTACGCCCTGGGCAGCTATGTGGATGCCAACTTCCTGGGCCGCGTCGCCCTGGGGGCCACCGCGTTTGCACCGCTGCTGAGCACCAGCTTCCAGCGCGCCTACGGCAACATTTACGCCAGCCCGGAAGCGATGTACGAAGCGCCATTTGCCAACGGCATCGAAACCCTGCTGCCCAGTACCACCCCCATTGACACCCTGTTTGCCACCGGTAAGCTGCCGCCGACCTTCATGTTTGACGGTGCTGCGCCGGACCCCCGGCTGGCGCCTTTCTTCGGCACGCCCAACCTGATCAAGACCAGCTACCGTCAAGCCGTGTTGGCCGACCTGGCCAGCCGCCCGGGCGCACCGCAGCACCCGCTGCGGGTGGCCGCCTACAAAAACGACCTGCTGCAACAAAACTGGACACCCAACCGCAGCATGCTGCTGTGCGGTGGCAACGCCGACCCCACGGTCTTCTTTGACGTCAACACCGGCAGTGCGCAAACGTATTTCGGCAGCCGCATGCCGGCCGGCAGCGTGCTGGTGCTCGATGTGGACAGCAACCCGACCGGCCCGAGCGACCCGTTTGCGGTGGTCAAAGGCGGCTTCCAGCTGGCCAAGGCGGCGGCCGGTGATGCGGCGGCGGTGCTGCGCGCCTACCACGGGTCTTTGGTGCCGCCCTTCTGCAACCGGGCCTCGCGCGAGTATTTCAACCAGTTTCTGGCCCTGCCCGGTTGACCAGACCTGACATGACACCGGAGTCCGCAGCATGCACACATCTCTGTCTCTGATCGCCTGCGCCGTCGCCCTGTCGTGCGGCACTGCCGCAGCCCAGTCCTCGGTCACCCTCTACGGTCTGGCCGACGTGAGCATCACCCGCGTCACCGGCTATGCGCAGGGCAGCGTCACCTCGCTGTCCAGCGGCCACCTGGAGGGCTCACGCTGGGGCCTCAAGGGTGAAGAAGACATGGGCGGCGGTTACAAAGCCCTGTTCACCGTGGAGAGTCGGGTCGAGCTGGAGAACGGGGGGCTGGGCAACCGCCCCGAGTCCGGCAACCAGCTGCCCGACCGGCTGACGGCGGGCCTGCCCGCTTCGCTGGCCACCGCGCTGACCAATGTGGCCATCGGTCCGTCACTGGGCGTCAACCTGAACAATGCCGGTTTTGACCGCCAGGCCTGGCTGGGCCTGGTCACGCCGGTGGGCGGCTTCCTGATGGGTCGCCAGTACACCCCGGCGTTCGAGACCCTGGCCACATTCGACATCATGAACACGCAGAGCGCGCTGTCGGCGGGCCAGATCGTGACCATCCCGGCCGGTGTCGACATCCGCTACAACAACACCCTGCAGTACCGCGTGGTGCAGGGGCCGTGGAGCGGCTCGCTGATGGCCAGCCTCAACGGCGGCGCCAGCAGCTCCAGCAACCAGCTGCTTGGCCTGAGCGCCATGTACCGGGGCGAGGCCTTCCAGGCGGGCTTTGGTTACAACACCAAGAACGACTCGGCCGGTCTGCAAGCCCTGCGCACCACGGTGTTCGGCGCCTCCACCCAGCGGGGGGCCTGGAAGCTCTCTGGCCTGTTCGCCCGCATCGAGGAACCGAACCCCTCGGCAGGGCAGGAACTCAGGGCCGGACTGACCGCCCAGGCGGTGCCGGCCCCGCTGATTGCCACCGTGCTCGACCGCCTCAAGCAGGACGCCCACCTGCTGCACCTGGGCGCCCGTTACGACATGGGTGCCGCGGGTCAGCTGACGGTGGCGGTCAACCGGCTCAACGACCGCCGCAACGCCAATGCCGACATCACCTCCTACGGCGCGGCCTACACCTACCCCTTGTCCAGGCGCACCACCCTGTACGGCGTGCTCGCCCGTTTCAGCAACAGCGCCAATGCACAGGCGGCACCGGGCGGCAACAGCTACCTGGGCGGCGTCACGGCGGCGGCAGGCACCGACTCGACCTCCATCGCGTTCGGCATGCGCCACAGCTTCTGACCCGCACCGCCGAGGCGTCCGGCCGACCCGCAAGGGTCGGCTTTTTTATTCGGTGCCCGGTCCGGCCCGGGCATGGTTCGGTCGCCGCCGGTAGCCGTCACGCGCCGGCCACGATCCAGCGCGCCGCCTTCTCCGCGATCATCAGTGTCGGGCTGTTGGTGTTGCCGCTGGTGATGGTCGGCATCACGCCCGCATCGACCACCCGCAGCCCGGCCACCCCACGCACCCGCAGGTGGCTGTCGACCACCGCCATCGGGTCCTCATCGCGGCCCATTTTGGTCGTGCCCACCGGGTGGAAGATGGTGCTGGCAATGTCGCCGGCCAGCCGCGCCAGCTCCTCGTCGCTCTGGTACTGCGCGCCCGGCTTGAACTCTTCGGGCTGGTACCTGGCCAGCGCCGGCTGGCTGACGATGCGGCGCGTCACCCGCAGGCTGTCGGCCGCCACCTGACGGTCTTCGGCAGTGGCCAGGTAGTTGGGGGCGATGGCCGGCGCGTCTTCGCTGCGCGCGCTCTTGATGCGCACATGCCCGCGGCTGCTGGGGTTGAGGTTGCAGACGCTGGCGGTGAAGGCCGGGAAGCTGTGCAGCGGTTCACCGAAGGCGTCCAGACTCAGCGGCTGCACGTGGTATTCGATGTTGGCCCAGGGCTGCGCCGGGTCGCTGCGGGTGAAGGCGCCGAGCTGGCTGGGCGACATGCTCATCGGCCCGCTGCGCTTGAGCGCGTATTCGAGACCGATCATCGCCTTGCCCCACAGCGAATTGGCCAGGGTGTTGAGCGTCTTCGCGCCCTGCACCTTGTAGACCGAGCGGATCTGCAGGTGGTCCTGCAGGTTTTCGCCCACACCGGGGAGTTCGTGCACCGGCGTCACGCCGGCGGCCTGCAGCACGCTGCCGGGGCCAATGCCCGAGAGCTGCAGGATCTGCACCGAGCCGATGCTGCCGGCGCTGAGCACCAGCTCGCGCGTGGCCGTCACGCTCACCCGCTGGCCGTGGGTCACGACGTCGGCCCCGGTGCAGCGCAGCGCGCCCGAGGCATCGCGCTGCAGCCGCAGGCGCTCCACCTGGGTCTGCGTCCACACCGTCAGGTTGGGCCGGCCCTGCACCGGGCGCAGAAAGGCCTTGCTCGCGTTCCAGCGCCAGCCGGCCTTCTGGTTGACCTCGAAATAGCCCACGCCCTCGTTGTCGCCCCGGTTGAAGTCGTCGGTGGCGGGTATGCCGGCCTGCACCGCCGCCTCGGCAAAGGCGTCGAGCACGTCCCAGCGCAGGCGCTGCTTTTCGATGCGCCACTCGCCCGTGCTCTGCACGCTGCGGTGGCCGTGCAGCGCGGCAAGCGCCACATCGCCACCCCCTTCGGTGTAGCGGTCCAGGCGGTGGTGGTCCTCGTGGGCCTTGAAGTCGGGCAGGCAGCGGTCCCAGCGCCAGTCGCTGTCGCCGGTCAGCCGGGCCCACTGGTCGTAGTCGCGCGCCTGACCGCGCATGTAAATCATGCCGTTGATGCTCGAACACCCGCCCAGCGTCTTGCCGCGCGGGTAGCGCAGGCGGCGGCCGTTGAGGCCCGGGTCGGCCTCGGTCTGGTAGAGCCAGTCGGTGCGCGGGTTGCCGATGCAGTAGAGGTAACCCACCGGGATGTGGATCCAGTGGTAGTCGTCCTTGCGGCCGGCTTCGATCAGCAGCACGCGCCGGGCGGGGTTGGCCGACAGGCGGTTGGCCAGCAGGCAGCCTGCGGTGCCAGCGCCAACGATGACGTAATCAAAGGCATTGCTCATGGTGCGCGCGGAGTCTCGGTTTCGGGGCGGGAAGCGCCATCGGGCGCATGGGCCTGAGCTTACTGCGCAGCCGCCACCGTCGGCCAGCCGTCGTGTCACCCACGGTGGGGCTGCGCTCCCCTGCCGCACCAGCCGCCCGGCCCCAACGGCAGGGAGGCACCGATGGGGCCGGGTCCATGCGCCGTGGTCGCCCCCAGCGCACGGTCAGCGCACGATCAGCGGTGCCTGCTGGACCAGGGCACGCCAGGTGCCGCGAAACACCGCCTGCTCCACCGGGTGGCGGTCGGCGCTGGGGCAGGCCACCCGTACCACCAGCACCAGGTGCTCCGGATCGGAAAAATCCCACGACACCTTGGTGCGGCCCGAGGGCAGGGCGATGAAGCTCTCCTCGGATACCTTGCGGAAATGGGCAATCGCCTCATCGCGCCAGGGCGCGATGGCCTGGTCGGCGGCGGCCATGGCAGCGGCCTCGATGCGGTCGAGATCACCGGCCAGCGCGGCGGGCACGGGCATGCGGATGTGGTGCAGCAGGTAGGCCCCGGTGGGTGAGATGTTCTTCAGCGGGGTGGTCAGCAGCAGGCCGTTGGGAAACTCGGCCACTTTGCCCGTCTGCTGGCCCGATTCGTCCAGCTCGGCCAGGGTGGTGGCGAACATGTCGATGTCGATCACCCGGCCGCGCAGCGCCCCGAACTCGATCGCGTCGCCCACCTTGTACGGCTGCACCACGGTGGCGTAGAGGTAGCCGTGCACGCACATCACCAATTCTTTGCTGACGATCAGCAGGGCGCCGGCCACCGCCGCCAGCGACAGGGCAAAGCCGGCGATGGTCGTCGCCCACACCGAGATGATGATGAACAGGACGGCCAGCCAGATGATGTTGCGCGCCCACACCAGGTGCAGCCGGCGCTTCTCGGCCGATATCTCGCCGCGCGCCAGATAGCGCGCCCAGAGGTGCGACGCCAGCAGGCCCAGAATGACCAGCAACAGGGTGGCGATCACCTTTTCCCACTGGCCGGGGATGGCGGTGAGCAGCGAATCGAGGGAAAAACCGGCAACAGGACTGGACATGAGCACGACCCCACAGGCCTGTGCCCCGAAGGCGTCTGGAGCGACGCCCCCCCCGCACAGGACCGGACGCGAGGTTACCCGATGGGGCCAGCGGCCTGCGCGGCAGCAGGCCGCTGAGGACGGGCTTCAGCCCTGCAGCAGCGCCAGCCGGTTTCGTCCACCGCGCCGATGGCCCGCTCGGGCTGGTGCGGGGCGCGCAGTTTGCGCACTAGCACCACGTCGAAATCGCTGCCCGGCGCCTGCGCGATCAGCCGCCCCATGGGCACCGCCCCGCGCGGGATGGCCAGCACCAGCAGACGCTGCCCCCGCAGCGGCGTCATGGCGTCGGCCAGTTGCCGGGCAGCGTCGTTTCGGTCGATGAACATCGATGGCGTTTTCGCGCAGGCGGGCGCCTTCGGGCGCGCGCGGTTGGTACTTTCAGCCGACGCGCCTATGATGGACTTTCCCCATCCACTTTGACAAGGAGCCCCCATGCCCGGCTGGTACGAACTCTCTTCCAACGACAAAGGCCAGTTCCGTTTTGTCCTCAAGGCGGACAACGGCCAAATCATCCTGCACAGCGAGCACTACGAGACCAAGGCATCGGCGGAAAACGGCATCCAGTCGGTGCAGACCAACAGCCCGCAGGACGCGCGCTACGAGCGCAGGGACGCCTCGGACGGCCGCCCCTACTTCGTGCTCAAGGCGGGCAACCACCAGATCATCGGCACCAGCCAGATGTACAAAGACGCCGCTGCGCGCGACAACGGCATCGCGTCGGCCAAGGCCAACGGCCCGAGCACAACCGTCAAGACGGTCTGAGGCCCTGCGGGCAGGGGGCTGACCGGCAGCAACCGGTCAGCCCCCCTCACCCGTCCTTGCGTCGGCACCCGTCAGGTGTGCCTCCAGCAGGCGCTGCACCAGCGGGTGCTGCACTTTGCGGGCAGTGCCGATGGCGTAGAAGTGTTCCTGCACCTCGTCGCAGGGTGCCACCCAGGTCAGGCCGTACGACTGTTCCAGCTTCTCGCGCATGCGCTCGGGCGCCGGGAAGACGCCCATGCCCGACGAGCCGAAGGTGGTCAGCAGCGCGCTGTCTTCGAACTCGCCCACCAGCTGCGGTATGACGCCGCGGCGCTCGAACCAGTGGTCCAGCCGCAGCCGCACCGAGGCGTGCGCCGTGGGCAGCAGCACCGGCACCCGCGCCAGGCTGCGCGGAAAGTCCTCGCGCACCGCGGCCAGCCAGGCGGCCGGGGCAAACCAGCCCATGGGCGAGTGGCCCATGGCGTGGCTGTACAGCCGCAGGTTGGGGTTGGCCGGTGCGGGCCGGTCGGCCAGCACCACGTCCAGCCGGTGCAGGGCCAGGTCGGCCAGCAGGTCGTCGAATTCGTCTTCGTGGCACATCAGGCGCAGGTGCGGCTCGTCCATCACCGGCTCCAGCAGGTCGCGCACCGCCAATTTGGGCAGTCCGTCGGAGATGCCCACCACCAGCCGCACCGCGTGCTGGGTGGCGGCATCGCGCACCGCCGCCGGTAGCTGCTCACCCAGCAGGAAAATCTGCTCGGCCAGCTGGAGCGCGGTCTGACCGGCCTCGGTCAGCGCCAGCCCCCGCCCCGCCGGCTTGAACAGCGCATACCCCAGGGACTGCTCCAGCAGCCGCACCTGGGCACTGACCGTTTGCACCGCCATGCCCAGCCGGGTGGCCGCGTGCGACATGCCTCCCTCCTTCGCCGCGACCCAGAAGTAATACAGGTGCTTGTAGTTGAGTTCTGCGCTCATGTCTGTTTTTTAAGAATGATATTTCATGCATTTTCTGCTTTTTTGGAATGGGTGACGCGCCTAACGTGTGTGCTCCCGTGTTTCCCTTCCTTTCAGGAGATCGTCATGGACACCCTTCGTCGCAGCCCATCCTGGTCCAACAGCTCTTCGCTGGCAGCCGACCGCCCCCAGGTGGCCAGGGTGCTGCGCAACACCTACGCCCTGCTGTCGCTGACCCTGTTGTTCGCCGCTGGCACCGCCACGCTGGCGGTGGCCATGGCCTGGCCCAAGCCGGGCCTGGTGCTGACGCTGGCCGGTTATTTCGGTCTGCTGTTTGCGGTCTACAAATTGCAAAACAGCGGCTGGGCGCTGCCGGCCGTGTTTGCCCTGACCGGCTTCATGGGCTACACCCTGGGCCCCTTGCTCACCCACACCCTCTCGCTGCCCGGTGGCGCGGGCACCATCGCGGCGGCCCTGGCTGCCACCGGTGCCACCTTTGTGGCGCTCTCGGCTTATGTGCTGACCACGCGCCGCGACTTCAGCTTCATGGGCGGTTTCCTGTTCGCCGGCATGGTCATCGCGCTGGTGCTGGCGGTGGTCGCTTATTTCTTCACCATGCCCGCGCTGGCGCTGGCCGTCTCGGCCATGGTGGCCCTGCTGTCGGTGGGTCTGATCCTGTTTGAGACCAGCCGCATCGTCAACGGTGGCGAGACCAACTATGTGCTGGCCACGGTGGGGCTGTTCGTGTCGGCCTTCAACCTGTTCACCAGCCTGCTGAGCCTGATGGGCATCGGCAGCAACGACTGACACGCCCCTTGACCCGCTGAACCTGGAGTTGCGCATGCAAACCTACCCCCACAACAGCCCCGAGGCGGCTGCCCGCGTGCTGGCCATGGCCCTGGTGGCCGACGGGCAGTACAACCTGCCCGAGTTGCGCGCCCTCGACCGCCACCGCATTCCCACCCGGCTGGGCCTCACCCCCGAGGCCTTCAAGGCGGTGGTCGACGGGTTTTGCCGCGACCTGCTGCAGGTCCACGGCGGGCAGTGGAGCGGTCGGGTCGACGATGCCACGCGCGAGCAGCTGGCCCGCGAGATCACCGATCCGCATCTGCAGGACCTGATCCTGCAGCAGTGCGAGCAGCTGATCCTGGCCGACGGCCACCTGGCCGATGGCGAGGTGGACCTGCTCGATGCCTTGAGCGCCGCCTGGCGCCGCCCGGTGCTGCTGTGAACGGCATGAAAACCCTGATCTGGGGCTTGACCGCCCTGCTCGCTGCCGGCTGGACCGGCCTGGTCTGGCTGACCCAGCAAATCACCGGCTGGCTGCTGGGCCAGCTGGACACCGGTGCGCTGCAAGGCGCTGGCGGTGCGGTGGCCCAGCTGCCGCTGCCGCCGCTGCCCGAATGGCTGGCCCCCTGGCTGGACACCGCCTGGCTCGCCGAGCTGCAGGCCTGGGCCACCGGCGCGCTGGGTTGGCTGGGGGCGGTGCTGCCCGCGGGTGACACCTTGATGGCCTGGATCGGTCCGTTGCTGTGGATCGGCTGGGGCATGGGCATGCTGGTGTTGCTGGCGCTGGCGGTCTTGCTGCATGTGTTGGTCGGTCGCGGTGGCTCGCTGGGGCGGACCGTGCGATCCATGGGTTCGGCACGCGCATGAGCCATGGCATCGCCGGCCGGCTGCAGCAAGCGGCGCAGCAGAGCAGCGCCTCCCTGCGGCTGAGCCTGCAGGAGCTGTTGAACCTGCACGGTGAGGCCTCGGGCCCGGTGCTGCTGATGCTGCTGGCCGTGCTGACCACCCTGCCGGTGGCCGGCGCGGGCACAGTGCTCAGCCTGGGCCTGTTTGCCCTGGCATGGGCATGGTGGCGCGGGCACGACAGCCTGACTTTGCCGCAGCGGCTGGCGGGGTTTGAGCTCAACGCGACCTGGACACGCCGCTGCCTGCACGGCCTGGCCTGGGCCTACACCCGCGCCGAGCGCTGGCTGCGCCCCCGCTGGACCGCGCTGTGCCATGCGCGCACCCGCGGCGGCTGGGCGCTGTGGATTGCGCTCATGGCGGCACTGATCTTTTTGCCGCTGCCGCTGGGCAACGTGCTGCCCGGCACCAGCCTGATGCTGCTCGGCCTGGGCTGGCTGTTCCGCGACGGGCTGGCCCTGCTGCTGTCCACCGTGGCCGGCATCGCCGGCGTGGGCTACGCGCTATCGGTCGGTCACCTGGCCTTCGCGGCCTGGCAGCACGCCGGCGCATGGTTCGGGCTTTGACGCCCGGTCAGAGCCGGCTGAAAAAGACCGCGCTCATCACCAGCCCGGTGGCGATGACCCCCCGGCGCACCCAGACCACCGGCAATCGCCTGGACCAGCGGGCGCCAAAGTAGCCGCCGGCGGTGGCGGCCAGCATCATCAGCACCCCCTCGCGCCAGGCAATGGCCCCGGCCACCACAAAGGCCGCCACCGACAGCCAGGACAACACCAGCGAGTTGAGGTTTTTCAGCGCGTTGACGGTGGTGAGCCTCGACTCACCGGCCACGGTGTAAAGCGCCATGAGCAAAATGCCCAGCCCGCCGTTGAAGTAGCCGCCGTAAATGGCCACCGCCAGCAAGCCCGGCTCGCGCCAGCGCGCCAGGCCGTGCCCGCTGGCCGAGCTTGACTGCGCACGCCGGGCCAGCGCTGGCCCGGCGGCAAACAGCGCGGTGGCAAACAGCAGCAGCCAGGGCACGATGCCGGTGAACCAGCGCGCCGGCGTGACCAGCAGCAACAGCGCCCCCGCCACGCCGCCGACAGCAGCGATGAGCATTTCGCGCTGCAGGCGGCGCGCTGGCAACTCGCGCAGCTCGGCGCGAAAGCCCAGCGTGCTGCCCAGGTAACCGGGGCTGACGGCCAGCGCGCTGGTGGCATTGGCCACGATGGGCGGCACGCCGCTGAACACCAGCGCCGGAAAGGTCAGAAAGCTGCCACCGCCAGCGATGGCATTGAGCACGCCGGCGGCAAAGGCCGCAATGGCCAGCAGGGGGGCAGAGGTCCAGAAATCGAGGGGCATGGGACGCGAGGGTAGCCGAAGGGTGCCACCTAAAATGGTTGCAGCTGTTTCACCGGACCTGCCGCTTGACCGAACCCGCCGCCACCGCCAACCGCCCCTGCCCGCTGTATGTGGACATGGACGGCACGCTCACGCCGACCGACACGCTGCTCGAATCGGTGCTGTTGCTGGTGCGCCGCCAGCCGCTGAACCTGCTGCGGCTGCTGGCCTGGTTGCCGCGCGGCAAAGCCGCCTTCAAGCGCCACCTGGCCGACGCGGTGCAGCCCGACCCGGCGCTGCTGCCCTACCGCGCCGACTTCGTGCAGCACCTGGTGGCCGAGCGCGAGCAGGGGCGCGCCCTGGTGCTGGCCAGCGCGGCGGACGTGCGCATCGTGCGCGCGGTGGCCGACCACCTGGGCCTGTTTGACGATGTGCTGGGCACCGAAGCGGATGGCCCCAACCTGAGCCGTTCGAACAAGCGCGCCGCGATCGAAGCCCACGCCCGCGCGCAGGGGCACGACCGCTGGGCCTACGCCGGCAACAGCGGCGACGACCTGTCGGTCTGGAGCGGCGCAGCCGAGGCGCTGGCGGTGAATGCGCCGCCATCGGTGGTGAGAGCCCTGCAACGCGAGCATCCGCAGGCGCGGGTGTTCGAACGCCAGCCGCTCGCGCTGCGCACCGTGCTGCGCGCCGTGCGCCTGAAGCAGTGGTCCAAGAACGCGCTGCTGTTTGTGCCGCTGCTGGCCGCGCATTCACTGGACCCGGCCGCCTGGGGCGCGGTGCTGCTGGCGTTCGTGGCTTTTGGCCTCTGCGCCTCGGCCACCTACCTGGTCAACGACCTGCTGGACCTGCCGGCCGACCGGGTACACCGCATCAAGCGCCACCGGCCGCTGGCGGCTGGGGCCATCGGCATTGCGCTGGCGGTGGGGCTGGGCCTGCTGATGATCGGGCTGGCATTCGGGCTGGCCTGGTGGGTCTCGGCCGGGTTTTTGAGCGTGCTGCTGCTCTACACCGTGACCACCCTGGCCTATTCGCTGCACCTCAAACGCCTGCCGCTGATCGACGTGCTGGTGCTGGCCGGGCTCTACACCCTGCGCATCGGCGCCGGTGCGGTGGTCGCGCAGGTCGAACTCTCCAACTGGCTGCTGGCCATCTCCATGTTCCTGTTCCTGAGCCTGGCGCTGGTCAAGCGCTGCGCCGAACTGGAGGAACTGGTGGTCGAAGAGCGGTCACCCGCCCCCGGCCGCGGCTACCAGCTGCGCGACCTGGGCTCGCTGCGCGCCATGGGCATGGCCGCCGGCTTTGGCGCCGTCATGGTGCTGGTGCTCTACATCGACAGCCAGAAGGGCCACGAACACTACCGCCAGCCCGAGTGGCTGTGGGCCGCCGCACCGCTGGCCCTGCTGTGGATGATGCGCATCTGGCTCAAGACCGGTCGGCGCGAACTGCATGGCGAGGACCCGCTGCAGTTTGCCCTGCGCGACGGCTTCACCTGGCTGCTGGTGCTGGTCGTCGGCGGCATTGGCCTGCTGGCCAAGCTCGGCCTCTGACGAAGGCGCCCGCCCATGAAAGCCCTGCCTCTGGCCCTGGCCGTGTTCTGCGTGCTGCTGTCGTCGCTGGCGCAATTGGCGCTCAAACGCGGCATGGCCCCGCCGCCCGGTGCCGACCTCGGCGGCACCTATGCCCACGCCCTGACCAGCCCCATGGTCTGGCTGGGCCTGGGCCTGTACGGCCTGAGCACCCTGCTGTGGTTGTGGGTGCTCTCGCGGCTGGACGTGAGCCTGGCCTACCCGCTGGTGAGCCTGGGCTTCGTGGTCACCATGGCGGCCGGCGTGCTGTGGCTCGGTGAGCCGTTTTCCTGGCTGCGGGTGGGCGCCTGTGCGCTCATCGTCACCGGGGTGTGTCTGCTCGCCCTCGACGCCTGACCATGCATCCGCACGACTTCTCCACCGGCGCCGCGCGGCGCCTGTTCTGGGCCACCTTCCTGGGCACGCTGGTGCTGAAGGTGGCGCTGGCCGCGGGCTTCCCCTTCACCGGCGACGAAGCCTTTTTCTACCAGTGGGGGGTGTACCCGGCCTGGGGCTATTCCGACCACCCGCCCATGGTCGGCTGGCTGCTGGCGCTGCTGCATGCCGTGGGCGATGCGCCGCTCATCCTGCGCAGCGTCACCCTGCTGGTCACCAGTGCCATCGCACTGCTGGTGGTCGACACGCTCGCGCACCTGTTGCGACCCGCCCGCGAAGCCGTGGCCTGGCTGGCCGGCGCGGTGTACCTCGTGCTGCCCTGGTCGTGGATGTTCATACTGGTGACCACCGACACGCCGCTGATCCTGTTCATGGCGCTGTCGGCCTGGGCCTACCTGCGCGCCAACGCCGCCCGCGCCGGCGGCGCCGGCTGGTACGCGCTGGCCGGCCTGTTCGTCGGCCTGGCCTTTCTCTCCAAATACTTCGCGGCCCTGCTGGGCATTGCGTACGCGGTGCACATCCTGGCCGGGCGGCGCGATCGCTGGTGGGCGCTACCGCTCATGTTCGTGCTGGCCCTGCCGTCCATCGCCGTCAACCTCGCGTTCAACGCCCACCACGGCTGGTCGAACGTGATGTTCAACGTCTTCAACCGCAACGAAAGGGCCCACTGGAACCTCGAGACCCCGGCGGTCTACGCGGCCATGGCGGCCTACCTGCTCACACCCTGGCTGCTGTGGCAGGGCCTCAAAGGCCGCTGGGCCGACGGCGTCGGCCCGGCCACGCGCTCCGCTGCCACCGCGCTGTGGTTGTTCCCGCTGCTGCTGTTCGCGGTCATCAGCCTCCAACGCACCATCGGCCTGCACTGGGTGCTGGGCTTTGTGCCGCTGTTCATCGTCTGGGCCGGCCTGCGGCTGGACACCCGCGCCCTGCGCACCAGCTACCGGGCCACGCTGGCCCTGTCGCTGCCGCACCTGATCGCCGTGGCCGCGCTGGCCTGGGCACCGCTGGCGTGGTGGCAGCCGGCCAAGATCCACGACCGGCTGGTGTTCACCCGTGAAACGCCCGCGCTGGCCGCCGCCCTCAAGGCCGGCCTGCCGCCCGGCGCCACCCTCATGGCGCGCACCTACAACCCCGCCGCCGTGCTCGCCTTCTCGTACGGCCAGTACGTGCCGGTGTTCGGCGTCGGCCGCCACCACGCCCGGCAAGACGACCAGGTCATCGACTTCCGCCGCTACGACGGGCAGCCGCTGCGCATCTTCGACTACAACGAACCCGACCTGTCCGACTTCCAGCCCTTCTTCGAGCAGGTCAGCAAGCGCAAGGTGACGATTGAGGGCGTGGACTTCTGGATGGTGGACGGCACCGGCTTCCGCTTCGCGGAGTACCGCGAGCAGGTGCTGGCCAAGATCGCGCAGGAGTTCCACAACGTCCCCCGCTGGCTGCCGCTGCTGGGCAATCCGTTCTGCGAGCGGTACGGGTTTGTGGAATGTTCACCGCAGGGGCGGTGAGGGCTGGAAGCCACCGCCCAAAATGCCGGCATCAAGGAATTCCTGTCGCATGCACCTCTTGAATCGTGGGAAGTCCCTGTAGGGGTGTCACTTCAGCGGGCAATCACATGAAAGTGAAAGTAGGTCACGTGTTGCAACGCGGGACCATTGCTCACAAAGCGGTAGTTCTGGAAGCCAGCTGCGGACACATGTTCTCGAGCCAACGCCAAACAATCCAACAAGAAGGGGGCGTCGTGCTCGGTCAGTTCCATGATGTTCCTGACGTCCCGCTTTGGAAAGAACGCAACGTGGTAGCGCCCTTCCGGCGCCCAGTGCTGAATGCCCCCGCACATGGTCGACTCGGCCACCTTGAGAGGGATGAAGCCCGGAGCGTGGTTGATTCCGGCAGAAGCGAGCAACCCGAGCAGATCCTTCGGCTCAAGACATCGCTGTCCGCAATCATGGAAGGCCAAGAACGATCGCGGAATGCTGCCCGAGAAGGTATAGCCTTCGAGCACGATGCCGGCGACGAAGGCGATTGCAACAAGAACCGTAGTACGCACGACTTTGATGGCTGACGGTTGAATTGGCCGCACCGCAGTGAGCCCGTTCTAGCTAACCGGCCCGCATAGACGAACACCGTAAGCCTGGGACGAGATGATGCGTCATGTGCCTCGGACAAGGCTTGCGGCGCTTGCCGTAGCGTGCCTGGTTGACCGAGGTGTTGGCGTCAAGTCGCTTCCTTCAATACTGAGAAGTCACCACTTCGACGGTGCTGAACATGCTTTCACTTTCGACCTATCAGCTTGTGAACAACATAAGGGTAAAGCGAAAATGCCATGAGCAATGTGCCAATCAATACCAATACAGCCCTCGCTGAAGCTCCCGTGATAAGCACTGCGACACCCACAACGACATTTGGAAGCGCAGATTTGGCGGACGACCCACCTTCAGGAAGGACAGAGCCGCCACCCAATCCGAGGCCTATCAGCATTAAACCGAAGAAGAAGGAAAACGACCGCATCAACTTTTCAAACTGTACAAGAGGACATTTCTTCCGGGATACCTAATAAATGAAAGGGACTTCCCTGTTCCGAGCGGGCCGCGCACCGTGAGGCTTACGGATAACGGCCGCTGAGCGCCTTGATGAGAAGTGCGAAATTTTCATCAGACCAGTCGTTTTTAGAACGCAAAGTCATGACGGCTATTGTCATCATCGGCATCGATCTCGCCAAGAACGTCTTCGCCGTGCATGGTGTGGATGCCACAGATAGGTCCGCCTTGGTTCGGTCCAATGGATCGCGCGCCAAAGCGGCTCGAACTCATCGCCGGGCGGCCACCGAGCCTGATCGGCCTGGAGGCTTGGTCATGGGTTTCCCAGAGCATCCTTTCGCCCGCAGTAATCTGCGCCGTCGGAAAACACCAAATTCCCGATGGCTACATCGGTGTAAATTATTTGGATGCCTCATTTGGCTTCCTTGATCATCACGATGAGATTGACGGTATCGCTTATCGAGCAGTTTTCTCTTCCTTTGCAAGCGACGGACATGACTTGGGCTCTTTTGCGAGTGATTTCGACGCGCTTTCCTACAAGATTTGTTTTGTCGCAGATGGCGAAATCTGCCAAGTCTTCACGCTTTTTCCCCTTGGAGTCAACCAATTCCATATAGCAGGCCCTATCACCCATCTCCATTCCAACGATGCGTGAAATTTCAGGCTTTTTGGCTGCTTGATCGTTTGAACTTTGTTGAGCCTGAGTGCTTCCTGCGCTGCCAGCTGTACCGGCAAGAACACACATGCTGGCGGCGAGAAAGTTTTTATATGTCATTGAATCGTTCGTGGTGTATGGATTGTTTAGATATCGTCATGGGGCGATGGTGGCAACTTTTTGACACTTCTATGTGTGACCTGCAGCGCTGCAATTTCTTGACCGAACTCTTGAAGTAAATCAAGTGCCGCTTTCGTCGCGAGATTCAATCCTTCTCCGTCTTTTTGTGCCTGATACTTCAGATCGCCTCGACTCATGAATTCGATGTAAAAGGCTCTGTGAGCACAGTAGTCGCGCCAGCGCGCAATCTCGCCCAATCTGGCTTTGGCTGTTTGATTTTTGGAGACGCGGCCATACAACTTCGTCAAAGTTCCTAGGGCCGCATTGTTTATATCACTTGGTTGAAAACTGAATGCGATCGGATCAGGTGCAGTACTTTGAAGTATCTCGTATGACAGGCCGACGATCAGCTTCAATGCCTCCTCGACCATCTGAAAGGCATAGAGCGCTGTCTGCACGCGCTTCATGAATTCTGTGTCGGCGAGGGAGGGCTGACTGGCCATTTTCCGAAACCTTAAGCCTCGCGTTAGTTCTGGATCGCTACCAGAACGCCGTTCTCGAAGTAGAGGTAATTCCTCCCTCCATAGACCCATTGCTCGCGAGTTCCGCGAGCTGTGGTGGTCGTATTGATGTGCTGAGGTCTACCCCAGGAACTGGCCAGAACATCGTCCTTGGACATGCCTACAGTGACTCCCTCAGACTTCTTCCGCCTACGCTCTGCTTCTTGTTCCTTCCGGTCCGCCTCTTCGATAAGACGCATTGCCTGAGTCTCGTACTTCGCCCCAACGTCTGGATAGTCTCGAGCAAGCATCTGCATGGCACGAGCGCGGTCGCGCGGAGGGGCCTTTGCGTTGTTGATGTCCGCCATGTGGGATGCAATCTCGGCACTCCTGACCATACTTCGTAACTCTACGCTTTCGAGCCTTTCTGCGCATGATCGTATGGAATTGGCTGCTTCCCAGTGCTGCTTCTTGCCGGTGAGATCAGCAAACTGACGCTTCTTCTCTTCAATGGACTCCTGACAGAGTCGCTTTGCCTCTGCCGCCTGTGAGGCGGGAGTCGGCGCTTGTGTGATGGGGCGTGGCTCTGCCTGTGGTGACGCTTTGGGCGGCTGATACACGCATGCTCGATAAAGACCGACGAGGACTACGGCCAGAAGTGCAAACCTTGCCCATGCAGGCAGGCGCCCAAGCCATCTGCCAAATCGATATGAAGTGCTATCTGACATTGGAGTAACCGTTCTCTGCTGAACCTAAGGCTGTGCGGCAGTGTTTGCGACACCTAATGGATATATCCCGCAGAACCTGCGGGATATTCTGGTCACGTATTCCTCCCAAAAACGCTGATAGATCATGCGCTTACAAGCTTTCGCCCGTTTTTTATACAGGTGTAAAGCAGCCACGAAACCCGGCACGCTTTCCTTTACGTTCACCCGGTTCTTGGACCAGCTTCGGGAGCCCATTCGGGGCTGAGTTAGCCTTAACCGTGTAGACTACCACAAGATCAATTTTTCCTTGGAAAATCAACATGGAACAGAGCCGGTACGAGCAGTTGGTGGCCAGCCTTGAGGGGCTGACACAGGAG
>Ga0075157_10000139_pt1 | contig 74777 bp, 74 predicted proteins | sample JI81BgreenDNA_FD_70967 | JGI IMG/M metagenome (GOLD analysis project Ga0075157, IMG submission 70967) | Wastewater effluent complex algal communities from Wisconsin, to seasonally profile nutrient transformation and Carbon sequestration -... | ecosystem: Engineered > WWTP > Effluent > Algae...
CTAATTGTAAAGCCAATTCTGTATTAGCAGCAGGCTCCCCATCGCAATTTTTTAGCAAAGTACCAGTTAAAGTATAAGTGTTTTTGGTAGTGTTTTTGTCTTTACAAGCTGGTGTAAATAACAATGTTATAATAAACAGATAAAATATATTTTTCATAACTATTGAATGATAAGTTTATAGATTTTATTATTTTTTTCTGAGCGCATTTCGATATAATAAATACCTGATTTTAAATCAGAAGGAAGTTGAAAATTATTTGTGCCCTTTACTGCTAACATATTTTTTTCAAAAACTTTTTTTCCTAAGTGGTCTCGGCAAGTTAAAATTACATCATTATTAAATGAATTTTTATTTTTAATAGAAATTTAATTTTTAAATTTAATTTCCTTTAACAATCATTAGTCAACTTTCAGTTTTTTTCTCATTCAAAATGCCCTATTTTCGGGCAATGACAAAATTTAAAACACTTTTTGCCTTATTCGTTTTGATGATCCTTTCAACGAATTTACTTGCCCAAAACAAAAATCAAGTGTTTAATTTCAGAGGTGTTCCCGTTGGTAATGCCATTAATGTTTATTGGACTATTGGTGCCGGAAATGTTTGTTATGATGTTACCTTAGAACATTCAATTGATTCTTTTTTATTCAGCCCAATTTTTGTTTTACCAGGCATTTGTGGCGATTCTGGTTTTGAAGAAAATTACAATTTCACCCATCCTTCACCTACTAATAACACAAGAAATTATTATAGATTAAATTTGGGAGGTGGTGTGGTTACAGATGCTATTGGTGTTTATTTTTCAGCTGATGGTAATTTAGATTATCGTATTGTTCCGCATCCTGTTGATTATCGCAGCAGAATTATTATTTCGGAAGCACCAACCACTGAAATGTATCTTCAAATTTATGACTTAAGAGGCCATTTAATTCATGCCGAAATTGTGAGACCAGATTTTATTCAAATTCCTTTCGATAATTTAAATAATGGCGTTTTTGTGTTTTGGCTTAGTAATTTGGAAGATATTAATGTAAGAGGAAAGTTTGTGAAAGTTGAATAACTATTGAACGGCTTTTAAACTTAAATCCAAACTTTTAATTTGATGTGTTAATGCACCTACGGAAATGAAATTAACACCAGTTTCGGCATATTCAACAATGTTATTTTCTGTAATTCCGCCTGAAGCTTCTGTTTCAAATCGGTTATTGATCAGCTCAACCGCTTTTTTCATTTCTGAAGGCGGAAAATTATCTAACATAATTCTATCAATTCCGCCAATTTCAAGCACTTTTTTTACATCATCAATGCTGCGGGTTTCAATTTCAATCTTTAAATTTTTGTTATTCGATTTCAAGTATTGATGTGTGCTTTTGATAGCATTTTCAATACCTCCAGCAAAATCTATATGATTGTCTTTTAGCATAATCATGTCATACAATCCAAATCTATGGTTTTGTCCACCACCTATTTTTACAGCTAGTTTTTCAAAATATCTAAATCCGGGAGTAGTTTTTCTGGTATCTAAAAGTTGGCAATGAGTGTGTTTAATTTTTTGGGTTAAAAAATGCGTGTAAGTAGCAATTCCGCTCATGCGTTGCATAAAATTTAAAACTAATCTTTCGGCAGTTAAAATAGAAATAGCATTGCCGCTTACTTCAAAAGCAATTTCTCCATTTTTAATAACATCACCATCCTTTTTTAAAATTTGGATGGTTAGATTTTTATCGACCATTTCAAAAACCTGCACAGCCACATCAATTCCTGCGATTATTCCATCGGCTTTGATTTTTAAAATGGCTTTGTTTTGTGTATTTTTTGGAATGGAGGCTAATGAACTGTGATCGCCATCGCCAATATCTTCCAAAAGGGCATTTTTGATAAAATCTTTTAAATCGAATTGCATTTATTCTTCGTTTTCAATCCTAAATTCTTGTAAAACAATGTCGCTTCCATTTTTTTTGAAGAAATAGTAAACCCTGAAATTTCCATTCATTGTTTTTAATTCGCCAATGTAATATTCAGCTCCATTTTTAGAAATGCCATTGTGTTTTTGTGTATAACTTTTCACTAAATTTTTTCCTAAAAAGTCTTTTAAAATTAATTCAGCTTGGGTTTTACTATAAATATCTTCGTTGTCAAGAATTTTAAGATTAACGTTTGGAGCAAAAAATTTAGCGATTTCTTTTGCATTTCCAACTTTTAGTGCAATAGGAATATCACGTTCTGTTTGAGCTGAAATGCTAAAATTCAGCAACATAAGTGTTAAGATGAAACCTATTTTTTGTAAAATTTTCATAATAAAGCCAAATTGCAAAAATCAAGCCAAAGGCATTTTTATATTTTCGCTCCTCACAAATATAAATTTTACATTTTAAAATAAGCATTTTGAAAATAAAACTCGTAGTAATTGGAAAGACAGACGATGAATATTTGGTGCAAGGATGCGACAAGTTTTTAAACAGAGTTAAGAAATATTGTTCATTCGAATACGTAGTTCTGCCTGATGTTAAAAGAACTTTACCCATTGAAGATCAAAAAGTAAAAGAAGCTGAATTAATCGAAAAGCAATTGCAGACAAGCGATATTTTATTTTTGTTGGATGAAGCAGGCAAACAATATTCATCTATCGAAATGGCTGATTTTCTGCAACAAATGATGAATAGAAGTGTGAAAAATCTTGTCTTTTTAATTGGTGGGCCTTATGGTTTTCATCAGCGTATTTACGACAGAGCGAATGGAAAATTAAGTTTATCCAAAATGACTTTTTCACATCAAATGGTGCGATTAATTTTTCTTGAACAAATTTTTAGGGCTTATACCATTATTAAAAACGAACCTTATCATCATGTTTAGAAGATTATTTAGAATTACTCATTCATTGAAGTCTAATTTGGGTTTTAAAAAAATCTCTTTAGTTTTATTCCAATCAATTTTAAAAAAATGCGAAAAATAGATTTGTTGCTAGAAGAATATGGATCGAGTCATAAAAATGAAACCAATAAAACCATTCATTGGATTTGTGTTCCACTTATTATGTTCAGTCTTTTTGGAGTTATTTGGCAAATTCCCAATCCTTCATTTTTTTCAATGATTTCCGATGAATTAAATTGGGTTAGTTTATCGTTGCTAGCAGCCTTAATTTATTACATGCAACTTTCAAAATGGATGTTTATCGGTTTTGTTCCAGTAACAATGGCCATTTATTTTGGCAATAAATATTTCGCTCAATTTGGAGTTTCTACGCATTTAATTATTTCACTAAGCATTTTTGTTTTAGCTTGGATTGGCCAATTTTATGGTCACAAAATTGAAGGTAAAAAACCATCTTTTTTGAAAGATGTTCAGTTTTTACTAATCGGACCAGCTTGGTTATTGCATTTTATTTTCAAAAAAGTGGGTATTCCTTACTAGATTTTCGGTAAAAATTGCTTATTGAATCAACAAAGCACTATTGAAAACCTTTTGCGATTGACTGTTTTGACTTTGCTGGTCAACTTAAATTTACAATATTAAAATTATGTTGCGGCATGGGTAAAACAATAGCATCAAGCGAATTAGTTTTAAATGCATCTGGTAGTGTTTATCATTTGGATTTAAAAGAAGAAAACATTGCCGATAAAGTTATTTTGGTTGGTGATCCTGGAAGAGTTTCTAAAATATCATCGAAGTTTAGCCGAATAGAATTTAAAACACAAAACCGCGAATTTATTACCCATACAGGTTATTTCAACAATGAAAGAATTACGGTTTTAGCTACAGGAATTGGTACTGATAATATTGACATTTGTTTGAATGAATTGGATGCTGCGGTTAATATTGATTTGACTAAAAAAGAAATTAAATCGACCAAAAGAAAATTACAATTGATTAGAATTGGCACTTCAGGAGCATTACAAGAAAACATTCCTGTCGATAGTTTTTTGGTGTCAGAATATGGTGTTGGTTTTGATAATCTTCTTCATTTTTATGAAAATGGTAATTCAATAAATGAACATAAAATTGTAAATGAACTCAACAATCAATTAAACTGGCCATCGCAACTTAACGAACCTTATGTAGTGAAAGGAGATGATAATTTGGTAAATAAAATAGCCGAAAATTGTTTAGTAGGAATGACAGCCACTGCCAGTGGATTTTACGGCCCTCAAGGTCGAGAGTTGCGTTTACCTTTAAAAATAAATGATTTAAATGAACGTTTGACCCGGTTTGAATTTGAAGAAAAAAAAATTACAAATTTTGAAATGGAAACATCAGCCTTGTATGCACTTAGTAAAATGTTAGGGCATGAGGCTTGTACAGTTTGTTTAATTGTGGCTAACAGAATTAGAAAAGAATTTAGCAGTAATTATGCAAAAAAAATGGACGCATTAATTGAAAATGTCCTACAAAAGTTAAGCAGTTAAGCCTTCATTTTTTAAAAACCAAAATGAGAATTTACACGTTTATTGAATTAAATTTACAAAGAATCCCAACCATAAAATTTTAATTATGAGCGGCAATTCAGAACTAAGAGCTTTAATAAATCTACTGGACGATCCAGATGAAGAGGTTTATAACCATGTGAAAGTAAAATTGCTCAGCATGGGTCATAATGTTATTCCAATGTTGGAAACGGTTTGGGAAATGGGCGATCCGTTTCAACAAACAGTTCAAACTCGCATTGAAAACATCATTCATGAAATACAGTTTGAGCAAGTAAAAAAGAGCCTAAAAACTTGGCGTTTCGAAAACTCTGACGATTTATTAGCTGGAACTATTTTAATAGCCCAATATCAATACCCGGATTTAAATGTTGAAAAAATTCAACAGAAAATTCAACAGATTTGTCAGGATGTTTGGTTGGAGCTTAACGATAATTTAACAGCTTTAGAACGCATTAAAATCATCAATCACATAATTTTTGATGTGCATGGATTTAGCGGAAACACTACCAATTATCATGCGCCTCAAAACTCTTATCTTAACAATGTAATCGAATCAAAAAAAGGTAATCCCTTGTCTTTGGCGGTTTTGTACTCAGTTATTGCGCAAAGACTTGAAATTCCGATCTACGGAGTTAATTTACCCGAACATTTTGTTTTGTGTTACAAAGCCAATAATGAATTTCTGGAATTATTATCAAAAACCGACAACGATTATGGCGTTTTGTTTTATATCAATCCTTTTAGCAGAGGTGTAGTTTTTAACAAAAAGGAAATTGATTTATTTATCAAACAATTACACGTTGATGCTCGACCTGAATATTACGCACCATGCGATAACGTTGAAATAATTAAAAGAATGCTTAGAAACCTCATTTCATCTTATGACAAGCTAGGATACATTCGTAAAAAAGAGGAATTGCAAGAATTATATGATTCAATTGATGATTAAAATTTAATAAATTCATCTATATAACTAAGATTCAAAACTTTAAAAATAATTTACCAATTATAATCAATCAGTAAATAATTACATTTGCACAAAATTTTGCAACACAATCATTAATTTATGAGAGACATCTTTGAAAAGATTTCCAAGAATAGAGGCCCAATTGGCCAACATATGGAAAATTCACATGGTTATTATACATTTCCGAAACTAACAGGAGAAATTGGCCCAAGAATGCAATTTAGAGGTCAAGATATGTTGGTTTGGAGTTTAAATAATTATTTAGGATTAGCCAACCATCCTGAAGTTAGAAAAACAGATGCAGAGGCTGCGGCTCAATATGGACTAGGAAGCCCTATGGGAGCTAGAATGATGACAGGAAATACTGATTTTCATGAACAATTAGAGCAAGAATTAGCAGCATTCGTTTTAAAACCAGCTGGATTATTGGTTAACTATGGCTATCAAGGTATTGTTTCAGCAATTGATTGTTTGGTTGATCGTCATGATGTAATTGTTTACGATGCTGAATGCCATGCCTGTATTATTGATGGTGTTCGTTTGCACATGGGAAAACGTTTCGTGTATCCGCACAATGATTTAGAAAGCCTTGAAAAACAATTGCAACGTGCTACTAAATTGGCCGAAGCACAAGGAGGTGGGATTTTAGTAATTACTGAAGGTGTTTTTGGAATGAGTGGTGATCAAGGTCGTTTGAGCGATATAGTAAAATTGAAAGAAAAATATAGCTTTAGATTATTAGTTGATGATGCGCATGGATGTGGTGTTTTAGGAGCAACAGGGGCTGGAGCGCATCAAGAACAAAATTGTGTTGATGGAGTAGATATTTATTTCGGAACTTTTGCTAAATCATTTGCATTAATCGGTGGTTTTTTTGCTTCAACACCTGAAATTGTTGAATATTTAAGATACAATATGCGTTCACAAATTTTTGCAAAAGCTTTACCAATGCCTCTAGTTATTGGACTATTAAAGCGTTTGGAATTAATGCGTAATCATCCAGAATTTAAAGATAAATTGTGGACAATCGTGAATAAACTTCAAAGTGGTTTAAGAGATTATGGTTTCGATTTGGGTGCAACTAATTCTCCAGTTACACCAGTTTATATGAAAGGTGGATTAAATGAAGCTACTTATTTAATTAAAGATGTTCGCGAGCATTATAAAATTTTCTGTTCAATGGTGATGTATCCTGTAATTCCTAAAGGGCAAATTTTGTTACGTTTAATTCCTACTGCTGCGCATACTTTAGAAGACGTTGATTATACCTTAAATGTATTTAAAACAGTTAAAGATAAGTTGGAAGCGGGTGAATATAAAAAAGAAGGTAAATTTGTTGAATCGTTCTAGTTTAATAAAAACCAAATTAAAAAAGCTGCTTGAATACTATTTTCAAGCAGCTTTTTTGTTTTTAAATCCTAATTAATTTTAGGAGTTAAATTATCAGTCTACAAAAAATAGCTTTTTATCTCAAATTTGTTTCATCGTCATTTAACATTTTCATATTTATAAAAATTATTTTATGGCTGTAAGTTTGAAAACGATATTAATTAATGTTTTTGTCTGCACATTATTTATGTCATTTCCATTGTTTTTGTATCCACATCCTCCTGAACTTGAAACGTTCTATTTTACAAAACCGAGCATAAGAGATTTTATTGCTAATTTTTTGATGATAGTCTTTTTTTATCTCAATTATCATTTTTTTCTACCTAAATTTTATTTCCAAAAAAAAGAAAAACAATATTATGTGTTGGTTTTCCTATTTTTAATCGTTTTATGCTCATTACCATCATTCTTAGCTAATTATTTCGCTTTTGATCAGCATTTAACGCCTTTAAAAACACCATTTAAACATTTGCAAAAACCAAACGATATGTTGTTCATTCAACATATTGCACACCATATATTTTTGTTTTTAGCCATTGTATTTTTTTCACTTTCAATAAGAACTCAAAAAAAGTGGTTCAATTCTGAGAAAGCCAGAAAAGATGCTGAAATTATATCATTAAAAGCGCAAATTAACCCCCATTTTTTGTTTAATGCATTGAATAGTATTTATGCGCTATCTATAATCGAAAATGCTCCAAAAACTAGCGATGGCATCTTAAAACTTTCCTCAATGATGCGATATGTAGTTACAGAGACATCACAACACTTTGTTTCAATAAAAAATGAATTAGAATACATTAACAATTATATTGAACTCCAAAAACTTAGATTAGATAAAAACGTTGAATTGATTTTTAACCTTGATGCTAAGGATAATAATAAGTTTATAGCACCTATGATTTTAATTCCCTTTATAGAAAATGCTTTTAAACATGGTGTTAACCCTGATGAAAATTCATTTATTAAAATAGCTATTTTAGTTGATGAAAAAAGAATTAAACTGGAGGCAATAAATAAAAAGGTGAAAGTAAGTTATCAATTGGAAGAAAATCTTGGACATGGATTACACAACACCATCAATAGACTTGAATCAATTTACGGTAAAAACTATGAATTAAAAATTAATGATGTAGATGAATTTTTCATTATTAATTTAGAAATAACCATTATATGATTACTGCAATAGCAATTGATGATGAACCATTAGGATTAGAAATAATCGAAAGTTTTTGTAAAAATGTTGATATTGTTAAACTTCAAAAAACATTTACAAGTGTAAAAGAAGCCAATACTTTTTTAAGTAAAAATGCTGTAGATTTAGTTTTTTTAGATATTCAAATGCCGGAAATGAATGGAATTGAATTCTATAAAAAATTGAAACAAAATGTAATGGTTATTTTTACAACTGCTTACTCTAACTATGCAGTTGAAGGATTTGATTTAGATGCCATTGATTATCTTCTTAAACCATTTTCTTTTGAGAGATTTAAAAAGGCAATAAAAAAAGCTCAAGATTTCCATTTTTCGTCAAACCCTTCAAATGGAATTAACCAAAACTATCTGTTTGTAAGGGCAGATTATATGCTTCATCAAATTAATTTTAATCAAATAAACCTAATTGAATCTTTTGGTGATTATTTAGAAATTCACTTAGATAACAATAAAAAGGTAACAACTCGATTTACCCTTAAAAATATAATAGATAAATTGCCTCGAAATCAATTTGTTAGAGTTCACAGATCTTATATAGTTTCCTTATCTAAAATTGAAAATATTAGAAATAAAATTATTTCCACCGCTGGCAGAAGCATTCCTATCGGAGCAACTTATGAGGATGATTTTTTTAAATTTTATAAGGCTTAAAAAATTTATCGCAGAAATATATCTATACATCTCAGTTTTGTATTCTTTTTAAAAAACATCAATTACATTAGTTTAACGATTAAAAATCAATAACAATATGGAAAATAGTAGAAGAAAATTTCTAAAGCTTTCTGGTTTAGCTGGTGCTGCAGGTTTATTGCCATTGGGAAATATTTTAGCCGAAAGTAAAATCAATAACCAAACAAGTTCTGATGACTGTGTCTTAATTCCTACCGAAACTGCTGGACCATTTCCACTTGATTTAACCGCCAATACCTCTTTTTTTCGTCAAGATATAAGAGAAAGCAAGGACGGTGTGCAGTTAAATTTAAAATTAAGAATTATTGGTAAAGATAATTGTGCGCCAATGTCAAATGTAAGGGTAAACATATGGCATTGCGACAAAGATGGACTATACTCTGGCTATAGCCAAACAAACAATGCTGGTCAAGCCGGACTTACCTATTTAAGAGGTTATCAAATGACCGATGCCAATGGTGAAGTTGATTTTACTACTATTTTTCCAGGTTGGTATCAAGGACGAATTTGTCACATCCATTTTCAAGTGTATATAAGTTCGTCTTATGCTGCTATTTCACAACTAACTTTTGATTTAGAGACCAAAAACGCAATTTATACTTCAAATAGCAATTTGTATACTAAAGGTGCCGATCCTTTGACATATAGCACTGATAATATTTTCTCAGATGGATATTCCTATCAATTAGCAACATTAACTCAAAACTCATCTGGAGCTTATGATTCATTTTTAGAAGTTACTGTGCAAGGAACAGGCACTGTAGGAATTGGACATCAAGAGAAAGAAAATTCGAAACATTTTGTTTTAGGACAAAATTTTCCAAATCCATTTTCGAATAACACTACTATTCCTGTTAAATTGATAAATGGAGGTGATTTAAAAATTGAGATTTATAATTTAATGGGCAAAAAAGTTCATACAATTGAAAAAAATGGCCTTTCCTCTGGGAGCTATGAAATTTTAATAAATTTAAATGAGATTGGGTTAAGTTCGGCCAATTATTTGTATCAAATAGAATTAAAAGTAGGAGATAATATTTACAGACAAGGTAAATTAATGACTAGTGCTAAATAGTTTTTTCATAAGGTTAAGGTGCGGTCTTCCAATTTTGGGAGGCCGTTTTTTTTTAATGGTAACCAGAATATTGGAATGATATTCTGATTACCATTTCTTAAATTAAGCGATTATTTAGCAGGTGTAAAAGCTTTTTTTAATAAATCCGTAGTTCTAGCAACAGGATTTTTTCTAATATTATTTTCTTCAATTTCAATTTGTTTGAATAATGCCTCTGTGGCTTTTCCAGTAACATATTCTGTTAAATCACCATTGATTTTAGTTACGAATGGAATTTTATTGTATTTATCAACCAAAACCTGATAGTATTTAGTAGCTTGAGTGGCATCTAAAGCTTCTTTAATTTTTGGACGATAGGTAGTTTTTAAATTATCAGTGCTTGATTTACGCAAATAATTGGTTGCTGCGCCATCACCGCCAGTTATAATGGCATTAGCATCTTGAAAGCTTAAATTTTTTACTGCTTCTGCAAAAATTGGTTTTGCGCTATTAGTAGCTTTTTCTGCTGCCTCATTCATGGCCTTTATTGCTTTATCAACTTCAGCTCCCATACCCATGCTCCTGAGCTTTTCTTCCATTTTTTTAGCTTCATCTGGAAGTAAAATTTTGTAGCTTGGATTGTTAAAAAAACCGCCAGAAGCTGAAAGTAAACTAACTCCTTTATCAATTCCTTGATTTAAGGCATCTTTTAAAGCAGCATTTTTATCGGTAATTGTAACGGTTGAAGTTGCGGCAGTTTTCGGGGTAGCGGCTACTTTTTTAGTTTGTCCAAAGCCTGATAAAGCTGAAAGTAAAAGTATTGGGATTAAGAACTTTTTCATATAAAGATTTATTTATTTTTAAGTGCGTCTCTGATTTCCATCAAAAGTTTTTCTTGAGCTGTTGGTTCTGCTGGGGCAGGAGGAATAGCAGCAGCTGCAGCAGCATCAGATTTCTCTTGACGTGCTTTTATGGTATTCATAGTTTTTATTAATAAGAATATTGCGAAGGCAATAATGGTAAAATCAAAAACTGTTTGAATGAAATTACCAATATTGAGAGTTACTGCTGCGGCTGCTTCTTTTCCAGTTTCATCTAAAACAGCATTTTTTAAGGTTATTTTTAAATCAGTAAATTTTACTCCACCAATTAAAACCCCAATTGGAGGCATTATAACGTCTGCCACAAATGATGATACAATTTTTCCGAATGCACCGCCTATTACAATACCAACTGCTAAATCGACAACATTGCCGCGCATGGCAAACTCTTTAAACTCTTTTATGAAACTCATTTTTATTTTAGATTAAAATTGGCTCTGAATTTAGAAAAAATCAATTTTAAATTCAGCTTTTTTCTCTTCTTAGGAAGATAAATCCATTTTTTCGGCCAATTTCTTTAAGTTGTGGATAATAGTTTTTAAGGTTTTCTTCTTCGTTTATTTTAGCAATAAAATAGGCTGGTTTATCAATGTTGCCATTTAAAAGCCAATTTTTATCATGACAAGGAGTATTTAAACAAGGTTTTTTAGCTGAATAAAAAATGTAAGCATAACTTTTGTAGCCTATGGTTTCAATATAACAATCTTCATTTTTTAAAGATTTAAAGAATTCAATAGCAGCATTTTGTGAGTATTTCTCAATTTTTGGAACAAATAATGTCATAGTTAAATTTGTCATTAATCCACTTGCCAAAATGAGTGTGTAAAAACCCGTCCAATTGTTTTTTCTTTTTAAAATAATGTGAGCAGAAATAACAGCCAGAATAAAAAATATACCAATTAAAAACTCCCAGCCCATCCAGCTAACATTTGCTTTTAGGTTTTCTTCAGCAAACTTATCTTTGATTATTCCTGATTGAATAATGTCACTTTTATAAACTTCAATAAAAGGCAATATGGTAATAGCTAAGCCGAAAATCAGGGAAGTAAATAAACTCCAAAAACTCATCCATGATTTCCATTTAAATGCTTTTGAAACCAAAATATTGTAAAATGTGTATGCACCTAAATAGGTTAATGGAAAATAGCATAAGGATGAATAATGAACTATTTTAGTTTTGACAATCGAAAATAAAATAAGAACTACCCAAAAAAGTACAAGCATCCACTCTTTAAATTCTCTTTGATAACGATTTTCAAAATTTCTAAAAAATAAAGAAGCAATCATAGGAATTACTGCTGGAAAACAGCCAAACAAAAGCACCAACCAATGGTAAAAAAATGGGCCACCATGTCCTGCATCTTGCGTTGTGAAAAGCCTAATTTGATATAAAATAAAATCATAAATAATTTCCCAGCGACCATGAATTATTTCATTTAAAAACCAAATTATTCCTACAGAAGCTATGGTTAAACCCAGTTTTACAATATTCCAACGATTCGTAAATGCTGCAAAACCCAAGCGCGCCCAAGCAATAAATATAACTAATCCAAAAACCAATAAAGCAACAGGACCTTTGGTTAAAATGCCCATTCCAATAAATAAACCTGAAAGAATTAGATAATAGTTTACTTTTTCCTTAACATCAACATATTGATTAAGATGTCTAAAAAAATAATAAATGCCACCGAAAATAAATAGATTAAACCAAGGGTCTATAATGCCTGATTTGAAATAAAGTTGAGGTAAAATAGAGCTGGCATACAATAAACTCCAGATGTATCCAAAACTTTTATTGTATAATTTTTTTCCAATGTTAAAGATAAAAATGAGTGTAACCAAACCACAAACAGCATTCGGAAATCGGGCTGCAAATTCATTAATTCCAAAAATTTTCATAGAAATAACTTGCATCCAAAAGAACAAAGGTGGTTTTTCCCAAAATGGTAAAAAATTGATTTGAACATCGGTATAATTGCCCGTTACAATCATTTCTCTGGCGCATTCTGCAAAGTTTATTTCATCCCAATCGAACAAATGAACTGAACCTAAAAATGGGAAAAATAATATTGTTCCAATTACTATAATTATGAAGCGAAGTTTGAGCGTTTCGTTAAACATTTAATTTTAAATTTTTATTCCAAAAATGAGAATAATCTGAGGCTGTATATTTTTCAAAAATGTAAATTATGAAAATTGCTGAAGCACATCCTATAATGGATCCAGCATAAATATCACCTAAAAAGTGTTGAGAAATATAAACCCTTGAAAAAGCTGTAAAACAAGCTAAAATCAAAAATGTACTTTGCCAAAATTTATTTTTTACTATCCAGGCCAAACAAACGAATAATGCAAAAGCCGAGGTTGCGTGACCAGAAGGAAAACTATTTAAATTGTTCATTGTTATTCCATCAATAAGTCTTAAGCTTTCATCAAAATTTTTAAAGTACAGTAGCGGTCTTGGTTCACCTTCAAATATGGTATTTTTTAAAGTTTGAGTTATTATTGATGAAAGCAAATAAGCTGCTAAAACTGAAAATGCACTTCTGAATTTTATGAATAGTAAAAAAATAAATACTGGAATTAAAAAAAGCCCATCACCAATGTGGGTTATATATTTAAACAAAAAGTCAAAAAAGGGATGATGAAGCGAATTAAAAAAAAGATGAATATTAGGTTTTGGAAATTCACTTAAAATGTAGCCAAAAAAGGCAAGCAGAAGTATATAAGGAAGCAAAAAATAGCGAAGCGTTAAAATGATATTTTTCATCTTCGCAAATGTAATTAAATAGAAAAATGCAATTTATTAAGTTTACACATTTCCTAATTTATGCATCAGGTTTTCTATTTGATTGTCCCATAACATTTTAGAATCTTCTGTTTCATCTTCTTCAGAAAAATCGTTGATAATAAGTGAAATTTCTTTGGTTAATTCATCTTGTTTAATTTTAAACTCAAAATAAGTATTGGCTGGTGATTCTAACCATTTAAACTTGACACTTTTTCCAGGTCGCAAATGAATCAATTGGGCAAATTGATTGGAATCGTCCCATTTAAATTCAAAAATATCGCCTTTTATATTTACATCATTACAAAACCACTCTGAAAGCCCAGAGGCCGTGCTAATTAAATTAAACAGCATTTGGGGCGATGCGTGAATAATATATTCCAATGAGTATGGAATTTGTTCTGTAGTTTTTGACATGTTCTTCATTTTTGGTTTAAGGATATTGCAAAATAGAGATTTTTGCATATCCATCAAAATTTAATTTCTATTTTAAATTCTGACCCTAAACATATTTTAACCCAAATTGTATTTATATCATGCTTTTTGAATGATTATAAAAGAATACTTTTGCACCCGATTTTATTTTATTAATGAACAACTCTCCAGTACTAGAAGAAAAACAGTCAGTAACTATTTTGTTTGCTGGCGACTCAGGCGATGGTATTCAACTTACCGGAAGCCAATTTACCAATACAGCGGCTCTTTTAGGTAACGATATAAGCACTTTTCCAAATTTCCCAGCTGAAATTCGTGCTCCGCAAGGAACTTTAGCAGGTGTTTCTGGTTTCCAACTTCATTTTGGAAGTATAGAAATTAATACACCTGGCGACAATTGCGATGTTTTGGTTGTGATGAATGCAGCTGCACTAAAAGCTAATTTAAAACAATTAAAACCTGGTGGGACAATCATAGCCAATACTGATGGTTTTGATTCGAAAAATTTGAAATTGGCAAAAATTGATGAAGCCAATAATCCTTTAAAAAATAATTCGCTTTCGCAATATAAAGTCATTGAAGTAGATGTTACCAAAATGACCCGTGAGTGTTTGAAAGATAGTGGCTTGGGAACCAAAGAAATGGATCGTTCGAAAAACATGTATGTGCTCGGATTGATTTATTGGATTTATAACCGCGACATGGAAGTTTCTAGAAATTTCATTAAAGAAAAATTCAAAAAACGACCTGATTTGATTGAGGCTAACATAAAAACAATGGAAGCCGGCTACAACTTTGGTGAAACAAGTGAAACTTTCAATGCTCGTTATGAAGTAAAAAGAGCTAAACAAGAACCAGGTGTTTACAGAAACATTATGGGAAATCAAGCTACGGCTATTGGTTTAGTAGCTGCTGCCAATCAATCAGGATTAAACTTATTTTACGGAACTTATCCTATTACTCCAGCTTCTGATATTTTGCATGAGCTTTCGAAACATAAAAATTTTGGAGTAAAAACTTTTCAAGCAGAAGATGAAATTGCTGCCATTTGTTCAGCCATTGGTGCAAGTTTTGGCGGTAGTTTAGGCGTTACAGCTTCTTCAGGTCCGGGAATTGCATTAAAAACCGAAGCCATTGGTTTAGCTACCATGTTAGAAATTCCATTGGTTATTGTAAATGTTCAAAGAGGTGGTCCTTCTACAGGTTTACCTACCAAAACAGAACAAGCCGATTTGTTGCAAGCAGTTTATGGTAGAAATGGCGAATGTCCTGTTCCAGTTGTTTCAGCGTGTTCGCCTTCTGATTGTTTTGATATGGTTTTTGAGGCTTGCCGCATTGCTGTTGAGCACATGACACCTGTATTTTTCCTTTCTGATGGTTATATCGCTAATGGTTCTGAGCCATGGAAATTTCCAAATGCTGAAAATTTACCATCATTTAAACCCAATTTCGCAAAAGCAAGAACTGATGAAGAAGCTGCTGCAGTTAAGTTTTTGCCTTATAAAAGAGATGAAAAATTGGTGCGTGAATGGGCTATTCCAGGTACAAAAAATTTGGAGCATCGAATAGGAGGGATTGAAAAAGAAAACGAAACTGGAAATATTTCTTACGATCCAGATAACCATGAATTGATGGTTAAAATTCGTCAAGCAAAAGTGGATACCATTGCTGATTTTATTCCATTACAAGAACTTGATAATTCCGCCAATGAGGCAAATACATTGGTTTTGGCTTGGGGTTCAACTTATGGTTCGATAAGAACTGCCGTTCGCGAACTAATTGCAGAAGGTTATCCAGTGGCGCATGCACATGTGCGATACATGAACCCGTTTCCGAAAAATCTGGGTGAGTTAATGGCAAAATACAAAAATGTGATTATCCCTGAAATCAATAATGGACAATTAATCAGACTTTTGAGAGATAAATATTTAGTAGAAGCCATACCATTCAACAAAATAAAAGGAATGCCTTTTAGTGTAGAAGAAATTAAAAACAAAGTGATAGAAGTAATTGGAAATTAATCCAAAAAACATAAAAAATTACCATTCAAAAATGGATTTAGTAGAAAAAAAATTAAGCGCCAAAGATTTTGCAACCGATCAAGACGTTCGTTGGTGTCCGGGTTGTGGCGATTATTCAATATTAAAACAAGTTCAAAGCATTATGCCTGAATTAGGTATTCCGCGCGAAGACATTGTTTTTATTTCAGGAATTGGTTGTTCATCGCGTTTCCCTTATTACATGGAAACATTCGGGATGCACAGCATACATGGCCGCGCAACTGCTATTGCTAGTGGATTAAAAGCTACCAGACCAGAATTGAGTGTTTGGTTAGTAACAGGCGATGGTGATGCACTTTCAATTGGTGGAAATCATTTGATTCACTTAATTAGAAGAAATTTCAATTTAAATGTGTTGATGTTTAATAATGAAATTTATGGTTTAACAAAAGGTCAATATTCGCCTACTTCACCAGAAGGAGCTATTACAAAATCGACTCCGATGGGTGCAATTGATCATCCTTTTAATCCTTTGGCTTTAGTAATGGGCGCTGATTCAACTTTTGCAGCCCGAACAATGGACAGAGATCCAAAACACCAAAGAGAAATTTTGATGCGTGCCAACAATCATCATGGAACTTCATTTGTTGAAATCTATCAAAATTGTAATGTTTTTAATGATGGCGCATTTGAAGTGTTTACAGAAAAATCGAGTAAAAAATCGAACACATTATTTTTAGAACAAGGAAAACCTCTAATTTTTGGTGAAAACGATCAGTTAGGAATTAAGTTAGAAGGCTTTAGGCCTGTGGTTGTGAATATTGCAGAAAATCCTGAGTTAATAAATGAGCTTTGGGTGCATGATGAAAGAGATAGAGTAAAGGCTTCCATTTTAACACGTTTTTTTGATCAACCAGGATTCGATGGTGCTTTGCCTAGACCATTTGGCGTTTTTTATGTGGAAGACAGATATTGTTATGAAGAAGCAATGTCGCATCAAATTGAAACGGCAGTTCAACAAAAAGGAAAAGGTGATTTGAATAAACTTTTGGCAGGAAATGAAACTTGGACAATTGAGTAAACAATTAATTGTTAATAGATTGTTGAAATAATTCAGCTCGTTTTTTTCTGAATCGTACTTTTGGAATTATGAAATTTATCAAAGAATTTACTTTTCCTAGTTGGCTTAAAAATAGATATGCCTTAACGGTTTTAATTTTTTGTGTTTGGTTAGCCTTTTTTGATAAAAATGATATTATTTCTCAGTTTAAATTGAGAGGCGATTTAAGAAAATTAGAAGCCGAAAAAGAATACTATTTATCTGAAATTAAAAAGGATGAAGAAAAGTTGGAAGAGCTTATTTCTAATAAAAATACACTAGAAAAATTTGCCCGCGAACGTTATTTGATGAAAAGAGATAACGAAGAAATTTTTGTGATTGTGAAAGAATAATTGACAATAACCAATTTTTACCATTCGGCTTGTAAAAACGTTTGTGGAATTTTCATTTCTCAATTTAACATTTTTATTTTCTTAAAATTTTCTCCATTGTTTTTCCTTTAGCCAATTCATCTATCATTTTGTCTAAATATCGAATTTTCTGCATCAACGGATCTTCAATTTCCTCCACTCTATAACCACAAATCAGCCCTGTTATTTTAGAAGCATTTGGATTAATTTGAGGTGCTTCTTCAAAAAATGTTTTAAAGTCAGTCTTTTTACTTAAATGAATCTGAAATGTTGCAACATCATATCCAGTGAGCCAAAAAATTATTTCATCTACCTCCGCTTGTGTTCTTCCTTTTTTTACTGCTTTTTGTATGTAATGCGGATAAACACTGGCAAAAGACATTCTATATACCCTTGTATTGTTCATTTATTATCGAATTTTAATTAAAAAATTAACCATAATAGTAAGACTAAAATAAAAACTGTGATAATTGAAGCTGCAATTTTTTTTATTAACAGTAATGCATTCTCTTTTTCGAGTTGTTTCTTAATTTCCATTAATTGTTCAGGACTTGCTTTTTGAGCCAACAATTTTTTGGTGTGTTCATCATTTCGTTTAAGGAATTTTCTATTTTCCTTATCGAACATTGATTTTTTTAGTCACGCATTATTTTTGAGACTTGAAATCATAGCTGAAATAAAGCCAGCAGAACTCATTTATTAATTTTTAATTAGTTGAATGCAAACCAATTGTATTACCTTCTGTATCCATAATAATCGAACAAAACCCATGCTCACCAATTGGCATTTTGGGTTGTAAAATTTTACCTCCAGCATTTTTAACTCTACTTTCTTCGATTGAACAATCATCGCATGTGAAATAAATGAGTGTACCGCCTGATCCAGGATGAAAATCTTTCGTTTTGCAGAGGGCGCCACTTATATTACCCCCATTTTCTGACCAAGGAAAACAAAGCATCTCTAAGTCACCAAAGTTTCCGGGTAATTCCATTGGGGTCATTTTTATCTCCAAAATTGATTCGTAAAATTTTTGAGCTCGACTCATGTCATTTACATAAATTTCTACCCAATTAAAAGGATTTTTAGCATGCGATACCATAATTTTTATTTTTTGGTTATAAGTATGCTAAATAAATGATTTTAAAACAATTTGATTTGAATTTCAAATTTATGATTATCAAATCTATTTACAGTTTTTAAGTTGTTATATGATAATGCTGCAAGTATCTCATTACATGCGTTTTATCACTCATTATTTTTTAGAAAAATGATAATTGATAGTAAGCAAATTAATAGGATTGAAATAGAGTTCAGCTCCACCAATTTCGCTAATTTTTGAAAAATTGACATTAAAAATGTAATGCAAATTTGTTTCTAAACTAGCAGAAAATTGATCAAAAATTTGATATTTCAAGCCTGCAAAAGGTGCAAAACCGCCTCTGTTTGAGTTAAAAATATAATTGTCTTGGTAATTTACATCTGGGTAGGTTTTGAAATTTTCATAAACCCCTTTTCGTTGATAATGTTTTACAAATAAATCTAGTCCGAAAAAAAATGAAAATTTATTGAAGTGGATATTTTTTTCAGCGCCTACTCTAAATTCGTGAAAAAGAAGTTTTCCATTGTTTTGATAATATTTACCATCATATTCATTTCCTGATTCAGAAAATTTATTTTGAAAATAATTATAACCAATTCTAAATGAGATTTTTTCAAAATGACTTTTAAAGATAAAACCATTTAAATAAGTTGCTTTGAAGGGTTTATCTATGCCATATCCTAATTGTAAAAAATTATCAATACCAGAAACTCGCAGAAGATTTACACCTATTTCATTTTTATAACTTACTTTATTTTCTTGTGCTTTTACTCCAAAAACGAATAAGGAAAGTAGAATTAAATGGATTAGATTTTTCATAAGAGTTTATTTTATTCTATCGGTTTAGTTTCCGAATTATTTTCGATTTCAGTTTCGCTGTCATTAATTTGACATGACTTTTTCTCTAATATGCTATTGAATCCTAGTTTTTTGTTTAGGTTAACTGATAAACCAATATTAAAACTTGTATTTCTTACAAAAAAGCGATTGATAGCAGGAGTGTAAACAGAAATAGTGTTTAAAGCAAAAACACTTATTCGATCATTTATTTTGAAAGAATTTTTTAAACCAAAACCAATCCCATAATATACGATACTTTTATAATCAGCTGCTTTTGAATAATTTACTGAGTTAATCGAATTAATTTCACCAGTGTTACGGTCTAAATTAATGGAGTTTACTAAACCATTAAATTCATTGAAAAACATTTTGGAGAAACCAAAGTTTATTGGAATTGATAAATTGTAACGCGATTTTTGAATTAAATGTTTTTCAAAAACGAAGTGAAGATCAATGGCTTGTCCTTCATAATCAACATTAACTTCATGATACTCAAAATATCTAGCACTGCCTATTTCGAAAAAATCAATCATTTTGTATTTGGTAATATTTAACATAAAACCAAAATCTAATTTTTCTAAAAACTTCTCTGTGTAAACAAAACTATTTTGTATTCTGTAACTATCGTTATTATAAAATTGATTTTTTTTATAGAGTCCACCATAATTTAAACCTGATGAAACTTGCCAATTTGATTGACTTACAGCATTTAAAGCGCAAGTAAAAAATAGTAAAATGGTTAGTTTCATGAGTAAAGAATTTTTAAATTACTCTATGAAAAACGGAATAATAAATTTATTTTCCAAATATTATATAATATTCTATAATTAAAAGTTAATATAATGTGATTGCTTGCAATTATATTATGCCAAAGGAAGGGTTAAACTAAAAATACTACCTTCTCCAATTTTACTTTCAATAAAAAGTTCACCTTTATTTTCAGAAATAAATTCTTTTGTAATGATTAATCCTAAACCAGTACCACTTTCGTTTTCAGTTCCTTTGTTTGAAAATCTTTCATTTCCATGAAGTATTTTTTCGATACGATTGATGTCTAATCCAACTCCTGAGTCCTGAATAGATATTTTAATTTTGGTTTCTGTTTTTGAAACTTTTATGTCAATTTTTCCGTTTTTAGGTGTAAATTTTATGGCATTGGAAATTAAATTGCGAATAATGAAGTTAAACTGATTTTCTTCGCAAAGCACTAAATGATTTTTTTCAAGATCAAAGTTTAATTGTATGTTTTTTTCAATTGCTATAGGTTTTAAAAATTCTAAAACCTTAGAAACATTATTTTTTAAATCTATAACGCCAGTTCCGTTATTTAAATGTTTTCTTTCAGCCATTCCCCAATAAAGCAGTGTGTCTAAAAGTTCGGTAGTACTTTTATTTGTGTTATCCAAGGCGGTTAATAAATATTCTAACTCATCTTCTGCCAAATCATTGTTTTTTAGTAGCTCAATGGTTGAAGAAATATTCGCAAAAGGCTTTTTAAGATCATGACCAATTATAGAAAAAAGTCGGTCTTTAGTTAAATTAGATTTTTCTAACTCATTTTTCTTTCGCTGTAATTGATTAAATAATTTGATTTTTTTGTTATGTTGAATAACAACATAAACCAATAATCCTAAACTAATTACAAGCAAAAATCCTAAAGTAATACTAAGTGTTTTCTGTCTTTCTATTTCTAATTTTTTAAGATTATCTTTTTGGTTCAAAAGTTCAATTTCTTTTTCCTTGTCTTTAAATTTCATTTGAAGCCTAAGTTCTTCTGATTGAACTAAAATGTTTTCGTTGATAAGGGAATCTTTTAATGCTATTTTTTGCTTAATATATTGATGTGACTTTTTATAGTCTCCCATTATTTCATATACATCTGCTAAATCATCTAATAGTGAAATTTCAGCCACTTTATTATTTCCTTTTTTCACAATTTCGAAAGCTTTTGTAAAACTTTCTAAAGCATTTTTATAGTCTTTTCTATTAATTAATATGTCGCCTTTTGATTGTAAAATATTTATTTCAGATTCTGGATTATCAAATTTTTTTGTTAGCTCAAGTGATTTATCGAGATAAAAAAGTGCACTATCAATTTTATTTTCAAAAATTAAAAATTCGACTAAAGCATTGTATGAGTCGGGTAAAAAATAAAGTCTATCGGCACTTTGGTTCAATTGTAAACTTTTATTAAGGTATTCTCTAGCCTTTTTTGCATTATTTTTTTTCAATTCAATTTTACTAAAAGTTAAGTACAATTGACCTTCAAAAGCTAAATCTGATTTCAGCCATTCAAGACTTTTTTGAGCGTATTCCTCAGCCATAACTAAGTTTCCAAAAATCAAACTAAGCTTTGAGAGATTCATAAGCGCTTGACTAACAGCGGCTGTATCTTTTATTTTTTCAAAATATTCTTTCGATGTTTTAAAATATTCAATAGCATTTTCAAAATTTCCTTTTTGTGCATTCAAAATTCCCAAACCATTATAGGAATTTGCTAAACCACTTATTTTATCGGTCTTTTTAAAATATTCTATTCCCTCCAAAAGAGTTTTTTCTGCTAATAAATTATAGGATTTGTTTTTGTAAATCATTCCCAATTCAAAATAGGCATAACCAATTCCTGTATTGTCTTGTTTTTTTATGGAAACTTCAAGCAGTTTTTCTGATTCTATAATAGCTTTTTCTGCATCAATAAATCGCAATGCATCAATATATCTTGCATAATATATTGATTTCAAACGCGATGTATCAGCTGTACTTAAATACTCTTGATAAAGTTTATCCACCGTTTCAGCTTGACCAAATGCTTGAAGGCTCGTAAAAATGAAAAAAATGGTGGTTGCTAATAATAACTTTTTCATTTAAGAAGATTTTAGTGAAATGCTTAATTTGCTGACTTTTATGAATTCACTTTCAAGAATTAATTTGATTAATAATACTTTTTTATTAATTAATGATAAACCAATCAATTTTTTGTTTTCGGTGGCTTTAATTGGGTATATTTCATCACACATTTCTATTTTTTGCAGCTCAAAGTTTTGATGGGATTTGAGAGTTTCCAATTCAGTAAAACACATAAATAATATATAAAATTGAAGAAGGCGCTTCATCTGTTATAAAATCAAAATTTCTCAAAATTTATTCTTTCAAATCATTAATAACTATTCGCAAAACAATTATCATTGTCGCGGGTTTGATTAACAATTTAAAGAACAAAACATGATTGATTTTCTAAGGATAAAAAATATTCACGATTTAAAAGCAATAAATTTTAAAACAAAATCCATAAAGGAAGAATTAAGAAGTAATTTAATTGAAAAAATTCGTAAAAAGGAAAATCCATTTCATGGAATTGTAGGTTTTGAAAATTCTGTGATTCCTGAAATTGAAAGAGCTATTTTATCGGGCCACAACATCAATTTATTAGGGCTTCGAGGTCAGGCTAAAACTAGCATTGCACGCAAAATGATTGAATTGTTGGATGAATTCATCCCCATTGTAAAAGGAAGCGAATTAATGGATGACCCATTTAACCCAATTTCGATTTTTGCCATTGAAAGTATTGAAAAACTTGGTGATGAAACTCCAATTGAGTGGATTCACAGAAATGCAAGATATATCGAAAAATTGGCAACGCCAGATGTGACAGTTGCCGACCTAATTGGCGATGTTGATCCAATAAAGGCTGCTAACCTAAAATTGAGTTACGCTGATGAAAGAGTAATTCATTATGGTTTAATTCCACGGTCTAATCGTTGTATTTTTGTAATTAATGAATTACCTGATTTGCAAGCAAGAATTCAGGTGGCCTTATTTAATATTTTACAAGAAGGCGACATTCAAATTAGGGGTTTTAAGCTTAGGCTTAAATTAGATATTCAATTTATTTTTACAGCCAATCCTGAAGATTATACTAATCGAGGATCAATTGTAACTCCCTTAAAAGATAGAATTGGAAGTCAAATCTTAACGCATTATCCAAAATCAATTGAAATAGCAAAAAAAATTACCGAGCAAGAAGCTAAAAAAAATAAAATTCAAGAAAACATTTATGTTTCAGAAATAGCAAAAGATATAATTGAGCAAATTGTTTTTGAAGCAAGAGATAATGAATTTGTAGATGCCAAAAGTGGTGTTTCTGCTCGATTAAGTATTAGTGCTTTTGAAAATTTATTAAGCACTGCTGAATTAAGGGCCTTAAAAAACAATGAGAAAACCACCAGTATTCGTTTAATTGATTTTCAAGGAATTATACCGGCCATTACCGGCAAAATTGAAATGGTTTATGAAGGTGAGCAGGAGGGAGCTTATAACGTAGCTCAAATATTAATTGCAAAAGCGAGTAAAACAACCTTTGAAAAAATTTTTCCGCCCATCTCAAAATCTAAGAGTAAACAAAATCCATACGAAGAGATTATTCAATGGTTTGGAGAATCTAACAGTATCGATTTGTTGATGGATGCAGATAATCAGAATTATGAAGCTACTTTAATGAAAGTAAACGGATTAAAAAAATTAGTTGAAACCCACGCCAAACCATCAAAAAAAGATATTTTATTTTTAATGGAATTGGTTTTAGTTGGTTTAGCCGAAAATTCAAAAATTTTGAAATCTAATTTTGAAGAAGGTCAAAATTTTAAAGATTTATTTAATTCAATGATGAATTTTGGTGATTTGAATTAGGTTTATCAAATTGCCTCAAAAAGATTAAAAAACAAGTAAAAAAGGCATAAAAGGTTATTCCTGCTTGGGTTTCTAGTGTGTCTTCTGTAATAAATGAAAGTACAACTGTTATAAAAAACGAAATATATAAAAAGTCGATTCTATTCTTTTTTTCGCGAAATGGATATAACAATAAAAGAAGAAAATAAACAATTCCAACTAGCCCAAAAGCAACGCCAATTTCAATAAATTGATTGTGTGATCGCATTCTGTTGGGAGGATTTAAGCTAGAATTAAGTTCCTCGTAAGCTTTTTCAAAAGCATTTTTCACATCGCCCGAACCAACTCCAATAAGCCAATTGTTTTTGATGATGTATAATCCAGCCTCCCAAAACTCAAAACGCATGGTTAATGAATGCCCATTTGGGTTAGCGTCAAACTTATAATTGCTTATTTCCCATTTAATTTGCTCAAAACGTTTTTCAATAATGTTCATGTTTAAATAACTGTGATTAGCAATTCCATTTTCAATTGCTTCAATGTCGGTTTTATCTAAACTCCAAACACCTACTGAGTCTTTATTGAGTCCTTTTGAGGTTAAATATCTTAAAACTGTGGACTTTATTTCGTTCCCCATTTTGTCTTTTCCCTCAAATGGAATAGCACTTCTTTTGTTCCAATTTTGTTCCAATTCAATCAAGGCTATATTTACCCAAACAAAATGATCGTTTTCTTTTTCAAAATTCGATAAAACATTGATGTAAAACTCGCCATTAGCCGATTTTACTTGACAATCTTCTTTGGTGGGATAATTTTTTTCTAATTGAAAATACCATTTTATAAGCGATATGGGCGGAACAATAAGTAAGATAATTATAGCAACAGCAATAGATTTTTTAATGAAATTTGATTGTAAAAATCGAATCAAAATATGTCCTAAAATAACTGCAAAAAATATTATTAATCCTGTTAAATAGCCTAGTTTGATCAAAAACATAAGCATATAAATTATATAACTACCTAGAATTATTTGATTTGTTTTGCTTTCACTTTTGAAGTAATAAATGGCTACAAAAAGCGAAAAACAAATCATTAGTGAAAACCTAATGTGAGAAATAAATAAAGATGCATCGCGGTAATCTAAAATTTCTTTATTCCAAAATCCAAAAATGGCCAATAGGCTTAAAATGCTTGAAACGAAAATAGTAGCCAAAAATAAATAAAGGTAAATTTTAAAGTTCTTGGCATTTAGTTTTTCTGAGCTTGATAAAACCACTCCAAATACAAAAATTGGTAATTTTTTGCGGAGTTCTTCTAAACCATAATTTATATCATTTGAATAAATTAAACCAATGATATGTAACAAATAAAATCCTATAAAAATATGGGCAAATTTATTTTGCTTCAATAGATTAATTCTGTCCAATAAATTGGGCATAAAAAGCCAATTTAAGCCTAGCATAATAGTGCCAATACTCATAGCTACTTCAGAAACCACCATTCCTGAACCAACTAAAAACAAACCTAAATAGTAAAACTTTTTATCGCCTAAAAAACTGAGTAAAAATTGCATCAAAATTTATTTCTTGGCGTCAGGCTTTTTAGGTGCGCTAAGTATAGAAGCTGAAAGTTCTTTGTTTTTTAGCACTTCTTTGGCCTTGGCCATTTCCATGTCATAACGGAAAGAATTTAAGATTCGTCCTTTTTGGAAAAAATATCTTGAAACAATCTCATTTTCAAGTAATTCTTTTATTTCTGATTTAAAGTTAATAAGGTCTTCTGACTTATTGTGATAAATTCTCTTTTTTAAAGCATCATATTCTTTTTCAATTTCATCATAATATTTTTCATCAATGGCTACTTTTTTTAATTCTTCTAAGTTTTGTTCACTTCTAGTGGTATAATCGTAATCTTTTCCTTGTAAAAATTTTGAAAAATCATTGTAATGATTGTCACTAAGTTCAAATTTATCTGCTGCATCAATTTTTTCATTTTCTATTCTAAACTTTGTTGCATAGTCAAAAAGATGATTTTTGGTAACCAATGCAATTGAGATTGGGCTAAAGCTAATTTCTTTAACCAATACATCGGGTGTAATGCCTTCACCATCGTAAACGGTTCTGCCATTTTTAGTTTTAAATTCTGTAATTAATGAATCAGCTATTTGAATGGCTTTTCCTGTTGAATCTTTTCTTGAATAATCTATTTTTTGAATACACCTGCCGCTTGGAGTATAGTATTTGGCAACAGTAACTTTTAATTGTGCATTATAGCTTAATGGTCTTGTTTGTTGCACCAATCCTTTGCCAAAAGTTTTTTGACCAATTATTACTGCTCTATCTAAATCCTGTAGAGATCCAGCAACAATTTCAGAGGCCGAAGCTGAGCCTTGATCTACCAATACTACCAATGGTATATTTAAATCCAAAGGAGCGTTTAATGCTTTTAATGTTTTATTCGATTCAGGAATTTTTCCTTTTGTAGCTACTACATCTTGACCTTTATCAACAAAAAAGTTGACAATATTTACAGCTTCTCTTAGCAAACCACCGCCATTTCCGCGCAAATCAAAAACCAGAGCTTCCATTCCTTTATTATTTTTTAGGTCTACAAAAGCATCTTTAACTTCTTTGCTAGCAGTTTCAGTAAAACTTGTTAGTTTAATATAACCTATTTTTTCATCAATCATTCCATAATAAGGAACATTTTCAATTTTTATAACTTCCCTTTTAATAGTTTTTTCCAAAATTGCTTCTGTGCCAGGTCTTTTGATTTTTAACTTTAATTCAGTTCCAGGTTGTCCTTTTAAAATATCAGAAATTTGGTCACTTCTTTTACCTTTTACTATTTTACCATCTATTTCTAGTAAAATATCACCTGCTCTTAAATCAGCTTTTTGGGCAGGAAAATTTTCATAAGGCTCTGAAATTAAAATATCTTCTCCTTCATTTCTGATAAATGCACCAATTCCACCGTATTCACCAGTTGTCATTATCTTAAAATCTTCAATTTCTGATTCTGAAATATAATTTGTGTAAGGGTCAAGCGATGTAAGCATGGCGTCAATGGCTGTTTTTGTCAATGCGCCTGGGGCCGTTTCATCTACATAATTCATGTTTAATTCTCTAAAGAGCGTAGAAAAAATATCTAGATTCTTTGAAATTTCGAAATAGTTTTCAGAAAAACTGAAAGAGAAAAAACCTATCACAGATATGGTTACGGCTAACAAAAAGCCTTTCAATTTTAGATTCATTTTTTTCATAAATAATAATTTTTAGGGAACTGGATCATAACCTGAACTTCCCCACGGATGACATTTACTAATTCTTTTTATGGTTAAATAAAAACCTTTAAAAGGCCCGTGTTTTTGCAGCGCTTCAACCCCATATTTTGAGCAAGTTGGGTTAAATCTGCATGAATTAGGAAGCATTGGTGAAATAAACCACTGATAAAGTTTAATTATAAATATAAATATGTGGCTCAGAAGTTTAAACAGCATTGCTAACCTTAATAAGTGCCTCGTTTAATTTGGAGTAAAGTAAATGAAAATTATGTTCTTTTTTATCGAGGTAAAGAATAATAATTGCCAGTTTGATTTCTCTTTTTGCTAAATTTTCATAAAACGAATGTTTGTTCAAGCGGTAACATTCGCGCAACAGTCGTTTAATTCTGTTTCGTTGTGTGGCTTTTTTGATATTTCTCTTTGGAACTGAAAAACAGACTTGCACTGGGCTAATAGATTTGTCAGCCTCTATTTTTTTGTAAATAATTTTTAAGGGAAAATTACTTTGGCCTTTTCCTTCAGAAAATAAACTCGAAATCAAGGTTTCGCTTTTTAATTTTTCTGGACGGCCAAGTGTAAATTTTTGCATGCTAATTAAGAAGTAACCCAAAGAAAAATAAAAATTGATTAAGATTGGGTTTTGAGTAAAAAAGGTTTTGGTGAAAATTCCAAAACCTTTTAAATTATTTGTTCACCTGCTTGATGTAATTTTCAAGGGCCATTGTCATAGATGGAGCTTGAAGTGCAGGCGCAGGGATGTTTACAATTAGATTGGCTTTTTCAGCAGCTTCTATAGTTGTTTTACCGAAAGTGGCAATTCTAGTATTGTTTTGTTTAAAGTCAGGAAAATTTTCGAACAAAGATTTTATGTCGTAAGGACTAAAAAACACTAGAATATCATAATAAACATCCGCCAAATCACTCAAATCGCTTGTTACGGTATTGTAAAAAATCGATTTAGTGTATTTAATTTTTTGTTCTTCTAAAATTTCAATTATTTCATCGCCATGGATATTAGAGCATGGCAATAAGTAATTGTCATCTTTATGTTTTCTTACAATGTCAAGTAAATCCTTAAAATGAGCTTTTCCATGAAAAATTTTTCGTTTTCTAAAAACAACGTATTTCTGTAAATAGTAAGCTGTAGCTTCATTTAAACAAAAATATTTCATGGTTTCAGGAACATTAACTCTCAATTCATTACACAGTCTAAAAAAGTGATCTACAGAATTCCTACTGGTTAAAATAACAGCCTGATGGTCTAAAATATTAACTCTTGTTTTTCTAAAATCCTGAGCGTTTACTCCTTCAACATGTATAAAAGGCCTGAAGTCAATCTTTAAATCGAACTTCTTCGCCAAATCAAAATATGGCGATTTTTCTGTTTCAGGCTTTGGTTGCGTTACTAATATACTTTTTACTTTCAAGTAATCCTAAGTTTAAATGGTTTAGAAAGTTGTATTTACTTACCCAAAAATTTTAGAAACAATGCCAAAGGCAAAATTTCGTGGGTGCAAAGATATAAAAAAACATAGGTGGTTGACAAGCCTAATTCATTTCTGTAAATATCCCATACCCTAACTACTCTGATTAGCAGTAAAAAAGATATTATACTTAAACCTAAAATTATCCAAATTTCTTGACTTATATTTTTGGTAAATTGGTACATCAATATCACTGGCAACAAAAGAATTGAATTAGATAACAAAAACAGAAATTGATTATAAACTTGGATTGAACCTTCATTACTTACCTTAAAAATTATACCATTTAAATAGGTTATACTCATTTTTATCAAATACAATATTAATACTGCTTGAAAAATAAATAAGTAATTAACCTTAATATTAAATAGGTTTAACTGTATTTTATAAAAATCAAAAATTTGAAAAATAAAAATTGATAATATGCCAGCTGAGATTAGAAAAAGGGATGATTGAAAAACTGTTACTAATCTTGTTTCATTTCTGAAAGTTTGATAAAACTGCGTTCTAAAGAAAAATGAGTAAAAATATTCAAACATCTTCTTCCGCTGAATTACAAAAAATAATGTTGTAACACTTATGAAAAAAAATATTAACAATGAAACTACATCTGATTTATTGTCGGGAATAGTTTTTACTTTGAAGGCTGATGCTTTTAAGGCATGATTTTCAAAAATGGAGCTGCGCATTTCTATTTTAGGAATGGCAATTGTATTTTGAAAATTATTGAAATATCCTAGATGATTTACTTTTGCAGCACTATCAATGTTAGCTTTTAGTTTTGTGTTTATTATTACACTATCTGTTGAAGTGAATAAGCTACTATCTTTTTCAGTTTTTTGAACGGCTATTGTCTCTTTTTTTAAATCTTTAATTTTTAAACTATCTTTTTTTTGCTTTTCGCCTTTAACTGAAACACTATCTTTTTGGTTATTAACTTTTAAACTGTCTTTTTTATCTTTTTTATTAAGCTTTAAACTGTCTTTTTTTAATTTTAAACTATCTCTGATAATTGCACCATTAATTTTCAAGGAGTCTCTATTACCAAAAAACTGCTGTATTTGCTCATCAATTGGTTTTGAGAGGTTATCGTTTTGATTTAAAACAGGTTTTATAGTATCTTGAGCAGAAGCAGAAATCATGTGCCAAATTTATATACAAAAAGAGGCCAAATTGGCCTCTTTTAATAAAGTTTGAAAGAATGTTGAAAAGTTAAATTGATTTCTACATTTATTTTTTAATCAATTTTTTAACGTATGATTTTCCTTCTACATTAAATTGTAAGAAATACATACCATTAGCCAAATTTTCAACACTCAATTTGTTTTGAATGCTATTTTCATTTATGGTTTTTATAAGTCTTCCATCAATGCTGTAAAGATAACTTTGCCCGTTAGTTTTTGAGTTGAAATTAATATTTACTTCGCTTGTAAATGGGTTTGGGAAAATAGAAACATGGTTTATTTCATTTTCTTTAATAGATGAAGTTACATCAAGTGGAAAAACCAAAGAAGTGTTTAAAATAATATCCCCAGCTGTTCCACCGTCATTATTAGCAATATTCATTGCAGCATAAATTGTTACATCTCCAGTTGTTGTGTTGTTTGGAGCGGTCCACTGAAATGTATAGAATTTTGTAGGTGTTCCAGCCGCTGTTCCAGCAGTGGTATGGGTAATGTATTTTCCAGAAGAAATGAGCTTAGTTTCGCTACTTGTATTAATAATGGTACCTGCTTTTGCACCATTTTTTTGAATAGATGCTTGAAAACCAGCTCTTGCTATGTTGCCACCTAATGGATTAGTGCCCCCGATGGTGATTGTATAGGTTGAGCCTGGCACATAACCCGATGCAGGAATGTCGGTAGAAATAGCGTCAATACCATTAACTGGTGTAGAAGTTCCTGAATGACAACCTGAGGTTGCGCAAGTTGTTTCTCCTGGTGCCCCAGACGACCCTGCAGGCGCTCCAGAAGAACTAGAATGAACCTTACTAAAGTTGAAATTATAAAACATTAAACCAAGTGTGAGAGCAAATGAAATAGTTGTAATTTTTAGCTTCATAAATTTATTGTTGTTGTTGGATTTAAATTTTTAAGAATTTTTTCGAATAATATTTTTGAGTATTTCTATCAAAAACTTTTAAAATGTATAAGCCATTTTTATAATTAGAGATATCTAAAAAAGTGGTATTTTGTTGATTATTAAACTTTTTAATTAGTTTACCTGCAAGGTCAAATATTTCTATTTCAGTTGCATCACTAAATAGGTCTATTTGAATGATTGTATTCGAAATGTTTGGTTTTAAGGTTATGATGGAATTATCGTACTCAGCAATTGCATTTGGTTCAGCGCAAAATATAAATCCAGACATGTTATCCTGAACGCCAAAATTTTTACAGTAATAACCATATTCACCAGATTCTTTCATCACATAACTAAACTCTCTTAAATTAGGGTTAATCTCATTATCCCAATTATTTGCCCCAAAAGGAACTTCGAGTGAAGTAGTTGTGTGATTGCCTTCACGCCATTTCCAAACTATTGTGTCGCCCTCTGTAGCCAAAACTTGATTGGGTAAGAAGTAATTATTATAAACTTCAATTATAATTTTTCGCTGTGCAGAAACAGTAAAACATGTTCCTAACACTATAAAGATGGATAGAAGTTTTTTTAACATACAACCAAAGGCAAATTCATTTGTTAATTTCAAATTGGCTTAAAAGTATAAAAATTCGAATATATACAATATAAATTTGGCTACTTTTGCGCCTCTTTAAATTTTATCAGAAAAATAAACCTATATGAATAAAGATAGATTTCAATCACACGATTATTATTTGGTGGATGAACTTTTAACGGAAGAGCATAAATTAATTCGAGAAACAGTTAGAGCTTGGGTTAAAAAAGAAGTTTCACCTTACATTGAAGATGCCGCTCAGAGTGCGACTTTTAGAAAAGAATGGATAAAAGGATTGGCTGAAGTTGGTGCATTTGGCCCATATATTCCAGCTGAATATGGCGGTCCAGGTTTGGATCAAATTTCCTATGGAATTATTATGCAAGAATTAGAAAGAGGCGATTCTGGTCTTCGTTCAACTGCATCAGTTCAAAGTTCTTTGGTAATGTTCCCCATATTTACTTTTGGAAGCGAAGCTCAAAAAAATAAATATTTACCCAAATTGGCTAAAGGCGAAATGATGGGCTGCTTTGGTTTAACAGAGCCAGATCATGGCTCAAATCCAGGAGGAATGATTACTAATTTTAAAGATGCCGGTGATCATGTTATTTTAAATGGTGCAAAAATGTGGATATCTAATGCTCCTTTTGCTGATATTGCAGTGGTTTGGGCTAAAAACGAAGCAGGTGAAATTCATGGGTTGATTGTAGAAAGAGGAATGGAAGGTTTTACCACACCTGAAACGCATGGCAAATGGTCTTTAAGAGCTTCGGCTACAGGAGAATTAGTTTTTGATAATGTAAAAGTTCCAAAAGAAAATATTTTACCAGGAGTAAAAGGTTTAAAAGGACCTTTGAGTTGTTTAAATTCTGCTCGTTATGGTATTTCATGGGGTGTAATTGGCGCAGCAATGGATTGTTATGATTCAGCTTTAAGATACTCGCAAGAAAGAATGCAATTTGGTAAACCTATTGGTGCATTTCAATTACAGCAAAAAAAATTAGCTGAAATGGTTACTGAAATTACCAAAGCTCAACTTTTGGTTTGGCGCTTAGGAGTTTTAAAAAATGAACACAGAGCCAGTCCTGCTCAAATTTCAATGGCTAAAAGAAATAATGTGGATATGGCTTTGCACATTGCAAGAGAAGCAAGACAAATTCACGGTGGAATGGGTATAACAGGAGAATATCCAATTATGAGACACATGATGAATTTAGAAAGTGTTATAACTTATGAAGGCACACATGATATCCATTTATTAATAACAGGAATGGACGTAACTGGATTTAATGCGTTTAATTAATTTCAAGAAAAAAGCTATCAAAATAAAAAAGGGGCTCGAAGCCCCTTTTTTTATTCTTTTTCTACCCAATCATTATGTTCTTTAATCAATTCAATGAGCGCTTCGACAGCACCTTCCGAATTGATATTTCTTTTTACTACTTCTTTACCTTTATATAATGTAATTTTATCTACTCCCGTTCCAACATAACCATAATCAGCATCAGCCATTTCACCTGGGCCATTGACAATGCAACCCATTATCCCAATTTTTATTCCTTTTAAATGATTGGTAACTGAACGAATTTTGGCTGTTGTTTCTTGTAAATCAAATAAAGTTCTTCCGCATGATGGGCAAGAAATATATTCAGTTTTTGAAATTCTGGTTCTGCTGGCTTGTAAAATACCAAAACAAGTATCGTTAATTATTTTTTTACCAACTTTTTTGACATCTAGCCAAATTCCGTCCCCAAAACCATCAATCAGCAAAGCACCTGCATCGGTTGAGGCATTCAATTGAAAATCGTTTTCAGATAAATTAGAATAAACTCGTTTTATAACAACCGGAATGTTTATGTTTTGAGAAATTAGTTCGAAAAAAGCTCTCCTCAATTCAGGCATAGCATGCTCATTTTCGGTTTCAACAACTAATACAATTTTTTCTTTTAATAATGATTGAACAAAAGTTTGATCTAATAAATCCTTTAACGAAATTGTTACAAAGTTTAACTTATTCGATTTTAAGGCATTGTTCAACCATTCTGATTTATCAAAAATGGGAAATCTTCTGTCTTTTTCTTTTTCAACTAACCATTTAGCGTAATTATAAATAATGCCTAAAGTTCCCGGAATGGCAAAATCAACAGAATTGTTTCCTGCAAAAATATAGTCGCAGGCCAAATCGCTTATGTTCCATTTGTCGTTTGGAATAGAATAATTGTAACCAACGGCAAAAAAGGATGCTTCATTAATTTTTTCTTTGTCAGAAAAGTCAGCAATAACTCTTGGAACATTATGGTTTCCAAAGTTTTCAATTTCTACTGTATTCCTTTTAGTGTATTCAAATGGGCTGTAACCTAAATTAATTTTTTCGACCAAAGCTTCATTTAAGGGCTCAATTGCATTGGCTTTTCTTTTCGAATACCTATCAGCCAAAGCTTTTGCAACAGGAATTTCAAATTCAGGTTCTTCTGTCAGTGAAACGCGAATAGTATCGCCTAAACCATCTTCTAGCAAAGCACCAATTCCCATTGCAGATTTTATTCTACCATCTTCGCCTTCACCAGCTTCAGTTACGCCTAAATGCAGCGGATAATTCATTCCTTCCGCCATCATGTGGTTTACCAACAATCTATAAGCCTGCACCATTACTTGCGGATTAGAGGCTTTCATTGATAAAACAAGGTTGTAATAATTATTGTCTTCGCAAATTCTTAAAAACTCCATGGCCGATTCAACCATACCAAGAGGCGTGTCACCATATCTGCTTAAAATTCTATCAGAAAGCGAACCATGATTAGTGCCAATGCGCATCGCTGTTCCATATTCTTTGCAAATTTTCACTAATGGAGTAAAACGTTCTCTAATTCTTTCTAACTCAGCTTCGTAAGTATCATTAGAGTAGTCAATATGTTCAAACTTCTTTTTATCAGCGTAATTTCCTGGATTAACGCGAACTTTTTCAACAATTTTCGCAGCTAATTCGGCAGCATTGGGGGTAAAATGAATATCAGCGACTAAAGGTGTTATATAACCACGTTTTCGCAATTCATTTTTAATATTTTCAAGGTTTTGGGCTTCTTTTATGCTAGGGGCTGTAATTCGAACCAATTCGCAACCAGCTTCTATCATTCTTATTGACTGTTCAACTGTTTTTTGGGTATCCATAGTATCAGTGGTTGTCATGCTTTGCAACCTGATTGGATTGTTTCCACCTAAAGTTAAATCACCAATTTTTATAATTCTTGTTTGGAATCGCGAATAGTCTGTTAAACTATTGCAGTATAAATTGTTTGTCATACAGAAAAATAGGCTGCTAAGTTAGAATAAAAGAATTTTTGAAAAAACATAAAAAGATTATTAATGTTTTGATATAAATTTAGCAATCTGTTTATCAGCTAATTAATAGTTATTTTTAGTGCCAACCCAACCTTTTCTTTAATATTAGCGTGTAGGAGGGCATAACCATCAATTTATAAAAATTATGAAAAGAATTATTCAATTATTATTTGTGTTTTTTGCGCTTAATGCAGGTGCACAAACTGTTTATCCTGTTTTTGTTCAGGGTTGCTTAATACCCAACAATGGGGCTAATGTTACAGGTCTTGCATTAACATTAAATTTTCAAGGTGGAGGAGCAACCTCAACTTACACCCTTTTCACCAATTCAAATGGATGTGTAAGTGATTCAATTAACCTTCCTTCGAATAATGGTTTGATGACCGTTTCTGTTCAAGATTGTAATGGATTTCTTTTAGGAGATACTTTCAGTATCCAAAATTCTGTTGCATTGAGCAATTTTTCTATAAATTATTGTACATCACCAACTGGTTCAACTTGCACTGCTGTTCCTTTTGCTTCTGTTCAAGGAATTAATGCTAGTTTCACAGGTAGTGCTATTGGTGCAGGTCCTTTCACTTATTTCTGGCAAATATTTTATAATGGAATGACTTACAGTTACAATTCACAAAACTTTACTCAGGCTATTGCTCAACCAGGCAGTTATTTATATTGCTTAACTGTAACAAATGCTAGCGGCTGTTCAAACACTGTTTGTGATACATTAATAATTGGTGGTTCAGGTGGCAACTGTCAAGCCATTCCATCTGTTAATGTTCAAGGAATTAATACTTATTTTTCAGGCAATGCATCTGGAACAGGTCCTTTCACTTACTTATGGCAAATTGAATCAAATGGAATTACTTCCACCTACAATACTCAAAATGTCCTATATGTAAACAATCAATCGAGCAGTATTTATTATTGTTTAACAGTTACTAGTTCTACAGGCTGCTCGAATACAGCTTGCGACACATTGTTACAAGGAACCAATCCTCCATTAATTTCAGGTTATATAACTAAAAACAATGTAGCTGCTAATGATGCCATTGTGTTTTTAATTGAAGCCGATTCAAGTAATCAAGGAATTACTTTAACTGCCATTGATACTGCTTATTCAAATTCGAATGGATATTATTCATTTGCTGCTCCAGTTGGTGTTTATCATGTAAAAGCTGCGCTTCAAACAAGCGATGTGGATTACGGTAGTTTTTTACCAACTTATTATTCTAACTCTGCTTCATGGGCTTATTCAACCGCGGTTTATCCAACTCCAATAGGAAGCATAGTTGATATTAACTTAATAGCTGGAAACTTTACTGGTGGTCCTGGATTTATTGGTGGATTAGTTTCACAAGGTGCTGGAAGACCTGCTGGTCCTGGCGATCCAATTCCATCGGCTCAAGTTATTTTGTTTGATAATGCAATGAATGCTTTAAGAACTACATTTACTGATAGTCAAGGTAATTATGAGTTCACTTCATTACCTTATGGAACTTACAAAGTTCAGGTAGAAATGTTAGGTAAACCAAGTGATATTTTAACTGTGACGCTTGATGCTAATAATGCTTCAAACACAGGAAGTATTTTCGAAGTAAATTCAACTTCAATAAACCTTACTTCGGTTGGTATAGAAGATATTACAAACAATAAAAATGTGCGTATTTTCCCTAATCCTTCTAATGGAAATTTAAACTTACAAATTGAAGATTTCGATCAAACATTTAATCTTGAAGTTTTAGAAATTTCAGGAAAAACAGTTATGACAAAAGTAATTTCGAGTGCTAATTCAACTTTAAATATTTCAGAATTGCCAAATGGAATTTATTTTCTGAATTTGAGTAACAGCAATTCTAGAATGAATTTTAAAATAGTGAAAAACTAGTTCATAGGTTTCATTTTCTCTCAACAGCTGCCGCAGATTTTTTGCGGCAGCTTAATTTTTTAAATAATAATTAATGCTAGCTGCAGAAATCATTAAAGGTTGCATAAAAAATGACAGAAAAGCTCAGTTTGAGTTTTACCGTCATTTTTATCCTGCTATGATGCCTGTTTGCAAAAGATATTTAAACAATAAAGACGATGCAGAGGCCATTTTGAACTTGGCGTTTTTAAAAGTATTCAATTCCATAAAAAACATTGACTTGCAAAAGCCAATTGAACCTTGGGTAAAAAAAATTGTCATCAATACTATTATTGACGAATTTAGAAAAAAGAATAAGGAGAGAGATTTTATAGAGTTTAAAGATCAATTTCATGAAAATGATTCTTCTAACGAAAATGAAAAATATGGCTATGAAGAATTGCTTTTATTGCTCCAAAAATTACCAGCAGTTTCATCAAAGGTATTTAACCTTTATGTTATTGACGGCTACTCACATAAAGAAATAGCAGAAATGCTCTACATATCGGAAGGTACCTCTAAATGGCATCTTTCTGAAGCACGAAATAAACTGAAAATATTGTTGAAGTTTAATGTAAATAAAATTAAATCAGCATGATGTCGGATAACGATATAGATAAAATGTTCAAAGATGGTTTTGAAGGTGCGAACGAACCCTTCAATCAAGCCGCTTGGAATAACATGGAAAAATTACTCAATCAAAAGAAAAAAAGAGGTTTTTTCTTTTGGTTTACAAGAGGAGTTTTACCAGCCATTTTGGTTTTAGTACCAACTTTTTTTTACATTAATTCAATTGATGATAAAAAACAAATAGTTGAAAATGTAACAAATGAAGATTCAAAATCTGAGAATAATAGCCTTAATCAGCAAAAAAATATTGAACCAAAAACGATCGAAAAAGTAAATACTAAAGAAGAAAAACCGGAAAAGGAAAACATCAACGAACCACAGACAAAAGCTTCTAATCCAAATAAAACCAATAAAGAAATTGCAGTTAAAAAAGCAGAAGTGATTAACTCAAAATCGGAAACTAAAAATAGTAAGTCTGAAAAAAATGAAGTGAAAAACACTTTTGAAAAAACTGGAAATTCTAAAAATATGGAAGTAGTGAAACCAGTTTTTGCCGATAATAAACCTGATTCAAGTGCAACTGGAAACAACTTTACCGAAAATACTAATCAAGATGTAAACATAAATCCAACATCAAACTCTGTGGCTGTTTTAACCAACGATGAGGAAGAAAAAGAAATTGAAAAAAAGACGGAAGAAGTAGCAGCAAAAGAAGACAGTGTTTCCAATGAAAAGGAAGAACCAAAAGAAGTTTTGCCGCAGAATCCAATAAAACCAAATGAAAAAATCGGTAGCAAAAACTTAGGTTTAATTGCAGGATATAACTATTCATTGCCATGGTACAATACCGATAAACATAGTCTGAAAAATCTCTACATTGGAATTAGTTATGTTAGAAATTTAGGTTACAAAAGTTCACTTTACACAGGTCTTAATTTTCAAATTAGAAACAACGCGGGTTCTTCCAGAGCTTATCAATCAGAAAATTATGATTTTGGGCGAAATTTAGAATCTATAACTATCAAAAACTTATCACTTTATTATGCAGAAATTCCGCTCCTTTATTCTTACAATTTTAATGGAAGAAATAGAGTAGGGTTGGGCGTTTATGCAGCTTATTTAATAAACACCTACAGTCAAATTGAATTCAAAAATGTTGATTTTTTTGGTAATGAAATCATCGAAAATGAAGAAGGATGGGGCTACTTAAATGGCCTTGAAAGAGCGGATTTTGGATTATTGTTTCATTATGAATATAGTTTGCTTGACAATTTAAATCTTGGTTTAAATGTAAACTATGGTTTTAAGGACGTTACTGACAATAGGATTTTTGGAAAAAATCAAGTTGACAATAATGCTCAAATTAGGTTATTTGTTAGATATCATTTTTTAAAAATAGGAAAATGAAAAAAATATTATTCTCATTACTAATTATTGCTTTTTCTTTTTCATGCAAAAAGAAAGACGACCCAACTTTTGGTTATTCTCCATCTTCTGAAAAGCTAGAATTGAATGGAACTATTGATGGTATTCAGCAAAATTTTACGGGAGGTTTAAACAATTATTATTTATATACCAGCTATTTTCAAGATAGTTTTGGAGTGTATAATTATGTAGCCAATTTTTCACCCAAAAATTGTATCGACTGCCCTGGAAGTTTCAAAATAATTGTAAAAGACAAAGAAGCTTTGGCGCAAGGAGAAATGCCCAATGCCCTTAATACACTAATAGCGGGAACTAAAGATTTTTATAATCTTAAATCCAATAAAATCGAATTTCAATCTAGCGTTTCAAGTCAAGGCCCAATTAATTTATTATGGAATTTTGGCAACGGACAAAACTCAACTGACTTAAATCCAGTTTATTATTATCCTAATTTCCCGATGGATGAGGTTTTTAATGTTTGTCTTTCTATTAACAATCCTGCTGGTTGCAGCGAACAAATTTGTTCTGATGTTCCGCTTTATTTATCGCCTTGTAGGGCAAAAATAAATCATCAATTATCAACTAATAAAATTGTTTTTGATGCTGATGCTATTAATTCAAATAATAACATTGTAAAATGGACAACTTCCAATGGACAAAATGCTTATTCTGATAAATTTGAATATTATTTTCCCACTGGCACACAAGTTGAAAAGATAAACTTACATCTATTAAATACTGATGATGGTTGCAATTTATCCATTCAAAAAAATATACTAATTGATAATAGCTTTCAAGGTTGTGTAGTAAACTTTGATTACAATGTCATTCCTGTGTCCCTAGAAGAATTGAAAGGTCAAAACAGGATTGAAATTCAATATCATTCTCCAAATGGTAAAATTTATAACTCTAGTTTAAATCCTCAAGAAAACAATGCCTTGTTTGAAATTCAATCTACTGAAACTTATAAGCAAAATGAAAAAGGACAAAAAACAATGAAGTTGAATTTAATTTTTTCAGGAAAATTGTTTCACAACAATGAATTTGTGCAATTAGAAAATTTTTCAGGTGCAATTGCTGTAGCTTTTCCTTAACTTCATTTTTTTTTAATGATTGAGTAATGGAAAAAAAGGAAACTGGCATTCAAGGAGAAAATTTGGCCAAAACATTTCTGATTGAAAATGGATACGAAATTTTAGAATCAAATTGGCGCTACAAACAATACGAAGTTGATTTAATTGCCAAAAAACGAGATGAATTAATAATTGTTGAAGTAAAAACTCGCAGATCTAATCTTTTTGGCGAACCCGAAGAGTTTGTAAACAAAGCCAAACAAAAAAACCTATTTGCTGCTGCTCAAGCATTTATTGAACTTTCAGGACTAGATTTAGAAATTCGATTTGATATTGTTTCAGTTTTATGGTCAGGTGAAAAGTACAGAATCAATCATATCGAATCAGCTTTTCGACCTCAGTTTAGATAAATGGTTTTTTGAGAATTTTAAATGATTAAGGAATCAATTAAAAAAAAATATTTGATAGATTATAATCTACCAATTTTCAAGGATGTTTTTGATAGTTTTTTTGATATAACCTCAGCAATTATATAACATTTAGGTTTTAAAAACATACCCTTAAAGCCAACAATAATTGATTTGGCCTTAAGGGTTTGTATTAAAATTTTTAGGAAAAATTTATTGAATGGTATCCAATCCTGTTCCGGTTGAATCGCTTTCTGATGATTCCATCATTTCTAAAACATCGGCTTCGTCATTGGCTTTTTCAGCTTCAATGGCGGCTGCTTCTGCTGCTTTTTCTTCTTCACTTTTTCCGCAGGCTGTAAATGAAATCATAGCCACAGCGGTAATAACAAAAAAAAGTTGAATCGATTTTTTCATAATTAAGATAGTTTTGATAATGCGTTTTTCAAAGCTAAATAAATATTTTCAGAATCGTCTTTTTTCATTGTACCTACCGAAACTCTAAACCAATCGCTTTCATTGCTAGCACCAAAGGCATAAAAAGGAACTATGGCAAACTTGGCTTCATCTAACAAATAAGCAGTTACGTCTTTGGTATTGTTCAGCGTTTTTCCATCGGCTGTTTTTTTGCCTTTCAAATTAAACTGCACGGTTAAATAAATTGCCGCCATCGGTTGAATGGAATCAACCAAAAATCCTTCTTTTTTTAATTGCTGAAAAGCTTGATGTAAACCCATTAAACGATGGTTTACTTCTGTTTTAAAATTTTTCAAAAAGTTAAAAAAATCAGGATGGTTTAAATAATTAGCTACTGCTTTTTGCTCAGGTCTTGGTGCCCAAGCGCCTATGTGACCCAAAATAGATTTCATTCGCGAAATGATGTGCGCAGCGCCATGAGCCCAACCCACACGAACACCTGTTGCAGCTAATGATTTTGAAATACCATCAACATACACACAGTATTTTTTAATTTCCGGACGAATGTTAATAGGGTCATAATGTTTTATATCGCCAAAAGTTAAAGGCCAATAAATTTGATCGTACATCAAGTACAAAGGTTTTTCGCCTTCTTTTTTATTTTGATTAATTTTTAAAACCAAATCGCAAATTTCAGTCAGTTGTTCTAAACCAAAAACAGTTCCTGATGGATTAAGTGGCGAACATAAAGCCAATAAAGTAGCATCGTTCAAATGAGGTGCTAATTCGGCTGCGGTTGGCATAAAATTGTTTTCGGCATGTGTTTCCACAAAAACTTGTTTAGCGTGACTTAAATGCGTGTAATGGTTGTTGTTCCATGACGGAACTGGAAAAACTACAGTATCGCCAGCATCAACCAAACATTGAAAAATAGCATAAATTACTGGTCTTGCGCCACCAGCCACTAAAACTTCATTGTCAGCCCATTTTAAACCTTGGTTTTTTTCTGAAAAAGCAATTATTTCTTTTCTCAATTCAGGTAAACCTTCGGCTGGTGGATAATTGGTTTCAAACTCATTGTAAGCTTGGCCAACCAAACTTTTTAACTGTTCAGGAATTGGGAAAATTTTGGGGTCAAAATCGCCAATTGTGAAATTATAAATCTTTTCACCCTTGCTCATTTTTTCTCTAATTTCTCCGGCTAGCTTTATAATTTCAGAACCAATAAGGCTTTCAGCCATTTTTGACACCTTTAAATTTTCACTCATTTTTTTTCAAATTTTGGGTCAAATGTAGGCTAAATGTTGACTCCTTAATGGTGTAAAAATCAATAAATCATGGCATTTTTTAAGATTTAATCAACAATTTTTGGAAAAAAATAAAGCCCTTTCGGGGAGATAGAAGAAAGGGCTTTTTTAGCAAGGAAAATGTATGATGAGATTATTTTTCATCGGCATCGGTAACAATTTTTATGCCACCATGTTTGCTCGATACTTTAACGGTTGAATTTTTTGCATTTCCATAACTTCCTTTTAAACTTTCGCTGTTATACTCTTTAATTTTTTGAGTAATATTTACTGATTTAGGAACAGAAATTCCAGCAAATTCAGTGTTTAAATGGAAATTAAATCCGCTTTCTTGTTCAAAAACCAATTTCACTCCTGCAAACTCGCTATCAATGTCAATTAGTTCAAAATTTTTCGAAATATTTCCAAGCTTAATGGCTCCATATTTGCTGTTAATAACAGCTGATTTAGCAAGTTCTTTTAATGTAATAGCTGTGAAGCTGGCATTTAAAATTATTTCACCAACTTTTTCAATTGAAAATGAATCATATTTAGATGAAACTTTCGATTTTTTTAACTCTTCAATTTTAATGGTCGAAAATTCTGAGGTCATAGTAAGCTCATTAATGGCTTCGGCTTTTAAAGTTCCGTAACTCATTAACACATTTAGTTTATCAGCCGTTTGCATAGTTCCATTGCTGAATTTGGCATAAATTTCATTGATTGGATAACTTAAATTACCGAGTGTGAAATTGCTATAATCTAATTCTAATTTGCATTTACCTTTTAAATCTCCTAAAAAGAAATTGGAGAATTTGATATCTGCCAAAACAGTAATATCAGATGGAATATTTATCACATAATTTACCTGAAGGTTGTTTTTATTATTCTTAAAATTCTTTTTGTATTTGGTATCCACCAGCACAATAGCGCCAGTTTTTTGCATTATAATTTCAATATTATCCATTATTTCATTGGCATCTTCTTGATTTCTGGCATCAACACCAATGGTTACCTCAATCGTTATTTCGTTTTGTGCGGTGGTGTTAATGTGTACTTTACCATATTTGTGATTTACATCTAAAATGGCATCTTTTCCAACTGAAAATTCCTTTTTAATGGTTTTTTTGTATTCAGGTTCACTTTTGCTTGCCCAAGTTTTGTTTGGAATAATGAATGCAATTGTTGCAAATAAAATAACCAGATTATGCTTTATCGTTTTCATGATTGCTTTGATTTAAATTTTTTGTTTGTAATAAAAGTTGTTCTACCGCGTCCAGTCTCAGTTTTAGGTTTTGAATCATGGCCATTATAATCATTTTGTTGCCTTGATTTTCAGCTAAGTCTAATTTTAGTTTTTGATATTCTTTGTCTAAAATGTCAATTTGTTGGTACAATTCTGGGTCGAAATTGTTGCTATTTTTCTGCCCATAAAAATCTTGCATTTTTATTTCCAGTGCTGAATTGTAATAGGTTTCTACTTCGGCTAATTCAGGTGAAATGTCTTTTAATGAAAGCTCTTTTATTGCCACATTTTGATGAGGTGCACTTTGTTTAACCATAAAAAACTGAAGGAACCAAGCAGCGATGATGATGAAAAAAAATCCTGCCGCTATTTTTAGCGCGAAAGTTTTAGGTTTAGCTTGGTTCGACTCCAGTTTTCTTTTGAACCTTTCATGGTGATGGGCATTGGGTTCGTCTTGGTTGAAGTTATCGTGATTATCTTTAATAAACTGTTCTAAATTTTCCATTTTTAATTTGTTTTAAATTTAAAAATTTCAATCAATTTTTCTTTGGCTCTTTGAAATTGTGAGCGAGAGGTTGAACTTTTAATTTTTAAGATTTGGGCTATTTCTTCATGGTCATAACCTTCAAAAAGTAAGAGCGACAATATGGTTCTATAACCATCGGGCAGCTCGGTCATTGCTTGTTTTATTTTATGAATTTCCAGTTTCAATTGGTTTTCATTGGTTTTATTGGTTTTATAATGAACTTCAATCACTTTTTCAAAATCAATGGTTTTTCTCGATTTTAAATCATCAATACATTCATTGATTACTATTCTTTTTATCCAACCACCGAAACTTTGATTAGAGTCAAAACTTTTTAAACTTTTAAATGCTTTTAAAAAAGCTTCTTGCATACAATCTTCAGCATCGGTTTCATTTTTTAAAATACGTAAAGCACAATTGTACATAGCCTTGTAGTATCTTTCGTAAAGCTCAAATTGGCTAATTCTGTCGCCTTTTTTTGCTTTTTCGATAAGGGCTAATTCTAATGATATGCTTTCGCTTGGTATCAAATTTTTTCGATTTTCTATTTATAAATACTTTAATTTTATTTCTTCGCTGCATGGAAAGAAAAAATTATTTCCTAAAATTTTACAAATACCTGATTATCAATACCAAAAATTATGATTAAGAAATTACTTTTCACTTCAATAGCAGTATTTATTTCCGTTTTTACAATGGCGCAATCGGCTGATAAAGTTCCTCAATGGCAAATGCAAAACTATGTAATGGCCTTTTTGAAATCAGGTCCTAAAAGAGATATGCCAAAAGCCCAAGCGGATAAAATTCAAGCCGCGCATTTAAATTATATTTCTGAAATGGCAAAAAATGGAAAACTGATTATTGCTGGCCCTTTCGATGGAAAAGGCGATGTGAGAGGTATTTTCATCTTTAACTGCTCTGAAGATGAAGCCAAAGCTTTAACCATGAACGATCCTGCTGTTAAAGCCGGACGACTGATAATGGAATTGCACAATTGGTATGGTTTAAAAGATTTGATTGATTTTGCTGAAGAAGCCAACTTCAAATACAACAATTTTCAAACAGAAATTAAAAGTTTTACCAGCAATATTGGTGTTTCAAACATAGAAACTTCTATTAATTTTTACAGAAATAATTTTGGATTTATTGTTATTGATAGTCTTCAAAGTGATGATGGAAACATTTCTTGGGCTATGTTGAGATATGCAAATACTCGACTAATGTTGCAGGAAGAAAACAGTTTGAGAAGTGAATTACCAGAAGGCGAACAAAGAAATAACAAGGCCAATCAAACTTTTTTTATTGAAGTGCAAAGCGCAAGCGAAATGTTTGAGAAACTGCAAGGAAAAATGGAAATGATCAAAGAGTTACATAAAACATCTTATGGTTCCACAGAATTTACTGTAATTGATCCTGATGGCTATATTTTAACTTTCGCATCGTTTGAAAAAACTAAGGAGTAATTTTTACGAATTCGAATTTTTATTGAGTATAAATTTTTGGTTTTTATAATTATTAAGTAAGCCTAACAGAATTAATAAAAAAGGCAAAACCGGAATTCGATATCTTACAATTGAGCCTATTAATGGTGTTGTTAAGCCAACTAGAAGTAAAAAATAAAAACAAAAAAGTGCCAAAAAAATTAAGATTGGAACTTCAGATTTTTCAGGTTTTTTAAATTGAAATATTGTGAAAACTATGGCTGCTAACCAAATTAAGGTTTCTAGAAAATTTGGCCAATAAAGCAATCTGTTTAAATCGCTTGGAAAAGGTCTGAAAAGTGCATTCAGTAGAGCTTCCGGACTTCTTTTAATGAAAGTAAATAAGTTGGGTTCAAGTTTTTCGTAACCCTCAATTAAACTTCCTGCACCGTGCAGAAAAGCCTCGTTCATGGCGTCTCTGCTTTTTTGAAAAATCACATAAATAATATCGAGTTTCGGGTTTATATGTTTCAAATTAATAACCAAAAAAAGTAAGGTGATATTTATTAAAAAAGCTGTTAATACTGGCTTTGAAACAGGTTTAAACTTAAAAAGAACTAGCGTAAAAATCCCAGGAGTTAAAATAATTAACACATAAGCTTTGATGGAAAAAAGAGTGAAAAAACCAATTATCAATGCCCAATAATTAATGCTTGAATATTGATTATCAATAATTTTTTTGATTTCTCTAATAAAAATGCCTAAACCAAAAATCAATAAACTTTCTTTTAAAACTGCCGAAGCCCAAAATAGGAGTGAGGGTACAATAAAAATGGAAGCAATTAACCATTGTTCTTTTTCTGCAAAATTGCTTTTGAAAGCTTTGTAAATACTTACCAAACCAATAAAAGAAAGGAAAGCATGAAACAAAACATGCACAAAATAAACGCCTTGTGTAAAAGGAAAAAGGAATAAATTGAAGCGAATAATGGTGCGGTTATCAATAATGGCTAAACGATAATTATAATCTCTATCCCATGAATCAAGTTTTGGATAAAGGGCTTCAATGTTTGGGTCAGAGCCAATTCCAAAAGTAAATTTTAAAAAACTGATAGGGTAAGATTTTAAATTATCATAAGCAATTCTGGCATCATCATAAAACCTAAAAACATCGCCATGCGACCTTTCATATTGATAATTGTAAAATTGCCAAACAACAACTCCAGCAACAACTTTAAGCGAAAAAAGAAATATAAATTGATTTCTGGAGATAAAAGAATCATCCCAGAATTTTAATTTTCTAATCATAAAATAGAAAAGAAAACTGTAAACAATGCCGATTAAAGTTTCAAGAATTGGCATTACATAACATCTTATTTTGAGTTAAAGGCCCTAAGTCTGATAGCGGTAATCACTTTTTTGGTGTATAATGGAAAATCGCCTTTCATCATCCAATCATAATAAGAGGGTTCTTTTTTGAAAACGGCTTCAACACTTTGGTCTTTGTATTTTCCAAAACTAAAAACTTCTTCTTTTTTCTCGTTGTAAATTATACGCCCGGCCAAATCAACATTTTTAGTTTTCATTGAAAAATCAGCTAAAAAATCGATGTTATTTTCAAGCTGTGTGTACTTAGCAATTTGTGCCTCCAAAACCTCATAAGTTGCAGCAATATCAGCTTCTGCTGAATGCGCGTTTTCAATTTCTTTGCCGCAATAAAATTTATAAGCAGCAGCCAATGTTCTAGGTTCCATTATGTGGAAAATATTCTGAACATCAACCAAACGTCTGTTTTTTAAATCGAAATCAACATCTACCCTCAAAAACTCTTCTGCCAATAATGGAATATCGAATTTATTGGAATTATAACCAGCAAAATCACAATTTTTAATGAATTCATTCAGTTTGTGTGCAATCTGCTTAAAAGTTGGCTCATTGGCAACATCTGCATCGTAAATTCCATGAATTTCAGACGATTTAATGGGAATTGGCATTTCGGGATTTACACGTTGGGTGTAAATTTCTTTTTTGCCGTCAACATTTATTTTTAAAACCGAAAATTCAACAATTCTATCCGATCCTACACTTACTCCTGTTGTTTCTAAATCAATAAGAGCTAGCGGTTTGCTTAGGTTTAAATTCATTATTTTATAAAATTCGATGCAATAAAAAATTCTATCGCATTTTTATACCTTTTAAGGTAATAGGTTTGTTAATTGTAGTGTAACCCGAACCTTGGGGTATTTCTATAATTTCAGAGTGAAAAGGGAAATCGGCAACTTCGTAGCTGATTTTGTAAGTGCTTCCAATTGGTAAAATAATGACATATTTTCCCGTTTTAGCATTAGGCTTATAGATTCCTACAGGCACTTCTTCTGAACCTGGATCATAAACTTTAACTACAACTTGGTCAGGAACTCCGCCAGCTATTGTTTGCACAAAACCAGTTAAAATGGCTAAGCTTGAAGGATCATTATCCAACAATTGAATCATATAAATATCTTTCTCGCCATAACCATCTGCTCTAAATGAGGCATAATAAGCTCTTTGTCCATCAGGAGTTACTAAAAAATAAATATCATCATCGGCACTATTTAATGGATATCCAATATTTTCAGGGGTACTCCATTCGCCTGCGGTGTCCATAACCGTTTTAAAAATATCATATCCGCCCATAGTATTGTGTCCATCAGAGGCAAAATACATTGTTTTTCCATCAGGTAAAATAAAAGGAGAATCCTCATTAAAAGGTGTATTTAAAATGTTTGACATTTTAATAGCATTTCCCCAACTTCCGTTTGGTAATTTATTGCAGTAGTATAAATCGAGATTATCGTTTTCGCCATCACGTTCGCTGCTAAAATATAACCTAGTTCCGTCAGCAGTCATGCTGGCATGTGCTTCATGAAACTCAGTATTAATATTGCTGTTTAAAGGTTCGATTTTGCTCCAAAATTCGCCATCAAAAGTGCTTGTGTAAATGTCACCTGAGCCATCAATGTCTTTATAAACAAATAATTGAGAACCATCTGCTGAAAGCGAAATAGTAGCTTCATGACCAATAGAGTTTACATTTGAACCTAAACCAACAGGCAAAGTCCAACCGTTATCCGTTTTGTAGGCAATGTATAAATCTTCATAAAGCTCACCTTCTTTTGCCATTAAACCGCCCGTTGAACCTGGTCTTCTAGATGTAAAAACAATCGTTTTTTCATCAGCTGAAACAGCTGGAGCATAATCTGGAAAACTGCCATTAATTTGAGGACCAAGATTATTAACTTTAATTTTCACAGGCTTTTGAGCAAAAGTTCTTAGATTTTCAACACTTTCAATGCTTTTGAAAATTCTGTTTAACTCTTTATCGTTTTTTGGATTTACAAAAGTTCTGTAAGTTTCAAAACATGTAATTGCTTTGTCATACAAATGAAGAAGGTGATAATTTCTACCTAAACTCCACCAAGTTTCTGGGGGAGCGGCTTTTTCGTCAACATCGTTTTTGTATTTATCACTTACTTTTTCTGATGCTTTTTCTAAATATGGGAGAGCAACTTTTTTTTCAAAACTTATTTTAAGAAGACAGTGACCAAGTTTATAATTCAGATTACCACTTTCAGGGTCATTTTCTAATAAGGCGCTGTAAATGAGCTTTGCTGATTTGTAATTTTCATTAGATAAATAAAATTCTGCTAACTCATACCTCTTTCTTGGTTCTAAAGTTGGTGAGTCTTCATATTCGAAATCAGTAAAGTTTTTCTTTTTTTGAGCAATAGCATTTACGCTAGATAAGCTAAAAATGAAAATAATCAGAATTTTTAATGTCTTCATTAGAATTATATTTTTCTGTTTGGATCAAAAGCTTCCAGAATATCAGCAACCCTTCTTACAAAAGTTCCGCCTAATGCACCATCAATAACTCTGTGATCGTAGGCATGAGAAAGGAACATCATATGTCGGATTCCAATTAAATCGCCTTCGGGAGTTTCAATTACCGCAGGTTTTTTTCTGATTGCTCCGATGGCTAATATAGCACATTGTGGTTGATTAATAACAGGTGTACCCATTACATTTCCAAAAGTTCCAACATTAGTAACTGTGTATGTTCCTCCTTGAATGTCTTCTGGTAATAATTTATTGTTTCTGGCTCTGTTGGCCAAATCGTTTACTTTTTTGGTAATTCCTATCAAATTTAATTGATCCGCATCTTTAATTACAGGAACAATTAAATTACCAGATGGCAAAGCTGTAGCCATTCCAATATTGATATGTTTACGCTTAATTATATTTTGTCCACTAACTGAAACATTTACCATTGGCATTTCTTTTAATGCTTGAGCAATGGCTTCAATGAAAATAGGAGTGAAGGTTATTTTTTCGTTTTCACGTTTTTCAAAATCTTTTTTAACTCTGTCGCGCCATTTCACAATGTTGGTAACATCAACTTCAACATAAGAAGTGACATGTGGAGAAACATGTTTGCTCATAACCATGTGGTCAGCAATAATTTTTCTCATTCTGTCCATTTCCATTATCTCATCATCAGGACCAATCATTACCTCAGGAACTTTTATTGCTGAGGTGGCGGCAGCTGTTGTTGGTGCAGGAGCTGCTTTCTTTTCTGCATCAATTTTTGGCGCTGATGCCACACCATTACTTTGAGCTGGCGCTTGAACGGCAGTCTTAGCAATGTTTTTACCTCTATTTGGTAAGTAGGCTAAAATATCATTTTTAGTAACTCTTCCGCTTTCACCTGAGCCAGAAATTGTTTCTAATTCTTCCATAGAAATACCTTCAGCTTTGGCAATACTTCTTACTAATGGAGAATAAAATCTTCCTGAATCTCCATTTTTTGAGATTTCTGAAGTTGGCACAAATGGAATATCGGCAATGGTTTCTTTTACTTCAGCAGCTATAGCAATAGATGCAGTTGGTTTAGGCGTAACCTCTTCAATTGCAGCGTTTACATTGGTTTCAATGATTGCGATTACTGCGCCAACTTGAACGACATCATTTTCGTTAAATAATTTCTTTTTTAATATTCCTTCTGATGGTGAAGGCACCTCTGAGTCAACTTTGTCAGTTGCTATTTCCAAAACAGCTTCGTCTAGTTCTATTTTATCACCTTCGTTTTTTAACCATTTTATTATAGTAGCTTCTGCAACACTTTCTCCCATTTTTGGTAGTAAAAGCTCAAATTGTGCCATGAATATTTTATTTTAAAGGATTTAATAACGGCTGCAAAAGTATCAATTTAAGGGCAAATAAGAAATTGAAAAGGCTGTTTTTAACAGCTTGATAATTATTAACTTAATCTCCCAAGTTTGTTTAGTGATTTTAAAATAAGCACAAAGTCGTTTTGCCAAACATAATCATTGCAATATAATTGGTTTAATTTTTCTTCATTTTCTAGGTCTAGATTTGAAATATTTATACCATCTTTTGGGTGAAGAATGCTGGGTTTTAAATTATAATTTATTTTACTATTTTTTAGCATACTTGGCCCAACTAATGTTTTTTTATCAATTAAAACCCATAATAAATTTTGAAGTAAAACAAGTGGATTTTTATTGATAAACATAAGTAAAGGACAAAAAGCTAAAAGCAATAATACCATTACAAAGTCAAATAATCTGCGTGTTCGTTTGTTCGATTTTTTATTTATGTTATTTATATTAATTGTGTAAAGTTCACCAGATGTATTGATAGAATTGCTGCCGATAATAAATAAACTTTCGGGAGGTGCAATTTTAAAATCAGTTTCAGTGTCGCCCAATCGGCTCATGGTGTCAATAATGACATTGGAACTTAAATCTTTAGCACAAAAAATTACCTCATTTATTTTATTGATTTGAATTAACTCTTTTAATTGGTTTAAATTGCCAATTGTTCTATTTGTTGATTCAATTAGAGGTTCAACCCTCGTTATAAATCCAGGATTTATATTAGTCAATTTTATAAGTTCATTAACCCTACCAAACTCTTCTTCTGATCCAACAATTACGATTTTTTTAAAATTATTGCCACTTAAATTATATCCTTTTATTTTTAAAAAATGGAACAAAATCCGAGATCCTAATAAGTAAACCAAGGTAAAAGATGTTCCTAAAAGTATCAATGCTCTAGAAAATCGTAAATGTTCTGGAAGCAAAGAATAGATTAATAATATAAAAACACTTCCGCTCAAAATTCCTTTGGTTATGTTTTTTAGTTGAACCGGTTTATCATATCCTCCAGAAAAAAAATTAAATAAAAACCAAACTAAAATATAACTTGGAAAAACAATAGTGAGCAATTCGGCTTTGAAATGCAGACCGGTATCAGCATTAGTTTTTTCCCAAAATTCTTTTAAAAAGTAAAGGCCTAAATAAATTATGCCAGCATCTGAAAATGGTAAAATGGCTGATTGTAAAAATCGTTTAATAATGGCCAAAGAAGCTCTGAAATAAATAGCCGAGTTTATGAGAAAAGAAAAAAGTTTGGCATTTTTTTGAGAAAAGTGTTTTTCTGCAAAAATTATCATGGCTTTGTAAAACACAAAAACATAATTAACGCTACTTTTTTTTGTGCTTTCACCTTTGTAGTGAATAATTTTTGTGTCAGGAAAATAATAGTTTTTAAATCCTCCTTTTATAATTCTATACGACAAATCAATGTCTTCGCCATACATGAAGAATGTTTCATCTAACAAACCAATTTTCTCCAAAACAGATTTGCGCATTAACATAAATGCTCCCGATAAAACATCTATTTCATGAATTTTCTGTTTATCAAGATAAGTAAGATGGTATTTCCCGAATTTTTTTGAATTGGGGAATAAGGCTGAAAGTCCAAAAATTTTATAAAAAGCTATTTCAGGAGTGGGTAAACCTCTTTTTGATTCAGGTAAAAAGTTTCCTTTTCCATCTTGCATGTAAACCCCCAATCCGCCTGCATCAGGTTTTGAGTCCATAAATGCAATAGTTTTTTTGAAAGTATCTTCCTCAACCAAAGTATCAGGATTCAATAAAAGCACATATTCTGCTTTTGATGCAATGATGGCTTGGTTGTTTGCTTTTGAAAAACCAACATTTTCTTTGTTGGCAATTACATGAACTTGAGGAAATTTTTGTTGAACCATTTCCACTGAGCCATCAATTGAATTATTGTCAACTACCCACACATCAAAATCAATATCTTTTCCCGAATTAAAAACCGAGTAAAGGCATTGCTCTAAAAAGTGTTGGACATTGTAACTTACAATAATTACCGATAGCTTCATTGAGGCCGAATATAAATTAAATTTTTATTCAGAATTTTAGCGTGAAAATGAGTTTTCATAAGGAATTCTACCTTCGATTGAACGACCGAGCGTAACTTCATCAACATATTCCAATTCGTTTCCTATGGCTACTCCACGGGCTATTATTGATATTTTCACATCCAAATCTTTCAGTTTTTTTGAAATGTAGAAATTGGTTGTGTCACCTTCAATGGTAGCACTTAAAGCCAATATTATTTCCTCAATATTTTGATTTTTAACCCGTTCAACCAATGCCTCCACGTTAATGTCAGAAGGTCCAATGCCATTCATTGGTGAAATTATGCCTCCCAAAATATGATATTTACCTTTATATTGAAGTGTGTTTTCTATGGCAATTACATCGCGTATATCTTCAACTACACAAACTATTTTTTCATTTCTGTTTGGGTTGTTACAAATCTCACAAATTTCATTATCAGAAATATTGTAACAATGTTTACAGTATTTAATGTCTTTTTTTAAAGCAATAAAAGAATGGCTGAACTTTTCAATTGTTTCGGCATCTTGTTTCAATAAATGCAAAACCAAGCGAAATGCAGTTTTTTTGCCAACTCCAGGCAAAGATGACATTTGTTCTACGGCATTTTCAAGCAGTTTCGATGAAAAATTCATGTAATTTTTTTGGCTAAATTAAGGTTTGAAAAGGAAGAATGTTGTAATTAAGATGGAATTTTTGAGGATAAATTGTTTAAAAACTTGTTGGCTAATTTGTTTTGTATTAATAATTCAGCCTCAATCATATTAGTTTATTTGTAAAAAATCTGATAAATGCTGAGTCCATTAGTAGCGCTAATTGTAGTTTTATTGTATTTCGGAGCTTTAATTTTAATATCTTATTTAACATCAAAAGATGAAGTTTCAAATACAAGCTTTTTTCAAGCCAATAAATCTGCTCCTTGGTATTTGGTAGCTTTTGGAATGATTGGCGCTTCCATTTCTGGAGTTACTTTTATATCTATTCCAGGTTGGGTAAGTACCAATCAATTTTCTTACATGCAAACGGTTTTGGGTTATCTAGCCGGTTATGCAGTAATAGCATTGGTGCTTATGCCAATGTACTACAAGCTCAATTTAGTTTCTATTTATTCTTATTTGGAACAAAGATTTGGAACAAATGCATACAAAACAGGATCTGCATTTTTTTTATTATCCAGAACCACTGGCTCTTCTTTTCGCTTGTTTTTGATGGCCATTGTAGTCCAAAAATTTATTGTTTTAGATGTTATTCCATTTTGGGCAACTGTAGCGGTAATTATTCTGCTTATTTGGATTTATACCCATCGAGGTGGAATTAAAACAATTATTTGGACAGATACTTTGCAAACATTTTTTTTGATTCTATCGCTTATCATGACCATTTATTTGATTGGTTCAAAAATGGAATTTTCATTAGGCACAATGGTTTCATCGGTGTTTGATAGTGATTATTCTCAAATTTTTTATTTCGAATCAGGTTGGAGTGATCCGAAAAACTTTTTCAAACAGTTTTTTGCGGGAGCATTTATATGCATTACAATGAGTGGATTAGATCAAGACATAATGCAGAAAAATTTAGCTTGCAAAAACATAGGTGAAGCCCAAAAAAACATGTTTTGGTTTAGTATTTTATTGGTCTTGGTGAACTTTTTGTTTTTAATGTTAGGTGCTTTATTGTACATATATGCTGCTGAATTTTCAATTGAAATTCCTTCAAAAATTGTTGCAGGTATTGAAAAACCAAATACAGATTTGTTATTCCCAACCATTGCATTGGGGCATTTAAGTCAAATTGTTGGTATATTTTTTTTACTAGGAATTATTGCTTCAACTTACGCAAGTTCCGACTCAGCTTTGGCATCGTTAACTACCGCATTTTGTGTTGATTTTTTAAACTTCAAAAAGCTAGAAAATGAAGGTAAAAACACGGTGAAAATTAGAAATTATGTTCACTTAGGGTTTTCATTTTTATTGTTTTTGGTGATTTTAATTTTTTGGAAAATAAATGACGATGCTGTTATAGAATCACTTTTTAAAACAGCTGGTTTTACTTATGGACCTTTGTTGGGTTTATTTGCTTTTGGTTTTTATACAAAATGGAAGATAAACGATAAATGGGTTTTACCGATTTGTTTGTTATCGCCCATTCTAACCTACATATTAAATATGTATTCCGAACAAATTTTGTTTGGATATAAATTTAGTTTCGAGTTGATTATTATAAACGGATTACTTACTTTTCTAGGGTTGTTTTTAATTAGAAAGAAAAATGGATAATAAGAATCAATTTTTAAAAAAAATCAGAAATCCTTTTTATTTTTCAATGTTTTCGCTTTCGTCATTACCTATGGTTTGGCTTGCTGGAATAAAAATTAAGGAAGTGGATGCTACTAAGGCAATTGTTACTATTCGGTATAAATATTTAGTAAAAAACCCTTTTAAATCTATTTATTTTGCTTGTTTGGCCATGACAGCTGAGCTATCAACGGGTATTTTAGCCATGGCTAACATTTATCAGTCAAAACCTGGTGTAAGCATGTTAGTTACTTCTGTAAGAGCTGATTTTTTAAAAAAAGCCGTTGGTTTAATTTCTTTTGAATGTGTTGATGGTTTAGGTTTTGAAAAAGCTGTTGAGTTAGCAAAATCAACCAATGAAGGCCAAGTTTTTGAGGCTTTAAGTATTGGCCGAAATGCTGATGGAGTGGAAGTAGCGCGTTTTTATATTACATGGTCTTTTAAATCGAAAAAGGGCGATTAAGCCCCAATCCAATCTAAATAATTGAGGGTATCAATTTTAGTAAATGTAGCTTCTGGATAGTTTTTAGTCCAAGCTTCAGGAGCTTTCGTTTTTTTATTATTGTTCCATTTAAATTCGAAAGCTTCTAATTTTTCGTTTTTCAACTCTACCCAATCAATTTCTTGATGATCGTAAGTTCTCCAAAAGAACAGTTCTTTTCGGTTTTCAGTGTATTCAAGAAATTTAATTCGCTCATTTATAATGTAGTTTTCCCACAATGCGCCAACATCATTTCTTAAAGCCAAAGGTTGAAAATTACCAATTAAGGCATTTCGAACGCCATTATCTGTAAAATACCATTTCGTGTTTTTACTTATTTCCTTTCTTAAATTGCCACTATAGGCGCTTAATTTTTTTAGAATAAAAACTTTTGTGAGCAAATCGAGGTATTTTTCAACTGTATTTTTGCTCATGCCTAATTGTTTCCCCAATTCATCATACGAAACTTCATTCCCAACTTGATAGGCTATTAGTTTTAGTAGATCTAACATTTTAGAACTGTTTCTAATACCATCAATTATCAAAATGTCTTTTAACAAATAAGAAACCACCAAATCTTTTAAGTATTCTTCTTTTTCTGCTAATGAATTCATCGTTATTACTTCTGGGTAAGAACCAAAAATTAATCTTTCTTCTAACTTTCCCTTAGTTTCAATTAGGTTTTCTTTTTCTCTTAGTTCGCTTTGTGCTATTGGGTGCATGTAAAAAGTATAACTTCTTCCGGTTAATGGTTCTCCAGATTTGTTTAATAAATCAAAAGCTGATGAACCCGTAGCTATAATTTTTAGGTGTGAAATTTCATCGACCATTAATTTCAATTTTTGACCAATTTTTGGGATAGCTTGCGCTTCATCAATAATTAATAAATCAGTGTTTTCAAACAATCGCTTATAGTTGGCTATACTTTGTTCACTAAGAAGTTGTTGTGCATTGTAATCTTCTCCATTTAACAACATAGTTTTTCCTTCATACTTTGAGGCTAAATTTTTAATCAAAACAGTTTTGCCAACTCTTCTCACTCCAAATAGCAAACAAACCTTTGCTGGCTTTAGTTTTGATTCGATTAAATGATGCAGTTTTCTAGTAATTGACATTCCAATTTTGTTTTTATAATGACAAATTTAATATAAAATTCGTAATCGCAATGACAATTTTAATGCAATTTAGGTTTTTGTATTGACAAAATTTACATTAAATATGAAAACGTAATGACAATTTTAATATGAAATTCGTCATCTTATTGACAATTTTAACGTTAAAAATTAGAATGAATCTAATTAAGTTTTTATTTTAATAAGTCGGGTCTTCGTTCAAGCGTGCGTTTTATAGCTTCTTCATGTCGCCATTCTTCAATTTTCGCATGCGATCCAGAAAGCAAAACATCAGGAACTTTATTGCCTCTGTAATCTGCGGGTCTTGTGTAAACTGGAGGCGCTAATAAATTATCTTGAAAGGAATCAGTCAAAGCTGAACTTTCGTCATTTAACACACCGGGAACTAATCTAATTATGGCATCTGTTATAATAGCTGCAGGAAGCTCTCCACCTGATAAAACAAAATCACCAATAGATATTTCGGAAGTAATAAATAAATCTCTAATTCTTTGATCAACGCCTTTATAATGGCCGCAAAGAATAATAATGTTTTCTTTTAATGATAATTGATTGGCTGTTTTTTGATTAAACACTTTACCATCAGGCGTTGTGTAGATTATTTCATCATATTTTCTCTCTGAAATCAGCTTTTCTATACAAGCTGCAATAGGTTCAATCATTAAAACCATTCCTGCACCTCCGCCAAAACTGTAGTCATCAACACTTTTGTGTTTGTCAGTAGCGTAATCCCTAATATTATGAATATGTATTTCAATAATTCCTTTTTGTTGCGAACGCTTAACGATAGATTGATTTAATGGGCCATCAAAAATTTCAGGTAAAACAGTTAAAATATCAATTCGCATAATCGTTAAATTTTGGCAAATCTAAACATACCAAGCAAACAATTGCTTTTGGTTTGGGTTGAAAAATATATTATTGCATCGAAAATTTACTATGGCAAAAAAAAATCTAAAAATCGATAGTGAAAAGAAGTTTATTTCTGGAAAAAACTCTAGGCTTCAAGAATTTCTGTTCACCATTAAAGTAATGTTTCAATTTATTAAGGGATTTAGGGTGTTACATTATGTTGGTAATTGTGTTACAGTTTTTGGTTCCGCTCGTTTTAAACCCGAACATCCTTATTATAAATTAACAGAAGAAGTTGGTGCAGAATTAGCAAAAAGAGGATTTACAGTGATGACAGGCGGTGGACCAGGATTAATGGAAGCCGCCAATAAAGGAGCAAAAGAAGCTGAGGGATATTCAGTAGGTTGTAATATTACATTACCGCATGAACAACATGAAAATCCTTACTTAGACAAATGGGTTGAGATAAGGTACTTTTTTGTAAGAAAATGGTTGTTGATGAAATATTCGGTTGGTTATATTATGATGCCCGGAGGCTTTGGTACATTAGACGAAGTTTTTGAAACATTAACCCTAATTCAAACTGGAAAACTAACCAATTATCCAATGGTTATTATGGGAAAAGAATACCATAAAAATATTATTGCCCATATTGCTTTAATGATTGAACAAGGTACGATTAGCCAAGAGGATGAAAAACTATTATTGATAACCGATAATCCTAAAAAAGCAGCAGATCATATTTTTAAATTTTATAATAATTTAAACAAAAATGCTTAAAACGATAAGTAATAGAGTTAGTATTTTAGAAAAAGAGGAAGGTTTGAGTTTAGTAATCAAAGCTGACTATGATCAAAACAAACAAAATATGCTGATGGTTTGGATATTAGCTTGGACAATAGGAGGGATAGCTATTTTTTTTCAAACTATTTTGGGTGATTTATCAAGAGAAACGAAAATTTATTTAATGGTTTGGATGGCTTTTTGGGCCTACTTTGAATATCTTACTGTTTTAGCATTTTTTTGGCATAAAAAAGGAATTGAAAAAATACTATTTAAATCGGATAGATTTGTTTACAGAAGAGGAATATTTGGAATTGGGAAACCTGAAGAATGTTATTACGATTTGGTAAAGAACATTCAATTGATTGAATTTAATGAAAAATCGATCATTGCTTTTTTAAGTTTATCTTATTGGCAAATTAGTGGCGAAACTATTCAGTTTGACTACCAATCTAAAAGATACAAATTCGGATACAATCTCAATAAAAACGAGCAAATTGAAATATCAAAACTTCTAAAAAAATATTGTAAATAATTAATTTTTAGAATTTTGCTCTGGCTGCTTTTCTTCTGAAACGATAAGCGAAAGTGAAATTGATGGAAGAGAAAGCATCATTATTTTCAGAATGCCCTCTTATTTGACCAGGTAGGCTATAACCAGGAATTTCACCAGTATTTGGGTCAGCTAAATCAGCGGCTTTATTTCCTCTCAAAAGTCTTAATTTATCATTGTCATAATAAACGCCTGAAATATCATCGATATAGTCTGTAAAAAGTTTTCTACCTAAAAATTCTACACCAATTCTAATGTTTCTTCCAATATTATATTTGAAACCAAAACCAATAGGAATATTAATTCCAACTCTTTTGTAAGGTTCAGGACCGCCTTCTAATCCTTGCCCTTCGGTACTTAATGGTTGCAAAGCTACCCATTTCCCATTGTAAAGGTTTTTAGGATTGAAATAATAAACAGATACTCCAGCAGTTCCATAAATATTCCATTTTACAGATTTCATTCCGCGAGAACCTCTTACTTTATAACGATCGCCTGTTGCTTCTTTGAATAAATATATTTCTCCACCTATTGAATACTCTAATATTGGTGAACGGAATCTTAAATTTCTAACTCTTCTAATTTCAAATTCAGTGTTGCAATCACATCCGCTTAGCATACCATAAGATAGAGAGGTGCGCACTTTAATTCTTGGAGCAACATTGTATCTAATTCCAGCAGCTATAACATATCTAGTGGCATTAAAATCTAAGTCTCTGATGTATCTCATGTTGGCATCTGCAACATCAGCTCCTCCAAGCTCGCCAATAAAAATTGATGGGCCAATTCCTCCAAATGCTTCCCATCTGAACTTTTTCCAAGCTTGTGCATTAGCGTTAAATTGTGCCGTTAAAAGCAGCAAAAAACTAATGTAAGATATTCGAAGTAAATTAATTTTCATAATCGCAAGAATGGCAAAAATATCTAAATAAATCATTTTACGAAAAGTAAATTTTAAAAGAAACAGATTTTAATCGTTTTGTCATACAATTTTCCTGTATCTCCTCCAAAACTAGAGGCTCTATGTATTTTTGGTTGAGCACTTCGTTTAAGGGTTTAATTTTACCAAATGGTATTTTTTTTCCATTAAATTTATTGGAAAGACTGTCGAAATCTATATTTTTAATTTTATTATGTAAGATTTTTTCTAATTCGGTTCTATTCTTAACTCTTTGTGTATTAGTATTAAATCTCTCATTGTGCAGTAAATATTCCAATCCAAGTTCTTTACATAGTTTTTCAAATTGTTTTTCGGTGCCTATTGCTAAAACAATTTTTTGGTTATCTGAACTGTAAAAAGTTTCTCCATAAGGAGCAATGTTTGGGTGCAATGAACCTTGCGGTTTGGCAATTTTTCTCTCCATTAAATAATTACTGGCTTGATTAACCAAAGAACTTAATGCTGACTCATACAATGATGTTTTTACTAAAGCTCCTTTTCCAGTTTTAAATAGGTTAATGATTGCAATTAAAATAGCCTCTTTTAATTGATGAGCAGCCAAAACATCAATCAAGGCTACTGGCATTTTTAAGGTTTCATTTTCTGAATTTCCATTCATGCTCATAAATCCCGATTCGGCTTGCAAAACCACATCAAAAGCTGGTTTATCATCAAATGCTCCAAAACCATCTAAATGTGCATAAATTATTTTTGGGTTTATGTTTTTTAAAGTTTCGTAATCAAGCTTGAACTTTAAATCATCTCCTTTTTTGAAATTCACAATAATTATATCTGAATTTTTTACCAATTCATAAATTTCCTGAATTCCTTCCTCACTTTCAAAATCAACAAATTTTACCTTTTTACCCCAATTTACTGAGGCATAATAAGCTGAAACTGGCTTATCTCGCTCGCTTTCCAATTTCCATTGTCTTGTGGGGTCTCCGCCTGTTTTTGGATTTTCAATTTTAGTTACATCGGCTCCTAATTCAGCAAAAAACATTCCTACAGAAGGCCCAGCCAAAATATTAGCTAATTCTAAAACCTTTAAATCTTTAAAAAAATGATTCTGATCCATGAATATTTTAATTGTTGGCGAATTTACTAGCTAGTTTTTGCTAATATGATTTCCTATAAAAATAAATTGTTATTCTTTTTTTTATGTAAAAATCCTTTTCTAAACTTGCGCCAAATGGCATTCGAAAAGAAAAAAACTTCGCAAGATATTTATGCTGAAATTGTGAAAACAATTAAGGCAAAAGAAATTAAACCTATTTATTTTCTGCAAGGCGAAGAAGTATTTTTTATTGATAAAATAACTGATTTATTAGAACAATCAATTTTAGAAGAATCTGAAAAAGATTTTAATCAAAGCATTTTATATGGAAGTGAAATTAAAGCGGGTGAACTTTTATCCGTATTAAATCGCTTTCCTTTAATGGCTGAAAAACAAGTAGTTATTTTAAAAGAGGCACAAAAATGCACTGATTTAGAGAAACTTGAAAGTTATTTTAAATCGCCTCTTGATTCAACTGTTTTTATTGTAAATTACAAAGGAAAAAAATTGGATGGTAGAAAGGCCTTTGCGCAAACCATGAATAAATCTGGTTTTCTTTTTACGTTCGATCATTTGCAGGAATATCAATTGGTACCTTGGATTGAATCTTATGTAAATAAAGAAGGTTTTAAAATCGATTTAAATTCTTCTCAAATGTTGTCGGATTATTTGGGAAATGATTTAAGTAAAATAGCCAATGAATTAGATAAACTATCTATCAATGTGGCAAAAGGTTCTACTATTACGCCTGCAATAATTGAAAAGTTTATTGGAATAAGTAAAGAATTTAATGTATTAGAACTCAATAACTCTTTAGGCAAAAAGGATGTATTGAAGGCTAATCAAATAATCAATTATTTTAAACAAAATCCAAAAGCTTATCCTTTGGTTTTAACCATCGGAATGTTATTTAATTACTTTTCAAAATTGCTAATTATTCATCATTTGCAAAGAAAGGGAAGCGAAAGAACAGAGATTGCTAAAGCCATTTCATTACCAGAATTTGTGCTTCGCGAATACGAAGCCGCAGCAAGAAACTATCCATATCCTAAAACAATTCAGGTTATTTCCTTTTTAAGAGAATACGATTTAAAGTCAAAAGGAGTTAATAGTGCAGGAATTGATGATTCTGAATTATTAAAAGAGTTAATTTTTAAAATATTGCATTAAATTAGCCGCCTCCAAAATTTTGGATACTGCATTATGAATTATTGGCTAGTAAAATCAGAACCTTTTAAATACTCTTGGGAAAAGTTTGTAGAAGATGGCAAAACTTTTTGGGATGGAGTAAGAAATTATCAAGCAAGGAACAACCTAAAGGCAATGAAAGTAGGTGACTTGGTTATGTTTTATCATAGTAATGAAGGAAAAGAAATTGTAGGATATGCAGAAGTAATTACAGAACATTATCAAGACCCAACTACTGATGATACCAATTGGGTAGTAGTAGATTTAAAACCTATTTCGCCCTTAAAAAAGCCTGTTAGTCTTGAAATAATAAAAAGTGAACCAAAATTAAGCAATATGGCATTAGTGAAACAAGGAAGACTTTCAGTGACGCCTTTAACCAAAATTGAATTTGATTGTATTTTAGAAATTAGCGAAAGATGAGTAAATATTATATGAAAAAAAGTCTCCTTGTATTAGTCCTAGTTTTATTAAGTTTATTAGGTTTCTCTCAAACAGGAAGCATAAAAGGCTTTGTGTATGATCAAGAAACTGGCGAGCCAATTATTTTTACCAATGTTGTTTTAAAAGGCACAACTATTGGTGCATCAACCGATGTGAATGGCTATTATAGTATTACTAAGGTTCCTCCTGGCAATTATATCATTACAGTTACTTATTTGGGTTATGATTCTTTATTAGTTCCAATTTCTTTAAAACCTAATGAATTACTAAACAAAAAATTGACTATCAAAAAATCGAGTATTAAATTAAATGCTGTTGAAATTTCAGCTGAACGCCAAGAAGCTAAAGTTGAGGTTAAAACATCAGTAATTAAAGTAACTCCTAAAGAAATCAAACAAATTCCAACCATAGGCGGAGAGCCTGATTTAGCTCAATATCTGCAAGTATTACCTGGAGTAGTTTTTACTGGCGATCAAGGTGGACAGCTTTATATTAGGGGTGGTTCTGCTATTCAAAATAAAGTTTTATTGGATGGAATGGTAATTTACAATCCTTTTCACTCTATAGGTTTGTTTTCGGTTTTTGATACTGATATTATAAGAAACGCTGATATTTATACGGGCGGTTTTGGTGCCCAATATGGGGGTAGAATTTCATCTATTATGGATATTAAAACCAAAGATGGAAACAAGAAAAAATTAGGTGGAAAAGTTTCAGCCAGCACTTTTGGTGCAAAAGTTTTATTGGAAGGTCCATTAAAAAAACTAAAAGATGACAACAAGGGTTCATCTTCCTTCATTATTTCTGCCAAAAATTCATACTTAGACCAAAGTTCTAAGCTGTTTTACAGTTATATCGATTCAGCTGGATTGCCCTTCGCTTTCAACGACTTGTATGGTAAAGTTAGCTTTTCTTCACCTACAGGAAGTAAGGTAAATTTATTTGGTTTTAGATTTGACGATAGAACACGCTATAAAAGTGTATCTGATTTAAGTTGGGTTTCTTATGGTGGTGGAACTAATTTTATTTTAATTCCTAACGCATCATCTGTTTTAATTGATGGGGTGATTGCATATTCACAATATAAAATCAGTTTAGAAGAAGCCAATAAAAGCCCTAGAACTAGCGCAATAAACGGGTTTAACTTTGGCTTAAATTTCAGTTATTTTGAAAATGACAACGAATTAAAATATGGTATTGAAGTATTAGGTTTCAGAACCGACTTTAATTTCTTTAATGAATATAACCGCGAGATTAGTCAAATTGATAATACCACCGAGTTTGGGGCTTATGTGAAATACAAAGTTGTGAAAGGAAAATTTGTATTCGAACCTAGTTTTAGAGCCCATTATTTTGCATCATTATCAAGTCTTTCTCCTGAACCTCGCTTTGGAATGAAATACAACATCACAAATAAATTAAGAGCTAAATTCTCTAGTGGCATTTATGCGCAAAACTTAATTCAAGCTAATTCAGACAGAGATGTTGTAAACTTATTTTATGGATTTTTATCTGGTTCCGACAATGTACCTAAAACATTTACCACCAGAGATGGCGAAGTGCGCGATGTAAAACACAAACTTCAAAAAGCCCAGCATGCTATTTTAGGTTTTGAGTATGATTTAAATAAAAGAATATCATTAAATGTAGAAGGGTATTTCAAAAACTTCTCTCAATTAACTAATCTCAACAAAAACAAAATTTTTGAAGATACTCCTAACAATAATGACCGTCCGGAATACCAAAGAAAAGATTTTATTATTGAAGATGGAAAAGCCTATGGTGTTGATTTTGTATTCAAATACGATTACAAACGAATATATATTTGGGCAGTTTATTCTATCATGAAAGTTGATCGTTGGGATGGATTAATTAAATATGCTCCTGTATTTGATAGAAGACACAATGTTAATCTTGTTGCGGCCTATACCTTTGGAAAAAAATTAAACTATGAGTTTAATGCTCGTTGGAATTTTGGAACAGGATTTCCTTTCACACCAACCCAAGGTTATTATGAATCTATCAATTTCACAGGTGGTATTTCAACAGATTATACAACTGCAAATGGCCAATTAGGTACGCAATTAGGCGAATTCGGAAGCAAACGTTTACCAACTTATCATAGAATGGATGTTACCCTAAAAAGGAAATTTGAAGTAAGCATCAACTCAACCATCGAAGCAACTCTAAGTGTTACTAATATTTACAACCGTGAGAATATTTTCTACGTTGATAGAATTACCAATGATCGTGTAAATCAATTACCACTTATGCCAAGTTTAGGTGTAAATTGGGTTTTCTAATCCATAAAAAAATCATAAAAAAGCCGCTTAAATTTTTAAGCGGCTTTTTTTATGCAAAAGTTTTTAGACAGCTAGGCTTGTTGGGCGCAGAAAAACTAAATTACAAACACTTTATTTGGAACCTAATCCTTCAAAATTTTGGGCAAAAATCCAAACCGTTTGTCCATTCAATTCCTCCTCCTTTATCAATTTCCGGGTAAGTCGGTTGAATGTTAATTACTTTAAAATTATTAAACTTTCAACTATTTTAAATTAATTATTGATACCAAAGACTTGGTTTAAAAACTTAAAGGTTTCTGCCCAAGTTTCTTTTCGGGCATTGTAATTATCTTCAGGAGTTCCGCCTCCAGCGGCTAAACCATTCATGGCTGTTTTATCATTTATATTTGGTAATAAACCAAAAATTCCATGACCTGCTTCAGGGTAGTGTAAGTGTTTAACTTCATAATCAAAATGAATTGATGAGAGTTTTTTCTCAATTTCGTTTGCCATAAAAAAAGATGGCCAAATATTATCTTTCCCACCTGATGTGAGTAAAATAGACCCGGTAATGTTTTCTACCAATATTTTGGCAGACGCTACTTTATCTATATGTTTTTCTAAACCAGCTTCATAGAATTCAGCAATTCGTCTAGTAAACCATCCAGATTTTGGTTTTGCGTATGGAACAAATGGCAACGGAATCCCTTGATAAGTCCAAGAACTTTTATTTAAACCTTTCCATTTATTTAAACCAAACCAAACTAAATGGCTTGGCAAATGTGCCACAACTGCTTTAACTGAATTATTTTTTGATGCCACTAGTAGGGCTAATTCTGCACCTTTTGATATGCCAAGTAGAGCAATTTTGTTACTATCAACACTTGGCTTTTTTTTGATGAAATCTATGGCCTCAAAAACTTTTTCAATACGGATTTCATTGAGCGTTTGTTTTAGTGTTTCTTTAGAATATTTAAAATATCCTAATCTCATAATTATAAAACCCTCTTTTGCCATCCTATTGGCTTCCTCTTCAATAAATGAAAGACCGCCTTCCGATCCACCAAGTGTAATAATTACAGGCAATGGCTTTTGGGTAAATGTTGGGAAGTGGATAATGGCTCCCCAATCATTTTGGATAACTTTTTCGATTCGAATAGTATCATTTGCATGAATCACTTGTACTTTTAAAAGTATAAATGCTAAAAGAAATATTCTGAGAAGCATACTATTTTTTTAATGAAGAATTCCATTTTGTCTAAAATAAAAAAAATGTTTTTGCGAAATTACAACGGTGTAGATTTTTACTAAAAATGTTAGCAAAATCAATTTTTTATCTGTCAGAGGTTTGCTTTGAATAAAAATTCAACTCCTTTATGCTGCATGAGTTATACCTTTTTGAAAAGTGGTGAGCAAAGCAAAAGCATACTCAATATCAACCTTTAATTTCCTAGCCCACTCTCTTGCTATGGCAGATTTTGAAGCATCTTCTAAATTAAATTCTAAAACCTTTAGAACTCTTTCTGAAATAGCTTTAGATTTATCTAAATATAATCTTGTTTTTCTTCCTAATACTTCTGCTGCAATAATTTTTTGATCAAATGGTTCCTTATCTAAGGTATCATAGTGGTTTTCCACAATTTCATCCCATTTTAGGGCGTAATAATGCTCGATGATTTTTAGAATATCTGAGAGATCATTCTCTCTTTCTTCTGGACGGTCGCTCCAAGCAATTAGTTTTAAAATGACCATACCTTCTAGAGGTGGTATATTGGCGATTTTTTCTTCAATTTGCACAGGCACAGCTTCTTCCATGACTTCACGAAAACCAAGCATATGCAAATCGGTGTAACGTTCATTGAAGTTAACCGTAAAGTTTTCTTCTATTTCGCCAAATGGAAGGACATCAATAGCCACCTGAAATTTATCTGAATAAAAAGTCCAAGGCGCAGCTACTCTATTAAATTCTTTTGCTACCAATGCGGCACTGATTTGCTCATATTCATTCATATTTGAAATCATTACAGCAAATTCAATGTCTTTAGAACCACGACTAGGTTTTATTCCTTCTTTTAGTAATTCAAGTGCAATGGCACTCACCCCAATCAGATAATACGGAATGTTCAGATCTCGCATCACTTCATCTATACAATCAAAGGATTCTTTGAAGTAGCACCAATGGCTAAGATGCTTCCATCTGAATTTAACGATACAGCTCCCCCTGACAAATCATCTGCACTTTCACCATTAATATCAATTCCTTTTTGAATCCAAGCTGTTCCATTCCAAGTAAATGCACGAACATGTCCAGAACTTGCACCATTACCATCATTTCCTGTGGCTCCAACAGCCAGCGTAAGCCCATCATCACTTAAAGCAACAGATGTCCCGAAGCCATCGTTTGCAGCTTCGCCATTGATATCTGCACCTAATTGAATCCAAGAACTTGAATTCCAACCATAAACTCTTGTATGACCAGCATTTGATCCATTTCCATCATTATTTGGCGCACCGATAGCTACAATATTTCCATTTGCACTTATACTTACTGAAAATCCAGACAAATCATCTGCAGCTTCTCCGTTTAGGTCTAATCCTTTTTGAACCCATGAAGTGCCATTCCATTCATAGACTCTAACATGCCCTGAATTTGAGCCATTACCATCGTTAAAATAAGCACCAATAGCAATGGTGTGTCCATCATTACTGCTAGAAATTGAATTTCCAGATCTATCTTCAGCAGCTTCCCCATTTATAGGGTTGCCTATTTGATCTAAGTAAACTTGAGCGATATTACTCTTAGCTAATAAAAGAAAAATAAAAAATACGAATAAAATTTTTGTGTTAGTGTAAATTGTTTTTTTCATAGAAAAATTTTTTAAGGTTTGATAAAGGTTGACAGCCTAGAGACGTGCTGGTTTAGAAAGCAAAAACAGACAGTTAGGCACAAAATTTACGATTACAAGATTTGTGCCAACTTAATGAGAATGTTTTAGTTAACTACTGAATCACCAATTTGGGTAGGTTTTGTATTGGGTAGGTTTATTTATAAATTATTATCCGATTAGTATGTCTTACAGTTAATCGACAGTCAGAACGCCATATGTGAATCATATTATATTTTGCGTTGTATTCAATGTATGCGCGAGAATCATTTAAATAAATTTCAATTTGACTGTTTGACTTTGGTCTTTTAAATCTTATAGAACCTGTAAATCCTAAACTTTCATTTGTTGAATTATTAAGCGTTTTTTGTTCTCCTTCTATTTTGATATTTATTGGAATTTTATCAAAACCGTCATTAAAATTGATTTGTAAAGAATCTTCAGGAACTTTAGTAAAGAATATTTCTTTTTTTATGGATTCTCTATTCAAATGGTCAACTTGGTAGTCAATTTTTAAAGTATCACATTGTCCATATGAGTTTAAATAGATTATCACTGTTAAGATGGATAGGATTGAAAATTTCATTTTTGTAAAATTACACCTAACATTTTGTTGATATGAAAAGTTGCATGTGGCTAGCGATTTCCTAAAAGTTTACAGGGACTTTCTTTATAAAACATAAACACTCGCGAACTAACGGGACTCTGTATTTAATTATCATGAGTTAAAAATATTATTACTCGAAATATTCTATAATTCTTTCTAAAACATACTTTGGCTTGTTATTTATAAGTTCTACCTGCTTAATCCAATCACCATGCTCATTATATTCATACTGATAAGAATATATATTACAATGATAAGATTTTAGGCCTGAAGTTTCATCTAAATGACAGTTTCTTTCAATTATGTTATTACTGTCGTCATATCGGTAAGTCCAATGTGATTCTAGTCTCTCATCAGGCTTAAAACTTTTAGATTCTATTTGTTTACCAAACTTATTGAATTGAAAAGTTTCTATTTCAAGTAATGTGTCAGCCTTGTAGTAGTTTCTCTCTATTTTATTTCCCTTATCATCGTATTTATATGTAAAATGAGTATCCTCCCATGCTTTTTTCATAACTACTTTTTTTTCTATAATTTCTCCCTCTTCGTTATAGTTAATAATGGTTCTTGGTCTTACTTCATAACTTATTTTTTCTTCTATAACTTCTCCCTTTTCGTTATGGTTAAAAATGATTTTAGATTCTAATAGACCATCCGAATCGTATTTATTTTCTTCGATTCTTTGTTGTTTGTCATTATATTTATAAATACTATTAGAAAGTAAAGCTCCGTTTTCATTTAAATATGTGCTCTTTTCAATAAGCTTTTCTCTATTATCATATTTGAAAATTATCTTAGTTTCAGCGGCAATGTTTGGGTAATCTATTTCCTTAATTTTATTTCCTTCAATATTAAAAGTAGCATAAAAATCATTATCCCAAGGAACCCTTCTTTCACGTATTACTTTTTCTATTTCTCCAAACTTTTCGACAACTCTGTATGAATATTCGCGAACAGATTTAACATTATCTGATAAGTTTAAATCATTCCTATCCGTTTTCCTTTTTTTATTGCAACCGTAAGATGAAAATAAAATCGCAATTAAAATTAAATTTGAAAATAGTTTATTCATTGCTCTTTATTAATTGTAAGTTGGTTATTTTAAATATTGTACAATGCCCGCCATTACGCCAAACTGCTGCTGTTTACATATGTTTTTTTACTATTCTTGCTCATTGTCTGTCTTTGGTTTTGGTAGGTCAACTCTTTTTAGTTCTGCTGATGTTGGATTTTTAGAACCAAATTCGTGTTTTGCAAAGCACATTTTAGCTAACAATGCAATTTCTCTTCGTTCTTCTTCTGTTGTAAAGTCAAAGTTATATTTTGCTAACAAAGTATTATGAATATCGTATAGGTAGAATGAGTTTTTATTAAGGTTTACAATGTATTCATGTATATGTTTACGCCATTCTCTTGGGCGACAAAAAACAAGTAGCAATGCAATTTTATGTTTGCTATTTGGATTTGTACAAGTTGTAAAATGTTCATACAATAGCGGTGCAATTTTACTTGAATAGATGTCATCTTTGTAGAAGCCAACTACATTGGCCATATTGACTTGGATAATTCTGTTTAATCTTTTTTCAAAAGTGTCGCCAAAATCCCCTTGAAGAGCGAAACTATGTCCGTCAAATCCTGCCTGACCTTTATCGGCAAGTATGGGTGTTAAAGCAAGTAATACATTAGAGAGTTGTTCCCAACTTTGTAAAATCTGTTTAAAAATTTCTCGCTTCGCTTCAGGATTAACATAATCGCTATTACGTAAAGCTCTCGAAGAAGCTTTAATATTTTGCATTAAATTATGCAGAGAGTATTCTTCAAAAAATGCATTTATGCTTTGATTGTATGGTCTTATCTGATTATATGTTCTATCAGCATGTTGGTCTTTAATGTTGTCAGGTAAACCAGAACTTAAAACATTTTCGCTAAGTTGATTTTGTGCAGTTTGAATTTGTTCTTCGGTCGGCTGCCAGCGGATCTGTGAAAAAATATTCATATCGCCAATTAGCCTTACTTTAGAATTAACTATGTCACACGTTTCTTTGATGTCTTTTGTTAAAATTTTAAGTGCATCTATTTTGTTTCTATCAATACCTGTGTAGAATTCAATAATTTCAGGGAATGAAATGTATTTTTTTGAAGAAAAAATATAATCTGCAAAATCTTTGTCGTTGTGCATTCGTTTTGCTGCGAAATAGTAAACCCAAAATGAAGACCTGAAGCAATACTCAAATTCTTGCTTTACTATAATGTTATTTAAAACTAAAACGTCAAATACAACTTCTACTTCTAAGTCGATCAGTTTCTCCTTACAGAATGATTTTAGTTCATTTATAAATAAATCTCTTGAAAAGAAATATTTGTCTTCACGTATCATCTTTTCACAATATCGTCCTAAGACATATTCACAATCTTTTAAATCGGGTGTTGTTTTATACCTTGGTATGCCATCCATGTTAAATAAAACGAATAGCACTTTTTCAATCATATCAGTTCTGTTAATGGGACTTTCATCAAAGTATTTCTCGGCAACTTTTAATAATGTCAAACAATTCATAGGCGTTCGGTGTATATTAAGTACGTCTAAGTCTGAAATGACTTTTGTCAATACCTTGTCCTCAATACCTATTTCTTTAGCCTTGTTGTATGCTGCAACTACTTTTCTGATTTGAGTTCTTGGAAGTGCTAATAGAAAAAGCTGTTTAAATTTTCTTTCTATTTTGATGTCATTTGGCTCTTTTAAAAACTTGGCATCTTCAACTGTGTGCATAACAATTATGGGAATGTCCTTATATGAATCTGATAAGTTTTTCAGTTTTTTAAAACTATCTAACTCATAACTATTCCAAGAATCAAGGATAATTGCTTTTAAATCAGACGATTTTATTCCAAGGGCTTCTGTCTCTCGAACAACAGCATTATGAATGTTGTGAGATTTTGTTTTGTGAGAATCTAGATAAAGCCAAAAATTCCCTCTTTCCCAAGATTGAAGAACCAAATAATGGGCTAACGAAGTTAGCCCAAATTGCGGTGGGGCATTGAAAATAATTGATTCAGGATTATTTATTATTTCAATTACATCAATTCGTCTTGTGTAATTCTCTTCAGGATTTTGGGAAATTTCGTTTGTATTGCTAATGACAGGGTCAACCCAAATTATAGGTTGTGAACTGAATGCTTGTAAAGAATTGTCAAGGTTTTCTCTAAATTTAGCTCTAAGAACTTCAAATTGAACGTTAGCCTTTGTTGAACTTGCTTTTTCTTTACTGTAAAGCTTGATAAAATAATCTGTCAAGTGAGTTCGGAAAGTGTTTTCAAAATCATTAGCTCCGTTGTATGTCCAATGATACCCACCTAAATCTCCAACTCGCCTTTTAAAGTTTCTAACTTTGTCAAGGTCACTTGTATTAATTGCACTTGGTTTTACAAGTGCGTCATTAAAGTAAAACATTATTTCTACTTTTTCCTTATTCTTTATTCTTTCGTATGCATTGTTAAATTCTTCTTCCGTCCCTGAACCTGCAACTTTTGTTTCTGTTCCAAATTTTTGGTTCATTATTCCGATAAAGACATCATAATCATTTCCTAATTGGTCACTAATTGTAGCTTGACTATATTCACTAGAAAAACTTGGTCGAGTGTTATGCTCCCACATTCTTTCTTCAATAGTGAAACCAAAACTTTCACCGATTCCTTTGTTAAGTTCGTTGAAAATTTTTAAGCACAAATCTCTTTCATCTTTTGTGTCACTTGGCGAAGCAACTAAACATTTAAAAATTCTCTTTACCATTTTCTTTTTGTGTTATTTGTTTTTTTATTGACGGATAGTCTATTAGCATTGCCACCACCATTTTGGAACTATGCGAAGAAGCGGTTTTCGAAGCACAAAACTGTCTGCCAGCAATAAACTTGAAACGAAGCAAAAGGCTTCATTTAACAGATGAACCGCTACTTTTGGGTAAGTGCTGCTATTTACTAGGCTTTTCATGGTCTTTTGTAGTTCAGTATAATTGTTTTTGATATAAGTCTTATTAATTCGATGTGTTCATTTATTTTAAGGGCTTCTACATTTGTTTCCTTCCTTTTTGGAAATTTTCTGTTAGAATGAGTGTATTCATTGCGAATGTCATAGATAAAGTTGGCAATTTTTTGAAGGTCTTTCAGTTCGCTTTCATTGGTGATAAGTTTTAAGCTAATTAAAATACTCGAAACATCAGAATATGCTACTAAATATGCCTCATCATGTAAATTCATCTTAAAATATTTCTCGAGAATTAGTTTCACTTTTGATCTGTCGTTTTGGTCTTTATTAAATCTCTCAATTAACTTAATTAGTAATTGAACATGTTCGGAATTATTGGAACTAAACCATTCAGAATTTAAAATCGAGCGTGTGTCTTGAATGGTTTCATTGAGATAGACTTCATCAAAAATACATTCTAAGACTTGAAAAAAGGCTATGTACTTGAAGTTGCTATTTGGTAGATGAATTGCTCTATTGTAATAGTTTACCAAATCAAAATCATAATTTTCAAATTCAATTACAGTTGATTTTATTGCACTTGTATCTGCTTCTTCAATTTCAGGCTGATATTTTTCATTATCGGAAAGATCTGTTAATTTTACATTTAATCCGTGTTTTGAAGATAGCTGAAAGAATATTTGACAACATGTTTCAAGAATTTTAGTATAAAATTCTTTGTTGTCTATTTCCAATTTGTAAATCGAATTGAAATTATAGATTTTGATGCTATGAAAATATTCTGAAGAAAAATGGTCCCAATGTATTGATTGGTCCAAAAATTCTGTAAATTCTTCAGAAATTCTATCAATTTCGAAATGGCATTTTTTTTTATAATCCTTTCCACATGCTTTTATTGAGATTGACTCACCGTCATAATAATCGAATATGTTCGAAAAATCTACTACTGCTTCAAAATAATCAAATCTTGCAATTGACTGTCCTAATAAATATTTTGTTGTCAAAAAGAGCTTAATTCCGTAAAGGTCAATTTTATTAGTCTTTACTTTAGTATTTATATCAAACAACTTTTTTACATCCTTACTATTAGGATGAATAATATTAATAAAATCTTTTTCGATTGATATGGTTGCGTCCTTGAATTCCTTTTTTAAACTTTCGATTTCTTTCATATCTTATTAGTTGTTATCTTAGTGTATAACTCGCATATATCCGAACAAAATTTTCTTTTATCTCTTATATTTTGACGGATAGATGAAAATTCATTCGTTTTTTGCCTTAACGAATTAAATATTTTAATTCCAATAATCAAAGCATGAAAATTATTTTTTTTTGGTTTGCCGCAGTTAGTGGGTTTTATGGCAAAAACGGAGGTTAGTAGATTTATTTTTGGAGGCTTCCATAATTAAAAAAGCTTTTATAAGATAGATCTTAGGCGCTAGGTTTAGAAATCTGCAATTTTCTATTGGCAATATATGCCGTTCCTATGGAACTCAAATTGAATTTTGATTTATAATGACAACGGAATGAAGTCCGTTGCTAGCCCATTGCTACAAAATATTTCGACCCTCTGGGTCTTTGCTGGCGCTGGTTATTTATTTGAAGGTTAAATTTAGAAAGTTTTGAAAGAACAGAAATTTTCGATTAAACGAAAAACCGTGTGTCGGCAATGACGATACATGTGGCGGCCAAGCGGGAGCAAAGCAGGGTTTATTCAGCCTTTGTTCGCGATGGGGCTGGAGCGCAGAATAAACGAAGGGATTTTGTATCGTCTTGATTTTTTGTTTCTTTTTTATCAAGAAAAAAGAAATGGAGAGAACAAAATCATAGGGTTTAAAAATCTGTAAACTGTAATTTGCAATTAAAAAACGACATTATTCGACCCACGCTGGGGTCGTGAAAAATGAATGGAATTTATTTTTCTATTAACATTTAATCCCTTCGGGATTAGAAAAAAGCATTATTTCCAGAATAGATTTGTGATATTAGATATGAGTATTGAGATTTTGATTTTCGATAATTTGAAGATTTCAGAAAGATTGGAGGTTGAGCGTAGTCGAAACCGCAGCTATATTGAGATTTTGATTTTCGATAATTTGAAGATTTCAGAAAGATTGGAGGTTGAGCGTAGTCGAAACCGAAGCTAAATTGAGATTTGAGATTTTCAATAATTTCAGAAAGGACAAATATCATCAAATTAGTAGAAAAACCGTGTGTAGGCCTGACGATATGGCGCGGCAGCAATGTGTGAGCAAAGCAGGGCAATAATAGCCTTGGCACGCGATGGAGCCAGTGTGCAATTTATACTCATTATTTAAAACCAGGTTTAGTATAATGCCGATGCAATAGCTGTTTAATCCAATTTTATTGGATTATTACAGATATGCTTTCGGTATAATTGCGAAGGGTTTTATATCGTCTTGATTTTTTGTTTCTTTTTTATCAAGAAAAAAGAAAAGGAGAGAATAAAATCATAGGGTTTTGAAAATCTATAAACTGTAATTTGCAATTAAAAAACCACATTATTCGACCCACGCTGGGGTCGTGAAAAATGAATGGAATTTATTTTTCTATTAACATTTAATCCCTTCGGGATTAGAAAAAAGCATTATTTCCATAATAGATTTGCGATATTAGATATGAGTATTGAGATTTTGATTTTGGATAATTTGAAGATTTCAGAAAAATTGGAGGTTGAGCGTAGTCGAAACCTCAGCTATATTGAGATTTTGATTTTTGATAAATTGAAGATTGTTTTAATGTACGATGAAAATTGTACTAAGTACCAAGAAAAAGGTTAAGTTTAAAGTTGAAGAGTTATAAAGTTGGAAGGTTTGGAAAGAACAGAAATTTTCGATTAAAAGAAAAACCGTGTGTTGGCAATGACGATACATGTGGCGGCCAAGCGGGAGCAAAGCAGGGTTTATTCAGCCTTTGTTCGCGATGGGGCTGGAGCGCAGAATAAACGAAGGGATTTTGTATCGTCTTGATTTTTGGTTCTTTTCATCAAGGAAAAGAACGATGAAAAATAGTTGAAAGTTAGAAGGTTA
>Ga0075157_10000146_pt1 | contig 72044 bp, 65 predicted proteins | sample JI81BgreenDNA_FD_70967 | JGI IMG/M metagenome (GOLD analysis project Ga0075157, IMG submission 70967) | Wastewater effluent complex algal communities from Wisconsin, to seasonally profile nutrient transformation and Carbon sequestration -... | ecosystem: Engineered > WWTP > Effluent > Algae...
CCCGCACCGGCGTGGGCACGGTAGTGGCAGAAGGCAAGCCGGTGGAGACGTTTGACGGGCAGGATTATGTGCGCGAAACCTGGCTGCGCGCCGATCTGTCCATCATCAAGGCGTGGCGCGCCGACCCGGCGGGCAACCTCATGTTCCGCAAGACCGCGCGCAATTTCAACCCGGTCATGGCGACTGCGGGCAAGGTCACCGTGGCCGAGGTCGAGGAGATCGTGCCCGCAGGCACGTTCGATCCTGATTGCATCCATACCCCCGGCATTTATGTCGACCGCATCGTGCTTTCGACGATCAATGAAAAGCGGATCGAAAAGCTGACCGTCCGCCCCAGACCGGAGACCGTATGATGGCGTGGACCCGCGACCAGATGGCGGCGCGCGCGGCGATGGAGCTGCGCAACGGCTATTATGTGAACCTTGGCATCGGCATACCGACCCTGGTGGCCAACCATGTCCCCGCCGGGGTGGAGGTGACGCTGCAATCGGAAAACGGCCTGCTCGGCATCGGCCCGTTCCCCTATGAGGGAGAGGCCGACCCGGACCTGATCAACGCGGGCAAGCAGACCGTGACCGCGCTGCCGACATCGAGCTTCTTTTCGTCGGCAGACAGCTTCGCGATGATCCGCGGCGGGCATATCGACATGGCGGTGCTGGGCGCGATGGAGGTCTCGTCGGCGGGCGATCTGGCCAACTGGACCATCCCGGGCAAGATGGTCAAGGGCATGGGCGGCGCGATGGATCTGGTCGCCGGTGTGCGCAAGATCGTGGTGGTGATGGATCATGTCGCCCGCGATGGCAGCGCCAAGCTGCTCGACGCCTGCACGCTGCCGCTGACCGGCAAGGCGGTGGTCGATCTGGTGGTGACCGATATGGCCGTGCTGGCGGTGGACAAGGCGGCGCGCCGCTTTGTGTTGCTGGAAACCGCCGCCGGGGTCACGGTGGAGGCGGTGCTGGCGAAGACGTCCGGTGCCGTTTTCGTTTCGGACGAATTGGTGCTGAACCGGGAGATTGCGGCATGATGCAGCTGACGGTGAGCGATGGCTGCACGATTGCCGCCCGGTTCGATGGACCTGAGGATGCGCCGGTGCTGGTGCTGTCGAACTCGCTGGGCACGAACCATGCGATGTGGGACGCACAGATGGCGGCGCTGGCCAGCCAGTTTCGCGTGCTGCGCTATGACACGCGCGGTCATGGCGCATCGGATGCGCCGCCGGGGGCCTATTCGCTCGACCGGCTGGGGCGCGATGTGGTCGACCTGCTCGATCTGCTGGACATCGAACAGGCGCATTTCTGTGGGCTTTCGCTGGGCGGCATGACCGGCCAGTGGCTCGCAGTCCATGCGCCTGCGCGGCTCGGTCGGCTGGTGCTGGCGAACACCTCCGCCTATATGGGGCCGCCTTCGGGCTGGCAGTCGCGCATCGAGAGCGTCTGGCACAGCGGCATGGCCCCGCTAGCGGAGGCGGCGATTGCGCGCTGGTTCACGCCAGCTTTTGCCGATGCCGCGCCGCAAGCGGTGGCGGCAATCCGCGCGATGCTGCTGCAAAGCTCGGTCCTGGGCTATGCTGGTTGCTGCGCGGCGATCCGCGACATGGATCTGCGCCCGCTCGCCGCACTCAACCGCGTGCCGACGCTGGTGATTGCGGGTGCGGCTGACCCGGCGACCAGCGTTGCCGATGCACAGTTCCTGCGGCAGCAGGCTGCCGATGCGCGGCTGGCGGTACTCGACGCGGCGCATTTGTCCAATGTCGAGCAGCCGGAAGGCTTCACGGCTGCGGTGATCGATTTCCTGACGGCTGTCTGATCAACTGCGGCAGGTGTTGCGGGGGGCAGCGGGCAGCTTTGCCACCTGTTCCATCAGCCGCGCTCGCACTGGTCCGGCCTTGCGCAGCCATGCCTTGCGCAGGTTGCCGACTTCCTCGGCGGTGAAGGGCTGCACTGTGCAGGGCAGGCCGCCGCCCATGGTTTCCACCATCCAGTTGAGCAGCCGCGCGGTTCCCGCATCGTCGAGCCGCGATGTCGCAACGCCCGGCACCTGCACCAGAAATTCACGCCCGCCCGGCACGCGCAGGAAATGCGCGAGCGACTGACGCAGATCGGGCACCTTGCCCGCGCTGCCACTGCCATCGGGCAGGTGGCACCCTTGGCAATGCAGCGCATAGTCCACCTCGATCCGCTTGGCCTGTGCCATGTCGGCAGCCTTTATGGGGCGTGCGCCGCTGCTTGCCGCAGCCGATGCCAGGGTGCACAGCATCGCCGCCACCAACACGGCACCCGATCGCAGGCGCGGCATTGCCATCAGTCGGCAGGCCCCATGACCACCGAGAGCGAACAGTTATAGGCCGCACCCACCTGCGTCCCCAGGCACCAGTTGAGGTCATTGGCGGTGGTCGGCTGATAGATCGGTGTTGCGCCCTCGTCACGGCTGCACGCGCAGCGCCCGCACGCGGCCTTGCCGCAGCAGTCGTTATAGCTGATTACATAATTGCGCCCGTCGGCCGGATTGCGGCAGGTGCCCAACCAGGTGATCGGCGAGGGTTCGGTGCCCGGCGGGCACGATGAGGCCGATCCCCCGCAGCACGAGCACAAGAATCCGTCGACTGCACAATAGCGCCAGTAATCGCAGGACATGGGATCGCCCTGTTCCTGCACCTGCATTGACTGCGGTGCCTTTTCGGCGCGCACGCGCGAAACCGGCAACAATGTCGCCGCGCCGGTGACGGTCAGATAGGCCCCGACGCGGCCGATGAAGCCGCGCCTTGAGAGCCCGCGCGCGGCCGTCCGTGCCAGATGCTCTGCTGCCCGATCAAATCTGCGCATGACTGTCTTTCCCTGTCAGTTCGTGGCCAGTTCAAGGGTCTTCGCCGCGGCCAGCGCCTGCAACGATCCAACCCCGAGGCGGTGCGCCTCGAACAGGCTTTCAAGATGTTCGCGATTGTTGATCAGCCCCTTGGCGACGATCTTGCCCTGGGCATCGATCAGCACGGCATGGGGCAGCTTTGAAACCTGGTAGGCCAGCCCGAGCGGCGTGGAGAGCACAAGCGGAAAGGCCTCCAGCTTCTCACGCCGTACCATGGCAATCTGTGCGGGCATGTCGCCATCGCTGGCCAGCACCACCTGCAGCGCGCCGGCCTGCTCGCGCGCGACCGATTTGATGATCGGCAACAGCGATTTGCACACCGGGCAATTGGGCGAGAGGAAGAACAGCAGCGTCAGCCGCGCCGCCTGCGCCCGCGCGCCGCCCATCAGCACGTTGCGACCGTCTATCGCCTCAAGGTCAAAGCTGGGTGCCACATCGCCCACGGAAGGACCGCCCGGCATCACCAGCGCACCCACTGGCCCGAGCCGCTCGTGCAGCATGCCGACTTGGCGGAGCAACGCAACCACGACAATGCACAGCACGATGACCAGCGCCCATAGCACGATCAACGCGGCAACAATGGCTTGGGTCATGCCTGATGTTCCTTTCGGGGAAGGTTGAGCGCAAGGTCGATGGCGGCATGCAGCAGCGCCAGCACGGCCAGCCCCGCCAGCAGAGTGACAAAATCCAGCCACAGCAGTTGGCGCGGGGCCAAGGGCATCACCGCGGGCAGGGCGAGCGCAGCCAGCGCGATGTTGCGCGCGATCATCGCGCCGCGCAGACCCGGCCCTCGCGCGCCAAAGCCAAAGCAGCCGCAATCAATCGCGCTGTTACCCCGCGCCATGTTGATGGCGATGGCAAGCGCATAGCCCAGCAGCATGGCCGCCGCCGCGATCAGGGCGATACGGCCCGTATCCGGGGCAAAAAACGTCGCCAGCGTCGCTGCACCAATCACCGCTTCGGCCAGTGCCAACGCTGGTGCTGCCACTGGCAGCAGCGGCCCAGGCAACAGCCGGTAACCCGCCATGGCGGCGCGAAAGCTGGCAAGATCGCGCAGCTTGTGCGCGGCGCTGCCAACGAACAGCGCGCCCAAGGCCAGGCTGCCCAGCCACAGGATGGCCGGATCGATCATGGTGCGCTCGCTGCCGCAGCCGCTGGGATCGGCGCGGGCTGGATCAGCGTCAGATCCGGGCCAAGCCCCTCGATCTTGCGGATCACCGATGCGTCCTCGGGCTTGCGCACCACCAGGGTGCCCGATCCGAACATGGCGGTATAAAGCAGCGGAGCGGCATCCTGGCTGATTGCAATGGACGTTGACGGGGTTTCAATCGGGATGCGCGCGGTGCGTGTCTGCGCGGCGGCGTCGAACACCCAGATTTCGGTGCCGGGGTGCTTGTGCGTCCCCGGTCCACCTTCATGCATCAGCACGAACAGCCGCCCGGTCGCGGCATGATAGGCATAGGGTTGCAGGCCGCCGGGCCGCCAGCCCTGCTCGCCCTCGCCGGTCAGCTTCCAGCGCGCCTTGACGCTGGGCTGGCCCTCGCCGGAGACCTGCGCGACCGCGCCGGAAAAGGTGATGAACAGCCAGTCCGCTCCGGTCATGCGGATCGGCTTGTCGGTGGCCGGGTCATCGCGCTCGAACAGCGGCTCGGTGGTAGCCCCTAATGCAATCGCGCCGCTTTCGTCGATTGTTGCGCCTTGCAGGCTGCCGTCAGCACATTGCATTAGAAAGCTGCGCGGACCGGTCATGTGTGCCAGCGCGCAGCCCGGCGTTTCATATTCGCCGGCAAAGCGCTTGTTCGCCACATCGACGACGCTCATCGTCTGCTCGGGGGTAAAATTGTAGATCAGCAGAAACCGGCCATCGTCGCTGAGCGGCATGGCCGACAGGAGCGGCAGCGCCTGCAACCGTTTGGCGGGAATCTCCACCTCGGTCGCCGGTTGCAGATCGCGCAGACTGAACCAGGTGACGACATCGGTCCGCGCGCCCCGGCTGCCGCGCGCCATGAAGGTCGCCGGGACCAGCAGCGTCGTGCCATCGGGGGTCACCTGCACCGCATTGTGCGACTGGCCGCCGGGGATCATCGCCAGAAACTGGCCACTGTCGGCGTCGAGCAGATAGGCGCGGCCATCGACAAGATGGGTGAACGCCACATCGTTGACGATCAGCCAGTGTGGCTGCATCTGGTCCTTCAGCTCGACCACGGTCAACTCTTCGGTCTCCAGCGGCGCGACGGCGACCGGCTTGACCTTAGTCCTGGATTGCGCAGTGGCAGAACCGGGCACGGCGATGCCCGCCATCAGGCCCAGCGCCATCAGCCACATCGGTGCGGCGCCAAACCGGTGGTGGCGGTTGAAATGAGCTGGAACAACGGGGGTGCCGGTCATGTCGGTCTCACAAAGTTTCAAGATAGGCGATCAGGTCGGCCCGCTGCGCGGGGTCAGCCATGCCGGTGAACGCCATTTTCGATCCGGGAGCCAGTTTTTGCGGGCTGGCGATGAACTTGTCCAGATTGCTGCTGTTCCATGTCACGTTCAGCCGCGTCAGCGCAGGCGAATAGGCAAAGCCTTTCACGGATGCAGACTTGCGCTTGGTGATCCCGGCGAGGTTGGGGCCGATCGATTTGGCCCCCGGTGCCACGGCGTGACAGATTGAGCATCGCGCATACAGCGCCTTGCCGCGCACCGGATCACCCGCAGGCGCGGCGACCGCCACCGATGCGATCAGGGCCGTTGCGGCCAGCCCCAGGCCGATAAGCGCCTTCACCATCTCACCGTTGCGCTGATGCCATAAGCGGCAGGTCTTGCGTACATGCTGGTCGTCCCCAATGGGCCAAGGTTGAGTGTGTATTGCCGGTATGCCTTGTCAAAGACATTGCGGCCATAGATTTCCACCGACACAGCTTCGTCAGCAGAAGTCCATGTGAGCGAGGCGTTGGAAACATTATAGGCGTTCTGGCGCGATGACGCGCCGTTGGTTACCTCCAGAAACTGGTCGTCATACCACGCGCCGTCGAATTGTGCGGCGATATTGCCGATGCTGGCGTCGATGTCATAGCGCAGCACATAGTTGACGCTGAAGCGCGGTGCGTTGGGCAAACGGGCATTGGCAACACCGGCCACCGGATAGGTGCAAGCATAGGTGCCGTTGTTCTGGTCCGCGCAGAACTGCGGTGCTGCTGCGCCCGGAACCAGCACGTTGAGCACGGCGGTGCCAGCGGTGGAGACGAAATCCACCTCGCTGGTTTCCCATGTCGCGCCCAGGTTCAGGTTGAAGTGCGGCGCAGGGCGCAGGAAGGCCTCGACCTCGACCCCTGTCGCCGTGGCATCGCTGTTGCGCACCTGCGGCACGAAGTTGATGATCGCGAACGCCTGATAGTCCTCATAGATGTAATGCCAGGCAGTCGCCGAAAGCCGCACGCTCTTGTCGGCATTGGCCCATTTCGCGCCCAGTTCGAACGAATTGAGCGTTTCGCCGCCGTGCTGGAAATTGGCCGCATCGACCACCGGGCTGAGCGTGAAATTGCCGCCCTTGATGCCCCGGTTCCATGAAGCAAACAGCAAGGTATCGTCATCCGGCTTGACGTTCAGGCTGACGCGCGCCGCCCAGTCTCCGTCCGAAATCCGGGCCGCGCCGGGGCGCAATGCGGAAAAGCTCTCGTCCGATCCCAGTTCGACCACTGCGCCGCCCGATGACACCGCCGACTGGTAATCGACGGTCTTGGTGTCCTTGGAATAGCGCCCGCCGACGACCAGCGTCACGATATCCGCCAGATCATATTCGACCTGACCAAAGATCGACCAGTTTTTCGAGCTGAGATCATAGACATCGTCGATCAGCGGGTTGGCTGTGGGCAGCCCGGTGGCGAGTGCCGCACCAACCGCAGGCGCGCCGCTGGTCGAGGTCGATCCGTCGATGCCGATATCGAGATAATAGCCGCCGACCTGCCAGCGGAAGCGGTCGCTCTCACCGGCCAGGCGCAGCTCCTGGCTGAACTGGCGATAGCTGGCGCGGGTGCCAAAGCCGATGATGTCGAGCGGGGTGGCATCGCCATCCTCGACATAGACCTTGTCGAGCCAGGTGTAGTTGGTGATCGCGGTCAGCTTTGCCCCGCCCAGATCATAGAGCAGCCTGGCCTGCGCCACATCGATATTGCGGTCGAGCGAGCCGCGCACGTTGGAGAAATTATCGAACGGGCTGGCGGGCGCGCCGGTGATCGCGTTGATCACTCCGCCGGTGCCGTTGGAGAGGCCAGCAGCATCGGTTCCGCAATAGCCATTGGCCTGCAGGTCGCAATTGTCGAACACATAGCCGCCGGTCGCAACGCTGTTGTCCTCAGAATGCTTGTACCACAGGTCCAGCGTGCCGCGGTCGCCCAGATCGGCCTGGATCGTGCCGCGCAACGCCCAGCTATCCTCGCCGCCCAGCGCCTGGCCGTTGCTTTCGAACACCCCCGGCAGGGCAGCGCGTGGCTTGACATAGCCGTCCGCCATCGCCGTCCGCCCGGCCACGCGGAAGCGCAGGCCATCGGTGATCGATCCGCCCGCCGCCGCCTCCAGCGTGCGCCGGTTGAACCGCTCATAGCCGGCGGTGGCATAGCCGTTGAAGGCGTTGTCCGAAGCCTCGTTGCTGAGATAGTGGATCAGCCCGCCGGTGGCATTGCGGCCGAAAAGCGTGCCCTGCGGTCCGCGCAATACCTCGACGCGCTGGACATCGAACAGTTGGCCGGACACACCGTTGATCGAGCCCATATAGGCGTCGTCGATATAGACCGCGACCGGGCTTTCCAGATAGTCGGTGAAGTTATTCTGCGAAACACCGCGCAGGTTGAAGATGGTGACATTGGGTGACCAGGCGTTGAGCTGAAGCCCCGGGACATGCTGGGTGATCTGCGTCGCCTCAGTAATGCCCAGCGCTTTGAGCTGGTCTCCCGAGAAGGCCGAGATCGAGATGGGAACGCGCGCCGCGCTCTCCGACCGCTTGGAGGCGGTGACGACGATGTCGCCAAAGCCGGTCGTCTCGTCCGCAGCAGCGGCGTCATCGGGGGACTCCTGCGCGATGGCAGGGCCGGTCAGCACGACTGTCCATAATGCCATCGCCAGCGCCGAGGTGCATTTCCACCTGGTGTCCATCGCTCAAAGCCTCCCAAACTCACCCCGACACCTGAAACCCGGTGTCTCCTCTGTGGTGTGAATGATGCGAGAATATGATTTTATTTCAACGTGTTATAATTTCCGATAGCGGACAGTAGCTGCGCGTTGCGGGTAGCGTGCAGAAGCCACCACGCGATTTCGGCGAGTCGGAGAGGGGCGGTCGCAAGCCGCCCGCGAAGGGCCATGGCCGCAGCAGGGCGAATGGCGCGCGTTGTGTACAGCAAGCTACGCGTTTCGGATAGCGCGGCGCTCGGCAATGCTGTCCCTTGGGCACCTCACAATCACATAGCGGGGATTGCAGCCGTGCAGGCCGGTGCAGCACAAAGGGACGCCCGTTCGGGCGAAGACCGCTTCGGCGCGCTGGTCCGGCCATGCGCACTGGGCAGCGGCACGCTGCGCGTGGTCATCAAGGACTGTCTGGATATTGCCGGGATGCGCACCGCGCAGGGCAGCGCCGCGCTCGCCGACGCGCCGCCCGCTCGCGTGAATGCAGAAGTGGTGGACCGCATCGTGGCCGATGGACGCTGGCGTATCATCGGCAAGTCGCGGATGCACGAATTTGCTTTTGGAGTCAGCGGCATTAACCCCGGCTGTGGCACCCCGGTCAACCCGCATTGGCCAGATCGCATCCCCGGCGGTTCGTCTTCGGGCAGCGCGGTGGCAGTGGCAGGCGGCCTGGCCGATGTTGCCATCGGCACCGACACCGGCGGATCGGTACGCATGCCGGCGGCGTGCTGCGGGGTGATCGGCCTCAAGCCCAGCTTCGGGCTGGTCAGCCGTGCGGGTGCCTATCCAGTGGAATCGACGCTCGATTGCATCGGCGTGCTGGCGCGCGAGATGGCGCCGATAGAGGCGATGATGGCCACCATCGCGCCGGGATTTGCCGCGCAGACCGCACCCGCAGCGCCCGTCCTGGGGCTGATGATTCCCGCCACAAGCGATGGCATTGCGCAGGCGGTGGCCAGCGCGGTGCAGGCCAGCGGCCTCGCCTGGCAGCCGCGCGAGCTGCCCGGGCTGGATGCTGCATTTACCGCCGGGATGACCATCATCGGCCGGGAGGCCTGGCACGCGCTGGCCCGTTATGCCGACCATCCGGCGATGGGAGACGATGTGCGCGCGCGGGTGCTGGCCGCATCGCGGCTGACCGTAGCGCAGGCCGATGCGGCAGAGGCGGTGCGGCAGGCGTTCAGCGATGCGGTGGATGCCGCGCTCGAAGGTCTGGATGCGCTCGTGCTGCCGACGCTGCCGATGGTGCCGCCGCTGCTGTCGCAGGCGGCCGATGCCGGGGCGCTGCTACCGATCACGCGGTTGGTGCGGCCGTTCAACCTCAGCGGCCACCCGGCAATCTCGCTGCCGCTGCGGCCATCGACCGGCGAACCGCTGGCGATGCAGCTGGTCGGGCGCAAGGGCGGCGACGCTGCGCTGTGTGCAATGGCTAGACATATGATGCAGGCCCTTGCGGCCATCGACCAGGAGAATTGAGATGCAGGCGGACGCAGCGGCTGGCGCAGCGCATTACGGTCAATTGTTTGAAGGCGACCGGGCCGATGGCGCGATCTATCGCGACCCCGGCCTGTTCGACGCAGAGATGGACCGCATCTTCAAGCAGACGTGGATCTGGGTGGCGCATGTCAGCGAACTGCCCAGCCCCAACAGCTTCAAGACAACGCATGTCGGGGCCGATCCGGTCATCGTGACGCGCGACAAAAAGGGGGAGATTCACGTGCTCCTCAACCGCTGCCGTCACCGCGCTGCCAGCGTGTGCGAAAAGAAGCGCGGACGGCAGTCGGTCTTTGTTTGCCCCTATCACGGCTGGTCGTACGATCCCGATGGAACGCTGCGCAAGGTGTCGCACAACTGGGGCTATGACGCGGATTTCGATCCGGCGCAGTTTCCACTGATTTCGCTGCGCGTCGAGCAATATGCCGGGATGATCTTTGCGACCTTCAATGCCGATGCCCCGCCGCTGGCCGAGCATCTGGGGGCTGCGCGCAAATGGATGGACCTGTTCATGAAGCAGGGGGCAGGCTTTGGCGTCAAGGTGCTGGGCCAGCACAGCTTCCGCTTCCCCGGCAACTGGAAGATCCAGCTGGAGAACACCACCGATGCCTATCACTTCCCCATCGTTCACAAGACCTTTCTCGACAGCCTGGATGAAGAGACCGAGAATGTGTTCGATGTGCTCGGTCAGGGCGGCTGGGTGGAAGATCTGGGCAATGGCCATTCGGTGATGGTGATGATCCCGTCGCTGATCGATCTCGGCGAGGACCTGGAGGCACCGATCCCGGAACGCTTTGCCGCTCTGGCAGCGGAACTGGCGGCAGAGGGTCATGATGACCTGGCGGTGCGGCGGATCGTCCGCGCGGTGGGCGGCACCGGGTTCAACCTCAATCTGTTTCCCAATGTCGCATGTTCCATGGCCTTTTTCCGGGTGCTGCGCCCGATCGATGTTGCCACGACCGAGGTCACCCATGTCGCCATCGGCATGGAGGCCGCAGGCGATGGTGCGCCATCGGTGACTCCGGCGAATCGCGCGCGCATCCGGCTGCACGAGCATTTCCAGGGGCCGATGGGCTTTGGCACGCCCGATGATGCCGAGGGCTGGGAACGGGTGCAGCGCGGCGTCATGGCCGGTGATGGCGTGCCGATTCTCGTCAACCGCGGCGTCGCCGCGCCGCAGGGCGCTGCGGCCCCCGACCATGATGCGGGTGATGTCAGCAGCGAAGTCGGCATGCGGGCCGCCTATCGCAAATGGAAAGAGATGATGGAGCAATGCGCGTGACCAACTTTCACGACACTGTCCCGGCGCTGGCCGATCTTGCCGCGTTCGCCTGGCAGGAGGCGGACATTCTGGATCGCCTCGACTACAAGGCCTGGCTGAAGCTGTGGAGCGACGACGGGCTGTATGTCGTGCCGGTCGAGCGCAACGCCGCTGACTATGCCGATGCGGTCAACGTGCTCTATGACGACGCTGCAATGCGCGAAATGCGCGTCAAGCGCCTGCTCAGCGGCTTTTCGATGAGCAGCGCGCCACCGGCCCGCACGGTGCGCACCGTATCCCGCTTTGTCGAAACCGCGCGCAGCGGCGACAGCGTCGATATCCGCGCGGCGCAGATCCTGGTCGAGTATAAATATGAGCGCCACCGCGTGCTCGCCGCCGATGTCGATTATCGCATCGCGATGACGCCGGACGGGCTCAAGCTGGCGCGCAAGGTGGTGACCTTGGTCAACAGCGACGATGCGCTGCACGGCATCGGCTATCTGCTGTAGATACGGGCCTGTGATCTACCGGTTAGCGCCGGGGGATCACAGCCGCCGGCGCAACGTTTCCGATGGCAGACAGCCATATTGCTGGCGATAATATTGCGCATATCGGCCGAAATTGACAATGCCGCATTCCAGCATCAGCTCGGTCACATTGGTATCGCCGCTGGCATTCATCAGTGCCGAATGCAGCCGTTCGAGCCGGTGGCGCCGCACATATTCGAGCGGAGTGACGCCCAGAAAATCGCGAAAGCCGTTCTGCAATGACCGCACGGAAACCCCAACCTGTACCGCCAGCGCATTGATCGATATATTGTCGTCGAGCGACTGATGGATGATCTCGCGCGCGCGGCGCACATGGCGTGGCGAAATATCGTTGCCGTGCAGCGAGATCTGTTCGGAATAGCTATTGCGGCAATTGCCGAGCAGGACTTCCGCCAGCACCATTCCATATTGCCGCTGCAGCCGGGGCCGGGCGATGATCGAGGGGCCAAACCGCAGCTGTTCGCCCAGATGCTGGATCATCCCGCGCCATACCAGCGGCAGCTCGCGCGCGCTCTGGCTGCCCGAATAGAATTCCAGCGGGCGGTTGACCGGAATGTGCAGTTCCCGCGCCAGATACTCGGTACAGGTTGCCACTGGAACCCGGACAGCCAGATGGCGGCATTGTGGCGTCATCTCTACACGCAACGGCGTGCCTGGTGAACTTACCAGCATCTCGTCGCGGCGCAGCACGAACTTGCCATGGTCGGTCCACATCGTGGTCTCACCATCCAGCGCCAGATGAACGAGGACATGGGAATCGGGCAGATCAGCCGACACGGCGACATCCGCGCCATATTGCAGATCGACGATCTGGATCGAGCCAATCTCGGCGCTGTGAATGCGCGCATCGAGCTTGGCGGTGCGGCTGCAATCAAAGCTGTGCCGCGCAAGCTGGCGCGTCAGTGCATTGTGGACAACCTCGGAATCCTGGGAAACCAGGCTGTTCACTCCGGGCACATTGGCTTCTGCGAGTACTGCAAGCACGGCCACGCTCCGATCTTACTGAGCAAAACCGCCAAAGATTGCCAATTTGCGCGGTGCCGCCAGTCTTTGGTTACAATCACACACCTGTCTCCCCCGCGAGTCAAGCAGCACGACGAAAGCGCTTTCCGTTACAGGCTATCGGCTGCGCAAATCGGATAGCCCGCCACCCATCCCCCCTCTAGCCCCGGCAGGATCATCACAGAACTACTTGGAAGGAGCCCGGTCATGGCAGTTTCGGAAAATCAGCTGGCGAAACTGGGCGATGCTGCGCGCGCCTTCATTGCCTCGCGGCCCGGCCTGTTGATCGGCGGGCAGGATGTCCCCGCCACCAGCGGCGCACGGCGCGACGTGATCGATCCTTCCACCGGGATCGTGGTCACCGATGTTGCAGAGGGCGGTTCGGCTGACGTCGACAAGGCGGTGGCTGCCGCCAGGGCCGCGTTCGAGAGCGATGGCTGGCGCAACTTGCGGCCGTTGGCGCGCGAACGGCTGCTCCACCGGCTGGCCGACCTGATCGAACGCGATGCCGATATTCTGGCCGAGATCGAGGTCATCGACACTGGCAAGATCCTGCCCATGGCCCGGCACGGCGACATCACCATCGCGCTGGATTCGCTGCGCTACATGGCCGGATGGGCCAGCAAGATCGAAGGCACCACGATCAGCCCGTCATTTTCTTACATCCCGCAGGTCAGCTTCTCGTCGCGCACCGTGCGCCAGCCAGTGGGCGTAGTTGGCCAGATCATCCCGTGGAACTTTCCGCTGGTGATGGCCATCTGGAAGATCGCTCCGGCTCTGGCGGCAGGCTGCACCGTCGTGCTCAAGCCCGCGGAGGATACGCCGTTGACCGCACTGTATCTTGGCCGCCTCATCGCGGAAGCTGGCTTTCCGGCGGGCGCGGTCAACATTGTCACCGGCGGGCGCGAGATCGGCGTGGCGCTGGTCGAGCATCCCGATGTGGACAAGATCGCGTTTACCGGATCAACTGCTGCCGGGCAGGACATCCAGCGCCGCGCGGCTGAGACGATGAAGCGCCTGAGCCTGGAACTGGGCGGCAAGAGCCCGGTGGTGGTGCTGGAAGATTGCCCGGTGCCGATGGCGGTCGAAGGCGCTGCCGGTGCAATCTTCTTCAACCATGGCCAGGTTTGCACGGCGGGGTCGCGTCTGCTGATCCACCGCAGCATCTATGAGTCTGTGGTCCAGGGCCTCGGCCAGGCGGCGGGTGCGATGATGCTGGGCGCGGGGCTTGACCCTGCCAGCCAGATGGGGCCGCTGATCTCGGCACGCCAGCGCGACCGCGTTGCGGGCTATGTCACCACCGCGCTGGAACAGGGTGCGCGGCTGATTGCCGGAGGCCATGCGCCCGAAGGCGAGGGCTTTTTCTACGCGCCCACCGTGCTTGCAGATGGCACTGCCGATATGACCATCTTCCGCGAAGAAGTGTTCGGACCCGTGGTCATCGCGATGCCGTTCGATACCGAGGCCGAGGCGCTGGCGCTGGCCAATGATTCCTGCTTCGCGCTGGGGGCGAGCGTGTGGACGCAGAATCTCAATGCCGCCAACCGTTTTGCCGCTGGTCTGCGGGCCGGCAGCGTCTGGATCAACGCGCATAACATCCTCGACCCTTCAGTGCCCTTTGGCGGCTGGAAGATGTCGGGCTATGGCCAGGAACTGGGGCACAGCGCGGTCGACCTGTATACCGAATCCAAATCGATCACGATGCCGCTATTGTAATGGCCATGGCTGATGGCGGGGTTCAGCCCGCCATCAGCACCGATTGGGTGATCAGCGTCTCCGCCCAGTTTGCAGGCAGCGGCGCGACGAACAGGTTCTCCGTCCGATAGCGCGCGATCCGCCAACCGTGAGCGGTCAGGCAGAAGGCGGCTTGCAGGCGGCTTGACCGCAGAAGCGACCGGCCATCATCATGCACCCAGGGCTGAAACTGCACCCATTGCCCTTCGGCGGCGCGGCCGTCCTCGCTGGCCTCAAGCTGTTCCGAACACAGGTAATGCGTGTTGAACACCAGAGCCGGGTCACGCCGCATCAGCACTGAGCGCATGAAGGCGGCGACCGCATCCGGGCCGCGATGCTGGCCGAACCCTGCCCCGTGCAGCCCGCCAACGCCTTCCCATGTGCCATCGTCGGCAAACAGCGCACCGATCGCCTGCGCGCGGCGGACTTCGTCCATGCCTGGCTCAGGAAGCGGACAATCGCACAGGAACATGTAGCGCGCGAGCAGCCGCCGCGCGGCGCTCTCCGCCTTCAGCCGGTCAACGTCGCGCCGCAGCTCGCCCAGCACCTGTTGCAGATCGTCCATCGTCGCGCCGCTCCTTATGTTCATGGATTGCCCGTTCTAGGCGCGCGCCCGCCAATGTCAGCCGCCTGCCGGCGGCGGCGTGCGGAACCTTTCGCATATCGGCCAGCGCCTGCGATTTCCGGTGGCTGGTTAAGCGCTTGCGGATGCGAAGTGGCATTGCTGCGCGAACTGCATAGCACTTGCGCGCCGACTGACCGAACCTTGACCCCAAGAAGCGCAATCCCGGCTCGCGACAAGAGGCCGAAGCTATGGAGACCCCGATGGCAACAGCACCGATCCAGACCCCCGTCCGGGACGCGAGCCCCGACGCGATGGAGCGCCTGCTTGAGGCGGTGCGCAGTCGTCGCAGCGAGTTCTCGCAGAACCAGCAGATCAGCGCCGATGTCGTCGAGATGATGAAGGCCGCCGGGGTCTACCGCGCTTGTGTCGCGAGGGAACTGGGCGGGGACGAATTGTCGCCCGCAGCCTTTCTGCGCATGATCGAGCGGATTTCGCAGGCCGATGGCTCCGCCGGATGGGTGGCGAGCTTCGGCGTGTCGGCATCCTATCTCGCATCGCTGCGCCTCGACACCCTGCGCCAAATGTATGCCAACGGCCCCGATGTGGTGTTTTCCGGCATGATCTTTCCGCCTCAGGCTGCCTTTCCGGTGGGCGATGCCTTGCAGGTCAAGGGTCGCTGGAGCTGGGGCAGCGGCAGCACCGGCGCGGATTATATCGGCGTCGGCGTCAAGGTGGAGGGCGATGCCTCGACCGGCGGCCTGCCGCTGGTAGCGGTAATGCCGGCTGACAAGGTGCAGATCGTGCGCAACTGGAATGTCATCGGCCTCAAGGGAACGGGCAGCCATGATGTCGTCGTCGACAATGTGTTGGTTCCACGCGACTGGACCTTCGTGCGCGGCAGCGCGCCCAATCTTGATGGCGCGCTGTTCCGCTATCCGGCAATGGCGCTGGCAGCGCAGGTGCTGGCGGTGGTCGCGCTGGGCGTCGGTCGGGCGGCGATTGAAGAATTGATGGACTATGCCGCCGGGAGGACATCGATTACCGGCGCGCCGACGCTCGCCAATCGGCCCATCGTCCAGACCGATCTGGCCCGCGCCGAAGCGACGCTGCGCTCGGCGCGCGCGTTCTTCTATGAATCGACCGAGGAAGCCTGGGATGCGCTGCTGCGCGGCGATGTGCTGACCCCCAAGCAGATTGCGATGGTGCGGCTGGGGGCCAGCCATGCTGCGCGCGCGGGATCCGATGTCGCCACCGCCGTTTACCGGATGAGCGGCACCACTGGCATTTTCGAAGGGCACCCCGTCGCGCATTACATGCACGATGCGATGATCGTGCCGCAGCACGCATTCCTGGCCGACGGCACGTTCGAGAGCGCCGGAAAGGTGCTGTTCGGGCAAAGCCCGCCGCCCGGATTTCCCTAACACACCTTTTGTGAACCAAGGACCATCACCCGATGACCGAAAACGCCAAACCCCCGTTGCGCGTCGTTCTGTGCGGCGCAGTATTGCAAAATTTCTTCGATCTGCCCTCGGCCGAGATCGGCAAGGTCTGGAAGGCGACCGGAGAGCTGCTGTGCGGCATCCGCGATCTGCCTGGGGTCACCATTCTGGGCACGATGGACGATGACCAGACCATGGTCGGAACCTCGCCCACCGGCTTTCCCTGGACGTTCTACATCCTCGCCGACATGCCGGATCGAGACAGCGTGGCGGCGGCGTGCAACCTGTTGCGCACCATAGAGATCGATGGATACCGGCTGTGGCGCTATATTCGCCTTGAAGCGCGCATCGGTCGTGAACTGGTAATCCCAGCGCTGTGACTAACGCGGCTGATTCCGTTCTGATCACTGGCGGCGCGCGCGGCCTGGGCGAGGCGCTATCGCGCGCCTTTCATGGCGCGGGCTGGCGTGTGGCGGTGACCGACATCAACGGCGCCGCTGCGCAGGCACTGGCGCATGATCTGGATGCGAGCGGCGCAACCGCGCTGGGGCTGGGGCTGAATGTGCGCCATCAGCACGACTTCGAGGCCGCGCGCGATGCCCTGCTCACGCGCTGGGGATCGGTGGAGGCGCTGGTCAACAATGCAGTGGTCACCCGCGCCTGCCCGGTGCTCGACATCGACCCGGACGAGTTTTCCGCCGTGGTCGAGGTCAATCTGCGCGGCACTTTCATAGGCAGCCAGGTGTTCGGGCGGTTGTTCAAGGCTGCCGGCTATGGACGCATCGTCAACATCGCCTCGCTCGCCGGGCAGAATGGCGGGACCGCCACCGGCGCGCATTATGCCGCGTCCAAGGGTGGCATCATCACGCTGACCAAGGTGTTCGCACGCGATCTGGCACCGCATGGCATTGCCGTCAGCGCCATCGCGCCAGGCCCGCTCGATCTGGAAAGCGTGCGCGAACTGGTGCCGCACGATGCGCTCGCCGCGCTTGTGCAAACCATACCCGTTCGTCAGCTTGGCCAACCTCAATTCATCGCGCACACCGCCGTCCATCTGGCGGGCCGCGACGCAGCTTTCGCAAATGGAGCAATCTGGGATGCAAATGGTGGCCTCTTCATGCGCTGATGCGCACCCTGCGCCCAGCTTTCGCGACGCCATGTCGGCTCTGGGCGCGGCAGTGTGCGTGGTGACGACAGACGGATCGGCCGGGCGGCATGGCATGACCGCAACCGCGGTCTGCTCGCTGTCGGATCATCCGGCATCGCTGCTGGTGTGCATCAACCGATCGTCGCGGATGCACGATGCCCTGGCTCAGAACGGCGTATTCGTCGTCAACGTGCTGGCTGAGGGGCAGGAGGGTGTGTCGCGGCTGTTCGCAGACCCGGTGCGCCCCATGGCCGAGCGCTTCCGCCTGGCAGGGGAGGTGGTCGATACTGTCGTCAATGCACCGGCGCTGGGTTCTGCACAGATCAGCATTGCCTGCGCGGTGACGATGATGATCGAAGCATCGACCCACAGCGTCGTGATGGGTGAGGTGCGCCAGATATTGCGCGGCGAAGGCGAGGGCGGGCTGATCTATTACAATCGCCGTTATCACACGCTGCCGGGCGCAGCGGAATAGCCGCACACCAGCCAACAGCAATAGCAGGCGGCCGCCCCGCCCGGTGTCGATGGAGCACCGGGCGGGGCGGTTGCGTTTGGCGGGTCGTTACTTCGCGGAATAGACCTGCTTGCCGGCGATGACGGTGCGCAACACGCGAGTCTGGTGGATGGTCGTGGCAGGGACAGTGAAGATGTCGCGATCCAGCACGATGAAGTCAGCCTGCTTGCCCGGTTCGAGCGACCCCAACCGATCGCTGATGCCCAACTGCTGGGCGGCATTGATCGTCAGCATGGCCACTGCCTGATCGACCGTCAGCTTTTGCCCGGGCGAAATTTCGTCAGGGCTTCCGCCGGGAGCCTGGCGTGTCACCAGCGTTTCGATGGCCACCCAGGGAGACATCGAGGGCACCACAGGCCAGTCAGATCCGAGCACGATATGCACGCCTGCGCCCAGGGCGTCGCGAATGGGGTTGAACCGTTCCATCCGTTCCGGCCCGACCGTGCGGATCACATCGCGCACCGGCGGGCTGGGGAACCAGACATAGGGGGAAAATTCGAATGTCACGTTGAGCGCGGCGGCGCGGGCGATATCGGCCGGGTTGACGAAATTGGCGTGGGAAATTTCATGATGCGGGCCATAAGGTCCGTTCGCGGCGCGCGCGGCGGCAATGCCGTCAAGCGCCGCGCGCACGGCAGCATCGCCAGTGGCGTGGATCTTCACCGTCAACCCGGCGGCATCATAGCGCGTCAGCTTGGCGGCAATGGTTGCCGGATCGACCATCAGCTCGCCCTTGATCTGGGCCGGATCGCGCACCTTGTCGGCATCCGCATAAGGTTCCAGCATCGCGGCGGTATGGGCGTCGGTCGGCACGCCATCCAGGATCATCTTGACGCAGCTGATGTCCAGCCCCTGCCGCGCATAGAGATGCCGCAGCGCGATCAGCCTCTGGTCGCGATCCGCCATGCAGGTGCGGACATGCTGGAACAGCTCGCCCTTGTCAGCCAGCGCGGCATAGGCGCGGGCACTCGGCTCGAACATTAGCGCCTCTTCATAGGCGGTAATGCCCTCGGCCAGCATCATCCGTGTGGCCATGCCCAGAGCAGCAACGCGCTTTTCCTCCGATGGCGTCGGAATCCTGCTGCCCAATAGCTGAGCAGCGGTTTCCCGCAGCACTCCGGTGGGCTCGCCGTTCTTGTCGCGTTCAATGATCCCGCCGGGCGGGTTGGGCGTGTCGCGGGTGATGCCCGCTGCCTTGAGCGCAGCGGAATTGGCCCAGAAGCTGTGCAGGCTGATGTCGATAAGCGCCACCGGATTGTTCGGGGCAACCGCGTCGAGCACCCGCCGGTGCGCGGCGATCTTGCCGAGCGAACTGCCATCCCACTGCCCGCCCAAAATCCAGGCACCCGGAGCCTCGCGCCCGGCGCAGGCCTTGACCGCAGCGACGACGGTCTCGCCGCTCGACCCTTGCGGAAAGGCGCAGCTCGCCGCGCGGTGCCCGGCCTCCTCGGGATGGACATGCATGTCGATCATGCCGGGAAGCACGGTTTTGCCCGCCAGATCGACGATCTGCGTCGTGCTGGTGCGGTGCCCGGCCAGGTCAGCCTCGCTGCCGGTGGCCAGGATGGTGCCGCCCGCTACCGCCATTGCCTCCCGCCAGCCTTCCGGCGTGGCGATATGGGCATGGGTGTAGATCACATCGGCAGGCACCGGCGCGGCACCCGCCGAAAGGTCCTGAAACTGGCTGAAGGCGGGGGTGCCTGCCCCCAGCGCCATCAGCGAGGCCACGATCATAAGGTGTCCGGGCAATCTGCGCATCGAATTTCCTTTCGGGTGACGGCGGGGCGGACAGGGCCTGTCCCGCTGCATGCTGTTTAACGGGATGAATAGACCTGTTCGCCGCCGATGAACGTCATCAGCACTTTGGTCTTGTGGACGGAGGTGACCGGCACGGCAAATATGTCCTGGTTGACCACGATAAAGTCGGCCAGCTTGCCCGCTGCCAGCGAGCCGGTTTCATGGCTGCGATGGTGCTGGCGCGATGCCTGGCGGGTGAAAAGGTCAAACGCCTGTTGCAGCGTGACCCGCTCGCCTGCGCCCATGATGCCCGAGCTACCGCCAGGATACTGGCGCGTCACCAGTGTTTCCATGGCAATCCAGGGGTTGCTCGACGGCGTTATCGGCCAGTCGGACCCCAGCACGGTCTCCGCGCCGACATCCAGCGCGCCCTTGACCGGCGTCCAGTGTTCCATGCGTTCGGCCCCAACCGCCGCAGTCACGGTTGCGGTGAGCGGCGAGGGAAACCAGACATAGGGAGAAAATTCAAAGGTCGCCATCGCCAACCGGCCTTTGGCAAAATCCTGCGGGTGGACGAAATTTGCATGCGCGATGGTGTGGCGAAGCCCCGAATTGCCATTGGCACGGCGCGCCGCCGCAACCGCATCGATGGCCGCGCGCACCGCAGCATCGCCCGATGCATGGAACTTGATGGTAAGCCCCTGGGCATCGAAACGGATCGTTTCGCTGTCGAGCAGCGCCTGATCCATCATCAATATGCCCCTGCTGCGGCCATGGTCATGTCCTGCCGCGCCGGTCGGGACATACTCGTCCAGCATCGCCGCCGTCCGTGCCTCGGTGGGCACGCCGTCGAGCCGCATTTTGACGCAGCTCGGCAGAAACCGGCTTCGTGCGTAAAGGCCGCGCCGCGCGATCAGTCCGGCATCATTCGCATTCAGGCAGCCGACCACCTGTTGCTTCAGCTCCCCGCGGTCGGCAAGCTCGGCATAGGCGCGCGCGCTTTCCTCGCTGACCGCCGCATCTTCGAACTGGGTGATTCCCTGCGCGAGCAGCTCATCGACAGCCCATTTCAGCGCGGCGCGGGTCTGGGCCGGGGTGGCGGGCGGAACCTTGACGGCGACCAACCTCGCGGCCAATTCGCGCAGGATTCCGGTCGGTTCGCCTTTGCCGTCGCGTTCGATCACACCATTTTCTGGGTCGGGGGTGGACCGGTCGATTCCGGCCATCTTCAATGCGGCCGAATTGGCCCAACTGCTGTGGCCCGACATATCGGTCAGAAACACAGGATTGTTCGGTGCGATGGCATCCAGCAGCGCGCGGTCGGGCTTGCCGGGGCCAAAGACCGATGGCTCATAGCCCCGCCCGACGATCCATTGCCCGGCTGGCTTGCCCGCGACGCAAGCCCGCACCCGCGCCAGCACCGCTACAGCATCCGATTCCTGGGGGATGGCGCATGCCATCTGGGCGAGTCCTGCGCTGGTGGCATGCAGGTGAAGGTCGTGCAGTCCCGGCAATACGGTCTGGCCATCGAGGGCGATGACGCGCGTATTGTCGGAACGGTGCGGGGCGACATCGCTGGCGGAGCCCAGCGCGATGATCGTACCCCTGGTCACAGCCATCGTCGTGACCCAGCCATTTTCGGTCAGGATATGGCCGTTTTCGAAGATAAGGTCTGCGGCGACCGGCTGCATCGCCGCCTGCTGCGCCGCGACAGGACCTTCTGGCACGACGACAGCGATACTCAAGGCCAGCAGGCTGCATGCGTGGCGTAGCAACATGGCTTTCCCCCTTGTGGTCGCGCTGATCGTGGCATCCACTTCGCCCGAAAGGCGCGCTGGCAGCCAGCCTGAGTGGCTTTACGGTTGCGGCTTTACCATCCTGCATGGTCCGGGGGCGCGCTATCCGTTTTCGGTATCGGCTGTGCGGAATAGGCACCAAGCGCCCGGTTGGCCGCTGTCGGGCGCCGCAGCGCAAACGGTCGTGCAGCGCGCAATGCCCCGTGTTTGCGACGCTCTGCGCTACCTGGCCAAGGACCTCGCGATCAAGTGCGTGCCGAATCCGGCTATTGCCAACCGAAAGCGGATAGAAGCCGCGACCAACGGATGAGACCCTAGCGCTCGCACTGACCCGGGGCAGGCCCAGTCAGATGTTCGCCGACAAGACCATCGTAAAGTGGCAATTGGCTCATCGGATACGGCCCCGCTTGCACAGCTTCGACAAGGCCGGCGCGCATGCCGGTGAAAACACAAAATGGGGAATCGAGATCATGGGGAAAATTTCAATGCTGTTTGCTGGCACTCGCCGGGCCATGCTGCTTGCCACCACGATATTGGCCTGCGCGCAGACGGCATGGGCGCAGGATGCGGCGGAGGGCGAGCCGGTAGACGAGATCGTCGTCACCGCGACGCGCCAGTCGCAGTCAATCAGCAAGGTGCCACTTAGCGTTAGCGCCTATTCGCAAGAGACCATGGACGCCAAGGGGCTCCGCTCGATCGCCGATGTCACCCGCATCACCCCCGGCCTGATCTTCGAGACCACACGCAACAGCACCAACATTGCCATTCGGGGCATCAGCTCCAACGCCGGCGCAGCCACCACGGGCATCTATATCGACGATACGCCGATCCAGATCCGTTCGCTGGGCTATGGCGGCGGAACCGCCTTTCCGGCGATCTTTGATCTTGAGCGGGTTGAGGTGCTGCGTGGACCTCAGGGCACGCTGTTCGGAGCCGGATCGCAGGGCGGCACAGTCCGCTTTATCACGCCGCGGCCCGACCTTGATGGCCTGTCGGTCTATGCCCGGTCCGAACTGGCCTTCACCGATGGCGGCGACCCCAATTTCGAGGCGGGCGTGGCCGTCGGTGCACCGCTGGTCACCGACAAGGTCGGCGTGCGCGCGAGTGCCTGGTACCGCCGCAACGGTGGCTATATCGATCATATTCCCTTCGCGACCAACAATGTCGACAAGAACGCCAACTGGTCGGACAGCTATGTCGGCAGGCTGGCGGTGACGCTGAAGCCGACAGAAGACCTCAGCATCACCCCGTCGATCTATTACCAGAAGATCAAGAGCAACGCGCAGGACAATTTCTGGTCCAACATCTCTGACCCTGATCGCGGGGTGCTGATCAACGCCAACCCTGGGCCGGAAACATCGAACGACCGCTTCGTGCTGCCTTCGCTGAACATCGAATATTCCGCGCCCGGCTTTGACGTGATTGCGCTGGGCTCCTATTTCGACCGCAAGCAGGTCGCCGATGTCGATTATACCACTTTTGCGCAGAGCATCTTCACCGGCATCACCTTCCCGACGCTGCCCGGACAACGGGGCACCAGCCGGTTCGTCAACTCGCAGAAGAACTACACGGCAGAGCTGCGGTTCCAGTCGAACGATCCGTCATCCAGCCTGCGCTGGGTTGCGGGCGTGTTCTGGTCGCACGCAGATCAGGTGGCCATCCAGCAGAATGACGACCTGTTCTTCCCGACCTATATCCAGAACTTCTTCGGCGTGCCCGCCACGGTCATCTTCGGCCAACCGCTGGTCGATGGCCGGTTCATCTACGACCAGATATCCAATTCCTCTGACAAGCAGATCGCCGGTTTTGGGCAGGTTGACTATAAGGTGACCGACCAGCTCACACTGACCGCCGGGCTGCGCTATGCCAAGACTATCTTCGAGATCGATGCGGACGCGCAAGGCCCGGTGGTCGGTCCGCGCACCATCGATGCCGGACGGCAGGAAGAAAAGCCGTTCACGCCAAAGTTTGGCGTCAACTTCCAGATCGATGAAGAGAATCTACTGTATGCCACTGTCTCCAAGGGCTTCCGGCCCGGTGGTTACAACCCGGCTGTCGGTTTGCCCTGCGGTGGCCAGCTGGCGTCGCTCGGCCTGACCGACCGGCCCGAGCTGTACAGCGCCGACACCGTGTGGAGCTACGAAATCGGCACCAAGAACCGCCTGCTCAACAACAAGCTGTCGGTGGAGGCCAGCGCCTATCAGATCGACTGGAGCAACATCCAGCAATCGGTGCAGCTCAGCAGCTGCGGCTTCCGCTTCGTCACCAATCTGGGATCGGTGCGCAGCCGGGGCTTTGACCTGCAAGTACGTGCAAACCCGGTCGAGGGGCTGACCCTGACGGCGGCTGTCGGCTACACCAATGCTGTGTTCCAGCAAACGGTGTTCGCCGGCCCCGCTGCTGCGCGCGCCATCGTGTCAGAGGGGGATCATGTGGCAGGAACGCCATGGACGGTATCGCTGGCAGCGGCCTATGATTTCCCGATCAACGACACGGCTGATGGCTATATGCGTGTCGATTACGACCATCGCAGCCAGCAATCGGCGATCACGCCGACGCTTAACCCGCGCAATGGCACGATTGACCTGACTATCCCTAACCCGCCGGAGACCAATTTTGTCGGGCTGAGGGCCGGCGTGCGGTTTTCCGACATCGACATTTCGGTGTTTGCACTCAACCTGTTCAACGAGAACAACTGGATCGCCCGTCAGCGCGACAACACCCGCGCTACCCTTTACCGTGACACCATCATGCGCCCGCGCACCGTCGGGGTAACGGCAACGCTGCGCTACTGAAAACCTCTTTTTAATCGACCCATTGCCGGCCAGTGAATATCCCCGAGTGGGGACATTCACTGGCCGCACCGGTCGCCTATTCCCATTACCAGAGTGGATTTCAGACACCGACAGCTGTTCTCGGACCGCACGATAGAGATGCTTCGCATCGAGGCAGCCACTGTGTTGGCCTACAGCGCGTTAAGGCTATCGCTAAGATCCCGCTTCAGAATCTTGCCCGTAGGAATACGGGGCAGCGATCCGAAGAATTCAAGACGCTTGGCCAGCTTGTAGACGGCACATCGCCACTGGGTTCGAAGATAGTCTGTAACGTCCGTCAGTGTCAGTACCCAGCCCAGGTGAACCACCACGCATGTGCAGAAGGCCCTCCTTTGCGGGCATGACGCAAAATGGCTGGAGCTTGCTGTCTGTCCTCAGCACCGCGTCATTCTACCAGGAACTTGCTGTCAAAGGGCTGATTTCACGGGGTTCATGCCATAAGTGAGCTAAAGGGTACGTCCTTGTCCGCCCTAGGGTCGCTGGGCATTCCGAGTGCGCGTTCCGCTAGCTGGTTGCGGAGGACTTCGTCTGCCCCGCCAGCGATCCTAGATGATGCAGAAGAAACATAGGCGTAGAAGCGGTTGTCATTGGCTCCTTTCCCTTCAATATCCACTATGCCGCCACATTCATCTAAATCCAGAACAAAAGCATGGATTTGTTGAAGCCGGTTGGTTGCAACCAGCTTGATCAGGGGAAGGCTGGTCGGGGCCTTGGCCCCATCGGCCAACATTTGCTGGAGGCGGATCGTGTAGTTTTTCAGCCCTTGCGCGCCGACATGAAAACGAGCGATCTGAGAACGGACCAAGGCGCTGTCCAGCGCGCTACCTCGACTTCTGCGTGTGGAGCGCGCGCGCTGGATAAGCGCTTTGGCCGAGGTGCTGGAAACGCGCCGTTCGCCTTCACCGATGCCGCTGGTCGTGGTGCGCTCAGCCGAGAGCACCGACATGGCCACGGCCCAACCCTTGCCGACATCGTCGAGCCGGTAGCTGTCGGGGACGACAGCATCGACCAAGAAGGTTTCGCAGAACCCTGTTTCGCCATTGATTTGCCGGATCGGCCGAGTGGTGATGCCGGGCTGGTGCATGTCTATAATGAAAAAGCTTAGTCCTGCGTGCTTAGTGGCGTCAGGGTTGGTCCTAGCCAGCAATATGCCGAAGTCTGCCAGATGCCCCCCGCTGGTCCAGACCTTCTGACCATTGATGATCCAGTTGTCGCCCTGGCGTACTGCGCGTGTGCGAACTGCCGCAAGGTCGGAGCCAGCATTCGGTTCAGAAAATAGCTGGCACCAGTAAATATCGCCGGCATGGGTCGCCGCTTCCCAATGCTGGCGCTGTTCGGGCGTGCCGTGACGCGCGATAGCCGCCATCGCCTGCGCATAGCCCATGCCACCAAGCGGCATTGCAAGGCCGGCGCGGGACTCTTCTTGGGAGAATATCTGCTGCTGGCGTCTTGTTCCACCTGCGCCGCCCAATTCGATCGGTCGGGCAATCGCTGCATAGCCTGCTGCGTGCTTGGCACGTGCCCAGCGCTTTGCGAATTCGGCGGCAGCGGGGGTCTCCCAATGTGTGGGTACCGGGTGAAACTTGGCTTTCTGCGCGTTCAGCCAGCTGCGGGCACTGGCGCGATAGGCGGCATCTTCATCATCGTCTGGGCGACCGGAGATGCGCGTTCCTGAAGCGACGGCTGGCTCTGCCGTGTTTTCCAGCGCCGAGATGAGTCGATCAGACCAGAACTCATGCGATCCAAGGTTGAGCGCCAGCAACCGTGCGCGACGATAATGGAAGTGGCAATCGGCTTCCCAGGTAAACCCGATTCCCCCGTGGAATTGCAGATTATTCCGGGCAATTTCTTCGTATGCGTCGATCGCGGCAATCCTTGCCGTCGCAGCTGCCGCCGCTATATCCGTGCGTCCTTGATCCAGGGAATCGGCTGCATAGAGCGCATTGCAACCTGCCAGCTCTATCGCCGCAAAATTGTCAGCAAGCCGATGCTTTATTGCTTGGTAGGACGCAAGGGGACGAGCAAAAATGGTGCGGCCCAATGTGTAATCGCGGACCATGCTCAGCGCGGCTTCTGCGCCTCCTACTTGCTCAAAGGCTTCGAATACGGCGAATCTGTTGAGAAGCTGATCCAGCAGCATTGTAGCGTCTGCCGGGCCCAGCCTATCGGCCCGGGCTTGGTCGAATTCGATTTCGCTGTACTGGCGAAGCTGGTCAATGCCCGAAAGCCTGCGAATACGCACGCCTGGCTGTTGCAAATCCACCAGTGCAAGTACCGGTGCGCCGTTCTCGCGCGCCACGACGATGCAGAAATCAGCGCACTCTGCATCCGGCACTGGGGTTTTGCGCCCGGTGAGCATGCCTGCGACCAATGCGGTGCTGACAAAGCTTGCATCCAGCGGCTCGCTGCCCTCGGACCAAGCGAAGGTACCGATGGCCTCTCCTGTAGCGATCAACGGCAACCAGCGCATCTTCTGTTCCGCACTCCCCGCCAGCGCGATCGCTTGTGCCGCTTGGCAGACAGAGGCGAAGAAAGGCACCGGGGCTACCGCTCGGCCGACTTCCTGTGCTACGATTCCCAATTCCAAGGCGCCTAGACCAACCCCGCCGAATTTCACTTCAATGGCCGTGCCCAGTACGCCGAGGTCTGCCAGAGCTTTCCAGACGTCGCGATCCAGAGGCTGGTTGTTGTCGATGGACTGGCGAAGGGTGTCGGATGAACTCACGTCTGCAAGAAGCTGCCTAAGCTCCTGCTGGAGAATCGTTTGTTCCTCGTTGAGGTGAAGTGCCATCGTTCAGACTATCCTGTCCAGTTTCGTTGCCGACAATGCGTTGCGCGCGATGGCAGCAGCCGTAAGCGGAGTTTCAGATTGGTGAATTTATCGTCTATATGATTATGATGCTGACGGGTTGTCAAGCGACATCAAATGCTTGGTCGAGCACCATGCAAGGAGCCAACGAAAGCACGAATGTGACAACGTGGATCGGCTCGGAATCTGCCAGCCATATTAATCATATTGACGATTAATATGTTTTTCCATAAGCAGGATCCAGCGAGGACGCCTCGACAAAACGGGCGCCGCACCTTGAGGGAGGATCCTTAGATGAAGATGGCCTTACGTTCGACTTTGCTGGCCGCAACCTTGCTTGCGGGCGTACAGGCCTTTCCGGCCATGGCGATGCAGGCAGTTGAGACAGATGACCAGGCAAATGAATCGCGCGGCGGGATACAGGACATTGTCGTGGTTGCGCGCAAGACCGAAGAGGGTCTGCAAACTGTTCCTGTCGCGGTAAGTGCGTTGTCCGAGGAAATGCTCGACAAACAGTCGGTTACCAATGTGACCCAGTTGCAGTTGACCATTCCTAACCTCAATTTCTCCAGTGCCGTTGCCCAGCCGGGCTCTGCCACTGTGTTCATCCGCGGCCAGGGTTCGTCAGACGGGCTTATCGCGATCGACCAGGCGGTCGGCATCTATATCAATGGCGTTTACTCTGCGCGCTCAACCGGGGGTGCGCTTGACATGGTCGATGTCCAAAGGGTGGAAGTGCTTCGCGGGCCGCAGGGCACGCTGTTCGGGCGCAACACGACGGGCGGTGCGGTCAACGTCATTCCAAATGAACCCTCGGCGGACGGCGTCGCAGCCTCGGCGCGTTTCGACTATGGAAATTTTGACTCCTTCCTTGCGCGTGGGATGCTGAACCTTCCCATTGGCGATGCGATGGCAGTGCGCGTCGCGTATCAGCACAGCGAGCGCAGCGGCTTTGGGCGTAACATCACCCTGAATCGCGAGATCGGCGATGCGAATTCGGACTTCTTTCGCTTCAGCATCAAGATCGCGCCGCCCGATTCCGGCTTTAGCGCGCTGTTTTCAGCAGACTATACCAAATTCACCAATCTGGGTGAAATGGTCGGACTCAAGTCTGTAACGATCGGAACTCCAGCGTCTCCACAGCAGCTTCTGGTTGGGTTGTGCAATGGTACGGCACCAGTGCCAGCGCTGAATGGCTTGCAGTCTTTCTGTCCGCCTAGTGCGCGTGGCCCGCTGCAAAACTACGTATTTGGCCAGAATGGTAATAATAACATCTATAACGTCTTCCAGAATACTCCGGGATTTGGGATTTCGAAAACACATGGTGCCTCGGGTATACTTTCCTATGAATTTTCAGAGTCGGCAACGATCAAGAGCACGTCGGCTTGGCGCGGAGTGAGGCTCGATTCACTCAGCGATAATGATGGTACTCCCTATCTGTTCAGTGGTGGTATCGCGCCGATTTCCGGAAACGTGATCGATCAGGACCAATTCAGTCAGGAAATCCAGCTCTCCGGCTCGATCGGAAAGATGGAATACATTCTGGGTGGTTTCTATTTTGTCGAGAATGGCACGGATCGCTCGAGGTCGGGCAGCCTCTTCCCGCTGAGCCCGCTGATCGGCATTGTGGATGGAACGGTCCGCAACAAAAGCGTCGCCGGATTTGGACAGCTAATCTATGAAGTTGTGGACGGCGTGCGTCTGACCGGTGGTTTGCGCTATACCGAAGACAGCCGTCGTCTTGTTTCTCGCAACCGTGACATCAATTTCTTCACCAATGCAGTCACATCCTCTATTCCCACATTTTTGGACGGCGACGCCAGCGATCCGTTCCGTGCATCTTTTGGCCGCAAGTTCAATTACTGGTCTTACCTGCTCAGCGCTGACTGGCAGGCGACCGATAATCTGTTCTTCTATTTGAAAACCAGCCGCTCGCAGCGATCTGGCGGATTCAACACCCGGGCCGTTGCAGGTGGCAACCCCCCTGTCAGTTTTGATCCGGAAGAAGTCACCGATTATGAAATCGGAGGGAAGGCGGACCTTTTTGATCGCAGGGTACGCCTGAACGTGGCTCTGTTTAGCAGCGAAGTTCAGAACGTGCAGCGCAATCTTATCGGTGTGGCTGGTGCGCGTCTGGTATCAGGCGTAGCCAATGCTGCAAAGTCGAGGATTAATGGTCTGGAAGCCGAACTGACGGTTGCACCGGTCGATGGGGTCACGTTGGGCGGCAGCTTCGGACTGACTGATGCCAAGTACAAGAACTTCATCAACATTCTGGACAATACGGACTGGCGCAACGCAGCTTTTCCATATACCCCGAAATACACTTACGGCTTATGGGCAGAGTTGGAACAGCCCGTGGGGCCCGGCGAGTTTCGGGCGCGCTTCGATTATGGCTGGCGATCGAGCCAGTTCGCCGCCCCTTTGCAATTGGGTGCGGCGGAGCGTGCCGGACGTACCCCGGCCCAGATCGATGCCGGCAACCAAGTCCTCCAGAACACTGCACGCATTCCGAGCTATGGACTGCTAAACGGGCGTATTTCGTACACGCTGGACAAACCTGATCTGGAGTTTGCGATTTTCGCGCTGAACATCACCAAGGAGCGCTATTTCACTCGGCTGCTTGCTTTGGAGAACACGCCATTCGGCCTGACCTCTTATACCCCTGGTGATCCCCGAACCTACGGTGTTTCTGTGACCTGGCGTTTCGGCGACTGAACGGATTTTCTCGGTTCTCTCCACGAACCTGGGGTGGGTGATCCGGTCGGGCAACCGGTCGATCGCCCACCCTGATTTCTGTGCGGCTGCTCTATCCCCAGTTCATGCTGGGTCATCGCCAGCAAATCGTCATCGACAATGGCACCGCCCTTGACATATTGACGAAAATCGTCAGGATGTTCGAAAAATTGAAGGGATAGACCATGATCGCGCAACTCCCACGCCTGGAAGACTTGGAAGACGCGACCTTCGATGCCTTCGCAGTCGAGCGCGCTGCGCGGGGCGAGACGACCGACCCGTATCCCGTGCTCCGGGACCTGATGGCCCGCGGGAGCGTGCACAAGGGTAGCTATCGAACTTTGTTTACAGATGTTCCTGACGTGCAGTTAGGTCATTTGGACCAGTATATGGTGGTGGGCCACGATGCCTGTATGCGTGTCCTGATGGACCCTGAAAACTTCCGTAATCGCGAGGTTTTCAAACACAGTCTAGGCAAGAGTTTCGGTCGAACCATCACGGTGATGGACGCCCCTGAACATGGTCAGTTTCGCAAGGTATTCCAGAAGGCATTTCTCCCTCAGGTTGTGCGACAGTGGGGGGAGAGCGTGGTCGATCCAGTGGTCGATGCGCTGATGAGCAGGTTTCTTGAGCGTGGCGAAGCTGATCTGGTTGAGGAATACACCCACCATTTCCCGTTCCAAGTGATCTACCGGCAGTTGCAGCTTGCACCAGATCAGGCACCGATCTTCCACAAGTTGGCCGTGGCGCAGCTGCTCTCGACCATCGGTGCGCCTCAGGGCGAGGAATCGACTCGCAAACTGGGAGATTTTTTCCAGCAGCTCATTGAAATGCGCCGTGCGCAGCCTGGCGATGATCTGGTCAGCCATCTGGTGAAGGTCGAGGTCGATGGTCAGTATCTGCCCGATGATGTGCTTGTCGCCTTTTTGCGGCAGTTGATGAATGCTGGCGGAGACACAACTTATCGTGGCACGAGCGTGCTGCTGACATGCCTGTTGACCCACCCCGACCAACTGGAGGCTGTGCGTGTTAACCGCGAACTGGTCCCGCAGGCAATCGAAGAGGCTTTGCGCTGGGACGGTCCGGTCACCTCAACTTTTCGGTTCGCTGCACATGATGTTGAGATTGACGGTGAAGTGATTCCTGCCGGTTCGATGGTCAATGTCGTGCTGGGCTCGGCGAATCGGGACCCGCGCAAATACGTGCATCCCGATCAGTTCGACATATTTCGCGACAGGACGGCGCGGGCGATACCGTTTGCCAGCGGCCCGCATGTCTGTATCGGCCAGCACCTTGCCAGGGTGGAAATGACGCGCGCTCTCAATGCCGTGCTCGATCGCCTCCCTAATCTGCGGCTCGACCCATCAAGGCCAGCCCCCCAGATCAAGGGCTATCTTCTGCGCGTTCCCGATCATCTCTATGTCCGTTTCGATCCCGACTGACCTTCATCAATTGCCCGTGGCATGCTTCCAGACCTCGGCACCACGGACTGCATCAATCTCAAGCTCTGCCACTTCTGACACCCGAAGGATCAGCATGTAGATGCCGATGACGTGAATGGCCTCGACGATCTGGCGGTCGTTGTAGAACATTGCGACGGCATCGAAGATTGGGGGATCGACCCGCACGGTCCTGACCGTCTGGCGGGTGAAAGCAAGCAGCGCACGCTCGCGATCAGTAAATACTGGGTCGGCAAAGCGGTCATCGGCAATCGCTGCCACCTTGGCATTTTCGATACCCATCGCGGCGGCAACCTGCAGATGTTGGGCCCATTCATAAGCACCCCGATCAAGGTGGAGCACGGCCAGAATGATGATCTCGCGCTCAAGTGGGGGCAGGCTGATGTCGGTCATCATCGCGCGGATCAAAGTGCTCAAACCGGGCTGCAGGGTCTTGGCCTGGCCCAACAGGCGCGAAAGGTTGAGCCTGGCACTGGGTGACGAGTCATAGATTGCGCGCTGCTCGGGCGTCATGTCATTGGCCTGCAGCAGAGCAATGCGGCTTGTCGGCCGTGTGTTCCCGGTCATGAAGTCTCTCCTTGGTGGATCAGGTCTTGGTAAAATCGATTGGTTGCGACCAATGGGTGCATTATGGGCTGCCTGGAATCAAGAATCGTTATACATAGTAATATGATTATAGGCTGTGGACGACAATTGCATCCAAACAGACCTGACCAGATGCGAGGAGATTCGATGAGCGAAGCTGCGGAAGTTTATGACGGAATTGTCCAAGGACGACGCAGCATCCGGGGCTATCTGCCCAGGCCGGTCGCAAAGTCGGTCCTCCGTGAAGTTGTGCAGCTTGCCATGCGCGCGCCTTCTTCGCTCAACTCGCAGCCCTGGAATTTTTATGTGGTCACCGGTGAGCCGCTGGACCGGATTCGTCAGGGAAACACAGAGCGCAATCTGGCCGGTGTTCCGTCATCGCGCGAGTTTCGGGGCAGTGAGGTCTATGCGGGCATCCACCGCGAGCGCCAGGTCGGCATCGCAAAGCAACTTTTTGGCGCGATGGGTATTACCAGAGAGGACAGGGCAGCGCGAACCGACTGGATCTTGCGCGGTTTTCGTCAGTTTGATGCGCCAGCCTGTATCATTGTAACTTATGACCGGGTGCTGATGGGCAGCGACATCGCCCCGTTCGATTGCGGCGGCGTAACCAACGCCATTGTCAACGCCGCTTGGTCGCGGGGGCTTGGCTGTGTGATAAACAGCCAGGGCATTATGCAATCCCCCGTGGTCCGTGAACATGCGGGCATTGCGGAAGATCAGGTCATCATGATCTGCATCGCAATAGGTTATCCCGATCCCGGCTTTCCCGCCAATGCCGTCGTTTCTACCCGCAAGCCGGTGGAAGAGGCCGTGACTTTCGTTGGGTTCGCGGATTAGTCCTGTTCTATTTCGGCCAGAAGCGTGCCAACTTCATAGGTCTCGCCGACCGGTGCAATGATACGGATCCGACCTGACGCCGGGCTTTCGACCTCGTTGGTCGATTTGTCGCTTTCCAACGCATAAATCGGCTGACCTTCGGTGACGGTTGCACCATCGTCCACCATCCATTCGGCCAGAAGGCCTTCATTCATCGAAAAGCCGAGCTTCGGCAGCAATACCTGAATAGCCATGTCTTCACTTTCGTTGGGTCAGTTCACCGACTGGATGACTGTTTCGAAGATGCGCTGTGCATTGGGAGCGAAGGCATTTTCGAGCGGTTTGGAATAGGGGACAGGCGCATAGACCCCGCCGAGGCGGCGCACCGGCATCTTTAGCTCGCCGAACAGCTCTTCGCTGACCACGGCGGCAATTTCTGCGCCAATGCCATGCTGGCGGACCGCTTCGTGCACGACCAGCAGTCGGCCTGTCTTGCGCACCGAGGCGAGCACGGTCTCCCTGTCCCAAGGAGCGATGGTGCGCAGATCGATCACTTCAGCGGAAACGCCCGCATCGGCAAGCTGGGCGGCAGCAGCGCGCGCCTCGTTGGCCATCCGGGCATAAGCCACGATGGTGATATCGCTCCCCTCGCGCTGTACGGCAGCCTTGCCCAGCGGGACGCGATGCGCGGAGTCGGGCAGGGCATGGGCGGCGGGAACGAAATAGGTCGGAAGATTCTCAATGAACAGCACCGGATCGGGATCGTCGATCGCGCTGCGCATCAGGCCATAGGCATCTTCCGGCGTGGAGGCGGCCACCACCTTGATGCCCGCCACATGAGCGAACCAGCTTTCCAGATAATCGCAATGCTGACCGCCTGATCCGAAGCCCAGGCCCGTCATTGTGCGGATCACAAGGGGCACATGCGTCTGGCCTCCCGACATGAAGCGCAGCTTTGCGGCGTGGTTGACTATCATGTCCATCGCCACGGTGGTGAAATTCATCAGCATGATCTCTGCCACCGGCTTATAGCCGCCAAGGCTGGCGCCAATGGCCGCGCCTATGATTGCTTGCTCGGCAATCGGCGTTGATCGGATTCGTTCATCACCGAAGCGCGAAGACAGGCCTCGGGTCACGCCGACAATGCCGCCGCCTTCGGGGTCCGCCAAATCCTCGCCCAGCACGATGACCTTCTCGTCTGCCTCGCAGGCATCGGCGAGTGCCTTTTGCAGCGCTGCAAGAATGGTCACTGTCGGTCTTGCGGTTGCGCTCATCGGGCCAATTCCTCGGCAAAGACATCGAAGCGCAGGTCATCCGGCACCGGCCAAGGCGATGCGATGGCATATTCGACTGCCTCGGTTATGGCGTCTTCGATCTCGGCCTCCATTGCGGCGACCTGGTCCTCTCGCATCAGTCCATCATCCAGCAACCGCTGGCGCAGCCGGGGGACTGGATCGGCGACAATAGCCCGTTCTAGCTCTTCCTTGGGAATGTATTCCCCAGGATCGCCGAAATTGTGGCCATGAAAGCGGAAAGTCATGGCCTCGATCAGGGTCGGGCCTTCGCCGCTGCGGGCGCGAGCTACGGCTTCTGCCGAGGCTGCATACATCGCATCGACATCATTGCCATCGACCCGCACCCCAGCCATCCCATAGCCTGCGGCGCGGGATGCAATCGTCTCTCCGCCGGTCAATTTTTTATAGGCGGTGTGCTCGGCATAGAGATTGTTCTGACAGACGAAGATTACAGGCAGTTTCCACACCGATGCGAGGTTCATCGCCTCGTGCACCGCGCCAATGTTGGACGCGCCGTCGCCGAAAGTGGCGACGGCCACCCGGTCCGATCCATCCAGCCGCGCCGCCCAGGCAAGACCATTGGCGATCGGGGCAGATGATCCAACGATCCCAGTCGTCACCATGATGCCCTTCTCAGGGAAGGTCAGGTGCATTGGCCCACCCTTGCCCTTGCAGGACCCGGTAGTACGACCGGCAAGTTCAGCCCAAAGCGGCTTGAGCGGAAAGCCCTTCGCAAGCATGTCGTGAATGCCGCGATAGATGGTGCACAGCGCATCATCGTCGCGCAGGCATGCGGCAAATGCGGAAGGAATGACCTCTTGTCCGCGATAGCTGTAGTAGACCATCGCGATCTTGCCCGAGGTGATGACTTTGCGGACACGCTCGTCATTTGCTTTCAGCAATGCTGCCCGACGATAAATCTCGATCAGCGTTTCGGCGCTGGGCGTATAGCCATTGCTCGACAATCCACCACTCCTGCTGCATACCTATTAATTAGATATACGATTAGCAGGGCGCGGCTACAGCGCAAGCGCAAAATTCAATCGAGCAGGTCCACCAAGGCGTTGGGTCCCAGTTGCTGCAGCCAAACCTTGCCTGCCGCGACCATATGGGCATGCCAGTGCGCTTCGGCCCCCGGGCCATCGCCCTTTTCGATCAGGTCGATGAGCTTGCCATGCGACTTGAGCCCGAAAAGCGTTCGCTTTTCGAGCACCTCCATGTCGCTGAGCGGTTCGCGCTGCTGGGCTAGCCGCAGGTGCTGCTCGACCAGATGTTGCAGGGCGTGCGCCATCATGCTGAGTGTCACGTTGCCTGACAAATCGATCAGCAACTGGTGAAACCGAGCGATCGCGGCGGAGGCTGCGTAGCGATCCTTCACAAGGGAATACTCCAGCTCAAGGTGATCGCGTAAGATGCGTGTGGCCTGCTGGCTGTTACGTTCGGCGACCAACCGCGCTGCGGGGGGCTCGATCATCGTGCGCATCTCGTAGAGGTCGGCGACCGTCGCTCCACGAGCCTGCAGCGTTATCCCCGCAGCCCTTGCCACCATCTCATAGCCAGGGCTGCTGACGCTGGCTCCGCCGCGCGCGCCTCGCGTTACCTTGAGCAGACCTTCCGATTCCAGAATGCGAATGGCCTCGCGAATGGTGGGGCGGGAGACTTCGAACTCTGCAATCAGATGTGCCTCAGCCGGCAATGTGTCACCGTCGGTCAGTTCACCACGAATGATGGCGTTGCGGATGCGCTTGGCGACAAGTTCGGCGGTCTTGGGAACGCGGACAGACGCGGCATTCCCTTTCTGACGGTTAACATCACCGATGAATTGTATGGACAATCTAAATTCCTTTCGCTGGCCTTTCTAACCCAGTTATCGTCAGCGGCAACAGGGGTAATATGCGTCAGCGACGTTTCCGCCTTGCCAAAAGTCGTTTAACCTATTTAGATGTTAAATGGGAGTCGCGGGCAGGATCGCGACCGCGACGGGATGAGGATTGATGGATCTCGACTGGTCAGAAGATGACCGCGTTTTTCGGGAGCGTGTAGCTGATTGGCTTGCTGATAATGTTCCGCAACACGCTCGTCCGAATGGCATGGCGGCGGTCGAGTTCGACCGGAATTGGCAACGCACGCTGCACCAAGGTGGCTGGGCGGGGATCAGTTGGCCTAAGGAATTTGGTGGTCAGGGACTCAGTCTCACCCAGCAGATGATTTGGTACGAAGAAAATGCAAAGGCGGGCGCACCCTCGGCGGGTGTGTTCTTTGTAGCCCAAATGCACGCCGGGCCTACACTTATTCTCCTCGGAACGCAGGAGCAAAAAAACAGCCATTTGAACGGCATATTGGCAGGCGATGAAATCTGGTGTCAGGGATTTTCCGAGCCAGGTTCCGGATCTGATCTTGCCTCGCTGCGCACAAAGGGTCTTCTGGACGGCGACAGCATCGTGGTTACAGGGCAGAAGATTTGGACAAGCTATGCGGATTCGGCGGACTATCAGGAACTGCTGATCCGCACCGAGCCTGGCAGCGAGCGCCACCGCGGGCTCACCTGGATCATTTGTGACATGCGCTTGCCTGGGATCTCGATCCATCCCATCCGCAAGTTGACCGGCCAGTTCGAATTCGCTTCGGTTTTCTACGACGAGGTGCGCATTCCGCTGTCCAATGTGGTGGGCGAGGTAGGTGGGGGCTGGGCGACCGCTATGGCGACCCTGGGCTTCGAGCGCGGTACGGCCTTTACAGCGGAAATGGTGCATTTGGTGCTGCGGATCGAGGAACTGATTGACTATGCACGCAGCCATCGGTTGGCAGAGACAACGCGGATGGCATGGGCCGATGACGAATGCCGCAGGCGGCTTGCGCGGTTGCGTGCGGACGCTGCGGCGTTGCGGGCGATGAATTACAGCAATCTTTCGCGCTATGCCTCGGGAGAGGTGCCGGGGGCGGAAGGCTCGATCATCAAGCTGCTCACCAACCAGTTGGCGCAGCAGGTCGAGCGGGCTGCGATCGATATAATGGGCACACGCCTGTTCGATGCCGCTGGACCTGAACGGCAATGGCTGGATGGCTACTATCGCAGCCTGGTCCACGCCATCGGGGGTGGGACGTCAGACATCCAGCGCGAAATCGTGGCTGACCGCGTGCTTGGCCTGCCGCGCAGCCGATAGGACCATCAAGATGCGACTTGCTCCCAATGACGATCAGATTGAAGTTCTTGCCGCGGTTTCCGATGTGCTTGGAGCCGAAGCGGCATTTGACCGTTGGTATGCGCCGGGTCTCGATGTGTTTGCGGAGGAAGACCGCATACTGAGCATGGCCGCCGAAATGGGCTGGTTCGGCATGGCCGCCAGCGAGGCGGTCGGCGGGTCCGGGGGCGATCTTGTCGATGAGTGCCTTATCATGGAGCGGCTAGGCCGCAGTATCGCACCGATCGGAGTCATAGCGGAATTCGCCTCGATCCATCTGGCTTTGGCGTCGCAGCAGGAAGCACTGGCAGGCGGCATTATCAATGGCTCTACGCGTATCGGCCTGGGCGCGGCCTTAGCGGACGGCAAGGCTTTCGGTGTGCACAAGGCGCAGTTCGTTCTTGAGGCAGACGGAGCTGGGCTGACCTTGCGTCCGATTCTTGATGTACGCGATGTGGGTGTGGCGCTTGATGCCAGTTCGAGCTCCGGCAGCCTTGCTGTAGGTGACACTATTTGTGCGTCCAACGACCCGGCGCTCTACATCAGATACCAGTTGCTCATTGCTGCCATGCTGTCCGGGCTGGCGCGAACTGCGTGTGAAGAGAGCAACGCATATGCCAAGATGCGCGAACAGTTCGGCCGTCCTATTGGCAGCTTCCAGGCAGTGCGCCATCGCATCGCCGATATGGAGCAGCGGGTTCGTCAGGCCGAGGCGCAACTGTATTTCGCCGCCGTGGCGCAGCGAGACCGGCGCGGTGACATGCGGCTGCAAACGTTGTGCGCCCTGCTTCAGGCTGGCGATGCGGCCATGTCCAACGCCGAGGCCAACATACATAACCACGGCGCGATCGGCACGACGACCGAGAACATTGGCCATCTGTTGCTCAAGCGCGCGATTCTGCTGAAAGCCCTTGTTGGGGGGACAAGCCACCTGGCCGACGAAATTGCCGAGTGCGCCCCGGCTATAATGTGAGCGTCGGCAGTAGTTTCAACGAATGTGGCAAGGAGAATCCTTATGAACGCCAGCTCGCCCCATGAACCACAGGTCGCCGGCGGCGTTGTGCCTGCTGCTAACTACATCTCTGTCGATTTCCTGCGTGACGAGGCTGAATTGCTATGGCCCCGCGTCTGGCAGATGGCCTGCCGCGAAGAAGAGATTCCACGAGTAGGTGATTTCTACACCTATGACATACTCGACCAGTCGATCATCGTGGTCCGTGCGGATACAGATGTTGTCAGGGCATATTACAATGTGTGCCCACACCGAGGCCGGATGCTTACTGAAGGATGCGGTCATACCGCGCGCTTCTTCTGCAAATATCATGGTTGGCAATGGAAGCTAACCGGCGAGAACAGCCGCGTTGTCGACCGGCACGAATGGGGTGATGCGTTAAGCGACGACGATGTCGCACTGCGTCAGGTAAAAGTGGGTCGCTGGGGCGGCTGGGTCTATATCAACATGGACCCGGACAGCGTTCCGCTTGAAGAGCATCTGTCGCCTGCGAAGATGTTTCTAGATCCCTATGAGCTTGAAGGGCTCCGATACCACTGGCGCAAGTCAACGATCCTGCCGTGCAATTGGAAAGTGGCGCTAGAGGCGTTTAACGAGGGCTATCACGTCCAGACCACACATAACCAAATGCTGCGCTACATGGACGACATCACGCGCAGCTACGCCCATGGTCGCCACGCGCATTTCGGCTACTGGGAGGCTCTGCCCATGGGATCGAAATCTCGCCGCTTAACCGACGGTGCTACGACTGATGACATAAGGCCTGGCCTGCTAGACTACATGGAAGACATGGCAGCGACGCTCAATGCCGGGTCTTCGGTCCAGACCGTTTTTGCCGCCCGCCGCGTCATGCAGGAGGTGCCGCCCGGCACGCCAGCCATGGAAGTGCTGCAAAAGTTTGGCCAGTTCATCTACGAGCACGCCGTCAGCAAGGGGGCCAGCTTCCCAGCGATCACGCCCGAGGCTATGTACGCCGCAGGGATCGACTGGCATCTCTTCCCCAACCAGATCATGCTGCAGGGGCCTACTGGCCTTTTGGGTTACCGTGCGCGCCCCAACGGCATGGACCCGGACAGCTGCATCTGGGATGTCTATTCGCTCCAGCGCTATGCCCCAGGAGATGAGCCCGCAGTCGTGCAGGAATGGAGCCAGCAGCACGATGATGTCGGGTTCTGGGGCAAGATTCTGACCCAGGACTATCAGAACATGGAAGCAGTGCAGAAGGGGATGAAATCGCGCGGCTTTGCCGGTGCGCGCCCCAATCCGCTGCAGGAGGTGGCGATCTCCAATTTCCACAAATCTCTCGTCGAGTTCATGGACGAGCATCGCTGACCGCAAGCGATGTGGCATCAATGCAGGAAAGGGTGACAACGATGGCAGAGTGGGACGAAAGCGTTGACTTCGTCGTTGTCGGCAGCGGCGGTGGATCAATGGTCGCGGCGCTCGCCATGGCTGATCTGGGCAAGACAACCATCATCTTGGAGAAAACCGAAAAGGTGGGCGGGTCGACTTCCATGTCGGGCGGAGTCTTCTGGATTCCCAACCATCCGCTCCAAGCCGAAGCAGGGGTCGAGGACAGCCACGAAAAGGCGCGCGCCTATCTCGACGCTTGCGTCGGCGATGTCGGTCCATCGACTTCGCCTGAGCGCAAGGAAATGTTCTTGCGTATGGGGCCTGCGATGGTCAGTTATCTGCGCGGCAAGGGTATGCCCTTCATCCGCGGCGATGGCTGGTCGGACTATCATGACGAACTGCCTGGCGGCTGCCCGGAGAGCCGTTCGCTTCTGGTCGAGCCGTTTGACGCTACAGAGCTTGGCGAATTCTGGGAGCCGCGCCTCAGGCGGGGCCCATTCGACATACCTGTCCGGGGTACGGAATCGCGCCAGCTGCAACTGATGAAACGCAGCTGGGCAGGCAAGCTGACAGCAGTCAAGCTGGGACTTCGCATGGCTAAGGCCAAGCTTCTCAAGCAGAAGTTGGTCGGTATGGGGGCTGCGATACAGGGCCGCATGCTGCAGATCGCGCTCCGCCACAATGCCGATATCCGGCTTGAATCGCCGGCGACCGGATTCGTCGAACACGATGGCCGTATCAATGGCGTGACCACCGTCAGGGACGGTAAGCCCTGGCGTATCCAGGCTCGCGAAGGCGTGCTGATCAATTCCGGCGGGTTTTCCCACAATGCCGATATGCGTCGCAAATACGGTCCGCAGCCCTCTTCCACCGCCTGGACCAATTCCAACCCCGGCGATACTGGCGAAATCCTCGAAATGGCGATGGAGCTGGGCGCTGACACCGACTTGATGGATCAGGCCGTCTGGCTCATCACCTCGCTTGATCCCTCGGGGTTTCGGGCCTTTCATGTGCTGGACATCGCAAAAGCGCATGCGATCATGGTCAACAAGGAAGGGCGACGATTCGCAAACGAGAGCCAATCCTATATGAGTAACGGCCAAGCCATCTATGAATCCGGCTCGGTCCCGGCATTTGCCATCCTCGATTCCCGTCATCGCGACAACTATCCCTGGGGCGCGACCATGGCGGGGAAGATACCGCAAAGCTGGCTAGATACCGGCTATGTTACGATCGCCCAGAGCATCGACGAACTGGCGGGCAAACTTGATATCGATCCAGGCGCGCTCCGCGCCACGGTCGATCGCTTCAACGGCTTCTGCAAGACGGGGCGAGATCTCGATTTCCGGCGTGGCGAGCGCGCCTACGACCGTGTTTTCACCGATCCGAGCATCAAGCCTAATCCGTGTCTTGGTGAGATATCCAAGCCGCCTTTTTATGCTTTTGAGGTGTTTCCTGGCGATGTCGGCACTTATGGCGGTCTTGTAACCGACGAGTATGCCCGCGTGCTTCGCGAAGACGGCAGCATCATCCCAGGCCTCTATGCGACAGGCAACTGCACTGCATCGGTCACCGGCAAGGCTTATCCCGGGGCGGGCGCGAGCATCGCTGCATCCTTCGTTTTCGGCTGGGTAGCTGCACGGCACGCAGCAGGGGCCATGCCAAACTGATTGGAGCAAAGGGATGACACTGGAAAATACCATCCGGATGCTCGCCGACAGGCAGGCAATACATGATGTGGTAACCCGTTATTGCCGGGCTGTTGATCGCATGGACCGAAACCTGCTGCTCAGCTGCTATCATGCCGATGCGATCGACGATCACGGTATCTTTGTTGGCGGCCCTGAAGCTTTTGCGGACTGGGCTTTCGGCCTGCATGGACAGCTCCAATATGCCCATCAACATATCATCACCAACCATAGCTGCGACATCGATGGCGACGTGGCGCACTGCGAGACGTATTGGATGTTTGCAGGCATGCACCACGGCGGTGCACTGACCATTGGTGGGGGGCGCTATATCGACAGGATGGAGCGGCGCGATGGCGGCTGGCGCATCGCTGCACGCAAATGCGTCCCCGATTGGGGCGGCGTACCGACGGCCAGCTGGCTTTCACCCGAAGCAGCAAAGGCGCTGGCATCGAGTGGCACCACCGCACGTGATAGCAGCGATTGCAGTTACGAGCGCCCTCTGGCAATCGATCCTGCCCGCATCGGGTTCGTATTCGACTTTGCGGATCAGGAGTGATGTTGGATGGATGTAACTGAAGCTGTCGCCACACGCCGGTCAATCCGCGCGTTCAAGGACAAGCCGGTCCCGCTCGAAACGGTGCGGCGTGTGCTGGAACAAGCGCGGATGACACCTTCGGGCTGCAACTATCAGCCATGGGAGGCCACCGTGCTGACCGGCAAGCCGCTTGCCGAACTGCAACAGCGGTTGCTTGCGAGTCAACCCGACGATCCGCAGGAATATGATTTCGCCGCACCCGGCCAGGTCCACAAATATCAGGAGCGCCTCTCCAGCCTGGGCAAGGCAATGTATGGCGCAATGGCCGTGGCGCGCGACAATTCGGAGCAGCGCGCCGACTTCGTCAAGATGAACATGGTCTCGTTCGGCGCGCCGGTGCTGCTGCTGTGCCATTTCCCCAAGCTGATGAAGGAACCGCAATGGTCCGATTGCGGCATGTGGCTGCAGACGATCATGCTCCTGCTGCGCGGGAAGGGCCTGGACAGCTGCCCGCAGGAATACATGGGCGTCTATGGCCGCACGATCAAAGATCATCTCGGTATGGGCGACGACATCCTGCTGTTCTGCGGCCTCGGCATAGGCTGGCGGGATACCGATGCACCGGTCAACAATTTCGAGCGCGAACGCGTCCCGCTCGACGAGCAGGTCACGTTCATGGGCTTTGAGTGAAACGTGCATTTGTGTGAACTGCGGGTCCTGGCCTGATGCTGCCCCCGATGCTTCGATGGCATCAATCTCCCAGAAATTCCGGTCGCGTCTTCTTGCCAAAATTCATGATTGCGATCGTGTTGTCCTTGGTCCGTGCGGTACGAGCGACACCGCGAACTTCCGCCTCAAGGTGCGCATCAAGCGTCGCTTCTGGCGCTCTCTGGAACAGCTGCCGCATGATGCCGAGCGCGATGGTGGGGCCGTTGGCATATTCCTTGGCGACGGCCCGCGCTGCGTCGCGAAAATCGGTCTCGCTCACCATTTGGTTCGCTAGGCCCCAGTCGACCGCGCGTTGGGCCGGCAACCGCTCAGCTCGCATGATCAGCGCGCGGGCGCGTGGCATTCCGATTGCCCGTGGAAGTAGCCAGGTGATCCCGGAATCGGTGCAACTGGCAAGTGTCGCGAAGGGAACGAGGAAGAATGCCTTTTCCGATACAATCAGATAATCGGCTAGAAGCGCGATCGCGAAGCCGAAGCCGACACAAGGGCCGTTGACAGCGGCGACCACCGGAATTTCGAGATCTCGCAGGCGCCGGATCAGCGGATGAAAGGTCCCGGCAACTGACTGGATCACTGCAGGCTCTGCCCTGGTCCGTTCTGCTTTGGCCGCTCCTGATGCCAGGTTCGCACCCGCCGAGAAAGCCCTGCCTTCGCCTGTTATCATCAGACAGCGAATGCGGCGTCGCGGCTTCGATATCTCAATGATTGCAGCATAGAGCGCCTCGACCATGGCCGGATTCAGGGCATTGAGCGTGTCGGGATCGCTGAACCAGAAGGTCGCGAGCGGGCCCTCGATCTCAAGCCGTGCGTTCTGGTATTGGATCGTCTCGATTGCGCATGTTTCATCAGCCATCACTCAATCTCCGAAAGTTGTAGCGGTCAGCGCCGCGCATTGGGGTCCGGGGTCCAGATCGGCTCGCGCTTTTCAGCAAAGGCTTTGGGACCCTCGATGAAGTCGGGATGGCTCCATTGATTGCGGATAAGGCTCCAACCAAACTCGCAAGCCTGGCTGTACGGCGTTTCGAGCGAGCTCCAGATCGCCTGCTTCGAAAGTGCCACCGCCTGAGGCGAGTTCTTTGCGACCTCATGGGCAATTTCCAGTGCCTTGGGCAGAACATCGCTCGGGCCGTCGACCAGTTCGTCTACCAACCCCAGTTCAAAGGCCCGTTCAGCAGACAGCCGGAAGCTCTTGCCCTGCAAGGTCATGCGCAGCACCGTGCCCAGCGGTAGCCTCTTGGCAAGACCGATGTTTTCTATGGCACCAACCTGGCCGACATTGACATGAGTATCCATGAACGCGGCATTGCGAGAGGCCACGATGATGTCTGCATCTGCAACCAGGTGATGCCCGCCGCCATTGACCAGCCCGTTGACCGCCGCGATGACCGGTTTGAGCACCCGGTTCTGATAGGGCGATACGCGGACTGCCTGTTCCAATGGGACGTTCTGTAGCCCGGGTTGTCCGTCCTCGCCGGTCTTGAGCGCGGATACGTCGGCACCAGTGCAGAAATGTCGATCACCCTCGGCAGTGACGACAGCGGCCCGGATGGCAAGGTTGGTCTTAACCTCATCCCAGATTGCCTTGAACTGATCGGCGCTGCCAGGGGGGAGTGGATTGCCGCGATGAGGCTGTGTGAGGGTCAGGATAGCGATAGAATCGATGATCTCAACACGCAGCCCGTCCGTGGTCAGGTGATCGACGATCATCGTTCAGGCCTTTCCAGTGAAGCGGTTTCTTTGATCATAAGTTAGGGCGGTGCTGGTCGCAGGATCGGCAAGGCGGTCAAACGTCCAGCCCTGCGGGTTGCACCGTGTCCGGATCAGTTCGGGTTCCTGGACGAAGGAAAGCTGGCCGCCATTGATGTAGAGCTCGCGCCCGTTGATCGCTTCGGCCGCATCGCTGCAAAGCCACCCGACCAGAGCAGCAACATGTTCCGGCTCGCCAGGAATGCCGCCATCGCTGAGCCACTGGTTCGAGATAAATGGAATACTGAGTTTCTCGATCGAGTAGCTTATCGTCTCGAACACCTCGGGAATCGCCATGGCACTGCCGCCGGCTATCGGACGGATCGCATTCGCACGAACTCCGAACTCGCCAAGTTCGCGTGCAATGGAGCGTGTAAGGCCGACAACACCCTCTTTCGATGCAGCATAATTGGCCATCCCATAATGACCGAAGCCCGATGGTGAACTGAAATTGACGATGGCACCGCCCTGTTTCACCAGATGTTCGCCTGCTGCACGGATGGTAGCAAAATAGCCCTTGAGGTTTACTGCGATTACCAGATCCCAGTCAGCCTCAGTCATTTCCAGAATGCGTTTGGGGCGAATGATTCCGGCATTGTTGACCAGATAATCGAGCCTCCCGAATTGCGAGATGGCGGCATCGACTACAGCCTGCCCACCCTCCATACTGGCCACGCTCGACGTTTCGGCAACGGCTTGGCCTCCGGCTGCAAGAATTTCTTCGACAACCTGCTGCGCAACCGACGCGTTGCCGCCGCCGCCTTGGGGCCCTCCGCCCAGATCGTTTACCACCACTGCTGCCCCTTGGGACGCAAACAGCAAGGCGGTGGCACGGCCGATTCCCCGGCCCGCTCCTGTAACAATGGCGACTTTGCCTTCAAACACTCCCGCCATACCGCTTCTCTCCAATGCCCTGCCTTCAAACCGGGTTGCGCCTCACGGCAAATCCGATAACTAGGTTGAATGATTATTGCCAGTGGTAAATCGCCCTCACAAAAGTGTGCAAGACGACAAGCTTCCAGGCTAGCAGGATGAGGAGAGAGCAATGACGGTAGGAATCGATGCGCTCGCCTGCTTCACGCTCGCGAGCAAGACAGCACTGGTGACAGGCGCAGCCTCCGGACTTGGAAAGTCGATCGCGAGGTTGTTTCTGGATGTCGGAGCCCGCGTTGCGGTAGCCGACCTCAACGAGGCGGGCGCATTGGCAACGGTCGAGGAACTGGGCGCAGGCAGACGGGCTGTGGCCATCGGCATGGATGTAGCCGACGAAGATTCGGTGCGGGCCGGCTTTGAACAGACTGCTCAGCTTCTCGGGCCGATCGATATTCTCGTCAATAATGCCGCCTATCGCAACAAGGCCGAAACCCTGACCATGAGCGTCGAGGAATGGGACAGGATGCAGGCAGTCTGCTCGCGAGGCACCTTTCTGTGTCTTCGTCAGGCGGTGCTCCAGATGCGCGGCCGAGGTGGCTCGATCGTGAACATTTCCTCGATGAGCGCGCAACATCCGACCATCTTCCCAAACATGCATTATGATGCAGCAAAAGCCGGGGTCGATGCTATCACTCGCCTTGCAGCAGTCGAATTCGCGCCCGACAACATCCGGGTGAATTCGGTCTTGCCGGGCGGCATGATCACGCCGGGGGTGGCGAACATGCATGCGTCCGCCGTCAAGATTGCTGGGCCTGCAACCATTCCCGGCCGTTCGGTCATGGGGCGCGCGGCCGATCCCTTGGAAATGGCAAGAGCGGTGCTGTTCCTTGCCAGCGATGCGGCAAGCTACATCACTGGGGCTGAACTTTTGGTAGACGGCGGGTTTACCAAGGGATGAGCGAGCCAGTCATCTTGCGTGATTCGCGTCCGCTTGTCGGTTCCAGCCGCCTGGATGCAACCTCGCTGGGCAGGCGCGATCATGTCAGTCCGGCAACAGGCGAAGTGCAGGCGATCGTACATGTCAGTGGACCGAGCGAAATCGACCTGGCGCTGGCAGAGGCAATCCGCGGCCAGCGCGCCTGGCTTGCTTTGGGCGGTGCAGGGCGTCGCGACTGCATGATCCGTCTCGCCGATCTGGTGGAGCGCGAAGGCGACTGGTTCCGCCGTGCAGCTGCTTGTGAGGTTGGCACCCCGCTAGGCATGACCGGCCTTGAGCTGGCACTTTCCTGGATGCGCTACTATGCAGGTTGGGCAGACAAAGTCGAAGGTGGCGTTACCGATCCGATCGGCGCTACTGGCCTTGCCATGTCGCTGTACGAACCGATCGGGGTGATCGGGGTGATCATCCCGTGGAATTCGCCGCTTGTGGCTGTTTCGATGACGGCGATCCTGGCCTTGGCGGCTGGCAATGCGGTCGTGGTCAAGCCGCCGACCCAGACGCCCTTTGTTGCATTGCGGGTGGCAGAGCTGGCGTTGGAAGCAGGAATGCCGCCGGGGGCTTTCAATGTCGTACCGGGCGATGCCGAGGCGGGCGAAGCGCTGATCGCTGACCCGCGTTGCGGCAAGATCAGCTTTACTGGCGGCGACATCGTCGCCCGCGCGGTCATGCAGAAGGCTGCCACAGCGTTGAAGCCGGTCGCACTCGAATTGGGCGGCAAGTCTGCCAATATCGTGTTCGATGATGCCGATCTCGATGCGACAGCGCAGATGGCGGCGTTCTGCAGCATGGTTGTGGCAAACGGCCAGGGGTGTGTTCTGCCAACGCGCACCTATGTACACGACAAGGTGTTTGACGAGTTTGTCAGCAAGGTTGCAGCGCTGGCAACCGGTTTTCCGATGGGCGATCCCCTTGATCCTGCGACCATGGTCGGACCGGTCATCACCGAGGCGGCAGCATGCAGGATTATGGGTGTCATCGAACGTGCCAAGGCAGAGGCCGGCGGGCAGTTGGTCGCAGGAGGCAGCCGCGGGAAAGGGCCTTTGGCCAGGGGAGCATTCGTGCAGCCGACCGTTTTCGCTGATATAGCGCATGACAGTGATCTGGCGCGCGAAGAAGTCTTTGGGCCGGTGCTGGGCATATTGCGTTTCCGCAGCGAAGATGAAGTGCTGGCAAAGGCCAATGACAGCCGTTTTGGTCTCGGGGCCTATCTCCATACCAATGACCTGAAGCGAGCACATCGCATGGCGGCGCAGTTGCAGGCGGGCGCGGTGTCGATCAACGGTATGCTTCCCATGGCGCCCAATCTGCCCTTTGGTGGCGTCAAACAAAGTGGCTTTGGTCGCGAGGGTGGGCGTGCGGGGATCGAGGAATTCATGCACATCAAGCAGGTCATGGTCCATTTGTGACGCAGGTTCCGTCCAGCGCAGATTATGTGATCGTCGGCGGTGGCAGCGCCGGATGCGTGCTCGCCGCGCGCCTGTCTGAAGACCCGAACGTCACCGTTGTTCTTCTGGAGGCCGGCGGCGAAGGCAAAGGGTTCCTGATCGACATGCCTGCGGGCACCGCCAAGCTGATGGGCAATCCCCAGCATGATTGGCGATTGCAGACCCGACCCGATCCTTCGTTGGGCGGGCGCAGCATGACATGGGGCGCGGGCAAGATGCTGGGTGGCAGTTCGGGTATCAACGGTCAGGTCTATATGCGCGGGGCACGCGGCGACTATGACGGCTGGGCCGCACTGGGGTGCACCGGTTGGTCGTTCAACGAGGTGATGCCATATTTCCTGCGTGCCGAAACCTTTCACGGTCCAACCTCGCAAACCCATGGAGCGCATGGCCCTCTCAGCGTTTCACCCATCCCGGAGCCTCAGCCGGTCGGCCGTTATGTGCAGAAAGCCTTCAATCAGATCGGCGTGCCGAGCAATCCAGATTATTGCAGCGGCGACCAGTTTGGGGTCTATCCGATTTATGCGACCCAGCGCGACGGGCAACGTTGCTCCACTCGCCGCGCCTATCTTGAACCAGCCTTCTCGAGGCAAAACCTGACGGTGGTAACCGGTGCGCTGGTCGATCGCGTGCGGATTGAGCAATCGCGGGCAACCGGTGTCGACTATCGAGTGGACAGGCAATCCCGATTCATCTCGGCTCGCCGCGAAGTCATCGTGTCAGCCGGCTGTGCGCATTCGCCGGTCTTGTTGATGCGCTCGGGCATAGGTCCTGCCGAACAGATTGCCGAGCAGGGGATTGATGTGATTGCAGACTTGCCAGGAGTTGGCAGAAATCTGCGCGAGCATTGCACTATCTCGATTTCCAAGCTGGTGAGAATCGAGACGTTGAGCAAACATCTCTCGCCGCTTCGCCTCACTGGCCAGATGCTACGCTATGTTTTCCGGCGCAAGGGGGTTCTCACGACCCCAGCAGTGCAGATCATGGCCGGGCTAAAGACCGACCCTACGCTCGCTGAGCCCGATATCATCCTGTCGATGCTCCCGGTCGCAGTCTCGTTCAATGCCAGGGGTGAGGCAGAAGTAGAGAAGCGTCCTTCCTTCAGTTTTGGCTTTCATGTGGCGCGTCCGCAAAGTCGGGGAGTGGTGCGGCTTGGCGGATGCGATGCCGATTCACCCCCGATCATCGAGCCTTGCCTGCTCGGTGCCCAAACCGATCTCGACAAGCTGGTCGCAGCCTGCAAGCTTGTCGAGTCTGCGTGCCGGGCACCAGCTCTGGCCGAGATCATTACCGGATCGATCCGTCCAGTGCCGATACCAACCAGCGATCAGCAGTGGTGCGAATACATCCGCCAAGGTGCGGGTATCGGCTATCACATGGTGGGCACCTGTCGCATGGGTAGCCTGGATGATCCTCTCGCCGTGGTCGACCCCCAACTCAAGGTTCGAGGTGTCGAGGCCCTGCGCGTGATCGATGCCTCAGTTATGCCTGAACCGGTATCGGCGAATACCAATGCCCCGACGATCATGATTGCGGAGAAAGCGGTCGACATGATCCGGCAGGCATGCGGTCCGCGGACGTTTGCCGGGTAAAAGGCGCTTGCTCGAATATATCTAAATTAGATATATATATTTTGTTGTCGACGGGCTATGGACGGGCAGGATTGGCCATTCCCGAGGAGAGTATGCGAAACGCGGAACACTCAAGTTGCGAGAGGCTTTCAGGAGAGAGGGTGGGGATGTCCAAACTGGGGACGATCATCAACGGTGTGATGCGGCAGGATGGTACGGCGCCGGCCATCGAATTTCGCAACGAATGGTTCAGCTGGTCCGATTTGACCGGCGTTGCCGATCAACTGGAGGCCGTTTTTCGACAGCATGGAATCGGATCTGGGACACGGATAGCGGGGATTTTGCGCAACAACCCGATGGTTGCTGCGGCGATTGTCGACGTCATCATCACGGAACGGTGCATCGTCACACTCAACCCGATGCTGCCGGACGAAAAGCTTGCGAACGATATTCGGTCGCTGAAAGCACCGGTCATTCTGGCGCTTGCAGAAGACTGGGCACGCCCCGAAGTGCAGGCTGCTGCGCTTCAAAGCAACGCGCTGTGTATCGAGCTTCCCGCCAGAATGGGCGTCGCCGTGAACGTACTCCAACCCCTGGGGGATGGTGATTTCAAGGTTGATGCGCAAGGCGTCGGAATCGAGATGCTCACCAGCGGAACGACGGGTACGCCCAAGCGCATACCCTTAAAGTCAGCTAACTTTGCCCGTATGATCATGGATGCTGCTCTATTCGAGAGCCGGACGACAGAGGGCATTCCGCCGCTTCGAAAATCAGTAACAATCCTCAATACTCCGTTCTCTCATATCGGAGGGTTGTTTGGACTGTTCACCTGTCTGTCTGCGGGGCGTAAGGCCTGTATGCTCGAGAGGTTCCAGGTAGAGCCGTTTGTCGAGGCGATCGCCCGTCATCGGCCCAAGACGGTAAGCGCTCCGCCCTCTGGCTTGCGGATGATTTTGGATGCCGATGTTCCTAGGGAGAAGCTGGCGAGCCTAGTAGTGTTCCGCACAGGCACTGCACCGCTCGACCCTGATCTCGCCGATGCATTTTACGAGCGGTACGGCATTCCGGTGCTTCAGAATTACGGTGCCACAGAATTCGCCGGTGGCGTTGCTGGCTGGACGTTACAGGATTTCAAGGATTTCGGCCTTTCGCGTCGGGGCAGTGTCGGCCGGATGAATCCAGGCGTCGAGGGGCGCGTGGTCGATGCCGAGACCGGCGAGCCTTTGCCCTTTGGTGAAAGCGGGCTGCTGGAGCTGCGCGGCAGGCATCTGGGTGATGGTAGCAACTGGATGCGCACGAATGACATAGCCCAGATGGATGCAGAGAGTTTCCTCTGGATTCTGGGACGCGCAGATAATGCAATCATCCGGGGCGGCTTCAAGATCATTCCTGATGATGTGGTCCGCGCGATGGAATCGCACCCGGCGGTGCGCGAGGCTTGTGTGATCGCGCAGGATGACCCGCGCCTCGGGCAGGTGCCAGTCGCAGCCTATTTGGTGAAGACCGGACACCTGCTGGCGGCAGAAGATCTGCGCGCTCACCTGCGCGAGCGGCTCGCTCCCTATCAGGTGCCGGTCCGGTTAATGCAGCTGGACGAGATGCCGCGCACGCCGTCCATGAAGGTCAGCCAGCCAGAGTTGCGCAAACTTTTCGAGGCCGCTTGACAATGGCGGACTCGCGGCAAGCCGATCAGGGCAGCAAATATTGTGGCTGCCCAAGCCTTTCGGCGACATAGGCGACAAAGCGCGCCGCCTCGGCACCGTTGATGACTCGGTGGTCATAACTCAGCGACAGTGGCAGCATGGTGCACCACTCTACGCCCCCATCTGCGGCAGGGACCGGCACTGGCCGCGCCTTTGACACCCCCATCACCGCGACCTCCGGGGCGTTTACGATGGGGGTGAATCCGGTTCCGCCGATATGACCCAGCGACGAGAGGGTCATGCACCCGCCCGACATTTCCTCCATCGACAGCCCCTTGTCCCGCGCCTTGGCCGCTAGCACGCCAAGTTCGTCGGCAAGTTGGATCGCGGATTTCCGGTCGCAGTCGCGCAGTACCGGAACGAGCAGGCCGCGCGGCGTATCAACCGCTACGCCGATGTGGCAATATTTTTTGACGATCAGCTTTCCTTGATCCGGGTCTAGCGAGACGTTGAAGTGCGGATATTGCTGCAACGCGTCTGCCAGCGCCTTGACCAACAGTGGCACGATCGTGAGCTTTTCGCCACGGGCAGAATTGTGAGCCTTGCGGGCGGCTTCCAGTGCGGTGATATTGGCATCGTCGTGGTGAGTGACATGTGGAATGGCCACCCAGTTGCGCCCCATATTTGCAGCGACAAACCGCTGGATTCGAGGCAGGTCGCCGATCTCGACCTCACCAAAGACCGAAAAATCACCAGTCGGCCATGCAGCCAGGCCCTTTAGCAAATCGGTCATCCTGTGTTTCCTTGCTCTGCGCGCCAAATGCTTGCCAAAAAACATATAACTAAGTTAGTGGATATTCGATGTCCAGTCGTCTGCTTTGTCCGCTAGAAACCGTGTCTGAAGGGCGATGGCTGCTGCACGTTGCGGATTCGTGCAGCACGGGCGTTGCCGGGCATCGGTACCTGTTCGGTGGCAGTGGTCTGGCCGCGGTCATCGGTGTGCTGGAAGCCGCCAGCTGCATGGCTGCCTTGCGCGCCGAAGTGCAGTTCCTCGCTCCGGTTCCGGTAGGCACAAGCGTTGTGTTCACCGCATCGGCGATTGGCGCTGGCCGCCGTATAAGCCACTATCGGATCGAGGGTTGGCACGGGAAGCAGCTGGTTCTTGCCGGTAGCGGTTCGGCAGGGCAGGGCAATCCCCCATCCTGTTCGCGCCTGCAATGGCGCAAGATGCCATCCGCTTCGTCGCCGGAGGATTGCCCGCGCGTCATCGCGCATCACCATGCGGCGGAGGATATTCATGGCAATCTGGATATCTGCGTCGCCAAAGGAAGGTTCGGCATATTTTCACGCGAGATGGCATCGGCAGATGGCCGGGTGCTGGCATGGTTGCGACCGTGCGATGGCATTGTCGATCATCAGGCCTTGGCTGTGATGGCGGACTTCGTGCCTTCCACGGTCGGAAACGCGCTAGGTGTCCGGGCAGGAGGCAACAGCCTCGACAATCAGGTACGTCTGCTGCAATGTCCTGAGACCGACTGGGTGCTTGGCGAATATTCAATAGACGGTTTGGCCGACGATATAGCCCACGGCCATGTGCATCTCTTTGCTCAGGACGGCCGGTTGATGGCGATCGGCAGCCAGACATTCAAGGTTCGCAGGATCGCGCGCCAGGATGATCTGAAGTAAAATGGAATGCTTCCCGCCTTCGGAATTATGGCAGAACAGCAGCCTCAACCGGGTGCTTGATTCCATCGACGGTCAACAGGGTCTAGATTCCGGCATCGGGAAAGGCTGGCAGGCGCTTTTCGCGAAAGGCGCTTATGCCCTCGACAAGGTCCGGCCACATCAGCGCCTCGCGGACGCCTTGGGTTGCATGATCGATGCTTCGCGTCAGCACATCGGACAGTGCATCCAGCAACTGGACCTTGATGAACCGGGTTGACCGCGGCGAGACAGTCTCGGCAAGGATGGCGGCGGCTGCACTGGCCTCCTCCAGAAAATCGTCTGAAGTGAGCAAGCGAGAGGCCAGGCCCCATGACAAGGCTTCGTCAGCATCGACGGGTCTGCCAGAGAGCAGCATGTCACTTGCACGGCCAAATCCGATGATGCGTGGGAGCAAATAGGCCATCGGCCCTTCCGCGATCAAGCCCATGCGGGCGAAACTGGCAATGAATTTCGCCTGCGGGCTGGCGATGCGGATGTCACATGCGAGCGCCAGCACAAGACCGGCGCCTGCGCATGCGCCATTTACAGCGGCGATGACTGGCTTGGGAATCGCCATCGGAATCGTGTAGCGCGTGCGCAGTTGCTCGGGCGCATTGTCAAATGCGTCGAACACGGCAGGATCGGATCCTCCAAGCCGAGTGCGGTCGCCGCGCACCTCGTCCAGTCGGTCCATGCTGGCCCCGGCACAAAAGCTTCTGCCCGCACCCGTGATCATGATCGCGCGGATCTGGGGATCAGCGCCTGTCTCGGCGAAAGCCTTGTCGAGCAGCGCCCCCATCTGGGCATTGATCGCATTCAATCGCTCGGGTGCGTTCAGCGTAATGATCGCCAACCGGCCCTGGCGCTGCACGATGACTGGTTGCGATGCCATTTTCTCAGCCCTCCCAGATTGACTTGACCGCAATGTAGCGACACACTCAAGAAACGTATAACTAATAAATAGGATTGGGGCTTTGAAAGTGTTTGATTACGATGCCTGTGGCCTCAAGCCGCCACCTGTTCGCACTACCCCACCCGTGGGACCACCGCACCTTGCCAATCTTGTCAGCCTCGCTGCTGCCCGCGCACCGGATGATGAGGCGCTCGCCGATCCGAATCGACGCTTCACCTTCCGTGAACTCGACAGCGCCGTCAATCGAGCCGCCCATTTCCTGCTGAGCGAAGGGATAGCGCCGGGTGATCGGGTCGCTTGCGCCATGCCCAACAGATGGGAAGCGGTAGTCGGATTTTTTGCAGTCATGCGTATTGGGGCCGTGTGGGTCGGCATCAATCGCATCCTGCCCGTATCGGACAAACGCCATATTCTGGGCCATTCCGGCGCGCGTCTGCTTTTGGCGGATGCTGACACCGCAGCGGAGATCGGGACGATTCGCGCCGATCTTCCGGAGCTTGAGAAAATCGTTGCCGTCGATTGTGATTCCTCGTGGGTCGCAGCCATCGCTGTTGGGGCCGACACATTGCCCAAAATCGCGATTGATCCGTTTGCGCCTGCCGCAATCATGTACACCAGCGGTACGACGGGACTGCCCAAGGGCTGCGTCCACAGCCAGCACAATATGGTGACAGTCGCTGCAGCTTCATCAGCACATGGCTTGATGAGCCCCGGTGCCAGGCGCGGCACGGTGCTACCGATTACTATCACCAACGTCATGATCCTGGGACCGGTCATAGCCTATTGGAATGCCAGAGCGTTCATTCTGGGAACAACGGCAAAGATTGGTCCGATGGTCGAATGGCTCGCGCGCGAACGGATCGGTCAGTGCGCTTTCGTTCCGACAATGATCTATGATCTGCTGCAGCATGATCTCGAACTTCCTCCGGGCTTTGTTATCGGGGCAGGGGGTGCGCCAGTATCTCAGGCTTTGCGCTCGAAATTCCTTGCACGCTACGGCCAGCACATCCAGCCGAGCTATGGCCTGACCGAAGCGCCGACAGTAGTTGCATCGCCACAGGATCTGGTGACGCCGGAAGGCGCATCTGGCATTGCACTGCCGCATCTCGATGTTTCGATTCGCGATGCCCAGGGTAAGGAGTTGCCACCAGGCGTCGTGGGCGAGGTCTGCTTTGCGGCGGTCAAAACCGGGCCATGGGCGAATGTTTATGCACCGCCGCTTGGTTACTGGCGGGACCCGGCAAAATCTGCTGCCCTGCTTGCGGGGGACGTCGTCCATTCCGGCGATGTTGGCAGCGTGGATGCCGATGGCTGGCTGACCATCGCTGATCGCAGTTCGGAGCTGATTCTGCGCGGCGGGTCCAATGTGTATCCGGCGGAGATCGAGAAGGTACTTATCGCGTCCCAAGCAGTGGCCGACTGCGCTGTGATCGGGATGCCCGACGAACGGTTGGGCATGCACACGCTTGCTGTCATTCAACTCGCCGACGGGCACGGCGATCGTGAAGCGGTGGAAGGCGATCTCAAGACGCGCTGTGCGCAGCAGTTGGCACGGTACAAGATCCCTGATGAATGGCATTTTGTCGAAGCATTCCCGCGAAACGCGATGGGCAAGATCATCAAGCCCAGGTTGCGCGAGATGATGTCGGTATCTGTCGCCGCAGACTGAAGCTCGCAACAGGGAGCCGAAAATGCCCAGACCAATCGAGTTTCACAAACGCATTGATGGTTGGGGCGCCATCGTCACCGGTGCCGGGTCGATGGGCGAGGGTATTGGCACTGGCAAGGCGATCTCGCTTCTGTTCGCTGCCGAAGGCGCCAAGGTCGCGCTGTTCGACCAGGACGCTGACCGTGCTGAGGAAACGCACGCCGAAATCGCCGCGAGCGGTGGCAAGGCAAGGGTTTTTGTCGGCGATGTCACTGATGCCGGACAATGCCTGGTGCTGCTCGGTCAGGCGGTGCAATGGCTGGGCAGGCTGGACATCCTGGTCAACAATGTCGGCATGGGTGCGGCCGCCGGACGGCTGCACGAAACCTCGCCCGCCGATTGGGCGCGGGGCATGGCGATCAACCTAGAGAGCGCGGTCAACATGACCCGTGCCGCTTTACCGCATCTGCTGGCTGCCAGGGGCAGGGCGATTGTGAACATTGCCTCCGTGGCGGGGCAGCGCGCCCATGGCAGTGGCAGCTACGGCGTGAGCAAAGCGGCAATGATCCAGCTGACGCGTGAAGTGGCTGTGATGTACGGAGCCGATGGCTTGCGCTGTAACGCAGTGGTGCCCGGCCATATCATGACGCCGCTTGTAGCGAAATTCGCCTCACCGGATGCGCGCAGAACCCGGCGATTGATTGCACCATTGGCAATTGAGGGAGATGCCTGGGACGTGGCGCAAGCGACCTTGTTCCTCGCCGGTCCTGAATCCCGATTTATCACAGGTGCCGCGCTGCCGGTCGATGGCGGTGTGACCCAGATCGGCCCGCTGGCCGCGCATGAGGCCGTCGTCGGCCGGTCGACAACCCGATGAACGGCGATGCCCGGACCCGTTGGCAACAGGCTGGCATCCTGTTCGCGGCAACGATCGGCATTGCAGTTGCGGGGGTCCATTTTCATGTGGTCGGCGCGATGGTGAAGCCCCTCGGCGATGCTTATGGCTGGTCGCGAGGCGACATCGCCTTTGCGCTGACCATCACAGCAGCGCTGCATCCGTTTACCAATATATGGATCGGCACGATGGCGGACCGTTATGGTCCGCGCCGTGTCGCGCTACCTGGCATTGTGTTGTTCTGCATCGGTCTTGCGCTGCTCGGCTTTGCCGGTCCGCAACTGTGGACCTGGTACGCGGCTTATACTGCCTTCGCGATCCTTGGTGCAGGTGCCAGTTCGGTGGTGTTTACCATGGCTGTCGTGCAGGCCTTTGTGGCGCGACGCGGCCTGGCGCTGGCGGTTTCGCTGGCAGGCTCGGGTGTTCTCGTCTCCCTGGTCCCGTCGATCGTGATCGCGCTTGAGCGGTTGACAGGACTCGGCGGCGTTTACCCATCGCTCGCGCTTGCGGCCTTTGCGCTGATGTTTCTGCCAGCCTGGTTCTTCCTCCCAGGCAGAGGCTCAGAAGTTCGGGATCCGTCCAATTCGGCCCCTAACCGAGCTGGCTGGCGCGAAGTGATCGGGTCTGGTCAGTTGTGGCGGCTCGCCTTGGGACTTCTTGTCATTGCCTCATGCGTCGGGACCTTCATTGTCCATTTCCAGCCGATGCTCGCCGATGCAGGGCTGACGCGAGATGAGGCTGCGCGTGTCGCGCTTTTCATCGGGCCTGCCATGATTGCGGGCCGGATTGTCACTGGGCTGCTGTTCGACGTGCTGCCGACGCGACTGGTGGCGACCGTCGCTTTCTCGCTGCCGGGCATTGCATGCCTGTTGCTGGTACTGCTGCCACTCGACACGACCACGGCCAGCCTTCTCGCGCTGCTGATCGGCATTGGCATGGGGAGCGAGGTCGATGTGGTCGCCTATCTGTCGAGCCGCTATTTCGGGCTTGCCGGTTACGGCCTGGTTTTCGGCATCCTGATCAGCGTCTACGGCCTTGCGGTGGGAATGTCGTCCTGGCTCGTGGGCAAGGTCTATGACGCGACTGGAACCTATGATGGCGTTCTGATGGTCCTCGCCGTTGCCGTCGTCGGCGCGATCCTTCTTGTATTCTCGCTTGGCAGCCCGCCGGAAGCGGCGACGTCGGCATGAAATCGGGCGGTGCCTTGCGGTCACCGCTCGATCTCGGTTGTACCCGCTGATCTTCAGAAGGCGGGCAGGTTGCAGGCCCTGGAATATTCTTCGCGCAAGCGATCGACGAGTTCTGCCACCGAGGGGATGTCGTCGATCAGATCGATGCCTTGGCCAGCCGACCACAGATTCTTCCACGGCTTGACGCCTGGGGGCAGGTGGTCGTGCCGCATGCCTTTGCCCAGCGGCAAGGGCAGGTTGCCCGGGTCCAGCCCGACCCGTTCCATTGATCTGACCAGCCAGTTCGCGGGCACACCCGCAACCTTGCCCGTGAACATCAGATCGCTGGAGGTGCATTCGACCAGCATCTGGTGATAGGCCGGATCGACCGCGGCCTCACGGGTGGCAATGAACCGGGTGCCCATATAGGCCAGGTCGGCGCCCAGCACCTCTGCGGCCCGGATCGCGGCCCCGGTCGAGATGGAACCGGCCATCATCAGCGTACCGTCGAATATCTCTCGGATACGCGGGACAAGGACCAGATGGCCGATATTGCCTGAATGACCGCCGCCGCCTGCGCCCACGCAGGTTAGACCATCGACCCCCGCTGCAATGGCCTTTTCGGCAAAGCGCATCGAAACGACGTCATGCCAGATCAGTCCGCCCCAATCGTGGACCTGCCGGGCGAGATCGGTCGGGTCGCCAGTGGCGCTGATGATGATTTCAACGCCGTATTTTCCGCACAGCTCGAGATTGGCGCGCAGTTCGTCATCCGGCATCCGGGTCGCCAGATTGACCGCCAGCGGTGCGACGCGCGCATCGGGATGGCTGCCCGTCTGCCGATTGAGCCTTTCGCGTATCTGCTGAAGCCAGCGCTCGAACCCTTCGATGTCCCGCACATTCGCACGGGGCAAGGCACCGATGACGCCTGCGCAGCAAGCCTCCGCGACGAGCTCGGGGCCGGATACCAGGAACATCGGGGCACAGACGGCCGGCAGCGACATGCGCTGCCGGAAGCTATCGGGAAGCGCCATGGTCTTAGCGCCCTGTCGTCAACTCGTTGTGTCGCGCCCACATATGGTTGACCTTGGCCTGAAGCTCTGCGGGAACCGGAGGCAACGAAGGTATGCCGGTTTCCCGCGAGGGCAGCAGGATCGAACCGCGACCCTTGACCGTTTCCTCGCCGCGCTGGTTGGTCATGCGGATGGCTACGTCAACGATCTTGAGGCCGTTTTCCTCGCGCTTGCCGGTGACCTCGCCGGTGATCATCTGCGTATCGCCCATATAGTTGAATTTTCGGATTTCATCATATTGCTGCATCACCCAGCCGTCATCGCCGCACCAGTCGGAGAGATAGTGGAAGATGTAGTTTTCGCGCATCACCCCGTAATCATAAGCCATCGGGTTGCCGATCTGCTGCGCCCAAGCCGGGTCCCAGTGAAGTCGCTGTGCGACATCGGGAATGCCATATTCGTTCTTCACATAGAACGGCGCGATGCGCTTGCGGTTCTTATAGGCCATCCGCCCCACCGTGGGCGCATAGGGGATGAAGCCATAGCCACCGGCGTGGAAGCAGACGACATCGGTGACGGTCAGCGGCCCCTTGGCCATGGTGCCCAGTGAATCGCCGATGCGTACATCCTCGAAAAAGCGCTTGTCAGCACCGCGGACCTGCTCATTGGCATAGACCTCATCGATCTTCGCAATGTCCTCGTCCGTATAGGTCTGCGGCTCGATGGCGCTGTACTTGCCTTTCTTGGCAGCGGTTTTGCGCTCGGTCAGGATTCGCAGCGTCTTGTAGACACCTACCACCTGCTGGCGCTGGTTGAACTTTACTTCGCGGCTGATCTGAATGACGTTGCGCCCTGCAAATTCGGACGGGTTGACCGAAATGCTTTCCTCACCTTTGAAGCTATAAATCGTATCGCCGGGGAAAATGGGATTGTAGAACTCCCATTCGCCGCCGGACACGAAAACATGGATGCCGCGAAACAGGCTTTTGGTTCGGGCCTTGATCTCCTCGGGTATCGGATCGCCCTTGAGCGGTGTGTTGATGATCCCTGCCATCATCGATGGAGCGATGACCTGGCCCCAGCGCGTGCCCGCCGCATAGGCCGGATTGCAGTGGAGCGGATTATCGTTGCCGACACCAGCGGCAAAATTGCGGATGTTATCGATCTGCGCGGTCCCGATGTATTCCTGATGCCGCACCGCGAGATCGATTCCCAGCAGCAGCTTGGCACGCTCGATATCGTCATCGGTCAGCGTGTACTGCGTCGCCTTTTCCCAATCCTTCTTGACGGTGTCGGTAACTGCCGCTGCAGACATTGTCTCATCCCCTAAACATACAAACTATATATATGATTAGACTCTGCCGCAGCGAGCTTGTCAAGCAGTTAGGCCAGGATCGTAAGATCGCTTCAGCTTATAGATAAATGATATATAGGTTTGTGTTGCGATCCGGCATGAGGGGTTTATGCTGCGCAGCATCTCCAAATCGCGAGAAGCGGTGAGTGGTCACAGGAGGATGGCTTGGGTCTGAAAGTTGATTCTATCCCGGAGAATGTCCCGGAACACCTGGTCGTCGATTTTGATTTCTTCGATCTGGCGGGCAAGGCAGAAGACATCCAGACCGCCTGGTCAATGTTGCATCGCGGTCCCGATATCGTCTGGACGCCGCATAATGGCGGACACTGGATCGCCACCAGGGCTGCGGATTTTGACGTGATGCAAACCGATCACGAGCATTTCAGCCACCAGAACTTCAACCTTCCTCGCAACCCTGTCGATGCGACGGCGCTGCCTTTGGGCCTCGATCCGCCCCGCCATACTCCCTATCGCAAACTGCTCATGCCAGCGTTCATGCCCAAGGCATTAAAGGTGCTTGAGGACGTCGCACGCGATACAGCACGAAGGCTGGTCGCAGAGATCAAGCCGCGCGGTAGATGCGAGTTCATTGAAGACTTCGCCAAGGTCCTGCCCATAAACGTCTTTCTGGGCATGGTCGACTTGCCGGTGGAAGACCGCAGCTTTTTGTTGCCCTGGGCCGAGGTCGCGGTTCGCTCCAGCGATGTAGACGAGCGAATGGCCACTCACATGAAGATGCACCAGTATCTCGCCCCCTACATTGATGAGCGTATGGCGCGGCCGGGCCATGACATCATCAGCATCATCGCTCAGGGGGAGATAGACGGACGGCCGATTACCCGCGAGGAAGTTTTCGGCATGTCGGTGCTACTGCTGTTCGGCGGGCTCGACACGGTGGCATCGCAGCTCGGCTTCATGGCCCATTTTCTCGCGACCCACCCCCATCATCTGGCCCAACTTGTGGCCAATCCAAAGCTCAACCAGTTGGCCTGCGAAGAGCTTATTCGTCGCTATGGCCTGCCTAACACGGCGCGGGTGTTGACGATGGACTATGAATACAAGGGAATCAGGTTCCGCAAGGGCGACATGATCCAGCTGCCGAAATGCCTGTATGGCCTGGATGACCGGATCAACGATCGACCGTTCGAGGTCGATTTCAACCGCAAGCCATCTGCCATTCGGCATTCCGCCTTCGGTTCAGGCCCCCATACTTGTCCGGGCGCCGTGCTGGCCCGACGTGAGATCATGGTGTTTTTTGATGAATGGCTCCCAAGCATTCCGCAATTCGGTCTGCAGACGGACAAGCCCGTGGTTATGGCTTCGGGCCCTGTCAACGGGGTTCTGGAACTTCATCTGGAATGGGACACTTGATCATGTGCCAAGGCCATGACGCCAACCAAATGGCGGATCATGGCGATCATGTCTTCGCGGCTTTGGGCAGCGATCCGGCATCCGCGCGCGGCAAACGCCAGGGTGCGCCCAGCCATATCAGCGGCTTCGCTGTTCAGCCCGGCATCGCGCTGCAAATAGCCAGAGAGAAACGCACCCAGATCATCATAAAGCCGCCGCACGGCTGCAAAACTCAGGTCGTCCATATCGCGCGCCTCAGGATGCGCGGCGTGGACGTCGAACACGCTTTCATTCCAGTTGATGCAAATAGAAAGCAGCCGTGCCTCGATGCCATGCAGCGCCTCGGCCTGCTCGGCGCAAAGGCCAAGCTGACGCCGATTGAGGGCGACAACCAGCGCCGAAAAAATCTCCTCCTTGCCCGGAAAAAGCAGATAGACTGCCGGGCGCGACATTCCGGCTGCCTCGCCGATCATGCCCATGGTGGTGCGCGCAAAACCGTGCCGCATGAATACGCCTTCGGCTGCGGCCAGCAACGCCGCCACCCGCGCCTCCCGATAGGTCGCCTCCCTCTTCATCGCGCTTTCCTGACAGAATTTGCAAGAATGTCAAATTGATCAACGTCCGGGAGAAACTGGAATGGCCGTACTTTCGCTTGAAATTCCAGATGCGCCTGACCTCGATATTGCGACGATCGAAGTCACCCGCGAACTGGTCTCAGCCAATCACCTGCTTGATGATCGCGAGGCTCTGATGCGATTTCATGACAGCCAGGGCTATCTCTTGTTTCGCGATGTGCTGGATGCCGAAGCATTGGCGATTGCGCGTGCCGCAATGTTTGCCGTTATGGAGCGTCATGGCGTGATAGCGCCTGGCGCGGATGCACCGCTATGGACCGGAAAGCCCTTTCCTGCCGGGATGGAGGAAAGCCCCGAGTTTGCAGGCATATCACGCCAACTCATCGAGCATCCCGCCAACTTGTATTTGATGGAACGCATTTTGGGAGAACCGGCAGCTATGGTGCCGATTGTGCAGTATCGCGTCTACCCACCCGGCGGGCCGATTACCGGGGTGCATCAGGACGGGTTCTTCACGCCAGGTGTCTTGAACTACAAACCGGTCTGGATGCCGATCGTCGATGTTGATCGCAGCATGGGCGGCCTGATGATCGCAGTGGGGCAGAATCACCGGGGCTATTTTCACAATCTCGCCAAGGCACCGCGTTGCCCCATTCCCGATGGAGTCATTGATCCGGACTCCTGGGCGACGACCGACTATCGCGCAGGCGACGTGCTGGTCATCCATCCGGCAGCACCGCATGCCAGCCGACCGAATCGGTCGAGTCGCGTCCGTGTCTCCATCGATACGCGCATCCAGTCGGCGCGCGCTCCCAGGGTGTTATTAGGCACAGTGACCGGATGGACGGCTAACACCATCACGTTGGATACGGAAAAGGGCGAGCGACGGTTTGGCGTGGATGACGCAACCTTTATCCGCATACTGCATCCCGGCATGCGCATTCCGACCAATGAGTTTGCTTCGACGGTTCAACTGGGGATGCGGTTGACCGTCGTCTTTGATGGTGACCATGCAGAGACCCTTCGAAAGGCGTCGGAAAACTAGGCGCCAGTCTCAAGCAGATTGATTTTGACAAAATATCAAAATCCGTCATGATGTCACCTGAAGCAGGGAGAGGGCTACATGCAAAACGCAGACCCGGTCGTCGTGGCGACTGATGGCATTGAGGCTGCTATGACGGCTGCGATCCAATCCGGGGCTGAGACTGGGCTTCAGGTTGTTGCCTATCATCGCGGTTGCAAGGTTGTGGATGTGTGCATGGGGCAAGCGGACCCTGCAGCCGGTCGTATGGTCGAGCCGGACACGCTGTTTAACGTGTTCAGTGTCACAAAGGCGGTCACAGCCACAGCGCTGCATATCCAGGCTGACCGGGGACTTGTGGATTATGATGCCCCCGTCGCGAATTATTGGCCCGCATTTGCTGCTAACGGCAAGGAGGCGACCACAGTCCGGCATGTGCTGACCCACAGGGCTGGCGTGCCGCAGATGCCCGCTGAAGTAACGCCGGAGATGATGTGCGATTGGGAGGCGATGACCGGCGCAATCGCCAAGCTTTCGCCCTTGGCTCCACCCGGTGAGAAAACACTTTATCAGTCGATGACTTTTGGCTGGATGGTCGGGGAAATCGTGCGCCAGACTGATCCGCAGCGGCGCGAGTTCCGGCAGTTTGTAGCAGATGAGATTGCCGCGCCACTCGGCCTCGCTGATCTCTGGCTGGGCATCGACGATGCTGTCGAAGGGCGCGTCGCTGTGCTGAGCGATCGCAATGCCGACGATCCGCCGCCTCCGCTTGCAACGCTCTATAGTCAGTCGATGCCGCCTGCCGTTGCGCTTGTGCCGCAAGTATTCGAACGGCCGGACGTCCGTCGGGCCTGCATTCCAGGAGTAGGTGGCATATTCAGCGCCCGCGATCAGGCTCGGTTCTGGGCCATGCTGGCCGAGGGAGGATCGCTTGATGGCGTGAGGCTCTTGTCGCCCGAGCGTGTGGCAAGTTTTTCGAGTATTCGCGACAACGGTAACGAACCAGATCCGGTGATGTTCGGTATCCCTATTCCGATCAGCATCGGTGGCTATTGGCTAGGAGGATATCGCGTCAGCTCGCCGCGTGCGATCTGGCATCCGGGGGCAGGCGGCTCGATCGGTTGGGCCGATCCGGATAATCGCCTTGCTGTTGCCATCTGCCACAACCGGATGTTCAACGCTCGAAGCCCTGAACAGGACCCGATTCTGCCGATCACGCACGCGATTATGCGTGCTCTTGGAATCGAGGCGCAGCAGCCATGAAGCGATGGATGTGCATGAATTGCGGCTGGGTCTATGACGAGGCTGTCGGTGATCCCTTGGGGGATATCCCACCTGGCACTGCGTGGGAGGATATTCCCGATGACTGGAAATGCCCGGATTGCGGGCTCGGCAAGGACGAGTTCGAGATGACCGAGATCTAGTCGCACCATGATCTATGATTTCATCATCATCGGCGCGGGCTCGTCCGGCTGTGTTCTGGCCGATCGGCTCACCCGGTCGGGCCAGCACAAGGTCATACTGATCGAAAGCGGCCCTATGGATGACAGTCCGCTGATCCGCATGCCTCGAGGCTTTGGCAAGACCCTGGTGGAGGGAAAGCTCACCTGGACCTATCTCGCTAACAAAACCGGCGGGTATAACCAGCCTGAGTATTGGGTGCGCGGTAAGGTGGTCGGTGGATCGAGTTCGGTGAACGGTATGGTCTATGTCCGCGGTCAACCTTCGGACTATGACGAGTGGGAGTCGGCAGGCTGTAATGGCTGGGGCTGGCAGCACCTCAAGCGCAGCTTTCTGGCAATCGAGGATCATCAGCTTGGCGCATCCGACATGCGCGGCACGGGTGGACCGCTCAAGGTAACGCAGCATCCTCGCCGTGAACCAGTATGCGAGGCCATGATCGCAGCGGCGGCTCAGGCCGGGATACCGCGTGTTGATGATCTCAACGCCATTGATACGCAAGGCTTCGGCTATCAACCGCGCACGATCTGGCGGGGAAAGCGGCAGAGCGCAGCCGAGGCCTTTCTCAAACCTGCACTGCGTCGTCCGAATCTTGTATTGGCCACTCAAACTGATGCGCTCTACCTTCTGTTCGCAGGGACGCGTGTCACGGGTGTACGTGTCCGCGATGCCCAAGGCGAACGCGACGTGCTGGCGCACGAGACTATCCTCAGCGCCGGAGCGCTCAATTCGCCCACCTTGCTTCAGCGATCAGGGATCGGACCGGCAGCACATCTGCAACGTGTAGGCGTTGAGGTGAAGCATGATTCGCCCGATGTAGGCCAGAACATGCGCGAGCACCGGTTGCTGCGTGCGCAATTTCGCCTCCGCAAGGGGAGCAACAATCCGGCGTTTCGCGGCCTTGGTCTTTTGAGAAGCGTGCTGGAATATGGCCTAGCCGGGCGTGGGCCTCTAACATCGGCAGCATTCGAAGTGGGCGGCTTCGTACGAACCGAGCCGGGTGAGGGGCGACCCGACGCGCAGCTTGGCATGGGACCGATGTCAATCGACAGCAGCACGCCGGGCTTTGCGCTGGAACGGCAGCATGGGGCGCTCTGCGGTGGTTATGTTATGCGCCCGGAAAGCAGGGGGTCGATCATGATAACGAGCGCTGACCCGGATGCGCCGGCAGAAATTGACCCGAACTATCTCGCCACCCACTATGATCGGCGGGTGTCCGTGGCACTTTTCCGCACTATCCGTCGCATCTTCGCGCAGCCGGCGCTTTCGGATTTCGTAGTCGGCGAAACCGATCCGGGGCGCTCTATCGAGAGCGATGAAGAGATTGTTGATGCCTTTCACCGTATCGGTGCGAGCGGCTATCATGCTGCTGGCACTTGCCGCATGGGGGCGGATGACCGATCGGTGGTAGATACGCGGCTGCGTGTGCGTGGGGTTGCTGGGCTGCGTGTCGTCGATATCTCGGTGATGCCTTCGCTTGTTTCGGGCAATACAAATGCGCCCGCCATGGCAATGGCATGGCGGGCTGCAGACTTGATCGAGGACGATGGGGGCTGTCAGGATTTCCGTGTGTGATCTGGCATAGTGGGTAAGAAGGAGTCCCACTATGCCCCGACTAAAAGAACTTGTAATCCCGATCGAGCTTCTCGATCAGCTGGGGGCGCTGCCAGTGCCGCATTTGACCAGGGCGGGCTGCTCGGTTCGCTGAAGAAGGCATTGACCGACGAGGAGCGCGCCCTGGTCAGGGGCGGCGGCATCCCGGAAGACTGGGCCGCCAAGCCGGCAAAGCTCGCGCAGAAGGATCGCGACGCGCGCTGGACGCTCAAGCGCGGGCGCCGCAAGAAAGGCCCCGATGGCAAACTCATGGCCGAGATCGCCACGCCCATATTCGGCTACAAATCGCACATCGGCATCGAGCGGGCCAAGGTGAAGATCGGCCTCGCCAACATCGCGTTCAACTTCAAACGCTTCCTCTACTGGGAAACCCGGGCGAGCACCGCGGGATCACGCGGCCAAGGTCCCGAAACGGACCGCAACGCCTACTCGGTGACCGGATAATGACCGGATATGGCAACCCGAAATGGTTGGAGGTCCGTCGATTAGCCAAATGTCACCACCCTTGACGGAATCACCAGGCTGACATCCTGTGCGATCACTACGATCTGGCAGTGATCGCACAGGACTTCACGGCGCATCACTGGAGCGTTCGGCCGCGCGACACCATTCTCAAGCCAGGCACTGCCCCAAGCTTCGACCAGATCCAGCACGGGCAGAAAATCCTCCCCCTTCTCTGTCAGAACGTAGGGGGAATGAGGCAGGGTCACCTTCCTCGAAACCAAGCCGATAGCTTCAAGCCATTTCAGGCGTTCGGTGAGGATGTTGCTCGCGATCGAAAGGGCAGATCTAATCTCCCCGAAGCGGATTGCACCGATCCTCAGGGTCCACAACACTAGGCTGGCCCATCGATCTCCCAAAATTCGGACCGATCCATGAACGACGGTGTAGCTACGGATAGCGTCAACACTGTCTCTGGACCGCCTGCGGCGTGGCGAAAGCCTTTTTCCGATAGTGGGGGGTTCATGTGGCGCGATACTGCCCTCCAGTCGGGGCGTAAGGGTCCGGCCACAAGGCATATGGACAAGGCGGACGCGGGCTGCCGGGGACTGTTCGTTCCAGCGGACTTCCCAAGCCAGCATGACCACAGCGACCGGATAAAAGGCCATGCCTGCGGGTGTAAGCTTCCATGCTTCCAAATCCCCCGTCAGAGAGGGAAGCAGCAGCCCGGCATCAGCAAGTTCCAGGAGTCGGTTCCGGATTGTGGTAATCGGCAAACGCGTGGCCGTCCGAAACTCATCAATTGTCCGCGCACGTGTCCAGGCTGCCTCGATCAGGATCAGGCAGGGCACGTCGCCTATGATATCCAGCGTTTCTCGAAGCAAGGCGCTCAAGCCGCCAGCCCCATGTCAGGAGAGTAAAGCTTCAGCCATGCGTCGGGCCCGTGCCGCGAGTGGACGGACCGCAGCGCCAAAGGCTTCAGCCTGGTCCGACACACGCGTTCCTTGACGCGCGCGGTACTGAACGCCGTGATAGATGGCTGCAGATCGGAACACATTGAAGCAGGCCAATACCGGATAATGGGGCACAGGGCGAGAGGAGTCCTGAACATACCAGCTCACCATGGTCTCCTCATCAGGAATACCTTCCCCCTGGAGGTCAAGCCCGGCGAACGAGCTAATTGGCGTCGGCCAGACGTTGTGCGGCATCGGCAGAAGTGCAGCGTCTACGGTGGGGTCTCCCAGGGTTGATAGCTCCCAATCGATGAGTCCGACGATCCGGGCCTCCGTCGCATGGATGATCGTGTTGCCGATCCGGATGTCGCCATGGACGAGCCGGGTTTCAACCTGGGCAGGGAGCAAAGCTGGCAGGTGCTCGATGAGCCAGAACATGTCGTCCAGATCTTCCGGTTCCTCACTTGCGAAAGCCTGGCCGAGGCGCTGCATCTGCCGATGAAGATAGGCGCCATCCCACTTGCCAAAGTCCTCAAGACCGATGGCCCTCGGATCGATAGAATGGAGGCGGGCGATGACAGAGGTGAAATCGCGATAGATCTTATGCCGCTCGGTCGGCGTGAAGCCCGGCAAGGTGCAGTCATCGCAAACCCGACCATCGACGAAATCCATCAGATAGAAGCGGCCGCCCAAGACGGTCTCGTCCTCGCAGGACACAATGGTCCGCGGCACGGGCACCCCTGTACCTGCCAAGGCGCTCATCACCCGGAATTCCCGTTCGACCGAATGACCGAACACGCCGGCCCTCGCCGGACGTTTGCGCAGGACATAGTCGCCTGTCTCTGCCGCAATTTTGAATGTGGGATTGGAGTTGCCGCCCTTGAGGAGGGTAGCCGATCGGGCCAGCGCCATCTTGTCGGTGGAACAGGCCAGAAAGGCGTTGAGGGCATCCAAATCGAGTTGGCTGTCCCGGTCGGCCTCAAAAAACGGGTTGGTCACAGAATTCTCTCGACGACATGGCGTGCGCTCAGCGCCGCCGCCGGGGTGCCGATGAAACCAAGCGGCTTCACGCCATCGCCGACATTGAACAGGTTCGGAATGCTGGTTTCGACCGGCATGTCGTAACCGGGCCAACTCTTGTACAGAGCAAAGTCATCATCCGGATTGCGGCAGTGCACATCCAAAATCCGACCGCCGCGAGCCTCCAGATCAGGGATGATCTTCCGGGCGTCAGCGATATTCAGACGAGTCTCCTCGGCTTTATCCATCGGCCCCAAGCAACTTGTCGGCGTGCCGTAGAAGGTTGTAAGGTGCCAACCTGAGGGCGCGAGATTGGGCGCGATTTTCGTGAGCCAGCCAAAGCTCACCACCCGATTGAGGCCTGCCGCAACCACCATACCCGACTGCTCCATCGGCTCGAACGGCGTCGCCACAGCCGTGACGACGATAGGGGCGGCGCGTACGCGGCTTTCGACTCTGTCAACATAATGGGGAGCTAGCGTCTCTCGCCCCGCCAGCGCCAGTGTCTCGCGCGGGCCAGCGTTGCTGATGACAAACTTCGGCCTGTCTTCGTGCACCTCACCCAAAGCCGTCCAGGACACGCCGATGGCACGGCCGTTCTCCACGAGGATCCGACTGACGTCCGCATTGAGCACCAAGTCTCCACCATGACGGACAAAGGCATCGGCCAGACTCTGGCTGACCGCGGCAAACCCTTCCGGGCTCATGCCATATTTGTCGAAGCGGCCAGCCATAGCCTTGCTCGATGCGAAAGCAAACCAGTGTTTCACTGGATACTCAAAGTCGTTGACGCCCGACATTGACGAGGTGATCGAGTGGAAGAGGTTAAGGATGGCTGGATTGTCGGTGTGCTGGAGGAGCCAAGCTCGAAAAGATACCGAGTCGTCCCAAGCGTCCCTCTGGCTATCGCGCACCATCGCCTGCATGGCTTTCGCCCCGGCCATCTCGAGCGCCATGCGCGCCATGACCTTCTTCTTTCCCTTGCCGCCTGTCTGGGCGAAGAGTTCCAGCATCTTGGCAAGACTGCCCTTCACTGGCAGCGCGTGAATCTGACCATCAATATAAAAATAGGTTCGCGAGACCTCCACGACATTCATGTCGGCGCCAACGCTCCGGCAGATTTCCGGTATCACGCCATCCAGTTGGATCGCCGTCGCTCCGAGGGGAACCCGGAATCCTTGGATCAACTTGGATCGCGTGCGCCCGCCGACCTCATGCGCCCTTTCAAGCATGAGGACCCGCTTGCCCGCCTTGGCTAGGAGGGCGCCTGCGCTTAGACCGCCAATGCCGGCGCCCACGATGATGACATCATAATCCATGGCCTGAGCCTCCCTGCGCTTTGAATGGTTGCATAACTTTTTAAAATAGGCAACTGATTGGGCGGGGCGTTTAGCTGATGCTGTGGAGGTGCATGTGGAAAGCGTTCGACCGACAATCGTGAACTTCCTGATGAACAGAACCGAGTGGATCGGCACCTGGTCGATGTTCCGGGCTTGGCTGCGGGTTGACATGGTCCTTCGCCAGCATGATCACCGCTTATCGCGGCGGCGTCGGAGAGACCGATCGTGATCCTTGTCGAACCCGCTCGCGCCGCCGAGTTTCGTACCAAAGGGTGGTGGGATCAGGTGCGGCTGACCGACTTGCTGGACAAAGCGGCGCAAGAGACGCCTGACATCGAGGCACTTATCGATCCATCCAATCGCACGAGCATCGCTGGCGGCGTTCCTCGCCGACTGACCTGGAAACAGGTGGCGATAGAGGTCGCGCGTCTCGCGGGCGTTCTCCATTCCTTGGGGCTGACAAAGGATGATGTGATTTTAACGCAACTTCCCAACACAGTTGAGTGCCCGATTTTGTATCTTGCGGCATGGCGGTTGGGGGTGATCGTCAGTCCGCTTCCTGTCCAGCACCGTGAAAAGGAGATCGTATTCTGCGCCAACAGGACGTCTGCAAAGGCCTTGATAACCATGCCCAAGATCAGCGGGCGGGACCACCTCTCGCTGATGAGGGCTTCAGCAAAGGATTGCCCGACTGTTTCGGCCATCCTCGCATTCGGTGGCGGTGAAGACGCCATTGATCTGAATCAGCAACTGGAGTCGGTCAGCCAGGCAGCGGTTGGCGCGGCGGAGCGTGCATCCGACGTCAGCGCAGATGACGTTACGACCGTCTGCTGGACGTCAGGCACAGAGGCCGATCCCAAGGGTGTTCCGCGCAGTCACAATGAATGGCGCATGGCCGCTGGCTTCCTGATCGCGGCGGCTGAGCTCAAGCCCGGTGCGCGGATATTGACGCCGTTTCCGCTGGTCAACATGAGCGGCATCGGAAGCGGGATCGCGGTTTGGCTCGAGCTCGCTGGTGCGATGGTGCTCCATCATCCGTTCGATCTTGGGCTATTCCTGAATCAGTTGCGTGACGAAGAGATCGATTATTCCACGACAGCGCCGGCGATCCTGACGCAGCTGTTGAATGAGCCGGAACTGCTGCAAGGCATCGATTTTGGGAGACTTTCAAGGATTGGATCGGGATCAGCGCCCCTTTCGGAATGGCTCGTGTCTACCTGGCGGAGCGTCTACGGCGTCGAAATAGTGAACAGCTACGGCTCCAACGAAGGAGCGGGCCTGATTGCGACCTGGCGCGATGTCCCGGATCCGGCCGAGCGAGGCATGTTCTTCCCACGATTTGGAGACGCGCGTTTTCAATGGTCGCATCGGATGGGCGGCTGCATCTTGAACCGGCTTGTCGACCCGGAAAGCGGTGTTGAAATTGATGAGCCGGGCCGACCGGGAGAGCTTCGGGTGAAGGGACCGACGGTCTTTAGCGGCTACTGGCATGCGCCCGAACTTAACGAAGCCGCCTTTGACGACGAGGGTTGGTATCGAACTGGCGACCTTTTCGAGATCGCGGGAGACCGTCAGCAGTTTTACAAGTTCGTCGGTCGCCTCAAAGACATTGTACTCCGCGGGGGCATGAACATATCCTGTGAAGAGATAGAAAACTGTTTGTCCGCGCATCCGTCTGTGCGCGAGGTCGCGGTAGTAGGCGCACCTGACCCCGTGCTCGGCGAGCGCATCTGCGCATGCGTGGTGATTCGCCCTGGCTGCGTATTGACATTGGCGGACGTCACAGACTATCTGCGAACCCAGTGGCGATGTGCAGTCTACAAGCTGCCTGAGCGTCTTGAATTCTTCGAATCGCTTCCCCGCAATCCTACAGGCAAGATTCTGAAGCGGGACCTTCGCCATAGCCTTAACTCTTTGTAGGCCAACACAGTGGCGGCATCGACGCGAAGCATTTGCATTATGCGGTCCGAGAACAGCCGTCGGCCTTCGCAACGATGGTAGGGCATTATGGTAACCCTGCGGTGAGGCTTTCAATTACCCACAAGTGGTCGCACGCGCGATTCCCGTGCACCAAAAAGGTGAACAGCGGGAGCGACAAGGAAGGCCGCTGGCGTCAGCACAAGCTTTGTGGCGTGATGATGCATGCCAGTCTCGCCGTCACGCTCGATGGGCTGTCCGAGGACCTGAAGAGACTGGACGCCTCGAAGAACCTGCTGTTTTCGGCCTGATGGGGGCGCGAAGGGTCTGATCGGGGCTTTGAGGGTGTGAAGGCTGGCCATTTCGGCCTGATTTCTTCGATTTTCTGGGCGGGAGCGCGGCTCACCGCCCCGTTTTCGCGCTATGCGGGGGCACTTCGCCACTTGAGCCAGGCGAGGTGCTGGAAATTATAGGCAAGGTTGGCCATGCCGATCTTGATGCGCGCGCGGGCGATGCCGATGGTGCGGATGAACAGCCCCATGCGGTGCTTCTGGCCTGCGAACACGTGTTCGACCGCGGAGCGCACGGCAGAGCGCTTCGCATTGGCTCTGGCGATGTGCTCGGGCAGCGGCCGACGCGGCATGCGCCTGTGATGGATGTTGCTCTTGAACATGCCGCGCTCGAGGAACGCCTCGTTCTTCTTTGAGCGATAGGCAGTGTCCGCCCATACGCCAGAACCGGTGTTCTGCTTGCTTATGAGGTCAGGGAGCCGGGCCCCATCATGGGCGTTGGCAGCACTGGCATCCCAGGTGCGGATCAGCCCATGGACCCGGTCGATGCCGATGTGGTTTTTGTAGCCGAACATCGGGATGGCAAGGTCGACCGGCTTGAAGCCCTTGGGGGCACCGCCTTCCTTCACCTTAGCCTTCGAGTATTTGACCGTCCAGCGGGCGTCACGATCCTTCTGCCGGATCTTGGCAGGCTTCTCCTTCCAGCGCTCCGGGATCTTGCCCTGCTTGATCGCAGCCTTCTCGTCCTCGGTGTTGCGCTGCTTCGGTGCCGGCACCACAGTCGCATCG